>Ga0315535_1003082_pt1 | contig 10364 bp, 9 predicted proteins | sample SalMarSW160220MG_2_FD_203092 | JGI IMG/M metagenome (GOLD analysis project Ga0315535, IMG submission 203092) | Salt marsh sediment microbial communities from the Plum Island Ecosystem LTER, Massachusetts, United States - Salt Marsh Sediment SW1602-20 ...
TGGAAGGCGCTCCTGCCCGCCGCGAGCCGTACTCAATGCTCTTCGTCCTTTTGTTGGCTCGCTCAGGCGAGGCGGGCGGGTCGCTTTGTCTTTATTATAAATGGTAGAATACATTATTCGATGTTCAACGTTCGATGTTCATCTTTTATATGTTCTCAACATATTGATATTTCAATAAAATATGTTGAATATGAATTTGGGATAGGTCAATAGATCTGCATTTAATTTCTCCATTGCTCATTATATCAATTTTCCAAAGGGCTTTTTCCAGGCGTCTTTGAGTTCCTGAACAGGAATGTTAACAATCGACCTTTTATCTATCCCCGTTATGATGAAGTCGGATTCATGGGTTACGGTCCCAATACAGGCACAGGGGAGTCCTTGAAAAATTTCTTCGAAACGCTTTCGGTTTTCAGCATCGATGGTTACAATGAACCGACCGGCAGATTCTGAAAACAAAATAACATCATTTCGATCAAGCGGATCAGACGGAACAAGACCCAGATCAACCGTCATCCCGAGATTCCCGCCCATCGCCACCATGGCAAGGTGCACCCCAAGACCGCCACGATATATACCGTGAACTGAGGCGACCCGTTCTTTGTAAATCGCACGGCTCAAGGCCCGGTACAGATGGGCGAACGTTTCCGGAAACACATGAGGCACATTCCGTCCCACATACCCCAAATGCTCGTAATATTCTGATCCACCGAGTTCGTTTCTCGTGGTTCCCAGGATGTAAACCAGGTCTCCGGGCATTTTACTGTCCATGGTGACACATTTTGCGATATCGTCGATAACGGACGTGACGGAAAACTGGAGGGTCTCCGGCGCGGATACTTTGTGGGTTTCGCCGTATGGCCCGGTTAGGTGACCGTCAACGTACATACTGTCCTTGCCGGAGAGCAGCGGTATTTCATAGGACAGACAGATATCCCGTAATGCCCGGCATGACCGTACAAGCTGTGCGGCCTTGAATTTTCCGTCCGGGTTATCCCGAGGGTGAAATTGAATACCGGGCCAGCAGAAATTATCCACGCCGCCGATACGATCAATAGTAGCGCCCACAGCAATGACTCTGCGCACCGCCTCATCAATTGTACAGGTTGTCATGTGATAGGCATCGATGGCCGAATAGGCGGGCAGCAGTGCCTGGGAAAATACTAGACCTTTTTTGGAATCCAGTACCGGCCTTATGACCACCGCGTCACTATTCACATCACGCTTTGCACCCACGAGCGGCTTAATCACGCTGGTGCCTTGCACTTCATGATCATACTGTCTGGTTATCCATTCCTTGGAGCAAATATTGGGGCGTGCAAGCAAGTTCTTTAGTAATCCATCATAGTCACCGGGCTCTTTTAGAACCGGCTCAAACAGACCCCGTGTTTCCGGTGATTGCCATTGGGCATCAAATTCCCACTGTGGGAAGCCCGACGTTAAAAGGTCCATATCTATATAAGCACAAGTCCGGCCGTTATAGGTGATATGAAGTTTTCCGGTATCGGTGTAACGGCCGATGACCGTGCTTTCTACGGCATGCATTCCGGAAAGCTCCATAAAACGTTCAAGATGCGCAGGATCAACCGCCACGGTCATTCGTTCCTGGGATTCGGAAACCCATATTTCCCACTGATCCAGGCCCTGATATTTTAAGGGGACTTTTTCAAGCTGGACCTCGCAGCCGTTACTAAACCGTGCGGATTCGCCCACCGATGATGAGAGTCCTCCCCCTCCGTTATCCGTAATAAATCTTATCAGGCCCTGATCCCTGGCTTCCAACAAAAAATCGTGCATTTTTTTTTGGGTATAGGGATCACCGATTTGAACATGCCCGGCAGGGGTATGCTCGGAAAAAGTCTCTGACGAAGCAGTAACCCCGTGAATTCCGTCTTTTCCGACCCGTCCGCCGCACATGATAAGCAGCTCTCCGGGAGATGTTTTCTTTGTTTCCGACGGTTCTTCTTGGATAACCGCCGGCATAATTCCTACGGCGCTCACGAAAACAAGGCATTTTCCCATATATCCGGGATGAAAAAGCACCTGCCCGAAGGTTGTGGGAATTCCGCTCTTGTTACCGCCGTCTCTTACCCCTTCAATAACACCATCCAGAAGTCGTCTGGGATGGAGATGCGGCTTAAGATCCCCGTTATAATCCCTGGGTCCGACACAATACCCGTAACTGCCCATTACCAGCTTTGACCCTTTTCCGGTTCCCAGAGGATCACGGTACACCCCGACAATACCGGTAATGGCACCGCCGTATGCCTCCATATTGGACGGAGAATTGTGGGTTTCTCCGGTAATAACGTAATAATGGTTGCTGTCAAATCGTCCCACGCCGGCATTATCCCACAATACCGATACCACCCACGGATGGTTCTCTTTCAGGGTCAGCGTCGGCGTCTCGATAAAGGTTTTAAAAAGATTGTTTATAACCTCGGTCTCACCGGTTTCAAGATCCAGATAACGGAACAGCCCTCGAAATGTATTATGGTTACAATGATCGCTTCTGGCCTGGGAAATATATTCAAGTTCAATATCCGTGGGATCTGAAAGGTCTGCGGCAGCCCGTGAAGCTTGCACCGCGGCATCCAGAAAATAGGACCTTATAAACGGTATATCCGCAGGGCTCAATGCCAGGCCTCGCTCGTCACTAATCTTTTTTAGAGTCGAATCGCTGTCTACGGATATTGTTGACACCGTGGGGGTATGGTCAAGTATGACTTTGGGGATGATAATACCGGTTCCCTGAGCAGGATTCCATTTGTCGACCGGAAAAATTTTCCATTGCTGGATGATATCATTGGCAAGAAGTTCGGCGGCAATCTTATTCATATCTATTACGGTCAGGCCTTTACCTTTCAGGCAATACCGCTTTGAAGTATAGATGGCTTGACCCGGGCCGAACCTTATGCCCAGAATATCTTCCACCGCCTCAAGAGCGGTACTTCCGGGATTATCTCTGACGCCCGGTCTATAGCCGACCCAGATGGTCCAGTCAAATTCCAAATCAAGGGGGTCGAAGGAGGAGACTTGTGTCACAGGATTGGTAAAAATTTGTGTTTGGATGGTTTTCAGCTGATCCCTGGAAAGGTCGGCGTCAATGGTGACAACATAAACGCAGCGAACGCTGACGAGCTCGATACCAAAATAATTCTTTGCCTTCCGGCGTATACCGTTTCCTTCAGCATCAAACAGTTCGGATTTTAGCGCTATCTCAAGTCGATATGGCATAGTCAAATTACCGCTACCGTACTAACAATTGCAGAGTTTAAGATTCACTGAAAAAGACCCGCGCAATATCGTTATAGAAAACATAGATCATCAGCAGTATCAACAAAAATATACCCGCCTGCTGGGCAATTTCGCGTATCTTTATACTTACCGGACTTCCCGTGGCCGCCTCAATAAAAAAGAAAAGCAGATGTCCGCCGTCCAGAACCGGGATGGGAAGAAAATTGAGAATGGCAAGGTTTATACTGATCAGTGCAATGAAAAAGATTAAATTCGTCGCCCCTTCCCTGGCCTGATCCCCGGCCATCTGAGCGATCATAATCGGTCCGCTCAGTGTTTTTGGGGAAATAGCTCCCTGCAAAATTTTTATGACCCCCTTTAGGGTCAGGACGCTGATATGATAGGTCTGTATAATGCTCTCCAGAAGGGACTGAAACACATTTAAATCTTTTGAAATTCCGTCACCTGAAGCGGAAATTCCGATGACATACCGATCTACATCCTCGTTAAATATATTTTTAAATGTTTTCGATTCCGGCGTAATCGTTACAACACGGGTAGAATCACCCCGACGCACGGACACCGAAAGCGGCTTGCCTCTGCCTGTCGTAATAATCTTTGCCATTTCCTCCCAGGTTGATATCTCGACGCCGTTTATGGATGTAATCAGGTCATTTTTTTTCAGACCTCCCCGGTATGCAGGCGTATCCTCCTGTACCTCTCCTATGGAAGGTTTTAATATAAACATGCCGGAAAGTTGGAAAATACCAAAGAATATTATTATTGCCAAAAGAAAATTAAAAAAAGGACCGGCCGCAACGATAAGTATCCTTTTCCAGACATTTTTGTGGGTAAATGAGATCGGAATGTCGGCGGGATCCAAATCGGCATCGGGTTGCTCGCCAACCATTTTAACATATCCTCCTAAGGGGATGGCGGAAATGATATAATCCGTAATGCCGATCTTTTTACCGATTAATCTGGGGCCAAAACCCAGTGAAAATTTTTCAACCCCCACACCGAATAACCTGGCCACCAGAAAATGACCCAGCTCATGAAAAAATATCAGTACGCCCAAAACGATGACTAATGCAAATATATTAATGCTCATTAGGGTAATAGTTCCTGCTGAAAAGTAATTGTATTGTTATATTCTATCGATCAAATTCCGGGCCTGCTCCCGGGCCCATCTGTCAGATTCGAGAATATCATCAAAGGCCGGATTTGTAACAAGAGTGTGTTTCTCCATTGTTTTTTCAATAATTTCAGGTATTTTAACAAATGAAATGCGCTGCTTTAAAAAAGCCTGGACCGACATCTCATTTGCGGCATTTAACACTGCCGGCAGTGTCCCTCCGGTTTGGCATGCCGTATACGCCAGATCAAGGCATGGAAATTTATTTAGATCAGGCCGCTCAAAAGTAAGCGCCCCGATCCCGGCAAAATCAGGCAACGGCTGCTCCAGTGCAAGACGTTCGGGATACGACAGGGCATATGCAATTGCTCCCTTCATATCCGGAATCCCCAGCTGGGCCATTACCGCGCCGTCTCTAAAAGAAACCATGGAGTGGATCACGCTTTGGGGATGAATCAGAACTTCAATCCTTTCCTGTGAAACACCGAACAGACATTTTGCTTCTATAACCTCAAGTCCCTTGTTCATTAGGGTCGCCGAATCCACACTAACCTTTTTCCCCATCTGCCAGGTTGGATGGTTGAGTGCATCTTGAGGCTTAATTTTCACAAATTCATTTTCAGGCCGGTTCAAAAACGGACCACCGGAAGCGGTGAGAAGGATTTTATCCAGATCCTGCCTGCGATTGCCCGAAATACATTGAAAAATGGCGCTGTGTTCACTATCTATTGGAATTATTTTTACATGATTTTGTTCCGCTCTTTTTACAACAATTTCGCCGGCCATTACAAGGGTTTCCTTATTTGCCAGGGCAATGTTTTTTCCCGCATCTATGGCAGCTATGGTCGGTATGAGTCCGGCCGATCCCACAACTGCGGTAACAACCATATCAACAGAATCATAGTTAGCCGCAGTCCTGTAGCCCTCTTGTCCATACATAATTTCAACCTTTGGTTTTGACGAAAGCATGCGTTTCAATTCAATGGCACGGGTTTCATCAAAAACCACAGCGAGTTCAGGGGCGAATCTCTCTACCTGACGGGCCAATAACCTTGTATTATTTTTAGCTGCAAGCGCCCTTACAGTAAATCGCTCGGGAAACATTGCCACAATTTCAAGTGCATTGCGCCCGATGGATCCCGTGGATCCAAGTATGGAAAGATTTTTCATTTTATAATATATATTCTTTAAAAAGATAAGCGACCGGAGCGGCAAAAAGCAACGCATCAATCCGATCCAGAAAACCACCATGACCGGGAAGTAATGAACTGGAATCCTTTATATTTGCGACTCTCTTCAGCTTAGATTCAAACAAATCGCCTACCTGTCCCGCAACACCGATGCAAAGGAAAAACAGAATGCTTAAGTTCCACTGCAACAGGGGGAAAAAAAAGATTTTAAACAAAGCACCCGAGCACACATTTGCGGCAAGTCCGCCAACAGAGCCCTCTATGGTTTTATTCGGACTTACGGCAGGGCAAAGCTTATGTCGCCCCAAATAAGACCCGGTGTAGAATGCGCCGGTATCCCCCATAAAAACCACGAGTAATAGAAAAAAAATCCAGGAAATTCCGTCATTCCCATTTCGGATTATAACGAGATACGATAGAAACAAAGGTATATATATAACAGCCAGAAGCTGTTTGAGAACAATTCCCGACACGGACGCATCAAATTTAAACTTTGGAAGAGAAATCAGGGCGGAGACAATAAGATTTAACGCGATAAGGCCCAACATACTTTTGAATGAATTCATATATGCCGCCCAGATGATCGCCGGACCTACGATAAAAGCTAACAGCTTAAAGCAAAATGGATTTGAGCGGTCGGTTTTGCCAACAATTATATGAAAAAATTCCCAAAGGGCGATGAGGCATACAAAGCCGATAACCCCGGCAAACATCAATGTCCCCCCGCTGGCGATTAGCAAAGCAAGAAGGGGAATGGCCGCAAAAGCTGTAATCCATCGTTTCAAGTGCATGTTGACTGGGTTGCCGGTTGCAAGTTATACAATCGCTTCGCGATTCTATGAAACGTCCGCCTTCGGCGGACTTTAAAAAGGGAAATTCCTATACAATTAAGTTACAAGTAAATTACTTCACTGAGTTTATACTGAGAAACAAGGTGCTCATCCCGTTATATAGCAAGATAAAATTTCCCAAACATTAAAATAATAGAATACATTAACTTTAGGCATTTTAGATCACTTTAGGCATTTTAGGCATTTCTTTTAGTTGTGTGCCAACGTTACCGAATCTCCGTTCACGTTGCTGGTAGTCTTTGAGAATTCGAAGGAATTCATCTTTTCCAAAATCGGGCCATAAGGTATCTGTAATATAAATTTCCGAGTAAGCGATCTGCCACAGGAGAAAATTGCTGATGCGCATTTCCCCGCTGGTTCTAATTAAAAGATCCGGGTCAGGCATTTGAGAGGTATACAAGTGTTCGGATATAATCTCAGGTGTTATAGAATCCGGATCCATACCACCATCTTTGACTTTAATTGCAATTTCTTTAACCATCTTGACGAGTTCCGCCCGCCCACCGTAGCTCAAGGCCAGATTTAGGATCATTCCGTCATTTTTTTTTGTTAATTCCATAACCTTATGTAATGCTTGCCGGACATTTTCCGGCAACCGTTCTATCTGTCCGATTGCATACAAACGGATATTGTTATCCAGCATCTCTTTTTGTTCCGAGTCGAGAAATTTTTTAAGAAGGGTCATCAGAGCAACGACTTCGGATTTGGGGCGCTGCCAGTTTTCAGTGGAAAAAGCATACAGGGTCAGATAGGGAATTCCGATTTTGCGGCAGGCTCGAACAATGGTTCGAACGGTTTGCGAGCCCTTTTCATGTCCTTGAATCCGATTTAAGAGCCGTTTTTTAGCCCACCGGCCATTACCGTCCATAATAATGGCAACATGTGAGGGTAACTTTGCAGGATCAAGATTATTGTAGCTGGAGGACGACGTATTAGAACTCAAGGATCTCTTTCTCTTTTTCTTTACAAACATCATCGATAAGCTTAATATGCTTATCTGTTATTTTCTGGACCTGGTCCTGAGCTTTAAAGGCATCATCTTCCGAAATATCACCATCCTTTTTCAATCCTTTTAACAGCTCGTTGGAATCACGTCTGATATTGCGAACGGCCACCCGATGCTCCTCGCTTTTTTTATATAGAGTCTTGACAAGCTCTTTTCTTCTATCTTCGGTAAGCGGCGGAATGGATATGCGTATGATCTTGCCATCGTTTGAAGGCGTTAACCCTAAGTCAGATTTCAATATCGCCTTTTCTATATCCTTGATTATGGAAACATCCCATGGCTGAATGCTAATAAGTCTGCTTTCAGGAACAGACAGAGATGCCATCTGATTAAGAGGCGTGGTTGTTCCGTAATATTCAACCCGGATCCCGTCAAGAATAGACAGGGAAGCACGTCCCGTCCGGATTCTTTTAAATTCATTTTTAAGAGAGTCTATGGACTTTTCCATATTCTGAGTTGTTTCCTGATATATCGATTCAATCATGGATTTCTCCTATCAATGATTTTTGGTATCTTAAAAATGCTTAATTGATGATCTGGGTTCCTATATCTTCTCCACATATAACTCTTTTGATATTTCCCTTGTTTGCCAAATTAAAAATAACAAGGGGAAGGTTATTATCCATGGCCAGAGAAATAGCCGTCATATCCATCACATGGAGCTGTTGTTCAATGACATGCATGTAGCTGGTTTTTTTTATAAATTTAGCATTCTTATTGACATGCGGATCTGAATCGTAAAGGCCGTCAACCTTTGTTGCCTTTAAAAGGATATCGGCACGTATTTCCTGTGCTCTTAGCACCGCAGCAGTATCGGTGGTAAAGTAAGGATTGCCGGTTCCGGCCGCAAATATTACCACCCGCCCTTTTTCAAGATGGCGGACAGCCTTCCGGATGATGAACGGTTCGGCCACCTCATGCATTGAAATAGCGCTCTGAACACGAGTTATAATCCCGTTTTCTTCCAGAGCGTCCTGTAACGCCAGACTGTTAATCACCGTGGCCAACATGCCCATGCGGTCTGCAGAAACTCTGTCTATGCCATATGAAGCGGCGGCAACTCCCCTGAAAATATTACCACCGCCCACAACTATGGCGATTTGAACGCCCAAGTCAAATGCCGAACGGATTTCTTCGGCCACATATCTTATGACATCAGGGCTTATTCCAAAACTCTGGTCGCCCATGAGCGCTTCACCGCTTAGCTTCAATAGAACCCTTTTAAATCGAGGCAATGTCAAATCCTATTCCTCACCTATTTTGAACCTTGCGAAACGTTTAATCGTAATGTTCTCACCGATTTTTGCAACCATTTCATTTAAAAGATCTTCAATGGTTATATTGGAATCACGAACATAGTCCTGATTCATCAGGCAGTTTTCCTTGAAATATTTTTTCATCTTGCCGTCTACGATCTTGTCTGCTATTTGTTCAGGTTTGCCCATGTCCAGGACCTGTGCACGATAAATTTCTTTTTCTTTGTCAATGGTTTCTTTGGGGACATCTTCCGGCCGTATACTTACAGGATTGGTTGCTGTAATATGCATTGCAATATTTTTTGCAAATTCTTTAAAATCATCATTTTTTGCAACAAAATCAGTTTCGCAGTTAATTTCAACCAGAACACCAAGCTTGCTGTCCATATGAATATAAGACTCGATTATCCCTTCAGTCGTGGCCCTGCTGGCTCGTTTCGCCGCGGTAGCCAGGCCTTTTTTCCTTAGAAAATCGACCGCGTTGCTTATATCTCCATTGCACTCGGAAAGTGCCTCTTTACAATCCATGATTCCTGCTCCGGTCTTTTCACGGAGCTGTTTGACCGTTGCAGCACTAATTGTCGCCATCATTATTCTCCTGTCTCTTTAGCATCAGTTGTTTCTACCGGTTCCTGATTCTCATCGTCTTCAGGAAGTTTTGCATCATTTTCGTTTTCAGATGTTGTTCTTTTTATTATTTCTACAACAGGCCCTTTTGTGCCATCTGAAATAATCTTTCTTTCACCCGGTTTTAATTCCGCACTCACTGTCGCAACTTCAGATACTACCTCCACTTCTTTGTCGGTTTCAGCCTGCTGTTTTTCAGCCAGACGCTCTTTACCTTCAATGCAAGCCTCAGCGATTCTGGATGTGATTAGCCGTATTGCACGGATGGCATCATCATTACCGGGTATGATATAGTCAATATCATCAGGATTACAATTGGTATCAACAATAGCAATAATCGGGATTCCCAGTCGTTTTCCCTCATGTACTGCAATGGCCTCGTTCTTGGGATCAACCACAAAAATAGCGCCGGGAAGATCATTCATGGTTCGTATTCCGCCAAGATTGTTGTCGAGTTTTACCCGTTCCTTTTCAAGCTTCAGCCTTTCTTTTTTGGGAAAAAGATTGATCGATCCGTCATTTGAAATTGTATTTAAATAGTTAAGACGTTCTATACTTTTTTTTATGGTTTGAAAATTTGTAAGCATCCCGCCCAGCCATCGGTTATGAACGTAAAACATTTCACATCGATTGGCTTCTTCATAGATGGCGTCCCGAGCCTGCTTTTTGGTGCCTACAAAAAGGAGCATCTTGCCGCTGACAACGGTATCTATGACAAAATCATATACTCTCCTGAACATTCGAACCGTTTTCTGAAGGTCGATGATATAAATTCCGTTCCTGGCCCCAAAGATATATTGCTTCATCTTGGGGTTCCAGCGCTTTGTCTGATGACCAAAATGCACTCCGGATTCAAGCAGTTCTTTCATTGTAATATAAGCCATTATTTTCTCCTTTTTAAATGGTTTTTCCACCGCCGATATCACTCCTAAATCCGACCCCGCCATGAGACCTTTGAAAAACGTCCTCTTTTGCCCAATCCCTGTGTCAGGCTGAAATTTTAATCCTCAAAATACTCAATGTATTCCTGTGGTTAAAATTTTCGCCTTCCTTGGCTTTGAA
>Ga0315535_1003083_pt1 | contig 10355 bp, 6 predicted proteins | sample SalMarSW160220MG_2_FD_203092 | JGI IMG/M metagenome (GOLD analysis project Ga0315535, IMG submission 203092) | Salt marsh sediment microbial communities from the Plum Island Ecosystem LTER, Massachusetts, United States - Salt Marsh Sediment SW1602-20 ...
CTTGAACTGGTCCGCCAGGCCCTGCCCGTAGGCGTTGTTGAGGTACATCACCGCGACCTTCTTGATGCCGCCGTCGAGCGCGTACTTCGCCATGCCGATGCCCTGCAGGGCGTCCGAGGGGGCCGTACGGAAGAAGTAGCCGCCGGTCTTGCCCTGCTTGCCGAGGTCGGTCAGCGTGGGCGAGGTGGAGGCGGGCGAGATCAGGATCACGTGCCCCGGAGCGGTCACCGAGGTGAGGATGGCGGTGGTGATCCCGCTCGACAGCGCGCCGACGATGGCCGGGACGTGCTGCACGTCGACGAGCTTCTTGGCGGCGTCGACACCGACGTTTGCCTGGGTCTGGTCGTCAGAAAGCGACAGCTTGACGGTGCAGCCGTTCACGCCGCCGGCGGCGTTGAGGTCCGAGACGGCGAGCTGTGCGCCCTGCGCGATGGCTTGCCCGAGGACGCCCAGCGACCCCGTCAGCGCCATGACGCTGCCGATCGTGACCGTGCAGCTCTGCGCCATGGCCGAGCCGAACGCCAGGGCCACCAGAACCACGCCCACCTTCAAATACTTCCTCATCAGGCTCGCTCTCCTTTCGCGTTGCAGGTTCGAGTCTACCCAAGCCCACAGCCGATGTCCAGCAAGGGTGTGAGGGCGGCGCGGCCGCTGAGCCGCCGCCCCGGGGGCGTCCCGCGGATGCCGATCACTGGCCTACGCGCCGAGCACGAACATGTTGACGGACAGCCGACATTCCCTGTACGCTCTGCGCAAGTTGCCGTATAGTCAGGCACGTTGTCACAGATTCCCTGGACATGATTGGAGTATGTGGATGACATCACGGGAATTCTTCGAGTTCGCCCGCGAGCATGGCGCCCGCATGGTCGACCTCAAATTCACGGACCTCCTCGGCACCTGGCAGCACTGCTCCTACCCGCTCGACACCTGGGACGAGGACACCTTCGAGGAGGGCGTGGGCTTCGACGGCTCATCCATCCGCGGCTGGCAGGCCATCAACGTCTCGGACATGCTGGCCATGCCGGACCCCTCCACCGCGGTGATGGACCCGTTCTTCAAGGAACCGACCGTGAGCGTCATCGCCGACATCAAGGACCCCGAGACGCTCGAGGACTACACTCGCGACCCGCGCCACGTGGCGCGCAAGGCCACCCAGTACCTGCGTGACAGTGGCGTGGCGGACACCGTGTACGTGGGCCCGGAGCCCGAGTTCTTCATCTTCGACGAGGTGCGCTACGAGCAGAACCAGCACCGCGGCTTCTACGAGATCGACTCGGTGGAGGGCGCCTGGAACACCGCCCGGTTCGAGGAGCCCAACCTCGGCTACAAGCCCAGCTACAAGGGCGGCTACTTCCCGGTGAGCCCGACGGACACCTATCATGACCTGCGCAGCGAGATGACGCTGATGATGCAGGAGATGGGCATCGTGGTCGAGGCGCACCACCACGAGGTGGGGACGGGGGGGCAGTCGGAGATCGACATGCGCTTCGCCGAGCTGCTGCGCATGGCGGACCAGTTCCAGTGGTACAAGTACATCATCAAGAACGTGGCGCGCCGTTACGGCAAGACCGTCACGTTCATGCCCAAGCCGGTCTTCCAGGACAACGGGTCCGGCATGCACACCCACATGTCGCTGTGGAAGGACGGGGAGCCGCTGTTCCCGGGCGGCGGCTACGCCGGCCTGAGCGACCTGGCGCTGCACGCCATCGGCGGCCTGCTGCAGCACGCGCCGTCGGTTCTCGCCTTCGCCGCGCCGACGGCCAACAGCTACCACCGGCTGGTGCCCGGCTACGAGGCGCCGGTGAACCTGGCGATGAGCAAGCGCAACCGCTCCGCCGCGGTTCGCATTCCGATGTACTCGGGCAGCCCCAAGGCGAAGCGGCTGGAGTTCCGCTGCCCCGACCCCAGCACCAACGGCTACCTGATGTTCTCGGCGATGCTGATGGCGATGCTCGACGGCATCGAGACCGGCGCCGACCCGGGCCAGCCGCTCGACCGCAACATCTACGACATGACCGCGGAGGAGCTCTCCCACATCCCCTCCACCCCGGCCTCGCTGGAGAAGGCGCTGGCCGCGTTGCGAAGCGATCACGCCTTCCTCACGCGCGCCGGCGTGTTCACCGACGACCTCATCGACACCTGGATCGACTACAAGAACGAGAACGAGCTCGAGCCGCTGCGCCTCCGACCTCACCCCTACGAGTTCCACCTGTACTACGACAGCTGAGCCCTCGTGTCAGCAGGAGGCGGCGCCCCGCAGGGGGCGTCGCCTCCTGCGTGCTGTCGAGGCCGAAGCTGACGGCGGGCCGCTCGCCCGCTGACGCTGTGCCGTTTCGCCCGGCGGCGTGGTAGCCTCGCGCGAGGCGACGGGGCTCCCGATCGCCTGCCTGAGAACACCCCCACGCCGACACACCGCCGCTTCGGTCGAAGAGGAGACCCGCGTGCCCATCACCAAGAGCGATATCCAGGCCCGGCTCGAGGACGAAGGCGTCCGCTTCCTGCGCCTGCAGTTCACCGACATCCTGGGGCACAACAAGAACGTCGAGGTGCCCACCTCGCAGTTCGAGAAGGCTCTCGACGGCGAGATCATGTTCGACGGCTCGTCGGTGCAGGGCTTCACCCGCATCGAGGAGTCGGACATGCTCCTGGAGCCCGACTACGACACCTTCCTGGTCTTCCCCGACATCATCGAGGGCACCGAGCAGGGGCGCGTGGCCAGGCTCGTCTGCAACATCAAGCTGCCGGACGGTTCACCCTTCGACGGCGACCCACGTACCATCCTGCGCCGCCAGATCGACGCGCTCAAGAAGCTCGGCTTCGACGACATGTACGCCGGGCCGGAGCCGGAGTTCTTCCTCTTCCTGCGTCAGGCCGACGGCACGCCCACCACCATCACCCACGACAAGGCGGGCTACTTCGACCTCGCCCCCGTGGACCTCGGTGAGGAAGCCCGGCGCGACATGGTCAACGCCCTGGTGGAGATGGGCTTCGAGATCGAGGCCGCCCACCACGAGGTGGCGCCGGGCCAGCACGAGATCGACTTCAAGTACGACGAGGCCCTGCGCACCGCCGACGCCATCGCCACCTTCCGCCTGGTGGTCAAGCGGATCGCGCTCAACCACGGGCTCCACGCCACCTTCATGCCCAAACCCGTCGCCGGCATCAACGGGTCGGGCATGCACACCCACCTGTCGGTCTTCAAGGACGGCAAGAACGCCTTCTACGACGAGAAGGCGGAGTATCAGCTGTCGCACACGGCGCTCAACTGGATCGCCGGCCTGCTGGAGCACGCCTCGGGCATGGTGGCGATCACCAACCCGACGGTCAACAGCTACAAGCGCCTCACCCCCGGCTTCGAGGCGCCCACCAACATCGCCTGGTCGGCCTCCAACCGCAGCGCCATGATCCGCATCCCGGCGCGCCGCGGGCTGGGCACGCGCAGCGAGCTGCGCATGCCCGACCCCTCGTGCAACCCCTACCTGGCGCTGGCGGTATTGCTGGCTGCCGGCAAGGACGGGATCGAGCGCGACCTGACCCCTCCCCCCGCCATCCAGCGAAACATCTTCGAGATGAGCGTGCGCGACCGGCGGCGGCACAAGATCAAGGAGCTGCCCGGCACCCTCCGTGAGGCGCTCATCGCCTTGAAGCGCGACCGGGTGATGGTGGATGCGCTGGGCGGGCACGCCTTCCGCCACTTCGTGGACGCCAAGACGCGCGAGTTCGACGAGTACCGCATCAGCGTCCACGCCTGGGAGCTCGACCAGTACCTGGCCGAGTACTGAGCCCAGTTCCGTAGCGCGCCGTGCCAGGGTCGCCAGGCTCGCCCAGCGGAGCGGAACCGTACCGAGTCGTCGGCGTGGACCCTGGCATCGCCAACCTCGGTCTGGGAGCCGTCGAGGAGGTCGGGAAGGACGCCCGCCTGCTCGCCTCGGAGGTCGTGCGAACGCCTGCGCGCCAGGCGCAGGAACGCCGGGTCCTGACCCTGAAGCGGGCCACGGACGCCTTCCTCGACGCTCACCGGCCGCACGCGCTGGCGATCGAAGGGCAGTTCTTCCACCAGCAGCGCGACGTGTCCTTCAAGGTGGGTCAGGCGGTGGGCGTGGTGATGCTGGCCGCGGCCGAGCGCGACGTCCCGGTCTACGCGTACGGACCCATGCAGGTCAAGCAAGCGCTGGTCGGCAACGGGCGCGCCCACAAGGACCAGGTCACCTACATGGTGCGAGCGCTGCTGCAGCTGACCCGCTCCCCCGTCGACCACCACGCCTCCGATGCCCTGGCGCTGGCACTGACGCATCTCAGCAGCCGCCGGCTGACGCTGCCTCCGGGGCGGTGAGCCGCGAGCGGCCCCCGGTCAGCCGCCGCCGCGGCGGCCCTTCTTCTTCGTCCCCTTGCCGCCGGAGCGCTTGCCGCCCCGCGCCCCGGCGCGCGCCTCGCTAGCCCCGGCCCCGGCGGGCTGGAGGCGCTCGAAGCGGTAGCCGCTTGCCTCTTCGGCGGCCGCGAGCCCCGCCACGAGCCCCCGGCGCGCCTCGTTGGGAGCTCCGGCGGCTGCCAGCAGTGCCGCCACCCCATCGCGCAGCAGCCGGTAGCGCTCGCCGACGAACCAGCGTTGCCCGTCGTAGTCGTGAACCTGCAGGAAGGCGTGGACCGAAGGCTCGAGCTGGAGACGCCGCAGCACGGTGTCGGCGTCGACCGCGCCCGCCCCGCCGGCCGTCTCGGCGGGCCGCGCGCCGCGCTGGCGGGCGGCGCCCTTGCCGGCGGCACTCTTGCCGGCGGCGCCCTTGCCGGCGGCACTCTTGCGGCCGCCGCTCGCCGCCGAGCGCGGCCGCGGGGGAGCCCCCCGCCGGCTGGCGACGTCGGGCAGCAACCGCAGCAGCGCCTCGGGCAGGGCCGCTAGCGCCTCCGGCTCGTCGGCGCCCTCCGCCCTGAGGCGCTCCTCCAGCGCGCCCGCCAGCCTCAAGGAGCGGTAGCGATCCGCTCCGTCCTCCACGGCTGCGAGCGTCAGGGCGGCGCGTACCGCATCGGCCAGCGTCGGCGCGGTCTCGAGGCGGCCTTCGGCATCGAGGCCGGTGGCATCGACACCGGTGGCATCGCGCTTGGGCGCATCGCGCTTGGGCGCATCGCGCTTGGGCGCATCGCGGGCAGCGGCGTCGTCGCCGCGACCTGCCGCTCCGGCGCGGCCGGCGCGTAGCAGCGCCGCGATCCGCGACGCGAGGTCACCATCCCGTCCGGCCCCGGCAGAGGATGAGGCCGAGCCCTCGCCCCCGTGGCCGACGCGGGGCGCCAGCGGCGCGTGCTCGGCGGCGGCCTCCAGGAAGCCCTGCGCCGCGACGAGCAGCGGATCGGCCACGGGCGCGTCACCCGCGGGCGTGCCGCCCTCAGGCACGGCGGCCTGCGGAGCAGCGGCCGCATCGAGCAGCGCGAGGAAGCGCTCGCGAACCAGACGGTGCCGCCAGTCGAGGCGCGCCGCCTCCAGGTCGGGCACCCCGGCACCCGCCAGCGCCGACGCCAGGCCCGCGTAGCTGCCATCCTCGTCCTCGACTTCGTGCACGCCTACGAACACCTGGGCCTGGAAGCCGTCCAGGTCGAACGACAGGCCGCTCTCGAAGAGCTCCTCGGAGGGCCGCAGGTAGCTCAGCCCGGTGACGCCATCGGGGAGCACCGTGAAGCGCCTCGCGCCGCCCGCCAACCCCAGCGCCTGGTGCACCGTCTCGCGACGGGTGCCGCCGCCGGCCCACGGCTCGGCGAAGGCCACGCTCCACTTCACGCGCCCGCTGGCGCGCGGGTAGCGATTGTTGTAGAGCACCAGCGACACCGACCGGCCGGCCCGGTTGCTGTAGGCGAAGACGTCCTCGTTCACGCGTCCGTGCTCGTCCACCGCGTCGAACAGGCGGAAGGTCTCGGCCCCGGCGAAGTCGCGCCGGCGGTTCAGCAGCGGGGCGATCTGCCGCTGATGGCGCTCGACCAGCCGCTGGTCGGGCCGCTCGTCGAAGGTCGGGGCGCTGTACTCCATGCCGTACTTCTCCCGGAACCCCTCCACCTGACCGTGACCGAACATCGGCAGGCCGGGCATGGTCGCCATCAACACGCACACCCCGAAGTACTTGTCGCCGTCGCCGAACTGGGCGATCGCCGTCTCCTCGTCGGGGTTGTTCATGAAGTTGACGAAACGCCCCAGGATGCGCGGGTCGAACGCCAACACGTTCTTCACCAGCTGGCGGTACTCGGCATTGTCCTCGCGCTTGAGCATGTTCATGAAGGCGCTGTTGTACACACGGTGCATGCCCAGCGTCCGCACGAAGTAGCCCTCCATCATCCAGAACGCCTCTGCCAGCAGCAGCGTGCCTGGCGCCTCGGCGCTCACGCGGTCGACCACCTCGCGCCAGAACTCGACCGGCAGGAGGCGCTCGAACTCCTCGTCGTCGATCGCGCCGTAGGTGCTGCGCGAGGGGATGGCGCCGCCCTCGCCGGGCGGCGGGTACCATAGCCGCTGGATGTGGCGCTTGGCGAGCGTCATGGCGGCGTCGAAGCGGATGATGGGCACCAGCCGCGCCACGTGGAGGATCGTCTGAATCACCGCCTCGCGCACCTCGGGCTTGAGGTAGTCGAGCTGCGCGGTGTCGTTCCAGGGCATGGCGGTGCCGTCGTTGCCATGGTAGATGAAGCGCGCCTCGCCGCTGCCGCGGTCGACGCGTTTGAACACCACCGCCGCGTCGCTGTCATCCCAGTAGTGGTCCTCGATGATCACCGCCATGGCGGAATGGGAGGACACGTCGGGGCCGTCGAAGCGGTACCCCGGGTAGGGCGCGTGCCCGAGCTGGATGAACCAATCGGGATGCTCTGCCACCCAACGGCCGTCGACGCCCACGTGGTTGGGCACCATGTCGCCTGCCAGCCGGATGCCGTGGCCACGCGCTCGCTCCTTGAGGTCGGCGAAGGCTGGCTCGCCACCGAGGTCCTCGGCGATGACGTAGTCGTACAGGGCATAGGCGCTCGCCAGTGCGCCTGGCTGGCCGCGACGCTGCTTGATGCGCCTGGACGCCTCGCTGCGCTCCCACAGGCCGATGAGCCACAGCCCGTTGAAGCCGCGCTCGGCGAGCTCGGCGAGCGCCTCGTCGGGGATCTGATCGAGCCGGCGGACCTCGCGTCCGAGGCTGCTCTCCAGCTGCGCCAGCCACACGTAGGTGCTCTTGGCGACGAGCACCACGCTGCCCATCCAGTCGCTGTCGGAGCTGAAGGCCTCGTGCTCGCCGTACTGCCGCAGGCTGGCGGCGTCGAGCACGGGCGCCGGCCCGGGGCCGCCGGGGCCCCGGCCCCGCTCCTCCTTGAGGGCGTCGATCGAGCGCACCAGGCGCGCCAGCAGCTCCGCGTAGCGATCGCCGAGCAGCGGCCCCCAGCGGTCCCGGGCGACGCGCAGCTGACCCTCGAGCGAGGTGGGGCTGGAGCGCTGCGGAGCCCACAGCAGCGCCATCAGGCTGTCGTCACCCGGGGCCCCGCCCTCCTCGGAGACCCGCTCCCGCTCCATGGACCTCTCCAGCAGCTCGAGCGCCCGTGTGTAGCCACCGCGCTCGCGCAAGGGCGCGTCGTCGCACAGCTCCCGGAGTCGCTCGAGCGCGGGGTTGGCGTTGGCGAGCCGCACCAGCAGCGCCTCCTCGAGCGCCACCTCGAGGTTGGGCGTGCCCTCGGTCTCGTCCCTCAGGTAGGCATCCACGGGCCGGCCGCCGCTCGCCACCACCGGTGCCGGGAAGCGCTGGGCGAAGGCGCCGAGCTCGGCGGTCGCCGGGCCGCTGCCGAGCTCGTCCTGTACCTGGCGCCAGGCTGTCGCCATCGGACGCGTCGCCGTCCGGGCGCCGTAGCTCTCGATGAGCGCGTGCATGAGCTCGTGCAGCAGCACCGCCGCGAACAGCTCGCCGCCGCCGACCGCCAGCTCGGGGTAGCGATCGGCCTGCCGCACCTCGTTGATCCGCCAGGCCAGTGCGTACGCGTCCCTTGCGTCCCCGAACAGCAGCCTGCCACGCAGCCCGAAGGGCGCCGCGGCCAGGTCGTAGCGGCGGCGCGCGTCCGCGGTGACATGCAGGTACCGCGGGCGGCCCGGCCCACGCGCCGGCGGGGCCGCTGCCTGGGGGGACACGTCCTTGCGGCTGCTCACGCTCTCACCCTCCCGGAGCCGTCACTCTGCACGCCGGCCCGGCCCCAGGACGCGGCGCCGCCGCGAAGGGCGTGCGTGCCAACGCGGATCGTCAGATCGGTTGGAGCTTAGCACGCCGGCTGCGCGCCAGCCGTCCCGCCAGGGACGTCCCCGCGCGCACCGGCGGCGGTGTGCGGCGCCTGCGCCGCCACCCTCGAGGTTGCGGTTACAATTCCATCGTCGCGCTCCAGGGCGCCGGCGCCGGGATGGAGGGCGGAACACGACATGGTGGTACCCGAGCACCCGCAGCAAGGCCGCAGCCGCCGCGCGCAGCGCGCACAGCCCCGGCCCGCAGCGCGGTTGTGGCTGCTCGCGGGGCTGGCGGCTCTCCTCCTGGCCGGCTGCACCGGCAACGTCACCACGCCCGGTGAGGCGCTGCGCATCCTCGGAACCACCCTCCCGAACGCCTACCTGGCCGAGCCCTACGACCAGGCCGTCCAGGCGGTGGGCGGCTTGCGCCCCTACGACTTCAAGCTGGCCGAGGGCTCGCTGCCTCCCGGCATCGAGCTGCAAGGCGGCTCGCTTCGCGGCACCCCTAGCAAGATCGGTCAATATACCTTCACCTTGCAGGTCTCCGACGCCAACCTCTCCAGCACCGTGCAACAGTACACGCTGACCGTCGCACGGGTCCCCCCTCCCACGCTCGACTTCAACGCTCCCAACACCGAGGTCGCGCGGCCCGTGACACTGCGGGTACAGCTCAACAATGCACGCCAGCTGGAGGGGCTCCGCACCCAGGTGCGCTGGAACCCCGCCGCCTTCGCGCTCGTGCAGGACAGCGTACGGGCGTCACGGCCCGGCCTGGCATTGCTCCACAAGGCCTCCAAGGGCGAGCTCCAGGTGGCGCTGGTACCGCTCGGCACCCGGATCGACGGTCAGGCGAACCTCTTCGAGTTCCAGCTGAAGCCCGTGGCAGGCGCCGCCGCGCTCGACCTGAACGCCCAGACCGAGTACATCTCGGCCGGCGGGCACGCCTTCGACCGCAGCAGCGCTCGGGGCCAGGCGGCCTCGGCACCGTCCTCCACGACGTCGGGCGGGTCGTCGAGCTCGGGCTCGGACTCGGGAGGGCTGCCGGGCGGCCTCGGCAGGCCGGTCGGCCAGGGCGGAGGATCGCCATGACACCCGCCGATCGCACCAGCGCCCGGCGCTGGCCGGCAGCTGCCGCGCTGCTCGTGGCGCTGCTGGCCGCACCGTTGCCGTGGACGGCCGCCCGCGCCACCACCTACCTGCGGCTCGGCCCCGACCAGATGCTCGACAAGGCCGACATCGTGTTCGTGGGCACCGTGTCGAGCGTGAGCGTGTCGGTCAAGAACGGCCGCCCCTGGACCGCCGTCACCTTCGACGTCGGGACCCCTATCGAGGGCATCGCCACCGACGCCAACGGCAAGGCCACCGGCCCCAAGGTGCTCTCCTTCCTGGGCGGCGACGCGACGGGTGGGCCGGCCCTCACCGTCAGCGGCATGCCCAGCTTCAAGGACGGCGAGCGGGTGCTCGTCTTCGCCTACGACCAGGCCTACGCCTCCCCCATCGTCGGCTTCCGGCAAGGCCTGTGGCAGGTCACCGACGCCGGGCTGGTGGGCCTGGACGGGCGGCGGCTGTCGCTCGACGCCAACGGCGACCTGGTGGCGGGCGGCGCGGGCGCGCCGCTGCAACAGATCATCGCCGCCATCGTCAAGCATCTCGGCGCCAAGGCGGGCGGCCAGTGAAGCGCGGTGCGCGCCCGATCTCGAGCGCCGGGAGGACGCCGCGGGCGCGCCGCCGCAGGCTGGCGGGCGCTCTCGAGCCGCGCCTGCTGGCGCTCCTGCTCGCCTGGGTGCTGGCACTCTCGAGCGGGGTGCTGGCACAGACGCAGAGCGATTCCGGAGCCTCCGGCTCGGCGTCGGGCAGCGGCAACGGGACCACGCCGTCGGGGCCCGGCACCGCGGGTCCCTCCTCGACGGGCCCCGCGTCTCCCGGCCCCTCCTCGGCGGGCAGCGGGCAGGCCGCCACCACGACGGTCCCGACCCCGAAGATCGGAGTGACGGTGGAGGCCTCCGGCGGCCCGAGCAGCCTGCCTGACGACGTCACGGCCGCCATCGACGCATGGCACCGGGCGGCCGCCGCGCTGGTCGATGTGACCGTCGAGCCCTCGGCCCCGTCCACCATCCGCTATGCGCCGCCGGCGCTGCTA
>Ga0315535_1003084_pt1 | contig 10354 bp, 10 predicted proteins | sample SalMarSW160220MG_2_FD_203092 | JGI IMG/M metagenome (GOLD analysis project Ga0315535, IMG submission 203092) | Salt marsh sediment microbial communities from the Plum Island Ecosystem LTER, Massachusetts, United States - Salt Marsh Sediment SW1602-20 ...
AGAGCGAGAAAAAGAGCGAAAACTAACAGTTTTCTCATTAAAGACTCCTTTGAGTACTAAATATCCTTTCTTTATAGTTTATGTCAGGAATAGCCGTCAAGCCCTCAGGGTCGAAGAAAGAGGAAAGCTACTCGTTTTGGGGACGTATTCTGACGAATTCTGACTGGCCGTGACGAATTTGGCCCAGAACGGTCCTGAGGGGGACCATCGTGCCCACTGTCAGCCCGACCTTGTGCGGGCAGGCTGAGAGCGAACCGTCATTGTCTTGCGGCCGGAGTCATCGCCCGGGGCCGGGCAATCACGGTGAGGATGAGAATGGTCACGATCGTTGCGTAGACGATGAGGAAGGTCGGTTTCATCTCAGTCCTTCAACGACCCGGCCAAGAGCCCTCTCATGAAATAGCGGCTCAGAAAGATGTAGACGAGCAGCGTCGGTATTGCGGCGAGAAGCGCGCCAGCCATCTGGACGTTCCATTCAACCGAATAGCTGCCCGCCATGTTGTTGAGCGCAACGGTAATTGGTTGTACGGATGGTCGGCTCGTGACGATAACGCCGAAGAGGAAGTCGTTCCACACCGACGTGAACTGCCAGATCATCACGACAACAAAGCCCGGAACCGAAAGCGGGAAGAGAATGCGAGCGTAGATCTGGAGAATCGAGGCCCCGTCGATCTTGCTCGCCTCCACGAGCTCATCCGGAATCGTTGCGTAGTAGTTGCGGAAGATGAGCGTCGTGATGGGAATTCCGTAAACCACGTGAACGAAGATGAGCCCTGCCCGGCTGCCGTAAAGATGAATCTGCTGCAGGACCCGAACGAGCGGTATGAGAATGCTCTGGTACGGTATGAACATGCCGAATAGGAGCAGCGGGAAGAGGATATTCGCTCCGGGGAACTTCCACTTCGAGAGCACATAGCCATTCATGGAACCGAGAAATGCCGAGATCAACGTTGCCGGGACAGTCAGGTAGACGCTGTTCATGAAGTTCTGCGAGAGTCCGCGAATTCCCTGGGACGGCTCGCCGAACCACGCCTCGACGAAGCTTGCGAAGTTGATTCCCGACGGGAGGCTCCACATCCGGGAGAGGCTGACCTCTTGGAAACTCTTCATCCCGGTTATGAGCTGCACGTAGATCGGCATCAAGTAGACTATAGAGGCGAGGACCAGGAGGAGGTAGACGACGACCTTCCCCGCGGTCACTCCGTGGTGTGGGAGGCCGCGGCTCATCGAGAAACCTCCTTGCGGTTCGTAGAGATGAGGTAGGGCACGATGAGAAGGGCGACCATCAAGAGCAGAAGGGTCGCGATCGCGGCACCCTGGGCGAAGTTGTTGCCGCGAAAGGTCGTATCCCACATATAGAATGCGGGTACGTCGGTCGCAAAGGCGGGCCCCGGCCCGGTCATAGAAACGACCAGGTCGAAGATCTTCAATGAGATATGGCCGAGGACGATGATGGCGCTCAGGGTTACTGGACGAACCATCGGCAGTATGACGCGCCGATAGATCTGTAGTTCGCTTGCTCCATCGATTCTGGCCGCCTCACGAAGCTCACTCGGTATCGAGCGGAGAGCCGCCAGATACATCGCCATGACGTAACCCGACATCTGCCAGGTGGCGGCGATAACGACAGAAATCATCGCGAGCGACACCCCGATGTAGGGGCTCGCCAGTCCTCCCAACCTGATCTGAGAGAGGAATTGCCCGAGTCCGGAATCCCGGGGAATGGCGAGGATGGAGGGATCGGTGAACCAACCCCATTTGAGGAAACTCAAGCCCAGCTTGTCGAAGAGCTGATTGATCCCCGTGGCACCGGTCTGCGGATTGCCCGGGCTCAGGATCCAGCGCCACGCCACGCCCGTGACGATATAGGACGCCGCCATCGGAAAGAGAAAGATATTGCGGAAAACACCCTCTCCCTTGACGTGCCGATCGAGCAGGATCGCCAGAAAAAGCCCGATCGCAATAGAGGATAGGAGAAAGAGGACCGTGAAGGTCACGGTGTTGCGTATGTCGCAGAGGAAACGATCGGTCGGCATGGTGCTGAACAAGCGAGCGAAGTTGCGCAGGCCGACGAAAGTAAAGTCGGGCTTGAACGAATCCCATTTGGTCAGGGACGAGAACCCGGTAAAACCGATGAATCCGTAGACGAACATGGCGATGAGGACGACCGACGGGGCGACGAGCGACATCGAGACAAGGCGTTCGCGGGAGTTTTCCTTCATGCGGACTCCTGAGACGTGCCGGGCCCGTGCGGCCCGGCACAATCGAAACCTGTAGAACGAGACAGGCGGCGGCTATGCGCCTCCGTTCTCCCTTGCTGCCTGCTCCAGTGAAGCCTGGGTAGCAGCCACGTCACCCTTCGGTGCGAAGGTGTTCAGGATGTCCTTGTAGACGGTTGCCCACTTCTCGGTCGCCGCGGCGCCGTGCACGAAGCTTGGCACGATCGAATCAGTGGACCAGTCCTTCATCGCCGACTGAAGGTAGGCGTTGAAGAGAGCGGGGCGTAGATACCGGCTGTTCCCGGAACGGGCTGCCAGCCGTAACCGGCGAAGCTCTTCGAGGTGAACCATCCGTCGGCCCAGTCGCCCATGATGTGCATGGCGCCCTTGTTGTCGACGAGGTACTGAAGCGCTTGATCCCAGGTGAGCGCCGAATGGTCGGAGTTTACATATGGCGAGAGGCGCCTGAAGATGTCGAGCGCCTGGGTTACCTTCGGATCGGACCATTTCGTTGCCCCGTTCCACAAACCACGGTAACCATCGGCTCCGAGAGTGGAGATCAGAATGGTCTCGAAGGTGTGTCCGGCTTCCCATCCCTCTTTCGTCCCGATGACGAGCGGGATGATTCCCTTCGACTTGAAGACGTCGGCGACCCGAAAGAACTCGTCCCAGCTCTTCGGCGGTTGGTGGTTGTTGTCCGCGAAGAGCTTCTTGTTGTACCACATGACGTTTGCACGGTGGATACTGGAAGGAACTCCCCAATAGTGTCCTTTGTACTGAAGCAGTGTGAGCAGATCCTTGGGGAATACCTTCGTGAATCCCGCGGACTCATAGAGCGAGTCGAGCGGCATCAGGTACTGCTCCGGATCGTACTTCTCCACCTCGAGACCGGCATGAAGCTGGAAGGCGTCAGGTGGATCGCCTCCCGTTAGGCGTGTGGAGAGGACTGCCTTCGCATTTGTGCCCGCGCCTCCCGCGACGGTGGCGTTGATGATTTCGACATTGGGGTAGAGTTTGTGATAGACGTCGTAGAGCGCATTCAGGCCCTCCGCCTCACCACCGGCAGTCCACCAGGAGAAGATCTCGAGCTGCGACTCGGGAGCCGCGCCGCTCGGTCTCCTTCACTCCCCGGATCCGCCCGCGAATACCATTCCCGCGAGCAGTATCCCCAGCGAAATGGAGAATACCGCAATAAGCAGTTTTCTCATCTGCCTCACCTGCTTTTTCCCCGTCCCGAAGGAGGAGTGTGAGTAGATGTGATTATGATACTAGCATAGCATAGGCCGCTGCTCTGTCAAGCAAGTTTCGACCTGCGATCGCAGCTCAGCGCGGCTGAGCTTGCCGCCGCGGGGCCCAGCTATGTCGTTGGTGGGCTGTCGGTCTCGTCGATCGGCGGTATCCTTCGCATCCAAAGTAGCTGACGCGCTGCGGAGGTGATGGCCGCCACCGCCACGCCTGCAACGAAGGGCGACGCAGCGAGGAGCGCCACGAGGACAAGGAAGAGGGCAAGAGCGATGTGCCGTCCCATCTGAACCAGATAGCCGGTTCGCAGATGCATCGCCAGACGCCCGTGCAGCCCACGCCGAGAGGCGCGGTACCCGATGAGATTGCCCAGATGCGTCGTCACAGCGATGAGGAAGAGCCCCCATACATAGCCGATGAATGGAACCTGCACGAGGGGCGGGACCCATAGGAGCGCACCAGCAACGGCCGCCCCGAGAACCGCTGCGAGGAGGAGATGTTTCGGGTCGACGATACGTCGCTGTGCCACCGACGATTGCAGGAGCGGGTTCCCCTCGATCGTGTTGACCGGATAGCTTTCGTAGTGATCGCCGTAGTGAAGCGATCGTTCACGCTCCTGAACGATGGTCAGAACCCAATCTGCCCACATGAGAACGAACGTGACGATCCCGGTTGCCCAGACGTTTTGCGTGAACCAAGAGACCACCACTTGTGCCTCCCTCCGCTGATACGGGCGTGTGTTCCCTATCCGACAGCCACCTCGGCCACGAGGTGAACCTCGGTCTTCATCGAGTTCGAGATGAGGCAGTGTTGCTCCGCTTTCTCGAGTATCCGCTCTGCCCGTTCCTTCTTGCTCTCATCGGCGATGACGAGATTGACTTTGATAGTAATCTCGGTGATGCGGAAACCGTCATTGGTTTTGGTGAGGGTACCCTCGGCCTCCGAGCGATAGGAGGTTATTTCCAACTTCGAGTTCTCAGCAATAGCAAGAAAGGTCGTCATGAGACACCCCTCAGCCGCCGCAATGTAGAGGGTTTCAGGGGACCAGTAGCCCTCGTGGCCGCCGGGGAACTCCGGCGGTGTGGCAACCTCGACGGCCGGAAGGCCGGGAGAGGTGAGCGTCGCTTTTCGCTGTTCGGTCCATTGCACTGAGGTGTGATAGAGGTGAGTGGTTTCCATTTCAGGCTCCTTTCACCTCCCACCATATCGTGTTCTCGCGTGTTGCAAAAGAGGGAGACGCAAGTGGGGCAACATTTTGTGCTCGTACCGCATTATGACCCCGCCGACAGAGCGTGCCTCTATCCTTAGCCCTTGATCGCTCCGGAGAACACCCCCCGGGTAATCTGCTTCCGGAAGATAATGTAGAAGACAAGCATAGGCGCGAGCCCGATCGTGAGGGCGGCGAATTGCTTCCCGTAATCCGAGGACATCGACCCGGTGAACCTGAAGATGCCCAAAGGCATTGATTTGAGCTCCGTCTTCGAGACGAGGATGTTGATGAGCGCAAACTCGTTCCAGATGTTCGTGACGTTGAGGATAGCGACCGTCGTGGCGATGGGCACGGCCATCGGGAGGATTACCTGCCAGAAGATCGTGTAGTAGCCGGCGCCATCGATTCGGGCAACCTCGACAAGCGAGTCCGGTATTCCTTTGATGAATTCGGTACAGAGGTAGATCGCAATCGGCAAGCCGGAACCGATGTAGATCAGGAGGACGCCGAGCCTCCCGTTGTAAAGTAGATTGAAGGTACCCAATTGACGAAGTCCGAGAATACGCAGGAAATCACCGATGAGTCGGTCGAGTTGGGAGACCTCGATGAAGATCGGCACCATCAACGACTGGATTGACAGTAGAATCCCGATGACGAAGCTACTGTATATCGGCCCGGTTGCACGGGACTTGAGCTTTGCGAATGCGAAGCCGGCAAGCGTCGCGAAGAAGATGATGCCGAGCGTCGCCCCGATTGTGTACACGAAGGAGTTGACCACCAGCTTGTTGAACTCACCGATCTGCCAGGCACCGGGGTAGTTCGCCAGCGTGAAGACGTGGGGGAGCCCGATGCGATTGATCCGGTACTCGGGCGTTGACTTGAAGGAGTTGAGGATGAGCCAGAAGATAGGGTAGACAGTCATGAGGGTGAAGGTGCCCATGACGAGGTAGGCGACGGCCTTCCCGAAAACCGAGGCGATTCGCCCGAAGAGGGTGGTGCGGTCGGAACGTTCCATGTCTACTCCCTCCCCCCGTAGCGCTTCTCGACCATCTTCGTGAGCCCGATAAGTATGAGACTGAAGATGACGATGGCGAGTGCTATTGCGTTTGCCCGCGGATAGTTCGGCGCCCCCATGAAAGCGCTGTCGTACATATAGATCGAGAGAAGCTGCGTCACCCTGGCTGGCCCGCCGCCGGTCATCGCGAAGACAAGTGCGAAGCTGTTGAGCGAACCCGCGATGCAGAGGATTGCCGCGTTGACCACCACCCCCGAAAGCATCGGGAGCATGACGCGCCAGACGGTCTGCATCTCATTCGCTCCATCGATCCGCGCGGCCTCGATTACCTGTACATCGATACGCTGCATATTCGCAAGGAAAAGAATGAGGTACATGCCCGTCCAGACCCAGAGAACCACGAAGCAGATCGGTATCATCGCAAGGTCGCGTTTCGTGAGAAACGCGGCTGACCACTTCGGGGCGAGGAGGTTGACGATATCGTGTTTCGCCTCCACGAACTGATTCGGGGAATAGCCCTGGAGCATCTCTTTGAGGTCTGCCACCGGATGTGCAAAGAGCTTCTGCGCGGTGTCCCCGCCCGCGGCGACGAGCTGCTGCAGCACGTTGTCGGTAATGTGGAATCCCCCCGCCGCGGAGAAGATCGCATCTACCCTACGGCCGAATCCGGCCGAATAGGCCTGGTTCATGACGTCGGCCAGGGGCCCGTAGGGCGAGAAGATGATGTTCCACATGATGCCGATAACGATGACGGAGATGATCGCAGGTACATAGAGCACACCCTGCCAGAACTGGCCGAGCTTAACGATACGTCGATAGATCAAGTAGGCGAAAATCAACCCGAGCGGCAGCTGACCGAAAATTGATACGATAACGATGTAGACGTTGTTCTTCAGTGCAAGCCAGAAGTAGGAGTCAACGGCAAGTCGGGCATATTCCTGAAAGCCGGCGATGCGCCACGGCTCTCCCCCGAACATCTTGCCGCCGCGGTAGTCGCTGAGTGAAATGACGACCGAGATGACGATGGGAAAGCCGAAAACCAAGAGGTAGAGGAACAACGCAGGCGAGACCATCGTCCAGTAGACACGGCGCTCCTCGACACCCTTTCGGTGTTGTCCAACCATTCGAAACCTTCCGATACCTTCCTTCGACAATCGGGCGCCCGGAAGCCCGGACGCCCTCAAAATACTACGAGCTCTGTCGTGCTCTCCAGTCGTCGAGAGCCTTCTGGACCTCCGCGGCCGCTTGCTCCGGCGTCTTCGAGCCGAGCCCGATCTCCTGAAGAACATTGTTCAGCGGTGTGTAGACGTCCACGTCGAGCGCACCGTCGAGCACATATGATGTCTTGGCGATCGACTCGTAGAACTTCGGCATCATTGCCGTAAACGGTTCCACCTTGTCGCTTGTTACGTTCTTGAGACTCGGGATGAATGAGCCGGTTTCGAGCTTGATCTTCATGACCTCCGGCGAATAGTAGTACTTCATCCAACGGACGGCCGCCTTCTCCTTCGCGGACCCCGCGGGGATCTGTCCGGACACGCCGAAGCCGACCCCGACCACGGCAGAGGTGATGCCTGGGTTCTTCTCGCCCGGGATCTTCGGGAAGTTGAGGAAGGTGAAGTCGGAGGCCTGCTTTGCCGGAGGGATGAGCGCGGTGCCGGACGCCTTGTCGGTCACGAAGCTACCCTGGCGCCAGTCGCCGTCAACGAGGAACGCGGACTTGCCCTCCGCAAAGAGCGCGGGACCTTCGCCGTACTCGAGCTGGATGGTCTCAGGGGAGATGACCCCGTCCTTGTACATGGTCTGGATGAAACGGAAGGCGTTGACCGCCTCGGGGTCGGTGAACTTGGCTCGTCCTGCGACCGCATTGTCGACCCATTGGTCGCCCAACAATCGACCGACGACCGTCGAGAAGAGGCAGGACTGCATGACCCACGTGCTCTTGTTTGCCATGAGCACGTCCTGCAAACCCTTGGCTCTGAGTTTCGGAACCATCGCCTTCAGATCTGCATAGGTTGTCGGGAGTGCCAGCCCGTTGTCACTCAGTATCTTCTTGTTGGTGTACATGACCGAGGTGTAGGTAACCGACTGAGGGAGCATCGCGAGATACTTGCCCTTCTGGTTGTTCGGGTCGACTGCTGCTGGAACGAAGTTCGCGAGAAAATCATTGCCGAGCAGCGTCGAAAGGTCCTTGGTCAGGTGTCGCTCGTGAAGCGCCGTCGAACGGCCGGAGGGCCACATGTACATGAGATCGGGAAGCGTGCCCGCGGCGATGTATGCGGCGATCTTCTCATGGAACGGTTCGTTGAACAGCTCCTCTTTCTGGATCTTGATGTCCGGGTTCTCCGCCTCGAACTTGGCCCAGATTGCCTGGTCGTCGGCGTAACCGGCCTGCGTCGCATCGATGTAGTACAGTACGCTGAGTGTCGTCTGCTGAGGCGCGGTGGTCGTTGTGGACTCCCCACTGCCGCCTGCGAATGCAACCGCGGCGGTCAGCACGAGGGCCACCGCTACGATTACAGCTGCCTTTTTCATTGGAAACCTCCTTCATCACTCCCTCCATTCGGAGGGGCTTTCCCTCTCTAAGAGGGTAGTTTGCTTTCGTGTGTCACGGTGTGGTTTGGAACCCCACTGTCCCGGTGTTGAACTGCTCCTTGACCCCCGGGGGAAAGGCCGGCAGCGAACGGGCGATGCGACCCATCGCACCGAGCTCGGCGAAGAGCCGGTGGAGCACCAGACCCGCCGCCCCGTACGCAACGGCCTTGCGGCCGAGCGAGGAGAACTTCACCTTGCAGTGCACTTTATCGGGGTAGGGCCAATTGTCCTGGATTTTCTTTTCAAAGACCGGAACCATGAGCTCTCCGTATCTCTCGATATCGCCTCCGAGATAGACCTCGTCCAGATTGAGTGTGGTCGCCAGCAGGGAGACATTCTTCGCTAGCTCATCGATGACCCGATCGAGCAAATGGGGATCATCGGCTATTCGGAGTGACTCTTCGTCGCTCAACGAGAACTGGCCTTTGTTGTTCGGCCCGCGCAGAATGCTCCTAAACTCTCCGGCAGAGTAGTTTCTGCCGTGATAGACGCGGCCGTCTATCACGATACCGAGCCCTAGCGCAGTTCGTTCGTGTAGTCCCCGTAGTCGTGTGGTGTCCCTAAACTCGAGCAAAACAAAGACGAAGTTCTTGAGCTTTTTCGTTCTGTGGAAGGCGAGCTCTGCCCATGCGCAGGCGTTTGCGTCGTTTTCGATGTAGACAGGGAGTTCGCATTGGTCTGCGACGTTCGATTTGAAATCCCAGGGCTTCGTGATTCCGAGTGGCATCGAGTAGTTGATGATATTCTTGCCGGTATTCACAACCCCCGGAACACCAAGCCCGATTCCCTGTATGGGTGCGTCGCCGGGCACCTTCCCTCTGAGCTCGGCCACGATGTCGAGAAAGGAGGTGGCCAGATTGGATTCGCAGATCTCGAAGTCCCCGACCCAGGTGTCGATGATTCTGCCGGAAAGGTCCGCCGCGACTGCTGTGTAGCCGTCCGGTTTCATTTCGATGCCGATTACGCTTCCCTTCGAGCCGTTGAGCTTGAGAAGCACCGGCTTGCGGCCGCCCTGTGGTCCCGCCTTACCGATGGCTGTCTCCTCCACCACGCCTTTCTCGAGCAGACCGGCCACGATGCTGGTGACGGTTGACTTGTCGAGATCGAGGTTTTTCGCGATTTGGACGCGACTAATCTCGCGGTGAGTCCAGATCTCACGCAACACGAGCGAGGTATTGAGCACTCGATTCCGCTTGAAGCTCGCCATTTCCACTCTTCTCGGGGAGAATTAACCCAGTATGATGCGAAGTACTTAGTTGGATTATGAACCAACCTAACTCCGTAGTACCATACCTCAACGTGCTTGTCAATGAAAATCTTTAAGAAAAATGAGCACCCGCGGGGAACGGGTGCTTGGATCAAGTCCTAGTGGCCGAGGATGGGATGAGGGGTGTAGGGCTCCTCGAGAGCCTTCAAGTCATCCTCTCCGAGTGAGATTTCGAGAGCTTCGATCGCCTGTTCGAGGTGGTGCATCTTGCTCGCTCCGACGATGGGTGCGGTGATTCCGGGTTGGTGGAGCATCCAGGCGAGGGCTATCTGCGCCGGCGTCTTTCCGACGCGGTTGGCGACCTCGGCCACTCGGTCGAGCACGGCGAAGTCGGAATCACTGTAGTAGAGGCTGTGGGCAAAGGCGTCGCTCTTGCTCCTGGCAGTCTCGCCGGATTTCTCTCTCGTGCGATTTCCGGCGAGGAAACCGCGGGCAAGGGGAGACCATGGGATGATCCCGATCGCCTGGTCCCTGCAGAGGGGAATCATTTCGCGCTCCTCCTCGCGATAGACGAGGTTGTAATGGTTCTGCATGGTCACGAACCGCGAGAACCCCTTGGCGTCCGAAGTGTAGAGGGCCTTCGCGAACTGCCAAGCGTACATGCTCGAAGCGCCGATATATCGGGCCTTACCACTGCGGACTACGTCGGTAAGGGCCTCGAGAGTTTCCTCGATGGGAGTGGAGGCGTCCCATCGGTGAATCTGGTAGAGATCGACGTAGTCGGTGCCGAGTCGCTTCAGGGACGCATCGATGGCGTCCATGATGTGCTTGCGTGAGAGTCCCCGGTCGTTCGGGCCGTCACCCAT
>Ga0315535_1003087_pt1 | contig 10340 bp, 7 predicted proteins | sample SalMarSW160220MG_2_FD_203092 | JGI IMG/M metagenome (GOLD analysis project Ga0315535, IMG submission 203092) | Salt marsh sediment microbial communities from the Plum Island Ecosystem LTER, Massachusetts, United States - Salt Marsh Sediment SW1602-20 ...
TCTGCATAGAATTGGTCTCGAAACCTGCCCTCGGGCTCAATCTTTGTGTTGGACTGAGACGGCCAATCCTCGAAATATTTCATATATTCCTGCGGTTGGCTGCCTCAGTCCGCCTTGACCTTAAACCCGATTGAAGGTTTTGAAACCAATTCCAGGCAGGATTAACTGTATAGAGAAATCTAACCCCTAAAATACACTATAGATTACTATGCTCATGACGAGTCGCCAACGCTTTTTAAAAACCATGCGGTACGAAAAGACCGACCGCGTCCCCTATTTTGAAGAGGGCATTCGAAAAGATGTTATCAAAGCCTGGCGTAAACAGGGTCTGACCAAAAAGGCGGAACTCTCTGAGATGTTCTCTACGGATCGGCGCGAAGAAATAGAAACAGACCTGGAACCCCGCCCCGAGCTAAAGAAATGGCCCGCTTCCCGGAACGAACTGGATGTGTTGAGGAAAAGTTTAGACCCGGATGATTCCCGCCGATTGCCTTTGAAATGGTCCCAGCGAGTCCGCAACTGGCGATCCCGCGACCACATGCTCATGCTACGGGTGCACCGCGGCTTTTTCTTGTCAATGGGCGTGTATGGCTGGGATCGGTTTTCAGAGGTGATTCGCCTCCTCATAAAAGACCCGGAATTCATGCGTGAGGCTTTGGCTATCCAAGGGGAGTTTGCGGCCCGAATGGCGGAAAGGGTTCTGGCCGAGGTTGAAGTCGATGCCGCCGTTTTCTCCGAGCCCATCGGCGGAAACGATCGCCCCCTGCTATCCCCGAAGATGTATGAGGAGTTCGTTCTGACAAGCTATCAACCGGTCCTTGACGTGCTGAACCGGTATGGAATCGAAACAATTATCCTGCGCACCTTTGCCAATACCCGGATATTGATCCCAAGCATTCTCAAATGGGGCTTCAATTGTCTTTGGGCTTGCGAGGTCAACATTGAGGCCATGGACTATCGCAATCTGCGCCGCGAGTTCGGTCCCGAGTTGCGTCTGATCGGAGGTATCGATCTTGACGCTTTAAGGCGCGACAAGGAGGCGATCCGCCGTGAAGTTGAGGAAAAGGTACCGCCCTTGCTGGTTGGCGGCGGTTACATACCCATGGCAGACGGGCGCGTAAGAGCGGATGTTCCCTTTGAGAACTATGTCTATTATCGGAAGCTGTTGGAGAAAGTAACGCAAGCCTAGCCCCGACGACCCGACTTATCCAAGGAGAATAATCGGGACTTCCGGGACATCCCTTAGATTATAAGTTTCTATTTTCTGGGTTGGGTAACTGGTATCGGTGGGGAAAGTTGAACTCTATGTAGGAGATTTACACCATGTTAAATTGGATTATTCTGCTTCTGCTCTTGCATTGTTCAAGAAGAAGGCTGGGAAAGCCTTTGTTGATTTTCTGGATTGATTTATTTAAAAAACGAGCCTAATTTTACATTTTAGACGTTTCATGTAAAGTAAACAGCCTTTTCTTTACATTACAATAAAACAAGGGGGGCACCCATTAAAGGCCGAATCAAGAGAAAAAACACCTCACCGATGAAAAAAATCAATAAAGATGAATGGGGTCAAACCAGGATCATTGTGAAGAATTCATTCAAAAATGGCGCAGTAATATTGTGAAGAGATCCGCATAACTAAAACATGACGAGATGTACTTGACCAGACAAGGAAACCATCCCCATGAAAAATCTTCTAATCAAAATTGTACAATCACTGGTAGACGACCCGGAACAGGTACAGGTAAATGAAGTTGTAAGTTCCCAAACAACTGTATTGGAACTAAGGGTGGCTAAGAGTGATATGGGCAAAGTCATTGGTAAAAAAGGCAGGACAGTTAATGCAATTCGGGATTTATTAAATGCATTTTCTGGAAAGGCTGGAAAAAGATATATGCTTGAGCTTGTTGATTGATGAGGTAGTTTCGGGTGTTTTTGTATAACTGCCGACTAATAGGGCATGGGGTCAAACCATGATCATTGATCCTATCGTTGCATAAACAACACATCAGATTATACAAAGAGGAAAGAGCAAAGGGCAAAGGGCAGGGATCAGGGGCAGACGCAGCATTTAATCTGATTAAAAAAAGCGATCTGTATCGCCTGCTTTTAACGATATCTGTAATTAAATCGATATTGAAATACTGGAAATCATAAATGGTTTAGATATGGTATTCAGGTGTTGAATTGAGTATAACATTTTACCAATCAAGGAGGTAACGGTTATGAAGAGAACATTTTTGCTTGTCGTCTTGAGTTTGTTTGTTTTTTCTTTGGATAATGGAGTTTTTGCTGAAGGAGAGGATCATCCAGTCATTAAACCTGTTCCCGGATCAACTGCATTTTACCCCAAATATAAAAGATTTCACGCCTATACCTTCAGATACGAGGAAAATGGCAAAAAGATAGAAAAGAAGGTTAAGGGTGAATATTGGCAGTTTGAATATAAGTATCTTCTAAAGAATGGGAAAATAGATGACTCTGTATCAGCTCTCGAAACCATTGAAAACTTCAAACAGGCGGCTATTGAGAAGGACGGAAAAATACTAAAGGAGACCGATAGTGAATTAATTTTTACTTTACTGTTGCCTGATGAAAGAAAACTTTGGGCACAGGTGTATTGTAATGGATGGACTGGATTATACCAACTGTATATTGTTGAAGAAAAGGGGTTTAAAAAGAAACTTACTTTTGGTGCAGAAGAAATAAAAAAACAACTGGATGAAAAAGGACATGTCGCAATTTACGGAATATTGTTCGACGTGGATAAAGCCAGCCTGAAACCTGAATCAACAAAGTCTTTGCAGGAAATCGTCAAGTTAATGCGAAACTATCCCGGTTTAAAAATAGAAATCCAAGGACATACTGATAATCAGGGATCTGTGGATTACAACAAAGACCTTTCTCAACGACGGGCACAAACAGTGAAAACTTATTTGATAACTAATGGAATAGATGATTCCAGATTAGCAGCTATCGGTTATGGTTTTTCCCAACCGGTTGCCTCAAACGATACGCAAGAGGGCAGAGGCAAAAACAGAAGAGTTGAGTTAGTAAAAAAGGAGTCCTTAGGATCCGGGCCAATCAATATAAAGCAGCCAGAGGATAAACAAGCACATGATGTTCTCAGCAGTGAATTTGCTGCTTTAATTGACGAAGCAGACAAGTCTTACAGAAAGGGCAGTCGGATTGAGGCAGCTGAAAACCTGAAAAAAGCCGTATTATCCATATGGGATGAAATTCCCCTTACCGTTAGAAATGTTCGATTGGTATTGGATACAAAAAACTATGCCACTAAAAAGAACAACGTCTATCGTAAAGGAGAACCAATATATATTACTTCCCAAATATTTGGACATAAATTGAAAAAAGTTGGGGATAGTTATAATATAAATATAACGACCGACTTTCTGGTTTACGATGACGCTGGCAAGGTATTGGGAGGACAGAAGGGTGTTCTTAAATTTGACGATATTTCACCGATACCCATGACTGATTTTTCACTGGATTTGACTTATACTCTTACGGGAGCAACCCCTGGTACTTATAAGTTTGAGACAATAGTCAATGATAGGAATTCAGGCAAGAGCACCAAATTTGAAAATAAAATAGAAATCAGATAATCCACATTTAAGAAGAATAAGGCTGAATTTATAAAGACATACGACCTGGAATCAAAACTTGATTAATGTTTTTTGGGCATTTCGTCATTGATATCTATTAAACGTTAAACGAATTTGAAATAAACGATACACAAAATAAGGCGAGAAATAACAAGTTTTAGCAAGCCCGATTTTCATGATGTTATCTCAAGTTATATGTACTTTTTAAGTTTGGGCGAACCACAATATCTGGGATTTACAATTCTTGCCATTTCGATATTTTTTCTATATGAGTGGGTGAGTTATTAGTCATCAAACGCAATATTTGCACTTTCGCATTTCGGACTTAACCGCGGAGGGACCCGCATGAAACGTCTGTTACCATTTCTTTTAATCATTACCCTATTTGTCCCTGTACATCCACTTGCTGCAAAACCGATCCTCACCATAGATACCGGCGGGCACAAAGCATTAATAAAAGATGTCATTTTCACCAAAGACGGAAGATACCTTGTTTCCGCATCTGATGATAAAACCATTCGTGTGTGGGACACCTCTACCGGTGAGGTTGTACGGATGCTTCGTGGCCAAATAGAATCAGGCGCAGAAGGTAAGATTTATGCTGCAGCCCTTACCCAAAATGACCGGCTTCTGGCGGTGGGGGGATTTATGGCACATGGTTTTGGCATAGACGATGACAAGGTTGGAGATATTCGTCTTATCAACTTTCAAACCGGCGAAGTTATAGCGCTTCTCAAAGGACACAGCGATGTAATCAACAGGCTTGCGTTCTCCCCGGATGGAAACCGGTTGATTTCTGGAAGCGGTGATAAAACCGCCCGTATCTGGAATGCTCGTACTCAAAAGACAATCCACGTACTTAAAGGTCATACGGACCATATCTATGCGGTTGCATTTTCACCTGACGGTTCAATGGCAGTTACAGGGAGTGATGACGATACGTTAAAACTGTGGAACGCGAAAACCGGTTTTTTGATTAAAACCCTTAAGAGACATACAGATAACGTAAAAGCAGTGGCTTTTACACCCAACGGTAAGTACCTTCTTTCAGGAAGCGCTGATAAAACCATCCGTATGTGGGACGGAAGAACCGGAAGGTTTATCAAAGTGCTGGCAAGTCAAAACAGACCTGTATTGAGCATTTCCATAACACCGAATAGCCGATATGTTATATCAGGAATCGGCGGTCCTGGTAGTGGAGGAAATGAATGTCGAGTTTTTTCCATTCCATCTGGCAAAAATATAACCTCTTTTACAAAACACATAGACATCGTCCTTGCATCAGACATATCTCCTGACGGAAGGATCGCCGCAACCGGGGGCGGGGGTGACCAAGAAATCTATCTCTGGAATTTGACCACAGGACAGGTTAAACAGAAAATGGTCGGAAAAGGGAATAATATCTGGAGCGTGGGGTTTGCAAAGGACGGTCGGTCTATTGCGTGGGGAAAGAAATGGGGAAGTAGAAATTTGTTCGCACATGGTTTTCTGAAACAATCTTTTCAGATCAAGTCAGACAGTAGAACCTATGAGCTGTCTATGGGACCTGAGCTCAGCTCTGACTCCAATTTCATAAGAGGGATTAAATCTGTGGGTCCCTGGTCCATTCGAACTAAAAATGACGATGTCCACAAAACCATTGAAATCATGAAAAGCGGTCGCATGGTTCATGAAATCACAAGAGGATCAGCAGATGGATATGATCATAGAAGCTTGACCATAGCCCCGAATGGACAAACTTTGATTAGCGGAGGAAGCAATGGTGTTCTTGTATCTTACAATCCGAAAGCCGGAAAAAAAATCCATGATTTTGTCGGACACACCGCTGATGTATGGGGAATAGCTGCATCCCCTGACAGCCGGTTTCTGGTTTCAGGATCAAGTGATCAAACCGTAAAACTTTGGGAAATCGATTCAGGAAAGCTTCTTTTAACTATTTTCCAGGGAACCGATGAAGAATGGGTGGCCTGGACGCCTGAAGGATATTACACATCATCTTTGAATGGCGATAAATATGTGGGGTGGCACATAAACAAGGGTAAAAACAGATCAGCACTTTATTATCCGGCATCCAGGTTTTCAAAACAGTTTTACTCCCCTAAGATCGTGGCAAAATATCTTGAAACCGGTGGTGATATTAAAGAGGCGATCCGGCTTGTCAACCTGGAAAGACCACGACAAAAAAAGATCAAAAAGACCACCGTATCTGATATCGGCAGTATTTTACCCCCGGCGGTATTTTTTCAGATTCCTGCCCAAAGAGATGTTACCGTACAACAAAACAGTATCCGAATCAAAGCAGGGGCAAAAGCAACAAATAATGAACCGATCACCGATATCTGGATTTTGGTCAACGGCAGACAAATAGGTGAAGATCGAGGGATTGGGATAAAAACACAGGCAATCAAAAAGATAGACGGGTTAAAGGCGGAAATAGATGTTATGGTACCCTTGACCCAGACCGACAACAGGATATCTGTCATCGCATCAAACAGACACACCCAGTCAGAACCTGAGATCATTAATGTCAAATGGAAAACAAAAACCATTGTTACGGCAACAGGAACACAGGACATTTTCAAGCCAGATCTTTATCTGCTTTCCATCGGGGTTTCGAAATATCAACAGCAAGAATACAGTTTGGATTATGCACACAAGGACGCAGAAGGGATCGCATCGGTTCTAACCCGCCAGTCCGGAAAGCTCTATGGAAAGATTCATAAACGGGTGCTTACCGATCATAAAGCGACACAGGATGATATTCTTGACGGGCTCGACTGGATTTTAAAAGAGTCCACCCAAAAGGATCTGTCTGTCATTTTTGTTGCAGGTCACGGTTTAAAGGATGATAGAGGCAATTATTATTTCCTTCCATATGACGGTCATCCTGACAAGCTTAGAAGAACCGGCGTCAAGTGGTTTGATTTCCAGGATGTATTATCGAGTCTTCCCTCCAAGGTTATTTTCTTAGTGGACACCTGTCACAGTGGAGATGTTACCGGGAAACGAAGAGGAGTCGAAGATATGACAAGCGCCCTTCGGGAACTGGTAAATGCGGAAAGCGGCGTTGTTGTGATGACCGCATCAACCGGGAAAGAAAGCAGTCAGGAAAGACAGGGGTGGGGTCACGGCGCATTTACAAAGGCACTTATTGAAGGTCTTGAAGGGAAAGCTGACTATGATAGAGACAACACGGTAGACATAAAGGAGATAGATCTTTTCATCACCAAACGCGTGAAAGAACTGACTCAAGGCTCCCAGCACCCGACAACTGAGATTCCGAGAACCATGCCAAATTTCCCGCTGGTTTACAAATAGTTTTCGACATCAGCACTATTATTAAAACGTGCAGGACTTCAGGGACATCCATAATCAAGTAAATAACTTCCTGAAGCTTTTTTACCAGTTGGAGTTCAGGATCCATTTAATTTAAAGAAAGGGCCTGGGGTAAAACCTCGATCCTTGATTAAAGAGGCTGCTAATTTATTGAAACCGAGTTATTGCAAATTAACAGATTCTAATCTATGCTTTTTATTATCCGCATCTGTGTGTCGCTATCCTTGGGCCATAAGATTTGTCGGACTCATGTCTCTTATTGAGGGGGGACTTGCATTCTCTAATCCGAGAAACATGTATAACAGGCTTATGGACTGGTATTTAGATTCAATATCAGATCAGACCCACAGGCTGTTCGGGATTATAACCATAATCCTTGGAACCGCGGTTTTTTCCTGGATCTTGTAGACTCGCCTCAGAATGATCTTCACCGGCAAAGGGGCATGCGGTCAAACCTCTTTCCTTGATTAAAGAGTCTATCAGTAGAAACAACAGGGTCGCATTTTAATTATTTGTTATACCAGACCACCCAGCAGTGATATATTCCGCTCTTTGGATCAGGGTTATCGTACAAAGTTTGATCAGAAGAACAAATGATAGGGTCAGAAATGCTCATGTCTAACTATTAAAGGAGATTACAGGTGAAATGAAAAAACAGCTAAAGGATAAGAAAAATAAAGTAACTTCCACAGGTTTTGTTATGTTGATCTTTGTTTTTCTCATGGGTTGTGCCGGCACCGGGAAAATGTCCCCATTAGAAATGGATGAGATGCTTGTGCGGGCCGGTTTTCAGTTGCACACAGCTGACACACCTAAAAAACTCGATTTTCTCAAAACATTACCCCAAAAGGAGCTTGTACACAAAACTTGTAACGAAGAAATGTTCTATTTTTATGTGGATGGATATTCTTGTCAGTGCATGTATGTAGGAGATGAACAGGCGTATCTGCGTTTCAGACGGTTGGTTAAACAAGAACAAATGGATGAAAGAATATCGACAAACAGCCGTCAAGCCCTGGATGAAATGAAAGACTTCCCTATTGATCCCCAAAACCCTCTTAATATTGAAGGTCATCTTCCCTGAATTTAACTGAACGAAAACAAAGGATGGGACTTCAGGGACATAATCAAGTAAATAACTTTCTGAAGCCTTTTTACCAGTTGAAGTTCTGGGTGCATTTAATTTAAAGAAAGGTCCTGGGGTAAAACCTTGATCCTTGATTAAAAATAAGATGCTTGGGGAGAACACTATACTTGCATCTTAATTAGTTGCTATCCAGGGCGCGACACTCATAACGCAAAAAAGATTCCCATGACGTTTTGCATCATATAATTTTCCAGAGGAATGTAAAATGACCCGATACGTGGTGCTTATCTCACTCTGGGGAGCCTGGTGTTTTCTCCACAGCTTCATGATCACCCCTACCGTTACCGGGTTTGTCCAGAAACGTTTTGAAAAAGCATACCCATATTACCGGATCTTTTATAACGTTATGGCATTGGTGACCCTGACCCCTGTATTGGTTTACTCCTTTTCCATTAAGGGGCCGGTGGTATTTCGTTGGGAAGGTCCCTTTCGAATCGTTCAGGGACTATTGGTGGGCTCTGCACTTCTGCTTTTTATTGGCGGTGCGAAACGATACGATCTTGCCCAGTTTCTCGGAATCCGGCAGGTTCTCGAAAATAGCACATGCAGGGTTCTGACCGACGACTGCCATCTGGATACAGGCGGCATACTCGGAATGGTCCGGCATCCTTGGTACGCAGGTGGTATTCTTATTGTTTGGGCCAGAAATCTGGATATGGCGGCAATTTTGACGAGCCTGTTAATTACCGGGTATTTTTTAATTGGTGCATTTCTGGAGGAAAGAAAGATGCTGGCTGAGTTCGGGGAGGAATACATCGGTTATCAGCGACGCGTATCAATGCTTTTTCCGTTCAAATGGGTTATACAAAGGTTAACAGGGATTGGGTTCAAACCTTGATTAATTCTAAACTTAGGTTAATGTTTTTTGGGCATTTCGTCATTGATATCTATTGGTTTTAATAGATTTCAGGTCTTGGTATCTGGAATCGAGCTGTGCTTAGTTTTATCTCAATATGTTATGACTAAATCCCTTTCTGATTAGTGGAAATTGGCATTTTCAATCTGCACCTTGCTTCAACTTGATTTGACTGTACACTGTGACAAGCTGTGTTGACCTAATGTTATGTTTTAACGATACATATATTTTATATCCTCACTTTTTTAAAAAAATTAGATAATTAGCTTGCTTTTTGCACAAAGGGTGCTATAATTTATCTATTCAATAGGGCCCCGCCTTCAATTGGTGGCGCCGTTTTTTTCTGAAGGAACAGTTCATTTTTTTATGTGGCATCCTCCAGTTTAAGATTTTGAAAATATTTTGAAAGGAGAATGTTACCATGAGCAATGGAACTGTTAAATGGTTTAGCGACCATAAAGGGTTCGGATTCATTGAGCAGGAAGATGGAGCAGATGTGTTTGTTCATCATTCAGCAATCAATGCAACCGGTTTTAAATCCCTCAATGAAGGCGACCGAGTTTCCTTTGATATAGCGCAAGGACAAAAAGGTCCTTCCGCCGCAAATGTCACTGTGATCTAACCTTATATTCTGAGTAAAAAGGGCATTCCTTCTAATATTGAGGGGATGCCTTTTTGTTTCTTTTGAATTAGTACTAGTCCTATCTGTAATTACAATATCTTAAACCCTAAAAAATCCTGGCCAAATTCCTTTTCTTTTCATCACTATCAAGAATAACGGCCTCCGAGGTGACAGTATGGCAAAGTCAAGAGAATCATTTAAAAAGCGTAGTAAAGAATTAATAAGGAAAGAAAAGCAAGATCAAAAAAGACAACGCAAACTGGATAAAAAACTATAAAAGCCGAAGAGATTCCATATCAGTTCCAGAATGAGGGAGAGAATCTATAAGCATAGAAACCGGATACTCACCGAAAGGAGATAACGTGCCTGAACACAGCTCTCTGGTAGAGGGATAAGGGTGCAGACGTCCGTCGCGGAAGAATCGCTGCACATATCTTTCTTGTATTCATTTTTTCTAAAAGCTTTAGTTTTTTCACAGCGAATCAATATCTAATGTTATATGACAAATAAAACTAAGAAATGCAGTAAGTAATCCATAAATTTAAATATAAAGGAGTTAAAAATGGCAGAAGCAAAAGGATTGATGAAACCGGTAAAGCTGAAAAATGAGCTGGCAGAGTTTCTGGGAGCAACAGAACTTCCCAGGACAGAGATCACCAAAAAACTATGGGACTATGTTAAAGCGAATAAACTTCAGACAAAGACTGAAAATGGAAAGCCTGAGAACGCAGGCAAGTTCATTGTGGCTGATGCGAGTTT
>Ga0315535_1003088_pt1 | contig 10340 bp, 6 predicted proteins | sample SalMarSW160220MG_2_FD_203092 | JGI IMG/M metagenome (GOLD analysis project Ga0315535, IMG submission 203092) | Salt marsh sediment microbial communities from the Plum Island Ecosystem LTER, Massachusetts, United States - Salt Marsh Sediment SW1602-20 ...
AAAAATCTACTCCAATTCATTGGCTGTTATTTCTATCTTGTACGCTGTTGGCAGGAGGATTCTGATGATTCCTAAAAGCCTGGGTTGTTGGCTGGTGTCGGTATTGATTGTCTTTTCGTTGTTGACACCGCTCAGTGCGCGCGCCGGTAGCGGTCCGATCGTAGCTTTATTCGACATGGAAGACCGCGGTTCGAAGCTGGACAAGGAAGTTCTCAGTAACCTGATCGATTACCTGGCCGCCAGATTGACCGAGGGCGGCTTTCAGGTTGTGCCCACCGATCAGATCCGCGAGAGGCTCAAGTCATCGAAGTCTGAAAGTCACAAGCTTTGTTACGATCAGGGTTGTCAGATCGATTTGGGCCGCGAGTTGTCGGCCCAGAAAACACTATCCACCAAGATCCTGCGCATCGGAGACACCTGCCAGGTTACCGCCGTCATGTACGATTTGAAAAAGGCTACCACCGAGACGGCGGCTACCGCCGAGGCGGTCTGCGAGGTCAATAAGTTGTTGGCAGCGGTCAAGAAGATTGCGGTCAGCCTGTGCGCTCCTTTGAAACACGCCCGCAAGGAGGCTGACGCCAAGCTGGCCGAGTACGATGAACTGGTGAAGAACGCCGCATCTGAAAAAGCCGAGAAAGAACGGGCCGAGAAGGCCTGGCAAAAGGTCTTGAGCATCGCCAGGGACGACCAGGTTCCTACCGACAAGCGAGTTCAGGCGTTGCAGAAATACAGGCAGGATTTTCAGAAACCGAATCCGCACCTGGGAGAGGTCGAGAACTATTTATCGGAACTGAACCTGGGCACGCTGATTGTGCGCACGGTGCCGGTTGGTGCGGCCGTGAGCATCGGAGGCAAGCCGGCCAAGAAGTCTCCTGTGACTTATAAACTCAAGGCCGGAACCTACAAGCTGGTCGCCAAGCTCAATGGATACAACGACACCTCTTCCGAGGCCAAGTTGGAATCCGGTAAGAACCTGGAGCTCAAGCTGACGCTTTCGAAGAAGCAAGCGTCGGATCAGGTTACAGGAACCTCGAGCGCGGATGAACATCCGGGCATGGTTACGAAATCGCTTCCTGAAAAGCCGATGCCGGCCATGAAGTTCTGGGGCCACGTCGCCTTCTGGAGCGGCATCGGGGTGGCCGGGCTGGCCGGGGCATCGGCCGCGCTGGCGGCCAGCTACGGCTCGGACGCCGACAAAGTCGACCAGAGCAAAATGTGGGGAGGGATCTTCTGGGCCTCGACGGCTGTGGCAGTCGGATTGATTAGCACCGGAGTGGTACTATGGGTGTTGGCTCCGGACGAGGGCAGTCCATCAACGACCGCCGCGATCGGACCGACGCTGGACGGTCAGGGCATGGTATTTTCTCTCGGAGGAAGGTGGTAACACATGAAACGCACACTCACGACGGTCAGTGTTCTTTCGGCCTGTACATTTGCCGTGTTATTTCTTTCGGCCTGCGACGTGTTCGTCAGCGCCGAGCAGAACGGCGACAAGGGCAAGCTCGGCCAGCCCTGCGACAACGGCGCCTGCCAGGGTGAGTTTGTGGTCTGCAACCAGCAGCAAGACGAGTGCGTCTGCCAGTACACCGCCTGCATCGATTTTTGTTGTCCTGACGGGCAGCATTGTGAGGGCGACAAGTGCGTCGACGGCTGTCAGCCCGAGTGCAGCGGCAAGGAGTGCGGCCCGGACGGCTGCGGCGGCGACTGCCCTCCGAACAACTGTACCGGCGGGAAGATTTGCAACCCGACCACCGGCCAGTGTATCGTCTGCAGCCCGGACTGCAGCGGTAAATCCTGCGGCGACGATGACGGCTGCGGCACAAAATGCCTTGTGCAAAGCTGCGGGACGGGTCATTTCTGCACGGACGATGACCCCCATTGTGCGGCCTGCGACAACGACCAGCACTGCGGCGGCGACTGTGCGGCTTGTACAGGCAGCGACCACTGCCAGGGAGGATCGTGCTGCCATGACGAATGCCCGCAGACCGGCAACAAGCGCTGCGACCCGCAAGTTGCGGACGCCTTTGAGACTTGCGGCAACTACGACGCGGACGCCTGTCTCGAATGGGGCGACAGCACCGACTGCCCGAGTGGCGAGAGCTGCAGCAACGGCGTATGCTCCAGCCAGTGCTCCGACGAGTGCACGACGCCGCCTGTAAACTTCTGCGACGGCAACCAGCACTTCGAGTGCGCGGATGTCGACGGCGATCCGTGCCTCGACAGGCACCTCGTCGAAACCTGCGCCAATTTTTGCGATCCAACAACGGTGGCTTGCGTCGAATGCCTCGGCCAAAACGACTGTAACGACGACGACAGTTGCACGAACGACAGTTGCGATGCCGGAAATTGCCAGCACCCGTACAGCGGTGACGGAGCGGCTTGCGAACTCGAAGTAGACTCGGTCATGTATAGCGGAAGCTGCCAGGACGGCGAATGCTTTTGCAACCTCGACGATGCCTGCGGAGCCTCATGCCACGACTGCTCGCAGGATGCCTTCGACAATGTATGCATTCACGGCAACGTCTCCGCCATTCATTGCGGTTGCCTGATAGACGGCGACTGTAGCGGAACGCCGTCGATGTACTGCAATGCGGCCTCCGACGCTCATTGTGAATATTGCAATACGAACACGCATTGCGGAATCGGCTGTGACAACTGCCAGGATGACCCGCATGACAAGATCTGCATAAACGGAGTTCGCTGCGGCTGCAATGATAATTTAAACTGCGCTGCAAACCAGTTCTGCAGCTCGATCGGCTGCGCCCGGAACACCTGGGACACACCCGACACCGGACAGACGTTATGCTACAACGCCACCGGGTTGCTTTATCCCTGCCCGGTTCCATCCGGCAATGATTTCTTTGGCCAGGACTCGAACTACAATAGGCCTCGCAATTTCAGTCAGTTCGGCGTCGACCCCCAGTTTGTCATTGAAGAAGGGGTCACCTCTCTCGATTGGACCAAGCCTTTCTGGGGCGACAAGACATGGATCGAGGCCAGGGACTTCTGCCAGACTCTGTATTGGAACAATACCGGCGACTGGCGCTTGCCGACCGCAGGCGAGCTTCTGACCATAGTCGATCGCGGCAATCACGATCCTGCGATCGACCAGACGCTGTTTGACCTTGATCCGTTCTGGCCGGTCTTCTGGAGCAGCTCGCCGGCCAGCGGCGACCGCAGAACGGTGGATTTCACGATCGGGACATTGTCGCAGGCCGATGACTCCTCGACCAAGGCCGCCGTCCGCTGCGTGCGCGGCCCGGTCTGGGGACGCACGCCGGACCCGGGGCAAAGGTTCGTGAATATCGGCTTCTATCATGACAACGTGACCGGGATAAACTGGCAGAGAATGATCGATGCGGCCCCATATACTTGGCAAGACGCCCTTGCACATTGCGCCAGCGCCGGCTATCGCCTGCCGGATCTCAACGAGATGTTGAGTCTGTATGATTACGACAGTGATCCGGTCGCACAATACTCACCTACAGATCTGGGTCTCAGGTGGACGTCCACCACGGTAGCTTCCAACACCTCCAAGGCCTGGGTGATCGACTATAGCACCGGCGCGCTGCTGCCGAGCGCCTCAAAGACTGACGACGCCAACTACGCACTGATCTGCATCGAACCTTACTGACGGCGTCCCGGTCAGGGATTGACCGAGATGTTCGAATCCACCGGCTGGCTGGGGGTGTTGTAGCTGTCGTAGACCACCAGGCGCACGATGTAGGCGCCGGGCATGTCCGGGGTGAAGCTCACCTGGGGGGTGTCTGTCGCGCTCAAGGTAGACTGGCTCTGGGTTCCCTGCGCGTTCTGGGGCAGGAACAAGAAAGACCACTGATAGCGGCTGATGCTGTCGCCGGCGTCTGGATCGAAACTGGTGCTGCCGTCCAGGTCGACCTGGTTCAAACCCTGTACCGTCTGCGAGGGCGGGTCGATCTTGGCCACCGGCGGAAGGTTTGCCGGTGTGCCCTGGTTGACCGCCAGCAGGATATACGGGTTGGAGTCGTTGGGGCTGTCGTGGCTGATCTCCATCTGTCCTATTTCGTTCTCGATTGAGGTGTTGTCGGTGAAGGTCACCTGGAAGGTATACGACCCGGCCGGGGCTAGTACCAAAGGATTTGCCGGAAAGTCGGCCGGCAGACCCTCGATGCCGAACACCGGAGGATCTCCCGGGTTGAGATCGGGATCGAAAGCGATGTCCGTTATCGTCAGGTCGGCGTAGCCGACGTTCAGCAGGGTTACGTCCTCGGAGGCAGAACCGCCCATGGCGACGCCGATGAACTCGACCCAGTCTTGCGGGTTGACCTCCAGGTCGGGACGCACGTCTGCTCCAAGCGTTACCGTCACTTCGGGTTCGTCCGGATCGTTCGAATGGATGATCACGGAACCGTCGTCCTGACCGACGTCCTGCGGGTGGTAGGTGACGTCGACTATCTGCTGGCCCATCGAGGCCACCGTAAACCCGTCGGTCGAATCAATGCTGAACTCACCGGCGACGCTCCCGCCGGTGACCTCGAGGCCGCTCACGTCCAGCGTGCCGGAGCCGGTGTTGTTGATCGTGATATGCTCGGTGGCCGACTGGCCCTGGGTGACGCCCTCGAACGGAATGTGCTCGGGGTGCACGTCTATGTCGGGCTCGGCCGAAAAAGCCAAGAGTCTTACGCTGAATGCTCCGGAGGGCAGGTCATCGTCGTTGGTGGCAAGGTCGATGCCCGAGTTGTCGGCGCCTTCCGCCTGGGGAGCGTAAACGGCCGTCAGCATTCGATCTGCTCCGGGCTGGATTTCGATGTCGCTCTCGGCGGGTTCCAGCAGGCCGAAGTCGGTAAGGTCACCGACTATTGAAAACAACTCGAAGCCGCTCATGCTAAGCGGGATGTTGCCGGTGTTTTTCAGAAGTGCTTGCAATTGCCGGCTGTAGCCCGCGGCCACCTCGCAGAAATTGAACGACAGGCGCACCGGATGTGTATTGGTCTGAGGGTCGAGCATCACCTGGCAAACGGCCGTGTCGTTGGGAGCCGGGCAGCTAACGTCTTCCTGGCAAACGACTTCCAGTTCGGCGTTGGGCGGTGCGCCCGTGCCGGCCAAGGCGATTGCACACGGGTTGCGGCTGAGATCCATCGGGTTGCACTCGTCGGGATCGTTGGTCAGCAGATCGAGCGTGTCATGGTCGTCCGCGGTCTCGCTTTCAGGGGAATACTCGATTACCAGGTCGATGGCCGCGCCGGGGCCGATGAACTCTGGAATTTGAGGGTCGACATTTTCGCCGGACATGAAGCCCTTGACAGAAAAGGGACTTCCCGCCCCGCCCTGCACCGCGATGCTGTCCAGCGTCAATCCCGAACCGCCGATATTACTGACGTGCAGCAGGCGTGTCTGCGGATATCCGACGGCTACCTGATCGAACTTGAGCACGGTACTGTCGACTTCCAGTTGAGGGCCAGCAAAGTGATCGCCGCCGCACTCGCAGTTCAAAAGCGGCCCGGAGCCCAGCAAGACCAGGATTAGAGTCAGAGCAAGCTTGTGAGCGGAAACCCGACGCGTCATCTGAACCTCCACTGAAAAAGTCGCGGAAATACTACCATGCAGCCGGAACCACTGGCAAGCAGGCAGCGAAACTGTTGACTCAAGACAACCGGGTTGCAACAATGCTGCACCGAAGATCATCAAAAAGGCGGGTGCGTGATGAAGCGATCAAGCAATTGTATATTCTGGGTGGCCGGGGTGATTGCAGGGCTTCTTTGCGGCTGCGGAGGGAGCGTTAAGCTGAAGAAGCTCGAGTTGACCGCGGATCTCCTCAAGGTTCATAAGCATGTTCTGGTGGTTGGGGCCGGGCCGGCGTTGGTGAAGTTGGAAGTAGGGATGGTGGGCAAGGTTCTGATGAAAGGACTTTCCAAGATCGTTGAGAATGACCCGGACTCTTCTTTTGTGGAATCCTTGAAAAAGATCGGGTTGGTTCCGCTGCAGACGGCGCTGGAGGCGGGTATTGCCGAGCTAGGGAGGTTGGGCTGGCAGACTACGGCCAGCAGCCATAGCCTTGATTCAGCGGGCAAGAATTACAAGAAGGTCCAACTGCCCGATTGGGCATGCGCGGAGGCGATCTCGGCAGGGGCGGATTCGGTTCTCATACTTTACGAGAGGCTGATCATCGACGTAGGTGCCACCGACGCCCTGGCGCGCACGCTGCTATGGGCTCACTTCTTCGGATGCCCCGGCGACGAGCTTTTGTGGCGAGGAAAGCAGAAGAAGGACATGTCGCTCAAACGCTTCATTATCGAGGCAGCCAAGAACGTCATTGAGAAAAAGAAGAAGAACCTGGAGGATTTCCTGGGATCCCTGCGTATACTTGTGGAGGACACCAGCCGGAACATGATCAGCTCCGGTCTATCCCGCTGACGAAGTTGAAATTCTCAAGATCGTGGAAGAATCTAAATGAGCTCAGAAGTCGACAACTCCACCACCCTTGACAGAGACGTCGAGGCGCAACAGGACGTCATGATCCGGTTCATGGAAGACGTCCTGTCATCCATCGGCGGTCGCGAGTCATGCTCTGAAAATGAAAAACGCCTTGGAGATCGCGTGGGCGACGCCTGGGAACGTCTCAATTTCGAAGTGCGCCGCGAGCCGTTCTACTGCCACCCGGCCGCCTTCTTGAGCGTCCTTCCGATTGGCGCGCTGATTTACGCCGCCGCCGTTACGATCTACATGTTCAACCCCGTGTTAGGCGGCATCGTCGGCATGCTGTTTGCACTGACTGCCGTTCTGGAGACACTCAACTACCGTCGCATTGTAGATTGGTTGTTCCCCAAGAAGCAGGGTATTAACGTCGCCGGCATCATCCGCAGCAGAAGTGAACCTAAAAGACGAGTTATCGTAAACGCTCACCTCGACTCGGCCTACGAGTTTTTGCTGTGGTACTATCTGGGCAACTGGGCGAACCTGCTCTTGATAATCATCATTCTGTGCGCGCCCATACCGATTGTCGGCGCGCTCTTGGCGATAACCGGCTGGGGTGGCGACGCGGCCGTGATCTGCATGGGTTGGGTCGGCGTCGGCTCCCTGCCCTTGGTGCTGTGTTTGTTGTTCTTCCGCTCGAAGACGCCGGTACCCGGGGCCATGGACGACCTGGCCGGCGTCGCCGTGCTGATCGGTCTCGGTGAACTAATCGCGCACGGAGAGGGTCTCGACTCCACCGAGGTAGTGCTGCTTGGCAGCAGTTCGGAGGAGGCTGGTTTGCGCGGTGCCATGCATTGGGCAGAGACCCACCGTAAGGAGAACGCAGACATCCCCAGCTACGCCATCGTGGTCGATAACATCTACGACGAGCGCTACCTGTGCGTGGTCGAGCGTGAGCTCCTGCCGGGCACCCGTCACGATAAGAATCTGGTGGAGCTCGCTCATCGCGTCGCGCACGAAAGGAACTTGAAAATCAAATCAGTTGTCATCCCTTTCGGCGCCTCCGACGCCACCGCTTTCACGCGAAACGGCGTTCGCGCCACCAGCTTGCTCGCGCAGGATACCAGCAAGCTGGTGTTCAACTACCACACGCGCCACGACACCCTCGACAACGTGCGCCCGGTCTCGCTTAGCGTGACTCTGCAAGTGGTTAGGGACATGATCGCGGCACTCGATCGCGGCGCATGACAAGCTGAGGGGTTTTTAGTCATGCACCTTCAAGTCGTGGAAGCGCCGGTATGCTAAAGCCCGGATACAAAGACCAGGCCTTGGGGTTGATATTGAGCAATGCTTCCATGCCGGCCTTTGGATCGGGCGTCTTCTGATTGGCGTACTTGCGGGCAAGCCTGCGCAGGCGGCTTAGCGAACTTACGATCTTTCGTCCCTCGCCGAGACGAGCGCAGGCGCATCTTAGTGAAGAAGGTTCGCGAAGCAATTCGGCGCGGGGGTATTTGTAGCGATCCATGCTTAAAAAGCAGATTTCTTCGATGATCCGGATCCAGGCCGGGCTCAGTTGTTCTTGCCAGGCTGGGGCGCCTGTTGAAACACCAAGCTTGTGTTTCGCGCCTTCGAACCAGGGAAAGGGCGGCATGTCGTCTGTGGGGGCGTGTCGGGCGTGATCCAGGACGTTATCGTCCCAGTCCTCGCCTATGTACTGTAACACTCCGCTCATTGTTCCCCTGGGATCGGCCAGCAGATCTTCCAGGCGCACCTCGTAGATATGATCGGCATGGGCAACGACTGCCTCTATTTGCTGTTCGCAGTAAAGGGCGTTTAAGTAGACCGAACTCGGGGCCCAGGGCATGCGCATCAGCGATGCAACCGCTCCGCGCGGGTCGCGGACCACGTGGATGATCCGCGGAGAATCGAAATCCTCTAAAATGCGGCCCAGGTAAAGCCCGTGAAGCGGAGTCTTGTCGCCGAAACGCGTCTTGCCGTATAGACCGGCTTTTTCGCGCATCAAAGCCTTGAAGGCCAGTGGCCACAGGTCGCAACGGGCGCCTTCGGGCGCCTGTGCAAGTATGCGGGCGGGAGAAAGTCTAAGCCAGAGGAAAGAAGGCGTGCGGCAATAATAATCGAGCCAATCGGTAAGCGAAGTATCGATCTTGAAACCGGCCGTGCTCAAATAAAAGGAGGCTTCGTGAGTGAGATAGATGCGCGGGTGGGCGTTCAGCATCATGCGCAACAAGGTCGTGCCCGAACGACCTGTTCCAACCACAAATACGGGCGCGCTGTCCGCTGCCGGCGAGTTCAAGAGATCTCCTTGCCGGGCAGCTCGCGGTCGACGGTTTCGAATAGTTCTTCGACTCTTGCGCGCGCAAGGGACGATTCGTGAATACCCAGGCTGAACGAGAGCGAATCGCGGAAGCCGCTGAAGCCGCTTACCAGCATCGGGGGTTGGTTAGCGGGCGTAATGAGCATGGCGCTCGAGACCCGGGGTGCGCCGAAGTCGAGCAAGTGGTCGTCGATCGAGCCCATGTTGGTCATGCCCATCGACATGTTGCCCGAGCGCTGGAGCCTCAGGAATATTTTGCGCATCAAGATCCTGGCTAGAGCATAGGGGTACAGGAGTGTGTTCAGGTAACTGCCGAAGATGAAGCCCAGCCCGAAGTGGTCGGCCTTGAGTTTGTCGATCTGTTTTTTCACCATCAAAAGCGTTTCATCGAAGCTGGAACCGAGCTGATAGCCCAGGTTGACGAAAAAGAAAGAGCTCAGATTGCAGACGGCTTGCCCCCGGCGCCCTGGCAGATAGCGGCGCAGGTCGACCGTGCCTGTCAGGCGCAGCGCGCTCTTTGCATCCCAGTTGCTATGCGCAACCAAAGCGCGCAACATGGCGGTTACCATGATGTCGTTCAGGGTGGTGTTGTGTTCGGCCAAAAGAGAACCTTGAGCTTCCAGGCGCTTTTTAGAAAAGTGCTTGAAAACGTAAACGGGAACGCCGCTAGCGTTTGTGCCCGCCGGCAAGTTCATGCTCTTGTAAGGCTTCAGGTTGCCCCATTGTTCCCGGATGCTTCTGCCGAGTAAGCCGAAGAAGTGCCGGGGCAAGAAGCGCCGGTATACCTGGCGCAGGCTGCGCGATCCCAGGTTGGGTTCGGGCCGAAACCCGGGATCATCTCTCAACTTGCGGTAGAACCCGGCCAAAAGGTAACCCAACTCCTTCACCCCGCCGGCGTCCGCCACCTGGTGGTTGACCTTGAGAACCAGCCGCTCGCCGCGCTCGCCCGGCGCGAGCAGTGCCCGCAGCTGGGGCCCCTGCTTCTCGTCGAAGTCGCCCGAAAGAAAGGCATCGGTATCCTGCCCTGTTTGAAGCAGTTGCCCAGAATCGAGATCGCCTTTCGAAAGACGTTCCCAGTAGGGCCTTATCCAGCGGGGCACGAAACGGCAACCCATGACCGGCTCGGCGTCCAGGCACAAGCGCAGCGCTTTGGCCAGGCGATCGCGATCCAGTTCGCCCTCGAAGTCAATAAGCATGTGAATCCGGGGCACGAAGAAAACAGACAGGATGTCCATACCCTGATCGATAATGTGTGCGCGGAAACGAGGGGGTATCTTCATCGGTAAAAAATCTACGGCTTAGAATCTGGAAACAGCTTGGCTAAAGTTTTGGGGTCGGGCTTTTTGGTCAGCAGGCTGACGACCACCAGGCACAGCACCGAGACGGCCAGGGCCGGGAAAATGCCCGGCACGCCCCAGGGATCCTGGTAGCCGGCCGGGCCGACCATCAGGCCGGGAAAGGCGTTGGGGATCACCAGCTCGAAAATGATGGCCATCGCCGCGCCCGAAACGATCGAGGCTACCCCGCCCGCCCGGGTGGCGCGCTTCCAGGTCAGCGCCGCCAGCAGTGCCGGGGTGATCGAAACGCCGTACATGGTATAGGCGAAGTAGGA
>Ga0315535_1003090_pt1 | contig 10337 bp, 8 predicted proteins | sample SalMarSW160220MG_2_FD_203092 | JGI IMG/M metagenome (GOLD analysis project Ga0315535, IMG submission 203092) | Salt marsh sediment microbial communities from the Plum Island Ecosystem LTER, Massachusetts, United States - Salt Marsh Sediment SW1602-20 ...
AGGACGGGAGGGGCCAGATCGAACGCTTTGTTCAGAACCGAGTAGGCGGTTGCAGCAACGATACGGCCGCGGTAGGCCGTCGCGTAGCCCCACAGGCGGGTGAGGGGCCGCTTTTCTGCAGTCAAAGCTCGTCACCTTCTGGGTGCGCCGGCGACTGGGCGGCGGCGACTGCAGTGAAGAGCGCTGCGAGCAGGAACAGCATGCCGATCGTCAGGAACCCCAGGATCCCGATGATGGCGAACGCGATCGTCGAACCGGTGAGGAGCCTTCGCGCCCGGTACGGTTCGTCGACCGACCGCATCGCTGCGACGACACCGGCCAGGATGATCGCGACGAACAAGAGCGACCCCCACGGGAAGTCCCCCTGACCGATGAGCAGACCGATGTAGAGGCCGAGGGATGCCGCACCGATCGCGGCTCCCACTCGTGCGAGCGTTCGGGCTCTGCGAAACCTGAGGCCGAACTTCTTCGGTGGTGTGCTACCCGGGTCCACGCGAGCAGTCATGCGAACAGGAGGCCGATGCGGTACACGACGAACGCTGCGGACCATGCGAGCCCAAGTCCCAGGCCGAGTGCGCCGATCGTGACCTTCCACGAGCGGGCCTCTGCACGAATGGCCGAGAGGGTCGCGACGCAGGGTGTATACAGCAGCGTGAATACCATGAACGAGATGCCTTGAAGTGCCGTTACGTGAGTCGCGATCTGAGTAGAGAGGTCTCCCTGGTAGATGAGGGCGAACGCTCCGATCACGATCTCCTTCGCTACGAATCCGAACAACAGCGCTACGGTCTGCTGCCACTCGATGCCCAGCGGGTGGAACAGCGGTTCGAAGAAGTGACCAAGTCGACCGGCGTACGAGGAGGCACTGGCAACATCGACCCCTGGGGGCAGGTGTGTCAACAGCCATACCAGCACGACACCAACGGCGATGAGTGTGCCTGCGCGATACAGGAAGTCCTTCAGTTCGTACCAGGAGCGCAGGGCCACGGTTCTCGCCATGGGCACGCGGTACGGAGGGATCTCCATGATGAACGGCTCCGGCGGACCGGCGACTTGGAGCGCCTTGAGGAGCAGTCCGACGGCGATGATCGCGACGAAGCTCGCCATGTAGAGGCCGAACACGATCCACGGCGCGACCGCGGGTGCGAAGAGGATTGCAGACAAGAACACGAAGACCTGGAGGCGGGCGCTGCACAGGGTGAAGGGGATGAGCAGCATCGCCCTGATTCGGTTGTGCCTCCCCGACAGGACGCGGGTTCCCATGATCGCGGGAACGTTGCATCCGTAGCCGAGCAGCAGATTGATGAAGGCTTTGCCGTCGAGTCCGATTCTGTGCATGAGCCGATCCATGAGGAAGGCGGCTCGCGCCATGTACCCGGAATCCTCGATGATCGACATGAACACGAAGAAGAGCAGGATGATCGGGAAGAACGAGGCGACCGTGGCCACGCCCTGCCAGAGTCCTCCGACGATGAACGACTGTACGACATCCGGAAGTCCTGACGTGACGCGTTCGAGTCCTCCGCCTGCCCAGTCGAATAGAGCGGCGAGCCATCCCTGAAGCGGCGCACCAAGAGCGAACACCCCCTGGAAGACGATCATCATGATGGTCGCGAACAGCGGCAGGCCCAACCACCGGTGCAGGAGGAGCCGGTCGAGCTTCTCGCTGAGCGCGTCAGGCAGAGGCGGCTTGCTGCGGGTGGTCTCCAGGACGAGCCCTCTCGCGGAATTGAACCGACACTGCGCGCACACCGCGGGCACTCCGAGTCCTGTGGTGTCCTCGATCCGATGCCGCCACGCACCGGCGGCAGCCCGAATCTCGGCCATCGCCGGATGTTCATCGAATGTCGGGTCGCCCTCCAATGCCCTGAGCGCCAGGAAACTCTCGTCCAGGCCGTTGGACGTCTTGTTCCGCTCGATCGCACGCGACAGATCGGCGACCGCCGCTTCGACGACTGGAGGCTGCGAGATGTGTGGTGGCCGGCCCTTTGGCAGTTTGAGCGCCTCATAGATCGCCTCTTTGAGACGTGGGAGCCCTTCGCCGGTGCGCCCGACGGTTGGCACGACCGTACACCCGAGGTGTTCGGCGAGGATGTCGAGGTCCAGGTCGACGCCGGCTCGCCGCGCCTCATCCATCATGTTGACCGCGACCACCAGGGGAAGCCCGCTTCCACTCATCTGAAGTGTGAATCCGAGACCCCGGTAGAGATTGCGTGCGTCAAGCACGTTGAGGATGACGTCAGGGGGGCTCGAGAGAAAGAAGTCGAGCACGATGCGTTCTTCTTCTGAGGTAGGGGAGATCGAGTAGGCACCAGGGAGATCGACCAGTTCGACATCGAACTCACCAAGGGTGAAGTGACCCGTGGCCTTCTGGATCGATACGCCCGGCCAGTTGCCGACGCTCTGGTTGGAGCCGGTCAGACGATTGAACAGCGTGGTCTTACCGGTATTCGGGATCGCCGCCAGTGCGACCGTGACGTCACGACTCATCGGCGCCTTTCTCGACCACGACCTTGTCGGCCTCGCCCCGGCCCAAACGAACCTGCTTTCCCAGCGCAGAGATTGTGAGGGGCGCTGTGGATGCCACGACGATCGTGGCACCCTCGGTGACTCCGATCGTTGCCATCTTGTGCCTGAAACCTGTGCCCCCGGCAAGCACCGAGACTCGGAAGACACCCGGCTCGATGGCGGGTGACGAGAGCGGCAGGGCAACCAGATCGCACTCCATCGACTGGATCTCGGTGGATCGGAGCGCGACCACATCGGCCCCCCCGATCATCACTTCGACGGTGCCGCTGCCGAATGGTGACGTACGAACGATCTGCATCTCGACGCCAGGGAGGATCCCCATCTGGGTCAGGCGTGCGCCGCTGCCGCCGCCGATCGAGCGAATGCGACACGCGACGTTCGGTTGGATCAGATCAGGACTCATCGGAGCACCAAATGATAGGGGCAGCCAGGGCCTGCGGGTGGATGACCGACCGGCAGTGTGCGGAGCGCTGGTACGCTGCCCAACTTGAGCGACATGGCCGGATACGATTTCGCCGCGATCGAGCGCAGATGGCAGGACCAGTGGGAGACCGAGGGCATCTATCGGTCGACCGTCGACTGGTCCCGTCCCAAGCACTACGCGTTGACGATGCTCCCGTACCCGTCAGGAGATTTGCACATCGGGCACTGGTTTGCGATGACGCCGAGCGATGCCAGGGCTCGGATGATGCGCATGAAGGGCTTCAACGTGTTGTTCCCGATGGGGTTCGATGCGTTCGGCCTCCCGGCGGAGAACGCCGCTGTACAGCGCAACATCCACCCCAAGACGTGGACGTACGACAACATCGCCGTGATGCACCGGCAGCTTCGCTCGATGGGAGCGATGTTCGACTGGGAACGCGAGGCGATTTCCGCAGACCCCGAGTACTACCGATGGACCCAGTGGTTCTTTGCCCGTCTGTTCGAGCAAGGACTGGCCTATCGCGGAGAGGCGACGGTGAACTGGTCCCCGACCTTGCAGACAGTCCTGGCCAACGAGCAGGTGATCGACGGCAAGGACGAACGGACGGGTCAGCCTGTCGTGCAGAGACGGATGGCCCAGTGGTTCTTCGCGATTACCCGATACGCCGAAGAGCTGCTCCGATTTGAGGGGATCGACTGGCCTGAGGCCATCCAGGCCATGCAGACCAACTGGATTGGTCGCAGCGAAGGGGCCAGCGTCGTGTTTCGAACAGAGGTAGGCGACGAGATCGAAGTGTTCACGACACGACCGGACACGCTGTGGGGAGCGACGTTCATGGTGCTCGCACCGGAGCATCCGCTGGTCGACTCGATCACGTCGGACGCGCAACGGGCGACCGTGGAAGCGTACCGGACCCTCTCCGCGGCCCGATCCGAGATCGAGCGGATGGAGACCGAGCGGGAGAAGACGGGCGTGTTCACGGGCGGCTTCGCCGTCAATCCGGTGAACGGTGAGCGGATCCAGGTCTGGATCGCCGACTACGTCCTGCTCTCGTACGGAACGGGGGCGATCATGGCCGTGCCCGCTCACGACCAACGAGACTTCGAGTTTGCCCGCAAGATGGACCTGCCGATCATTCCGGTGATCCACCCGTCGGGCAGGGAGGCGCTGAGTGCCTCCACCATGACGGAGGCGTACGTAGGTCCCGGCCTCATGGTCAACAGCGGGCCGCTCGACGGCATCGAGGTCACGGACGCCAAGGGTCGGGCCATCCCGTCGGTCGAGGCTGCGATCGACTGGGTTGAAGCGCACGGTGTCGGCGAAGGCTCGGTCAACTATCGGCTTCGTGATTGGCTGATCAGCAGGCAGCGCTACTGGGGAGCGCCGATTCCGATCATCTACCGCGATGACGGCACGCTGGAGGCGGTCCCGGACGATCAGCTTCCGGTGCTCCTTCCCGTGGACGTCGAATTCGCTCCGACCGGTCGCAGCCCGCTCGTCGAGCGAGACGACTTCGTTCACACCGTCGACTCGGATGGCCGTCCTGCTCAGCGCGAGACCGACACGATGGACACATTCATGTGCTCGTCTTGGTACCACTACCGGTACCTGAGTCCGAGCTACGATCAGGCGCCGTTCGATCCGGAGGAAGCCGCGTACTGGCTACCCGTCGACGTGTACACCGGTGGCGCCGAGCACGCGACACTGCATCTGCTCTACACCCGGTTCTTCGACAAGGCGATGCGAGACATGGGGGTGTTCAATGACACCGCGGCAGCCATGCGAAAGCACGGTCGCGATCCGGAAGGCGTCTTCGATGAACCCATGACCGTACTGAGGAATCAGGGACAGATCCTCGGGGAGGAGCACGACGGGGATCGGGTTGTTGTCGAAGGCTCATGGAGCGGTGAGACGCTGATCGCCGACAGGGTCGCTGTGACCGACGTCCCGGCGCCAGAGGGTGGTGTAGCGGGAGAGATCCTGCGGCGGACCGAGCGAGTGTTGCAGATCGCCCACGAGCAGGGAATCGTGACCGTCGATGTTCCCGAATCGGCTGACATCGAGATCCCGGCGATTCCTGGAGCCAACGACGTCACCCAGCTCCGTCATCACCTCGAGGTGCAGCGGATGTCCAAGTCGAAAGGCAACGTCGTCGCTCCGGACGAGCTCGTCGCCGAATACGGCGCCGATACGGTTCGTACCTACCTGATGTTCGCGTTCGACTGGGAGAAGGGCGGTCCGTGGGACTCGAAGGGAATAGTCGGGTCGTTCCGATTCATCAATGATGTCTGGAAGTTGGGAACGGCCGAGTATCGATCCGCGGGTAGCGAGGACATGTGGCTTCGCCGGATCGTGCACCAGACGATCCAGAAGGTCGACCGAGACATGACGGCCTTCTCGTGGAACACTGCGGTCGCAGCGCTCATGAGCTTCCGCAACGATCTCTCCCGTGCGATGCGAGAGGCTTCGGTATCCCTGACGACGTGGGAGGAAGCGATCGAGACGATGCTGCTCCTGTTGGCGCCGATCGCTCCACACGTCACGGAGGAGCTGTGGCGTCTGCGCGGGCATGATTCGAGCATCCATCTTGCCGGCTGGCCGGAGGCCGACCCGGAGATCGCCGCAGAGGACACGATCACGATGGTGATACAGGTCAACGGCAAGGTTCGCGATCGTGCGGATGTTCCAGCCGGTATCTCGGCTTCCGAAGCTGAGGCCGTGGCGCTGGCATCCGAGCGGGTCGCCAGGTGGATTGCGGAGGGCACTGTCCGAAAGGTCATCTCCAAGCCCCCGAGACTCGTGAACATCGTGGTCGGCTGAGTCGGGGGCTCCACGCGTAGCGTGAAGCCGATCTTTGGCGGTGTCCTGTCGTTCGTCGACCCGGCTCGGGCTTCGCTGTTGCTCCAGAGCGACGGTAGTGTCGCTGCGATGCTCGCGTCGATTCCATCCCCGTCGTCCAACACCCTGTCGATCGGTCCGTTGACGATCCACTACTACGGGCTCCTCATCGGTATCGGCGTGCTCGTCGCCATCTGGGTGACGATGCGCAGGTTCGCCAAGTTCGGTGGTGATCCTGCGCTCGCAGAAAGCGTGTCGATCTGGGCGGTGGTTGCAGGGCTGTTGGGTGCGAGAGCCGCGTATGTGATCCCTCGTTGGAGCGAGGTCACCTCGGGTGGCGTCTGGCACGTACTCGCCATATGGAGAGGTGGTCTCGCGTTTTTTGGGGGCCTGACGGCGGGTGCCATCGTCGGACTCGGGCTCATGCTCGTTCGCAGAGCCCCTGGCAAAGGACGGTGGTGGAACGTTGCCGCGTTCGCTGACGCTGCGGCGATAGGGCTCCCGGCTGCGCAAGCGATCGGGCGGTGGGGCAACTACATGAACCAAGAGCTGTTCGGTACGCCGTCGACCCTTCCTTGGGCGGTGCAGATTGCGCCCCAGTTCCGACCGGCGCAATACGCCGACTACGCCACGTTCCATCCGGCATTCCTCTATGAGTCTCTGTGGAACGTTCTCATCGTGATTCCCGTTCTGTTGCTCCTCGAGAAACGGTTCAAGATCGCACGGGGCAACATGATCCTGGGATACCTGGTGTTCTACGGCACAGGCCGGTTCCTCCTGGAGTTCATCAGGACAGACCAGGCAACGTACGTGTTCGGGTTCAGGGCCAACCAGCTCGTCGCGGCGATCGTCGTGGTGGTGGCGCTGGCGATTCTCCTGGTCAGGCAGGCCAAGGGATCACCAGGCTACGAGATCGACGTGACCAGCACTTCGGTGGCCGCCTCGGCCCTGTCGGCATCGGGCAGCGCCGGGTTCCACGAGGAGAGCGAGACTGCCACCACCCTGCCGGACGATCCGAGCATCGCCAACGAGGATGCGACGCCGGCGAGTGACGGTCCGCCGGGGGACGGGTAGTTCACGGCGGGCATTTCCGCAGGATCGACGACGTCTACGTCGACGTGCACATAGAGATCCCCTTCGAGCGGTATCGCCGCCTCGAGCTCTTCCAGTGTCACATGGTTCAGTCTCGACCCGGCAACGGGCTCGGAATCGTCGAGATCTCGCGCATCGACGAGAACGACGCGCGCCTCGTCGATCGGTGATGCGCCGGCGCCGATCATCACCGTCTGCTCCCCGCGGCCGACCAGCATCGCCAACGGCATGCCTCCGAGGAATTCCGACGGCGTCGTCTCCCATGTGTGGAAATCACCATGCGCATCGAACCACACCACGGTCGGCTCGACGCCCTTTCGCTGTAGCCCTCCCAGAGCGCCGATCGTCGCCAGGCAGTCTCCCGCATAGACGATCGGACGATCGGTTGACGCGACCGCCTCTGCGAGGCCCGGTAGAGCACCCCCATGCGATGCTGAGCAGGGTCGGGCGCGAGCGGAGGATCGATCGTCACGTTGGGTTCGGGGACGACGAACCCTGGCATAGGTTCTCCGATGAAGTAGGGCACGACGATGCGGTTCACGGCGCTCACGATACGCTCGATGTCATCTCGGCCCGCGTGGTCCTTGACGAGGACGGGTCACGTGATCTCCACCTCCTCCAGGTTGTCCTCCGGATCGGGATACCGCATGTGGAGCTTCTCGAGCGTGTCGACCAGGACCGAGCTGATGACCAGGTTGCGGTACCACTTGTGGTCGGCGGGAACGACGTACCACGGAGCCCATGGAGTCGATGTCTTGGAGAGCACGGCTTCGTAGGCTCGTTGGTACGAGTCCCACAGTTCGCGTTCCGCCAGATCGCTGCGGGCGAACTTCCAGTGCTTCGTCGGATCGTCGAGACGCGCCTGGAGGCGTTCCTTCTGCTCTTCCTTGGAGATGTGTAGGAAGAACTTGCGGATGGTCGTGCCCTCGTTGGCGAGCATGTGTTCGAACTCGTTGATCTGGTCGTAGCGCCTGCTCCACACCGACTCGGGCACGAGTCCGTGCACTCTGACGACGAGAACGTCCTCGTAGTGGGAGCGGTTGAAGATGGTGATCTCGCCATTGCCCGGCGTATGAGGGTGAACCCTCCACAGGAAGTCGTGGGCGAGTTCCTCCCGGGTCGGCTGCTTGAAGGAAGCGACCTTCACGCCCTGTGGATTCGTGCCGTCGAACACATGGCGAATGGTTCCGTCTTTGCCCCCGGTATCGATCGCTTGCAGGACCACCAGCAACCTGTGGGCGCCTTCCGCGTAGAGCAGCTCCTGCAGGTCTTCGAGGCGGGTATTGAGCCGTCTCGTCTCATGCCGTCCCTCCTTCTTCCCGCCTTCGAAGGCTGTGTGATCGGCAGGGTCGATCTGTGCGAGATCGACCTCGGTTCCCGGTTCGACGCGATATCGCTGCATGAGACTCCTTCGTCGGCCACCAACCTACTTCACCGGCTTCGGCCGAGGTGATACAAGGGTCGGGTCCCTTGAATCGTTTCGCTGCCTTCGTCGCTGTCGCGGCACTCGCGCTCGCGGGAGCCGCGGGGTTGTGGTTCGGGCGTTCCCGGCCGGCGTCCGCGCCGCCCCCGGTGACCATCACCGGTGTGACCGAGGTCCGGATGCTGACGGTGCACGTATCTGGCGCGGTGGCACGACCCGGGCTGGTGCAAATCGCCGCGCCGGCGAGGGTCGCCGACGTGATCATCGCTGCGGGAGGTGCGCTTCGCGACGCGAAGCTCGGTTCGCTCAATCTGGCAGCTCCTGTTTCGGACGGCCAGCACATCCAGATTCCCTCTGCCGTTCAGAGCTCGGAGGATCCGGAGTCGGGGAAGGTCACGATCAACCAGGCGGACGTGAAGGGGCTCGAGCTGCTGCCTGGCGTAGGGCCGGTCCTTGCTCAGAGGATCTTCGACTACAGGGAGGCGCACGGGCCGTTCGAGGTGGTCGAAGACCTTCTGGACGTCCCTGGGATCGGTGAGGCGAAGCTCGCCGCGTTGCGCGATGCGGTCGTCGTTCCGTGATCCGACCTCCCAGGCCCGCAGGCCGTTGGGCGCTCGCAGGGGGAGCACTCGTCTGGCTGGTCGTCGCGCTGGCGAGAGCAGCAGGAAGCTGGTCGATCGTTGTGGCGGTCGTCGTCGGAGCACTCCTGATCCTGCGGTTCAGAGAGGGGTGGGCTGTTGCTGCCGCGGGGCTGATGGTCGCGGCGTCGATCTCGGGGGTCCTTTCGTCCGCGAGAGAGACCTCGGTGCTGGAATCGCCCATCGACGCCGGTCCCGTCGAGATGGCGGGTATTGCGCTGGACGATGTTCGAGAGGGGGCGTCCGGGGCGTGGTTCCTCGTACGGCCGACGCTCGTGCGGAAGGCCGGAGTGTGGGCGGAATGGGAAGGTCCCCCTGTACTGGTATCGCTTCGGGAGACCACGGAGGTCTCGGCCCACGACGAGCTCGTGGTGAGGGGCGTCGCGGTGAACCGACCCGGCATGGCGCGCGGAGACCCATACGCAGGAGTCATTCGTGGTGCGAGGGTGATTGCGGTCGCCCCGGCTCCGGATGTGCTTTTTGTCGCCGGGAATGCGATCAGGGCTCGCATCCATGCTGCACTTGGTGGCGGCGGTGAGGCGACAGCGTTGTTGTCCGGTTTTCTGATCGGCGATGTCAGGGAATTACCGGCCGTGTCCGCCGACCAGTTGCGCAGGGCAGGCCTCTCACATTTCGTTGCAGTCTCGGGATCGAATGTCGCGCTGTTCCTGATCCTCTGGTGGGTGATCGTTGGCCCTTTCGCTTTCGGACCGCGTCGTCGAGCAGTGGTTGGGCTCGTGGGCCTTGCGGTGTTCATCGTGGTGACCAGGTGGGAGCCGTCCGTGCTACGCGCTGCTGGAATGGCGGGCCTCCTTCTGGTTGCACGCGCGGCCGGAGTCGCGCTCACCCCGTGGGCCGCGCTCGGCACATCGGTAGCGGGGCTGCTTCTGGTGTCGGGGGAGCTGAGTGGCGACGTTGGCTTTCAGCTCTCGGTTGCGGCGACCGCAGGCGTCATGGCGGGCGCCGACATGTTCAAAGGGAAGCTTCCTAGGTGGGTGGGAGCCCCGCTTGGAGCGACCATCGCTGCGCAGGTCGCGGTCGCGCCGGTACTTCTCGCGCACTTCGGGTCCATTCCTCTCCTTTCTCCGCTGGCGAATCTCGCTGCGGGTCCGCTCGTCATGATCTCCACCGCAGCCGGTGGCGTTGGAGTACTCGCAGGGATCGGGGTGCTCACTCAGGTCGGGGTCGTAGCGGCCAAGGGTGTCCTGATGGTCGCACAGACAGCTGCGGGCTGGCCGCAGCTCGGACCTGCCGCAGCCATCTCGGTGATGGCCGGAGGGATGCTCGCGACTTCTCGACGGTTTCGTCCGCTCGTGGTTACGGCCGCGGCGTGCGCGCTTCTCGTATCGGTGTTCGGGCACCGTCTCACACCGCCGGCGACGGTGTTTCTCGA
>Ga0315535_1003091_pt1 | contig 10335 bp, 1 predicted proteins | sample SalMarSW160220MG_2_FD_203092 | JGI IMG/M metagenome (GOLD analysis project Ga0315535, IMG submission 203092) | Salt marsh sediment microbial communities from the Plum Island Ecosystem LTER, Massachusetts, United States - Salt Marsh Sediment SW1602-20 ...
CGCTGGCGCGCGGCGTGGCCTCCAGCGCGTTGGGCGAGGCGGTGGGCGGCAGCCCGGGCCGCAGGTGCAGCCCCACGCGGTGCGTCAGGCCGACACCGCTGCGGGGTGTGCGCACCACGTCGGGCACGGGCGGCAGCTCGCCGCTGGCGAACGCCTCGACGGACGCGGCGGCGCGGTCGTAGTTCCCCTGCGCGAGCTGGTGGATCCCCTCCGCGATGCCCAGGTCCGCGACGGCGTCGTTGGTGTCCAGCAGCCGCTGCACCTCCGCGTTGATGGCGTGAGCCTGCGGGCCCGTGGCCTCCGGCAGCCAGCTTTTGCCGAAGGGGTACGTCGCGTCGCCGGTGGCGTGGATGTGGTCCGCCAGCGCGACGCCGTCCAGCACGTTGCGGGCCTCGATGGCCTCGATGCTCTCGTCCGTCGAGGTGGCGCCGTCGGGGACGGGGCGCGCCGTGTCGGCCAGCCGGTCGGCGACCAGCGGAAACGCCTTGCGCAGCTTGAAGATGAACTGATCCACCTCGGCCTCGGCGTAGCGGTCGTGCAGCCCCCGCTCGAACTGGTAGCCCAGCAGCGCGCCGAGGCTCTGCCCGTTGCGCATCCCCTGGATGACGCCCATGGCCCGGCGCACCCGCTCAGAGGAGAGGTCCACGGCGAAGACGCCGGGCTCGCCCGGCGTGGCGCCGTGCTGGTAGCCGCTGCGCAGGATGGCGGCGGTGACGGCGTGGTTGGGCGACGGTGCGTGGACGTAGCCCGCGTTGCCGGCGTCGCGCATGAGCGGCGCATCGCCGTCGCGCTGGAAGGCCTTGGCCAGCGTCGCGTCCTCCAGCGTCACCGGCTGGCGCACGCGGCCGGAAGGCCGCACCTCCTCGAGCCAGCCGTACGCGCCGAGGTAGATGCCGCGCCGGGCGCCCTGGCCGTCCGCGCCGTAGCGCAGGCTGTCGAGGCGCTGATGCACCAGGCCCTGGAGCCAGGCATCCAGCCGGTAGCCGCAGGCGTCGAGGTGCTCGAGGAAGACGCGCTCGAGGCGCGCGGTGGGCAGGTCGCGCAGTCGGTCCAGCGCGCCGATCTGCTCCTGGAGCGCGGCGTCGGCGTCGGGCGTGCCGAGGCGCGACGTGATGAGCTCCGCCACGGTCACATCCGCGGGTCCACCGACGACCGTGCCGGCGTCGTAGAGCAGCCGGAACCGGCTCTCGCTTTGCTGGGCGCCGTCGGCCACGTGGATGAACGGGGCCTCGCGCCGCAGCGCATGCTCCTTGTCGTGCGCGGCGGCGGCGCTCAGGCGCACGCCAGCGTCGTGGTAGGCCAGCATCGCGGCGTGCCGCAGCATGTGGTAAAGCAGCGCGGTGGGCGTCGTGTCGAAGCCCTGCTGTCGGCGCAGCGTCTCCAGCGAGGCGCGGGCGGCGTCCGCGAGCCACGCGATGTAGTTGCGGCCGTCGGTGGTCGAGGCGGCCAGCCCGTCCGTCTCGGAGAGCGGCGGCGCCTGGACGAGGTTGTCCGGGTCGACGGGGTCTGGCTCGTCGAAGAAGTAGCGGTCCAGCAGGTCCGGCCGCCCGCGCGTCTCGGCGTCGTAGCCGTTCTCGCGCAGCAGCCCGATCCCGGACAGGAACAGCTCGATGGAGCGCAGCAGCGGCTCAAGCAGACCCTGCAGGTTCAGCTCGTTGATCACCTCGGCCAGGCTCTTGGCGTAGCGCTGGTCCAGCTCGGCAGAGCCGGCGTGCAGCCCCAGCGCCTCGAGCAGCACCTGGTGCGGGTCGCCGGGCCCGCCGACGCGGGCGACGCGCCCGCTCAGCGTGCCCCACACGCCGTCGGCGCGCATCAGGATCTCGTGCAGCTTGCGCAGCCGCGGCGAGCCGCCGCCCACCAGGCGGGCCAGCTCCTGGCCGCGCGCACCCCAGTCGAGGCGGCTGTAGACGGTGGCCGGCAGGATGCCGTAGGGCTGCGGCCCGATGCGCAGCGCGCTCAGCAGGCCGCGGCCGCTGACCCAGCGCGTGAAGAAGCGGCGCGTGAACTCGATGGCGGCGTCGTCGAAGACGGGCTCCAGCATCGTGTTCATGAGGTAGCCGAGGGTGGCCGGGAACAGCGCGGTGTTCATGGCCTGCGCCTCGGCGAGCTCGGTGTGGTCGGCGCCGGGCACGCGCTGGAGCAGCGCGGGATCGATGCCCAGCACGTCGGCCAGCCACTGGCCGTCGCTGCGCGCGAGCGGGTCGGCGCTGGGCTGGAAGAGCGGCGCGTCGTCGGCGGCCAGCGGGTAGCTGGCGTCCGCGTTCGCCGCGCTGGAGTAGGCCGCCGGCCCGTCGTCCGTGTTGTTGGTGGGCGTGCCCTGGCGCAGCAGCGAGAGGCCGGCACGGCCGTTCAGGTGGTTGCGCAGCAGCTCCTCCAGCGCCCGCTGCCCGTCGCCCTCGTCGGCGCTCAGGCGCACGCCCAGCACCACGAGCCGGTCGAAGCCGGCCCGGTGCTGGGCCGGCGTGAGGTCGACGCGGAAGCCCATGCCCACGCGTACGGCCTCGTCGAAGTCGACCATCCAGCGCATGGCATCGCTGACGACGATGTCCTCGCCGTCGCGGCGGATCCGGTCGCCCTCCGGCGCCTCCGGGTCCGGTCCCACCACCAGCGGCGACGGGATGGGGTTGCCCAGCTCGTTGAGCTCCAGCGTGTCGCCCGCGTAGCCGAGCAGCACGAGCCGGTCGGGCAGCACGGCGACGTGCGGCGCGCGGGACCACGAGTTGCGCCGCGTCTCCAGCGCGTCGTCCGCCTCGAAGCGCAGCGTCGCGACCACCACTGTCGCGCCCTCGCGCGTCGTCCCGTCGGGCGGCGGGTCGTCCAGGTTGAACGGCCGGTAGTCGGCCATGATGCCGGCGGCCTGGTCCTCGCCGACGGCCGCAACCAGGGCGTTGTGGGCGGCGGCGAGCGCGGCGGCGTCGTCCTGCGCGCGCCAGGTCGCCTCCCAGAACGTGGCGGTCGCCGCCGCGCTGACGGCATCCAGGGGCGCGCTGGTGGTGATGGGCAGGACGATGGTGTGCGCGTCCGGCGTCGGCGCCTCGTCGGCGTTGAGCGGCCGGTAGTTAGCGACGATCCAGAGCGCGCGCCCCACGCCGTGGCTGGCCACGAGGTTGCGCCACGCCGCGCGGCGCAGCGCGTCGTCGTCGCCGGCGCGCCAGAGCTGCGCCCAGTAGCGCCGGCCGTTGCGCACCTCGGTCTCGCTGGGTGTGTCCTCGAAGGTGTCCACGACGCAGTCGTCGGGGTAGGCGCGGACCCAGAGCTGGTGCCGGGTCTCGCCGTCGACGGAGACCTCCTTGAAGCGCGTCTCGACGCGCAGCGGCAGCAGCAGGAACGGGAACCCGTCGTCCATGCGCTCGATCTGCCGGCGCGGATCGGTGAAGGCCGCGAACCGGCCGGCGTCGGCCTGGAGCTGCTTCGCCGCGGCGCGGGCGCTGGCGTCCGCCGCCTCGACGCGCCGGTCCGCCTCCTGGCGCAGCGCGTCCAGGCGCTTGCACTCGGCCATGCCCGCCTCGCTCTGCGGGTCCAGCGTCCGGTCGAGCAGGGCGCGCCGCGCCTCGAGCTGCTTCGCCTTCTCGCGGGCCAGGAGCAGCGCCCGGCTCTCGCGCCGGGCCTTCTCGCGCGACTGGCCGAGCTGCGTGCGGAGCGTGCTGAATTCGTCTGACGCCATGTTCCCCTCTCCGCGCCTAGGTGCGCGGCATCATCTCGGCGGCGTGCACCGCGACGAGCACGGGCACCTGGTACAGGATGTAGGCGAGCTCGGCGGCGTCGGTGTCGGCGTGCCAGTGAACCGCTTGGTCGTCCGCGGCCTGCGCCACCGTCTGCGGGTCCGCCGACGGCGGCAGCGGCGCGAGCGTGATGGTCGGCGTGGCGGGCGTGATCTGCAGCATGTCGCCCGGCTGGATGCCCGGCGCGACGTTGTCCCAGCCCAGGTCGTTCCAGACGTGGACGACCTCGCTGCTGCCGATGTCGAAGCCGAAGCGCGGCTGGCCGGGGCGCTCCTTGATGACGAAGAACCAGCCGGGATCAGGCGCGTCCGAGTCGGGCTCGCCGCCCACCGCCTGGTCGACGGTGAGGTCGAAGCCCAGGAATGTGATGTCCGGCTCGACCTTCGCCTCGTAGAGCGGCGTCTTCACGCGGTTGCGCGGCGGATTCGCCGCGTCGGCCAGCCCCTCATCGTCCAGCTCGCGCGGCTTCGTGCGGTCGATGCCGCCGTCGCTCGTGCGCTGCCAGCGCGCGCGGTGCGCGTAGATGACCGCATTGGGGTAGCGCTTCAGTAACTCGCCGCGGATCACGAGCACGACCTCCTCCACCGCAGTGCCACTGGACTGGCGGTGGTCGTGGTCGCCCAGCTTCGACGCCCGCGGCCAGCGGTGCAGCGGCGGGATGTCGCGCAGCTTCTCGCGCAGCGTCTCGGCGTCGTCCCCGGCGTCGTCCAGGTAGCCGCTGGGGTCCCAGAACTGGCGGAAATAGCTGCCCCGCTGGTCGGTCGGGTACTCCCGCCACAGCAGCTCGCGGGCGAACTCGTGGTTGAGCCCCACCATGTAGGATTCGATGAAGGCCTGGTTCGTCTCGAGCAGCGAGATGGTGTTCTGGGCGATGAAGCGCAGGTTGGGCAGGAAGTCGTCCTCGGAGAGGTGGACCAGCGGCCGGTACATAGGCACGTCGATCTCCGGGTAGGCCTGCGCCTCGACGAAGCCCTCGCGGAGCTGCCCGCGGATGCGCGGCGGGATGACCATGCCGCCGTAGACGTGGCGCGGGATGGTGTGGGTCGGGTCGATGGCGGCCACCAGCGTCCGAGTCGTGGTGGCGACGTCGAGCGCGTGGTAGGTCGGCCGCACCTCCGCGCCAGCGGCGCGGCTGGCGCTCACCAGCCCGTACGCGTCGCGCAGCGCCGTCTTGAAGCGCGCCGCCTCCGCGCTGTCGGTGCCGTCCGCGGACGGCCGGAACGGGTCGGCCGGGTCGGTGATGAGGTGGAAGTCCGGGCTGCGCGGCAGCTCGTCCACCGCGGCCGGCGTCATGCCCTCCTCCCGCAGCCCCGGCGTGGGCCGCATCAGCCGGCTCCAGTCGCGCATCCGGCGCGCGAGCCACGCGGCGCCGGCGGCCACGGCCACGAGCACGGCGCCCGCCGGCCAGAGCGCGACGGCGGCGACGACCAGCAGCACAGCGAGCACTACCAGCGCGACGGGCAGCCACGGCATCGCGGCCAGCAGCTTCGCGGCCAGGGGCGGCGGCGTGGGGCGGCCGGCCTCGACCACGTCCGCGACGTCGCCCAGCGTGGGCGCGCCGTCCAGCGGCGGGCGCGGCGGGTCGGCGCGCACGTCGCCGCTCGCCACGCGCTCGATGAGGTTGCCGGGCGTGCGCGCGGCGTCGAACGCCGTCGCCCGCATCAGCCGGCCGCCGGGGCGCAGCACGCGGCGCGCTTGCGTGGACAGCAGCGCGCGGGGGACGAAGCTCTCGGCGATGTGCTGTCGCACGGTGATGGGGCTGCCGAGCACGCGCCCCTGCACCGGCGAGGTGAGGGCCAGGGCGCGCTCGCGCAGCGCGGGGCTCGTCTCCAGCGGCAGCACAGTGCGGGCGTACCAGCTCCGGGACACGAGCTTCGCGAGCTGGCCGTGGCGGATGCGCTGGTTCGCGGCCAGCACGTCGCCGATCTGCTCCCAGGCCGCGTCCATGTAGCGCTCCTGGTTCCGCTGCACGACCTCCGTGCCGAAGTTGGCCGTGACGCGGTGGCGCGGATCCAGGTTGAGCTGGTGCACCCAGTTACGGTCGGGCGAGACCGGCGTGCCGTCGCGCGCGGTGAGCAGTCGACGCGTCAGCGCGTGCCAGCGCGCGTAGAGCGGCGGCGTGATGAGCGGGTCGGGGTCCGCGGGGTCGGGCACGCTGGTGTCGTACCCGCTGTCGGCGTTGGCGGTGGCGGCCGGGTTCGCGGCGTAGTCGTCCGCCAGGTCGATGAACGCGGCCAGGTCCCGCTGGAACGGGCGCGGGTAGTCGGGCTCGTCCCAGTGATCGTAGCGCTCGAACTCGGCGCGCTGCTCGTCGTCCAGCGCGCGGACGGGGACGCGCAGCGCGCCGCCCAGGCGCAGCACGCCGCCCAGCGCGGGGTCCGTGATGCCGCGCAGGTTCGAGCCGGGCACCTGCACGTCGATGTCGCGGCGGCCGACGCGGCTGTCGATGGGCCGCGACTCTAGCAGGCGCACGAGGTACTCAAAGTCGCCGACCGTCCCGGTAATGAAGCTCCAGCGGTGGTAATACGGGAAGAGGCCGTCGTCGGCCTTCCCCGGCGCGGGCTGCCAGGCGCCGTGGTCCACGGAGGGCGTGCCCGAGGGGTCGTCGCCGAGCCCGGCGAGGCGGCCGGACTCGTAGCTGGGCACGACGAAGGCGTGGTAGGTCGTGCTGCTGTCCAGGCGGCGGGGACAGAGCAGCCGGGAGTAGGCCAGGTCGGGGTCCTGATCCAGCAGAGCGGCGAGGCGCGGCAGCACGGCACCCATGTCGCCGCTGACGATCTCGGAGGGCGACGCGCCCAAGTCGCGGTTCGCGTGCACGTGGGCCCACGCCCAGAGCTGGTCGAACGGCGGGAACACGAACTCGGCGCCGTCGACGTGGATGCATCCCAGCGGGCGGTCGGCGTTCCGGCCCACGTCCTCGAACTCACTCTCCTTGAGCACGACGAGCGCGATCCACGGCCGCAGCCGGTGGCCGGCGGGCACCTCGGGCGTGTAGCGCCAGGGGAAGTCCTCGTCGTAGAACTCGATGAACGGCAGGTAGTTGGGCTCGAAGTTGGTGACGCGGTCGCGCGGCTCCATGCGGACCACCGCGCGCCGGTCGATGCCGATGATGTCGCCCGGCCCGTAGAGCGGCACGGCCCGCGTGACGGCCTGGCTCAGCGCGGTGCCGTCCAGGGCGGTGCCGCCGAGCGTCAGCGCCACCGGGATGCGCGCCCGGCTCTCGCCGGGACCGATGCTTGTGGCGTCGATCTGGTTGGCGAGCCCGAGGCGCAGCCACGGCAGGAACGAGTACGTGCCGGGTAGGGGGCTCATGGGGCAGTATTCACCTCGTAGTGGGGGATGACATGCATGGTCTTCGCCCGTGCCGGATCGGCGGCGACACGCCGGCGCAGGTGCTCGCGGGCCAGCGCTTCGCTGGGGAATGTGCTGGCGCCGGCCACGACGGGGGTGTTGTCCGCGACGTTCGCCACCGTGTACGCCGGCTCGTGCACCGTGATGCGGTCGGAGAACGGCTGCATCTCCTTCCGGCGCTTCCGCGACACCTCCAGCTTGCCGACCGCAGCGCCGCCCAGGAAATGGCGGAACAGCCCGCCCCAGAAGTCGAAGAAGAGGCGCACGAAGCGGCGGTAGTCGGTGTCGATGATGATGGTCTCGTAGCGCACGTTGCGCTTGACCATGCGGTTGCTGCGCGCCTGCTGGCCGTCCACCGCCAGGCGGATGCCGCCGGGCACGCGCTGAAACGCCGGCAGTGACAGCTTCTGGCTGTCCGACACGTACTGGTACTGCGCCATGGCGAACAGCTCGTCGTGGTCGTCTCGCTTCGCCAGGCTCGCGCCGGCAGCGACGTCCAGTGTGAAGAGGTTGGCGTCCGTCGTGGGCTTGTTGCCGACCTTGTCCACCTGCACGCCCAGCGGCACGGCGCGCTGGCTGACCACCAGCTCGCCTACCGGGTGCAGCACCAGCGTCTCGGCGTCGCCCTCGAGGCTGCGCACCGAGACGAGCAGGTTGTTGCCGGCGGGCAGCTTCGCGATCCAGTTGCTCTCGTCCTCGAGCTGCGAGGCGATGAGCGGCATGGCCGCCGCACCCACCAGCGTGGTGTCGACCGTGTCGCCCCAGGTCTTGTCCACGTCGACAGAGACCGTGAAGAACAGGATGGAGATGGACGCGGCGCCGCTGATTCGCCACGGCGTCGGCCCCTCCAGCGAGCCGCGCAGCCGCACGCAGAACAGCCCGGCGCCGAAGACCTTCAGCGAGACGGACGCGGAGATCTCGACGATGAAGTAGAACGGCGAGAAGTGGAACAACACGTCCAGCGCGAGGTGGCCCTCCAGCTTGCAGGAGGAGTAGCCGAACATCAGCTCCACAGCCGCGCCGAACTGCACCGTGTTGGACGTGACGGCGAAGTAGGCCATCACGCGGATGTGCGCCGCAGGGTAATTCAGGATGTTGATGGCCAGCCGGTCTGGCGTCGGGAACGGCAGCGGCGGCGGCTTGAACTGCGGGTGGAACCCGCCCACGGAGATGACGAAGTTGCAGTCGTCGCCCCAGGCGACCAGCACGCCCATGCCGCCCTCGAGGGTCATGAGCAGCACGCGCGAGTCGTAGAGCGTAGCGAAGAACCAGGCGCGCTTCTTGTCCGGCTCGTACGCGCCGAGGAAGCCCACTTTGAGCTGGAGCACGTGGGCGTGCTCATCGGGCAGCGCCACCTTCAGCACGCCCAGGATCGCGAAGGTCCCCGGTGGGATCTGGACGATCACGCCCAGCGAGAGCTGCACCAGGCTCGGCGTGCCCCAGCCGATCTTGAGCATGCCGCCGATGAGGAACGTGTCGGCCTGGGGCGGGAAGAACGCGCGCAGGTCGCTGATGATGCGCGCCGCGTTGGCGACGATGTCGTGAGGGAAGAGGATGTGCTCCGCGGCGCCGCTCTTGATCCCGTCGGCCATGGCCTCGAGCCGCATGGTGCGGTTCAGCCCGCACATCCCGCCGATGCCGATGCACAGGAAGCCCATGCCGAGCTGGATGTTCAGCTCGACCGCCAGGATCGCCAGCAGCGAGAAGCCGGAGCTGCCGTCGGGCATGCGCGTGGTGATGAGCCCGATGGCGGTGACGGTGACGATGCCGGCGATGTCCAGCTCGAGCCCGCCGGCGTACTCCTGGCGGTCGAAGTCGAAGTCGAGGAAGCCGCCGCCCCGCACGGGGCCGGCGTCGACGGCCAGGCCGACGCCGTTCGGCGGCTTGAAGTCGAGGGTGAACGTGCCGTTCTCGAACGCCAGGTAGCCGGCCAGGCCGAGGCGGTCGACGCTGGCCTGGAGCACGCCCATGTCGAGGCCGAAGCTGAGCGACGCCTCGACCTTGATCCCCGGCTCCGAGCCCGCGCTCTCGCCCACGGCCAGGCCGAGGGTGAGCGTGTTGAACTTCACGATGGCCAGCGTCTCGTGGAGCGGCAGGCTCAGCATCAGCCCCATGCCGCCGCCGACGAACCACTTCCGCTTCTTGTAGCCGAAGTCGAAGTCGAACCCGGTCTCAAGCTGGCCGTTGCTGGTGACCGCGTCGAGCATGGTGCGCAGGAAGCCGTCGGTGGAGCGGGTGGCCAGCACGAACGCGCTGTCCTTGACCTCGAACTTGAAGCTCTGGTCCTTCACGCCGACGGAGCCCTCGAGCTTCGAGCTGCCGATGCGCAGGTGGATGCCCTGGCTGTCGCCCCAGATGATCTCGTGCTCGCCCTCCGACTTGTAGATCAGGCTGAGGCCGACGGCGGCGTCGGTCGCCGCCGGGAAGTCGTGCGAGCCGTCGCCGAGGTAGACGATGAAGTCCGGCGCAGTGACGTCGATCTTGAAGCTGAGGTTCTTCGTGATGGGCACCTTGAGGGAGGCGTCGCCCAGGAAGCGGGCGACGACGCCCTTGCCGCCCTGGTCCACGGGCAGCAGCGCCACGCCGAGGCCGAGCGAGCCCTCGACCTCGTTGCCGCTCGTGTCCTTCGTCTTGCCGCTGACCTTCATGGTCAGCGTGCGGTCGGAGACCGCGTCAGCGACCGGGCTATCGCTCAGCGGGCCGGCGTCGTAGCCGTAGACGAACTCCGCCTTCACCAGCGACGCGATGACGACGCCGACGACGAAGAGGGCGACGTCGGAGACGCGCTTCGCGTCGTCGTCGGTCTGAAGGTCCTTCGCGGAGCCCCACAGCTCGTCGAAGAAGTCGGCGGTGTGGAAGAGGAGCTGCGGGATGCCGCCGAAGCGGATGGACTGCTCCTCGAAGAGCTTCAGCGCCCGGGCGGTGATGTAGACGCCCGGCTGGCGCACGCGCAGGTAGCCCAGCGCCGTGGCCTCGAGGAAGAAGCTGAAGGCCTCCTCGATGATGAAGCCGGGCGGCTTGTTCGGATCGTTGTTGGCGGCGGTGGTGATGAAGTCCTTCAGCGCCGCGGCGATCTGCGTGATGTCGGACAGCACGCTGATGAAGGCGCTTAGGTCGGCTTCCTCCGCCGAGCGCTGCCGGTAGTCGTCGATGCTCGCCAGCGACGAGGGCGGGATGTGGATGTCCTGGCTCGATTGCGCCGGATCCAGTCCCAGCGCCAGCAGGATCTCGCGCCGGATCCCTTCGTCGCCGATGCTGCGGG
>Ga0315535_1003094_pt1 | contig 10331 bp, 9 predicted proteins | sample SalMarSW160220MG_2_FD_203092 | JGI IMG/M metagenome (GOLD analysis project Ga0315535, IMG submission 203092) | Salt marsh sediment microbial communities from the Plum Island Ecosystem LTER, Massachusetts, United States - Salt Marsh Sediment SW1602-20 ...
CTACACCCTGCGGATCATAGCAGATAGGGCGGCCCGTCTCGCAGGTGCTCCTGCACCGGAGATAATCGGCACGGATATCAGCACCGAAGTGATTCAACGGGCGCGTGAAGGCATCTACCGCGAAAGAAGCCTTCGCCATGTGCCGCCCGAGCACCTGAAGTCCTACTTTCTGCAGACGGCGGACGGCTCCTTTCAAGTCTCGGCGGAGATTCGCAAAACGGTGGATTTCAGAGTTCACAATCTTTTTACAGATCCTCCCCCGTGGGACCGGGCGCACATAATCTTCTGCAGAAACGTCATGATCTACTTTGACAAACAGACTCAAATGAAACTGGTCGACGAGATATTCGCGAATGCAATCCATCCGAACGGCTATCTGTTCATCGGACATTCCGAAAGCCTGAACGGTATGAGCAGTACCTTTCGCTACGTGCCAACTCTCAAGTCGCCGGTCTACAGGAGACGCGAGGAGGCAGCTGAATGATTCGCGTCATGATCGTTGACGATTCGGCCCTCGTGCGCAAGATTGCTTCTGATATCCTCGGATCCGACCCGGAGATTACCGTTGTCGCAACAGCCGCTCAGGCAGAGTTTGCGCTGCTGAAATTGGAGAAGGAGCAACCCGATGTCATCACCCTCGACCTGGAGATGCCGGGCATGGGCGGACTCGATGCAATTCGCCGAATCATGATGATTCGACCGACTCCGATCGTGGTGATGAGTGCTCACGCTGCAGAGGGTGCAGAACAGACCCTGCGTGCTCTCGATCTAGGGGCAATGGACTTTGTCCTCAAGCCATCTGGATCCCTTTCGGGCGGAATCGCAGCAGTGTCCCGTGAGCTCATCGACAAGGTCAAGAACGCCTCTCGGGTAAAGCTCCAACCTGTGAATGGGACGACGGCAGTGTCGCAAGCACGGCCATTTTCATCTCCCGCCAACTACCTCGAGGGATTTGCGGGGAAGTACCAGCTGGTGGCAATCGGAACCTCCACGGGCGGTCCGGTAGCGCTCAAGACTGTTCTTACGGGTCTTCCCGCCGACCTGCCTGCCGGCATTGTTGTTGTACAACACATGCCCCCCGTCTTCACGCGGGCATTTGCTGAACGACTCGATAGCTGTTGTACGCTCAAGGTCAAAGAGGCCGAAGGGGGTGACGCGATCCTCCCCGGTCGCGTATTGATCGCACCGGGGAACCTTCACATGACAGTTTCCAAAATCGGCGGTGTACCGCATGTCCTCCTTGATGAGAGCGAACATATCAACGGCCATCGACCTTCTGTCGACCGCCTGATGTTTTCGGTCGCCGGAGAGTACGGCGACGAGGCAATCGGTGTGATCATGACTGGTATGGGCCGCGACGGAGTCGAGGGACTGCGAGAGCTCCGCCGTCGAGGAGGGCTCGTGATCGCGCAGGACAGAGACACCTCGGTCATCTACGGCATGAATCGAGAGGTTATACAGAACGGCGACGCAGATGAAGTGGTACCGGTCGAGGCGATCGCGGGACGAATCGCCGAAACGCTTCGCTGCAGGGCGCTCAGCAGGGAGGCGAAATGAGACTGGAACAAGACTACACGATGGAACGAATAGGCAATCGAAGTGAAGAGCTCGTCTACGAGGCGATCGGCAATCTTCTCGAGGAGGGTGGAATTATCTGCCCGTGTGAAGACTGCGTTATGGATCTCGCAGCATGGACGCTGAATCATGTGGTTCCACAATACTACACGTCCCTGTTGCCTCCCTTCGACCCCGATCCCCGGCGGGAACGTGAAGTTCACAACCAAATGAAGCTTGCAATCGCTTCGGGGATAAAACGACTGAAGTCTCACCCACACCACGGTTGAGCAAGGAGAACTGGTATGCGAATTGAAGGCAGGAGGGGACCTTTAACACGGGAGATCGGCTTGAACGTGCCGGAGCCGTCCCGAAAGCCCGCCATCCTCATATTGGAGGACGAAGTTGTCGTCCAGAAGGTGATAGAGACTATTCTCGCAACACGCGGGGTCGAATGCGACTCGGCTGGGTCACTATCGGAGGCGCGGGAGTTCATGAGCGCCAAGCATTTCGATATTGCACTCGTCGACGTCAATTTGCCGGACGGCTCAGGTTTGGCATTCGTAGAAGGAGCGGAACCCGACGACCCTCTGCTCATCGTGATCACTGGTAGCGACGATATACAAACCGCTGTGGAGGCGATTCGAAAGGGGGCAGTGGATTTTATCACGAAACCCTTCTCGAAGAATGATTTTGTGAAGCGGATCGACAAGGTCCTGGACGAGTGGAGGACGCGAATCAAGACGAAGGGGTACGCTCGTGCTCTGGAAACCCTAGTCCGACTGAAGAGCGAAGAACTGAGGAGCTCCAATCGGAAGGTTGACGACGTCTACGATATGACCATCACCGCCTTGGGCGCGGCACTCAATCTGAAGGATCACGAGACAGCCGACCATTGTTCGCGAGTGTCGGAGAATTCGGCAACCTTGGGGAAAGTCTTTGCGTTGTCGGATTTTGAGCTGAGAAATCTGCGGTGGGGTGCCTATCTTCACGATGTGGGAAAAATCGGCGTTCCGGAGCAGATCCTTCTAAAGACGGGCGACCTGCTCCCTGAGGAGTGGGAAGTGATGAAACGACATCCCCTCTTGGGACACGCGATGATACGCAATATCGAGTTCCTTCGATTTGCGACCGACGTCGTACTCTATCACCATGAACGCTACAACGGGTCTGGCTACCCGTATGGCTTAAAGGGAGAGCAGATACCCTTCGACGCCAGAGTTTTTGCGATACTCGACACGCTCGACGCAATGACCTCGGACCGACCCTATCGTGGCGCCCTCCCCTTTGCCGCTGCAAAAGAGGAAATACAAAAAGAAGCGGGATCAATGTTCGATCCCGACATTGTCGATGCGTTTGCCGATGTTCCCGAGACAGCATGGCTGATCCAGGATCGTGCAACAGTACAATCTTTGAGTAAGGAGTAGATTATGGAAACAAATAAGGCCGTTGAAAATGGCGGCCAGGTTAAGCAGTTCATCAGTTTCACCGTGGGCGACGAAGACTATGGATTAGAGCTCCTTCGGGTTAGAGAGGTAATCCGCGTGCGAGAGATCACCTGGCTCCCGAAAGCCCCGACCTTCGTGAAGGGAATTATCAACCTCAGGGGGGATGTGATCCCCATCATAGATCTGCGAGACAAGTTTGGGCTGGAACCGAGCGAGCAGACCGAAATGACGCGCGTAATTGTGGCCGAGGTCGGAGGTCGGCTCATCGGAATGGTCGTGGACTCTGCGAGTCAGGTCGTACGGATCTCCGCGGATCAGATCGACCCTCCACCGCCCGTACTGGGCGGATTCTCCGAGGAGTTCATCAATGGGGTCGGCAAGATCGAAGATCGATTAGTTGTTCTTCTGAACGCGGACGCAATACTCACCGTCGATGAGAGACTCTCGCTCGCCTCGGTAGATAATTCCCTCGAGACCGTGGAGACGTAAGATGGCGACCCCCTCCGCAACCCAACTGCATCCGACGGGGGCTCGCCCCATCCCGTCGTCGACTGATGCGAAATCGGCTCCCCCCGCTGGAGAGGCACAGAATCGCGTACCGCCTCTCCAGCTGGTCGTTACCTCTCACCGCCTTGCCGCGCTCTGCGACCCGATGAAGAAGAGCTTGGATCTTCTCCATGCAGACCTGTATGATTCGCGAGAGTCGGTAGCGGTATCGGCATTGTCTGCAGTCGAGTCTCTCGCCGACGATCGGAGCTTTCCGTTTGTGGGTCGGCTTCTGTCGACCGCGGGGCAAGCGGTGAAATGCGCTGCGGTTCGTGCCTTAGGATCCTTCCGCCATCCTGATGCCCTTCCCCTACTGCTGGAATCCGCTCGGACCACGAACGACGAAAAGCTGCAGATCGAAATCCTTGCGACACTTGCTGCCAAAGTTCCGGAGAACACGGACGTAATCGCGCTCATACGGACCACCGCCCTCAGCCCGGTCGCCCAACCCGCCCTTCGGGAACTCGCGGGCAGCCTCTTCTTGAAGATCTGCGGACCGATCGCCTTCGACGAGCTTCTCGTGGACACCCGTGGTGAAAACCTTGAAGGTATCATCGCTGCGGCCGTCGAAAACGAGGAGCTCCAATCCAGAACTGTCGCCCACTTCGCTCCCCTGTATCCTCGTCTTCCTGCGAGCGCTCGCGCAAACCTGATCTCTATCGCGGCGACACAGCAGCTGCCACAGTCCATCGAGCTCATTGTCGCAGGACTTGCCGACACCGACACCGAGGTTAGACGAGCTGCCTATGCATCCATTGGAACCGAAGCGCACCATGACGCGTGGTTCTCCCACCTCGTCGGCACGATGGCGGAGTCCGCTGAGACTATTCCCGCAGTTGAAGATGAGGCACTCGCAGCGATCTCACGGATGGCAAAACTCTCCGAAGCCGGCAGTATTATCGATCCTGGATTAAGAAAAAACTTGATATCCGAGATAGAAGGACTCTACGAGCACTTGAAGAGGTCAAGTCGGCGCGTGGACAGCGATTCGCACGAGCTCGGCTGGCTCATCACCCGCTCCGCGGAGTATCTGGAGTATTACGGCAACGGAGACTTCAAGTCTGACTTACTCCGATGGCTCAAGGGAACGAGCATGGACTCGGTTGAACATATAACCAGGAAGCTCAAAGACACCGCGGTGCGCGTGGAGGTACGCCACTTCGATGGATTCTCGGCGCTTGCCGAATTGATCAAGAATCCGAGACGGAGCGGCATGGGCCTCGTAACCCGAGAGCTTACCCTTGTCCATACAGGCAAGAGCAGGGTCCTTTGGCAGCTCGTGCGCGCAATCAGACTCTGCGCGATTCTCCTTGCGCCGGAAGTCGGAGGGACCCACGCCGGTCTCCTCAAAGACATCTACACATGGGCAAGACACGGGAAGCTCTTCCGGCTCGCGGAGGCCGCCCTCTGCGCACTTGCAAAGGTCGACCCGCCTGCGGCCGAATACGCCTGTCTCGAGAACCTTACCATTCCATTGGCCAGCAAGATCCTGGCAATAGGATCCCTACACCTTCTACGCGAACTGCACCTCGATCTGTTGGAGCCGATGGTTGCTCGTCTCGTCGACTCACAAGACGACCAGTTTGTGACCATGAATGCGCTCGAAGCGATTACGTTGCCGGCTCCTTCGACGAACGGGGAGCTGGCGGCCGCGCTACTTACCCGATTGTCTGTGACATCCTCCCCTGAGGTTCGAAGCTCACTTGTCGCATTCCTTGGAGAGCGAATGGGTGTAGACATCATCGAGAGACTCCGCGAGCCGCTGCTTGCAGGCAGCAAGGAACAGCGCGCAGCGGCTCTCTCGATCATTGACCGAAGAGTTTCGAACGGATTGGTCACGAATCGAGAACGCACGCTCGAGTTGCTTTATGGGGTGTTGCGTGGTGAAGATCAATCGAATCGACGATCCGCCGCGGTAACCTTGTGGAAGCTCGGCGACGACTATTCTGCAAAAGTCATCGGCGATTTCTTTCTCACAGACGACGCGGAATCGGTGGCAGAAGTAGTCCGCGGAATCAACGGATACCTGCGGGAGCCAATCGTGTCTTCTATTGCTCCCCTTTTCGCCCGCGACAACGCAGCAATTCATGAAGCGGTGCGTCAACTATTCCTGCAGTCTCCCGATGTTTCAGTCCGACGGCGGGCGCTCGACATGGTGATTGATGCGCGAGGCGACGCTCTCTGCGAAGATGAAGATCCGACGGAGGTCGAAGCAGTGACTCCGGCTATCGAGTTGTCCTCGGAACGATCCGCGTTTCAATTCGAACGAGAGAACATGGAAGAGCTGGTAATGTTCTTCTCTGATATCCAAGGCTATTCGAAGAAGGCCCAGTCGCTGACACCGATGCAACTATCTGAGCTCGTGACAGAATACGAAAAAATTCTTCTCACCCATGTTGAAACACACGGCGGGCAGTTGGTGAAACGGATGGGCGATGGCCACATGATCGTGTTTAGGAAGCCTCTGCCGGCAGTCCTCGCCGCCATTCGCCTTCAGAAGAGCCTACGGCGTTTCAACCGGTACCGCGACGAAACAAACCGAGTCGTGATTCGCATCGGTGTTCATAGCGGGAAGGTGGTTCGCAACTCGCAGGGTGACGTTCTCGGTAACGCAGTCAATGTTGCCTCGCGTCTGGAAAGCTCGGCACGCCCGGGATCGATACTCATATCGGATCTGATTCAGGAGAGGATTGCGGATGCTGTACATTCGCGAGAAATTGGTCGAATCACCGTGAAGAATATCTCTGAGCCGATTCGGGTATACGAGCCCTATGAGATCAAAGTCAACCTTCCCGGCGAGCTCGATCCACTCCAAGGCGGGGGTTCGGAGTCCTCCCAGGATCTGACAGTTTCCGATTCAGTCACCTTGGATCGAGAAACCTATGTTGAAGTCATTCGGTGCTTTTCCGCGCTCATATCAGTCTGCAAGAACGCGGTAGCAGATCAGGTACCTATTCGAGAGCTCAATACCCACGTCCTCGATCGTCTGAACCGGCTGCGCCCACGGCTTCCCAAACCGGCACAACAAAGGAGATCCCAAGATGGGAAATGAGTTCGCAATAACGAATATTGCGGTTAGTCTCTGGGCGGCCGCCCTTGCGTCGGGTATCGCCGCCGTCGCCGCGTGGCGCATAAGACGCAGATCACCCGGGGGAACGTACTTTGCCGCAATGATGTCGGCAATAGTACTTTGGTGTCTTATGTCTGGAACCGAGGCGGCCGCGGTCGGAATTCGAGCGAAGATTCTCTTCTCGAGTCTCGGCTATATCGGAATCTGTGCAGTAGTTCCCTTCTACGTCACGTTCGCATTCAAGTATGGAAGCCGACCTCGTCGGTGGACGGTACTCTCGAATCTCGCAATATGGACCATACCGGTGGTCACCCTTCTCTTGACGCTGACGAATAGTTGGCATCATCTAATTTGGACGAGCTTCCAGAGCGCACCGTCCGGGGAACCAAATATGATTCTTTATGGACACGGGCCCTGGTTCTGGGTGTGGATCCTCTATGCTGCGGCGGGAACCATTCTCGCCCAGACAGTGCTCGTTCAATCGGCGTTGACCGGTGACCGATTTTTCGTGAGACAGGTCTCGACATTCCTGGCTGCAGCTGCCCTGCCCTGGATCGGAGAGGCCCTCTATCTGTGGCACGGGAATCCGCTTCCGGGATTCGATTTCCCGTCAATTGGGTTCGCCGCTGCCGGTGTCCTCATACTCATTGGGATCTCTCGCTTTCGGCTATTCGACATCGTTCCGATCGGTAGGATCGATCTTGTTGAGCAAATGACGGCTGGTCTCGTGGTACTCGATCCAGCCAACCGGATCGTCGATCTCAATTCTGCTGCCCGCAGAATGCTCGAAGTCGATGCGGATGCAATCGGCAGTCAGGTACAAGAGATCTTCGAAGGCGTCGGAGAGCTTCTCAGAACTGCCGAGAGCCAGCGTTCAGAGACCACAGTTACCACTTCATTTGCGGGGGCGCGGCCACTTCGACTCACAGTGACCATTTCGCCCGTAAATAAAGAACGACATGGAATAGTCGGCCGTATTCTTGAGTTTCGGGAGGTGCCGGCCTCGTCTGAAGCAAACGGTCCTGGTGATATCGTGCCGATGTGCGCTTCCTGTAGAAAGGTGCGAGACGACAGTGGCGATTGGCAGAGCCTTGAACATTTTGTGGAGTCAGGCCTCGGCAAGCGCTTCAGCCACGGGCTCTGTAACGACTGTGTCGAGAATCTCTACCCGGAGCTGGGGGTCGGTGGAGTGGCAAGTTGGTAGATTCGCCCGTCGAACGAACGACGACCTTGCGACATAAGTCATCCGACCTGCGCAACAGACATTCGGGTAACGGCTCGAATCCCGGATGCTCCTCAGCTTCGCTCGATTGTCCATGCATCCGCCGCCAGCCGGCGGGAGCTCGCCGACTGACATGCTTCAATTGTTCCCATCGCCCCTTGGTTCGTGAAGAATACAGCCCGTATCGACGAATGAGTTGTAATCCCTTCGGTGGTACATGTTGCGTCAGATCCTCGGGAGATAGCAGCCAAAGCCCAGACCTCCATGCATCCCTTCATCGTCAATGCAACGGGAAACAACCTTGAGGGAACGATTGCCGGCTCGCTTGCGATTAGCGATACGGGGAAACAGATCAGCTCCTGGACGGTTGACCTCGTCGATCCTTCGGGATCGGTCGTAAAACGGACCTCCGGAAGCGGTCCCCTCGATACCACCCTCTCCACCACGGGGCAGTTCCCTCTCGGAGCGGCGGCACCGACCAAGGCGACGACGCTTGCCTATCGGGCCGTAGTAACCGCCACCGATCAATATGGAAACCGGGCAACCTCAAACGTCACCCTCCCCCTCCGGGTGATCGGGCAGATGGAAAACGGCAGAATAGGTCTGCTCGTGCCGCATCTGCTCTTCGGCCCCTACAAGTACGCCCTGAACTCAAAGAGCGCCGAACAGGGCAAGATCAACGAGCAGACACTTTCCCTCGTCGCCGACATTCTGAAAAGCTATCCCTCCTACGGCCTCGAGGTCGACGGCTACTCCATGGAAATCTACTCTCCGGGAAGTGCAAGCTATAATCGGGAGGAGGACATCATCGTTCCGCTGTCGAACAACAGGGCTGATATCGCGCGAGCTGCGCCCGAGCAGCTTGGTATTTCAGGGGCCCGGATCCACGCGCGTTACTGGGGCGGCATGAACACCCTCGTCGATCCGCATAATGTGAATCTTCGTTGGGAAAACCGCCGCGTCGAATTCATCCTTCTCCCGAAGGGCACTCCTGCGGCAACCGAGCCCTCGGCACTCGTCAGACGTTTCGAGATCGCGAGCGGCTCCTCCCGCCGATAGGCGGGAGCGCCGCAATTGCCCGAGGCGAGGGCAAAATGGAAATCGATCGAGGCAGGAGGGATCGCTCGTCGAAAGCCGCTATTCGGGGTATAATGCGAGAGAGGTGAAATAGCGTGGCCGCACATGGAATGGTGGCGATAGGGCCGGTCGGAGCAGCCCCCCAACTTTCTCGTTTGACGGGCGGTGCAGGAGCGGCCGAATCCCTTCGGCCGCTTCCACCTGAGACCCGACGAATCGCCCCGAAGCTGCCCGAGCCCCCTCGGGAAACCAAGCCGAGCCCGACCACGGTGAGCATGGTCCTCTACGACCTCCAGTCGGGTATCAGAAAGGCAGAGGCCTTGCTCCAGACGGTCTCCGCCGAACCGCCCACCTCCTCCACGAGGCTCATCGCCGCCAAGGCCTATTCATTGGAGATGCAGGCACAGCGGGCGATCAGTCGGCTTCACACCGAAATCAGCGCACCATTCCACGAGTGGTATGCTCAGTGCACTGTGACGGTGGCGGCAAGGCTTCCGTTTTTCGTAACGTAGATCTCGTTCCCTTCTCGCATGACCTGAAGCCTTCCGAATCCGTTCCCGCCGGTGATCGTACATCCTATACGAGTCTTCACAAATACGAAGCTGGCGGAGATCCCTCCGGGAGAACGAAGCACGATATCGATTCGATCACCCTTGCGCGTGAGCTCAAGGCCTCGATTCGAGCGAATCTGTTTCGGATCGATCATGGTGAAGCTCGTCTTGCGACTTGACGCCTGAAAAAGTACGGATCCGGAGGAGGGCTGCACCACGGTGGCAGTCCGCCAATCTCGGCGACCCGACGGCTCGTAGGATAGCGAGCTCGGTCCCCGAACGATCCTCGCGTTCCTTTCACCGGGGCCGCCGTCAACGTGCACGATCTTGCCGTCGCTAACGGCGGTGAGATGCTCGACCATAAGTCCGGTGCCGCGCCGTTCGAATAGCCTCCCCCTTCTCACCAGCGATACGCCGGCCGGAAGAAGATCGCCAAAATGTTCGGTGATATCGAAGCTGCTTGCCGCGTTGAGATCATAGAGGCGAAGCAAATCGAGGCTCAGGTTCCCGTTGAGGTCCATGATGATACCATTGCCGAATGAGACGATGAGGGGACGGTAGGGATTGTCGACGGGTAGGACCTCCGGCCTGAGCTTCATCGTACCGTTTGAGTCGGGCTCTCTGATAAAACGCAACTCACTGTGAGTAGCCCGTTTGAGATCCACCCGGAGAAACGCCAGATCGTATCCGATCGACAGATCGAGCGGTGACGGGGTTCTCGTCCCGGCCTGATGCAGGTACGCCGGCAGGGTCGCACAACCGGCAAGAAGCGAGACGGGAAGAAGAACCGCCATAAGCGACCGTATGAGTGCTTTCATAGCGTACCTCAGCTACCTCATTGAGAAGTAATGGCATTCCCGCGG
>Ga0315535_1003096_pt1 | contig 10329 bp, 6 predicted proteins | sample SalMarSW160220MG_2_FD_203092 | JGI IMG/M metagenome (GOLD analysis project Ga0315535, IMG submission 203092) | Salt marsh sediment microbial communities from the Plum Island Ecosystem LTER, Massachusetts, United States - Salt Marsh Sediment SW1602-20 ...
TTGAGAACGAAGGCAACATCCGCCTCTGCACCACGGCGCCGCGTGTCCACGTGGCCCTGGTGGGCATTGAAAAGATCATTCCCCGCTTTTGCGATCTGGGCGTTTTTCTCCGCCTGCTGGGCCGTTCGGCCACCGGGCAGAAGCTGACTTCCTACACCTCCATTCTCACCGGGCCGCGCCGCCCGGGCGAAGACGGCCCGGACGAGATGCACGTGGTCCTCATCGATAACGGACGCACGGGCGCGCTGGCTGACGAGAAGATGCGCGAAGCCCTTTACTGCATCCGTTGCGGGGCCTGCCTCAACACCTGTCCGGTTTATCGAAAAATCGGAGGGCACGCCTACGGATGGGTTTACAGCGGCCCCATCGGCGCTCTCATTACGCCACAGTTCGTGGGCCTCAAGCAGGCCCGCGAGCTTCCGTTTGCCTCTTCATTGTGCGGAGCCTGCCGCGAGGTCTGCCCGGTCAAAATCAATATCCCGGACTTGCTGCTCCATCTGCGGGGTCGGGCACAGGAGAGTACTCCGGCAGTGCCTCATGCAGGTGAGGTCGTTTCAGAACGGAAAGGCATGCGTTTATGGGCCTGGGCGATGAAGCGGCCCTGGGCGTTTTCAATGGGCGGGGCTGCTGCCCGGTTTGGCATTCGGTGGCTTCCCGCGGCCGGCGGCAGCGGCGCGCAGAAGTGGGTTTCGCGGCTTCCATTCTTTCCCTTTTCAAACTGGACCCAAGGTCGTGATTTCCCTGTGCCCGATCCCGTGCCTTTCCGCAAGCGGTGGGAAAAGCTTTCCAGCCAGGCCTGATTCTTCAAGCCTTCCTGGCAATTCACAGCTAGAGGTGTGGTGATGCACGCATCCCAGAAATCCCTGCGGTTTGTCCTGATCTCGATATCCCTTCTCATTGCTGGTTTTCTCTTTATCACTCCGGGCTTTGCGGAGAATGGCGCGGAAGCCCCCGGGCATTTGCGCTGCGAGTATCTCACAAACCCCACTGGGATTGACGTGCCCCAGCCGCGGTTCCAGTGGGTGCTGGCGAACTCCCGCCGGGGAGAAATGCAGACGGCCTACCAGGTCCTTGTCGCCTCAACCCCTGAGAAACTGGAGAGGGACCGCGGAGACGTGTGGGACAGCGGCAAGGTTGCCTCCGGCGACTCAGCCCAGGTGGTCTATAACGGCAAACCGCTGGTGAGCGGCCACACCTATTACTGGAAGGTTCGCGCCTGGGACACCCAGGGAAATTCGGGCGCCTACAGCCAGCCCTCAAGATTTGGAATGGGGTTGCTGGAGAGGGCTGACTGGAAAGGCCAGTGGATCGGCGGAGACGGTCTGCTGCGCAAGGAATTCGGCCTGCCGGGTAAAGTGGTCCGCGCCCGCGCCTACGTGACGGCGCTGGGCTACTATGAACTGCACATCAACGGAAAGAAGATCGGCGATAAAGTGCTGGACCCCGCCTGGACGGTCTATCCGAAGCGGGTGCTCTATTCCACGTACGACGTCACCTCGGCCCTCCAGGACGGCCCCAACGCCGTTGGCGTGATGCTGGGCGGCGGCTGGGCAACCCAGGGGGCGGGTGGTCCGCCTGAATACAAGGCGCCGGCGCTGCTTTTCCAGATGAATATTGAAATGGCGGACGGGAAAACGGTCAGCGTTTCAAGCGATACCTCGTGGAAGACGGCCGCCGGGCCCGTTGTGAGCGACAGCGTTTACGACGGTGACGTTTATGACGCGCGCCTGGAAAAACCCGACTGGGACCGGCCCGGCTTTAACGACGCAGCTTGGGCGCCGGCCCGCCAGGAGAAGGGCACCGCGGGAGCCCTCTCGGCGGAAATGATGCCGCCTATTCGCGTAACGGACACTCTGGTTCCACGCTCCATGACGAACCCTGAGCCGGGAGTTTACATTTACGATTTTGGCCAGAACTTTGCGGGCTGGGCCCGGTTGCGGGTTCGCGGACCGCGGGGCGCGAAGGTCCGCCTCCGTTTCAGCGAGCTGATCTATTCGAACGGCATGATCAATCGCCAGAACCTGCGCAGCGCCAAGGCCCGTGACATTTATATCCTGAAGGGAAGCGGCCTTGAGAAATACGAACCGCACTTTACTTATCACGGCTTCCGTTATGTTGAATTGACAGGCTATCCCGGCACTCCGAGTCTCGACACCCTTCGCGGCCGGGTGGTGAACAGCGCCGTCGAGGCCACGGGAAGCTTTGTGGCGTCCAAAGAGATCCTGAACCAGATCCAGCACGTCATCCGATGGGGCCAGCTTTCCAACCTTCACAGCATTCCCACCGATTGCGATCAGCGCGACGAGCGCCAGGGCTGGATGGGTGACGCCCAGGTTACAGCCGAAGAGGCCATGATGAACTTTGACATGGCGGCGTTCTACACCAACTTCGTTCGCGACATCCGCGACGCGCAGAAGCCCGACGGCGAAATCCCCGACACCGTGCCGTACAAGTACGGCCGGTATCCTGCGGATCCGGCCTGGGGCACCGCCTATCCGTTGATCTGCTGGTACATGTGGCAGCAGTATGGCGACAAGCGCATTCTGCAGGAGAACTATGACGGGCTGAAAAAGTACGAAGAGTTTCTGCGCACCCGGGCGAAGGATAACGTGCTCCGCTACAGCTATTACGGTGACTGGATCGCCATCAAGCACACTCCGGGCGCGCTGGTTTCCGACTCCTACTTTTATTACGACACTCGCATCCTCTCAGACGTTGCAAAGGTTCTGGGGAAGACCGGGGACGCCGAGGCCTACGCGAAGCTTGCCGGCGAAATCAAGGATGCCTTCAACAAGGCGTTTTTCAACGCCGAAACCGGCGAATACGCGAATGGGACCCAAACCGCCCAGGCGATGCCGCTGTTCCTCGACCTGGTTCCGCAAAAAGAGCGTGGCGGAGTGATGGGCAAGCTCTACAACAACATCGTCTATGAGCACAACACGCACGTCACCACGGGCTTTATCGGCGTCAAATATCTTCTGCCGGTGCTGACCCGTGACGGGCATTCCGACCTGGCGTATGAACTGGCCACGCAGACCACTTATCCCAGTTGGGGGTACATGATCTCGAAGGGCGCAACCACCTTGTGGGAGCTGTGGCAGGACAAGATTGGTCCTTCCATGAACTCGCACGACCACATCATGCTGGGCAGCATTGGCTCGTGGTTCTATCGTGCTCTTGGGGGCATTAACCTTGGTGCGGACGGGGAAGGCTACCGCCACATCCTGGTGGAGCCCCGCCTGGTCGAGGACCTCCACTGGGCCAGCGCCTCCATCGAAACCGTTCGCGGAAAAGTCTCCTGCTCCTGGAAGCACCGGACCGGAGCCATTTCAATGGAGGTTACGATCCCTGCCAACAGCGACGCCAGAATTGTAGTGCCCGAGGAAGAGGACATGACGACGGTGACCGTGCGGGAAGGCGACCACGTGGTGTGGGAAAACGGCAAGTTTGTTCCCGGCGACCCTGGAATCACGGCCGCCACAGCCCGGGCCAGTGCCATTGAGTTCAGCGCCGGCTCGGGCTATTATCATTTTCTCCTGACCGGAGAATAGTCTGCCAGCCGTCCAGGATTCTTACTGCTATTCAGAAAGGATGAACCGTGAAACTAGTTGCATACGAATCGGGCAAACAGCCTGCCCTCGGAGTGGTTGTTAAAGACTGGATCATCGGAGTCAGTCAGGCGATCGAATTATTGAAGAAGAAGCGAGTGCCGCGTGCTCTGGCGCAGCGTGCGAACTTTAAAAACGCTGCCCGCCGGGTCCTCGACGCCGGCGCCGCGCCCAAGGACATGATCGAATTGCTTGGACGTGGACAGGCCTGGGGAAAATCCCTGGCCACGGTCACCTCCTTGTTGGCCAGGGGCATCGATTCTAAGAAGGCGCCGCGGGGGCTCTTTACGCCCCTCGCCAAAGCACGGCTGCTGGCTCCCATTCCAAAGCCCGGCAAGATCACCTGTGTCGGCATGAACTATGCCGATCACGCGCGGGAGCAGGGCCACGAGCCTCCCAAGTCTCCCATCTTCTTCCTCAAGTCCGGCAACACGATTTGCGGGCCGGGCGACGCCATCCATCTGCCACCGAATTCTTCCCAGGTGGACTATGAGGCGGAATTTGCCGTTGTGATCGGAAAGAAAGGGAGCCGTATTCCCGAGGAGAAGGCTTACGATTACGTCGCCGGCTACATGATTCTGCACGACGTCAGCGCGCGCGACCTGCAGTTTTCTGACGGCCAGTGGTACCGCGGCAAGAGTTGCGACACTTTTGCTCCCACCGGCCCCTGGATTGTCACGCGGGATGAAATCAAGGACCCCCACAACCTGCGCATCTCGCTCACCCTCAACGGCGAAACCATGCAGGATTCCAACACTTCCAACCTGATTTTCAGCGTGCCTTATCTGGTCAGCTACCTCTCGCAGTCGGCAACGTGGGAAGTGGGCGACCTGATTTCCACCGGCACGCCGCCCGGGGTCGGAGTTTTTCGCAAGCCGCCGGTTTTCTTAAAAGCCGGCGACACCACCAGCGTTACGGTTGAAAAGCTGGGCACGCTGACGAATCCCGTCGTCGGCCCGTGAGGTTATTTTTTCTGCTTGCAGCAGGAAAGTCTGGCCTGGGATTTCCCGCCGAACAGCGGGCGTCATTCCTGGGCCAGGCGTTCCTGCGCCGCTTTTGGCAAGGCGTTGTAAAGCGCCAGGAAGACCCCGTTGGTCCATCCAAAACCGACCACGTTGGTTTTATACCCCACCTGAATACTGGTTGCGGAAGTCCGGTTGCCCACATCGTATTTTTCGTAGAGGGTTCCGTCTCTGCGGAAGTTATCGAGGACCATGGAAAGGAACTGGAGTGAAATGCCATTGGCCTCGGCTTCGTTCCCGTAGCGCCGCAGCCCCTCAATGGCAATCAGCTGGATGGGCGCCCATCCATAGGGGGCGTCCCATTGGGCTCCGGTGTTCACCATGCTCATCACGATTCCGCCGGGGCGGTCAAATGCCGTCAGATTCTTCACCACCTCCCTGGCCTGCTCAGGTGTAGCCAGGCCCACCCAGAGAGGATAAAAAGAGGTCGCGTAGGAATATCTGGACTGGATTCCCAGCTTGAAATCGTAATCGTAGTAGAGCCCGTAGTTGCGGCTCCACAGATACTGGTTGATCTCCTTGCGGCGGTTTGCTGCCCGTTCAATCCATTCCAAAGCTTCATCTTTCATGCCCAGCTGATTGCTCATCCACTCCAGGTCCTTTTCAGACTTGTAAAGCAGGCAATTCAGGCCAACGGCTGCGAAGTCCTGAGTGCCGGCCCCGAACGGGCCAAAGCGAAAAGAAACGTCAAATCCTGATTCGCGCATGCTGCGGTCGCCCTTGTAAAATCTGGGCGTGAGAGCGAACTTGTCGAGGGTTTCTTTCTCCAACTGAGCACTTTTCTTCTTAATCCTGTATTTCAGGTTGAGAGAAAATTCCGGACCCATCACCTTCGTTTTTGAGCCGTCCTTGTTATTTTGAACCAGTTCGAGATAGGGCTTGCTGCCTTCGGGATGAATCAGGAAATAGTGGGCGACTGTCTCGTAATACTGATCGGTTAAGGGGCCGAGCTCAGGAACCGGACCCTCACCCAACCCGTAAAATCGTGAAAGGCCGGTAGATCCAGCCAGGTGAGGAGGTGATGTCCAGAACCGGTAATCCTTGACGGCATGTTCGTAGGCCTTTCGGAGCCAGGCAGGGTCCGTCTGCCCCCTGGCTTTCTCCGCCTCGTAAACCGCCCGGATCATCGAAGTCAGAAACGGTGGCTGTGAGCGCGTCAGGTAATAGGTCCGGTTGGCGTTGAGAACTCCTCCGTAGTGGTCGATTTCAAAGAAAAAGTTGTCAACAATATCCCGGGCAAGATTGAGCCTTCCGTCTTCAATGAGTCCGCGAATGATGAAGTAGCTGTCCCAGCCGTACATCTCGTTAAACATGCCCCCCGGAACCACATAGGGTCTGGGGAGATAGAGCAGACCAGAGGGCTTGATGGCGCTGGTGTCCATGTCTCCCAGTTTCTTGATGACGGACGGCAAATGGCGCACCTGAATCTGGCACCCCGAATCGATGGCCTTCAGGCTGGCGGGTTCGGGAAAATCCGCGGGAAGGTATAGGGTGGATTTTGCATTGGTTTTGGAGTCCGTAAAAGTCTTGCATTCCGTCATCGACCGGGTCAACGTGTTCCAGCCGCTGGAAATATATTGCAGAATCTGCTGGACGCCAACGGCCGTTGTCGTGTCGGCAGCGCGGGTGACTTTCGCCGGAAGGAACGCAAGGCTCGCTGCGAGGATGAAATAGCAGAATATTGAAAGACGGATTCGTGTTTTTTTCATAAGCTAAGAACTATATTATCCTCATCCTTCTTGTTCAACTCATGTTTGTCTGCTGCCCGTTTACTCTTGACGGCATGTGTCGCGGCACACCGCTTTTATTGACCCCGAAGAGGCTTTTCTGTCAGAATTCTCTAGGAACAGGAACTATGCCAGACACACTTCCACAGGCCCACAAAATACTCGCAGCCACCAGGCTCGAGCACGTCCGCTACGCCATCCGCGACCTTGCCGTATTGGCGGAGGATTTGGCGCGCCAGGGCAAGCAGATCCTGCCCCTCAACATTGGCGACCCGGTGATCTTTGATTTTGACACCCCGGCGCACCTGATTGAGGCTGCCGCCAAAGCCATGCGTGATGGCCGCAACGGTTACGCGCCGTCGCTGGGAGTGAAACCGGCGCTGGAGGCCATTCGGACGGAGGCGGAAGCGAAAGGGATTCGGAACATCCAGAGCGTTTTTGTCACCGAGGGCGTCAGTGAAGCGGTAGACATTGTTCTGACGGCCTTGCTGGAGCCCCACGAGAGCGTCTTGACGCCGCTGCCGGATTATCCGCTCTATGATGCCATCCTGGCCAAGCTCAGCGCCCAACCCAACTCCTACAGCCTGGATGAAGGCAACGACTGGCAGCCGGACGTTGACCACTTGGAAAGCCGGGTGACCAGGAACACCCGCGGACTGGTTGTGATCAACCCCAACAACCCGACTGGTGCGGTCTACTCGCGGGACACCCTGGAAAAGATTGTGGGAGTTGCGCGCCGCCACAACCTGGTGATCTTCGCCGACGAAATCTACGCCAGGCTGATTCTGGACGGCGAGCCGCACATTTCGATTGCCAGCCTGGCTCCCGACGTTCCCGTCGTCACCTTTGGTGGCCTTTCCAAGGAGTATCTGGTACCGGGCTGGCGGCTGGGGTGGGGCATTGTGAGCGGCAACGCGGCAGTAGCGGCTCCTTATGTTGAGGGGATCCACAAGCTGCTTCGGGCGCGGCTGTCGGCGAATCATCCGCTGCAATATGCGATCCCGGCGGCGCTCCAGGGGCCGAAGGACCACATCAAGGAAACTGTGGACAAGCTTCGCCGGCGGCGCGACCTGGTGATGCAATGGGCCCAGAAGACCAGGCGCGCCAGTTGCGTCAGTCCGCTTGGGGCTTTTTATGCGTTTCCCCGGCTCGATATACCCGAGAGCGACGACGACTTTGTACGGGGTCTGCTGGCGGAGGAACATGTCCTGGTGGTGCACGGCAGCGGCTTCGGAGAGGCTCCGGGAACCCGGCACATCCGGATTGTGTTTCTGCCGCCCGAGCCGATTCTCGATCAGGCCCTGGGCAAGATCACCGAATACCTTGAGAAGCGATGGCCATAACATTCGCACAATTGCCCTCCTGAAGGGGTGGATCGCGGCCGGCGCAAGATTGGGTTGCCGCAAAACCGCGTTGAAAACAGGACGGTTAAGGTCTTTGGGAAGCTAATATTCTTCGTCTCCCTCTGGTTGTTCAGTCCCAGGGGGCCTGAACTGGCAAACCCAGACCACCATTTGCGGTGGCGGCCTGTTCGCGCTATTCTTGACACAACCGAAAAAGTTCAGTGGAATTCCGGTCAAGGTAGTGTTGACTTGCGAGGTTCTTGTGGGAGATCAAGCATCGGAAAACGAAGAGCAGGCAGCGGCCCGGGAATTTCCCAACCAGTTTTGTCCGGTGTGCGGAAAGCGTCTGGAATCGCACCGTTGCAAGATGGTCTGCGCCCGTTGCGGCTTTTTCATGTCCTGTTCGGAATTTGAATAAGATTTCCTCGTGACAAGAAGCATGGTGCTCGAGTAGGGGACCCTGTTGATCCACTGTGGCCTGATCCCAGGCCGACAATCTGAGGAGGCACAAAATGGAATTGCACACGGTTACGAAAGAAGTAGATGGAGTGACGGTACTGGCGCTGGCGGGTCGCGTGACGCTGGGCGACGAAAGCAGCCAATTGAGGAGCACGATTAAGGAACTCCTGAAGCAAGGGAAGAAGCGCCTGGTGCTGGATCTCTCCAAGGTCACTTACATCGACAGCGCGGGCCTGGGAACCCTGGTGGCCGCGTACACCTCCGCCCGCAATGAAGGCGGCGACATTCGTCTGGCCAACGTCACCGAGCGATTCGGCGAATTGCTCAACATTACTAAACTGGTGACGATTTTCAGCGTCCATGACAGCGTTGAGGACGCGCTGAAGGGTTTCAACTGATCTTTGGCATTGCCCTGCAGAAAGGTCCAGTCAACGGCTGCTCAACGTAGCGCCATCGCCCGAACGGCGAATGCCGACAGGAAGGCGGTGCTACGCGCGCGCCGTGGCCCCATGGATTTTGCTGGCGCCACGCTACAGGCCGGCGGGGTTATCCATCCAATAGACCGACAAGCCCGAGAGCAACTTGGGATAGAAGTCCGTTGACTTTTGCGGCATCGGCTGGCCCGCAAAGGCGTTGTCGCAGACGGCCTGGACGGGCGTGGCGTTCATGAGGAAAGCCACCTGGGCCTGCCCCCCGTTCACCTCTTCCACGGCCTCCTGCAGTTCGCGGACGTAGCGCAGGTGCTTCTGCTCGCGCACCGCCTGGCGGTCAATCCGCATCACTTTTTCCAGCACCAGCCCGTGCAGCAGCACCACGTCCAGCTGGCGCAGAGTCTCGGGGAATTCGCCCAGCGTGCCAGCAAGGTCGGCGTCCTTGCGCAGGCTGAACAGCGCTGCCTGCTGCGGCCCGGCATAGGCTGCCAGGGTAGGGCGTTCGCGCCCGGATTTCTCCAGCGCCTGCCGAAGGGTCTTCGCGTCCTGTGCGGCGGTTCCGGAACAGGCAATTTTTTCAACCTCGAAAAACGGCGCAGCCTCGGAACAAAGTTTTCGCCAGTCAAACCCCGGCAGGCTATGGACCACGCGATGGGTGGGCAGCACCAGCAGCCCGTCGCTTTCCAGCGGCACAAACGTCGCCATGATGTAGTTCGCGCGATCGTCTTGCTGCGCCTCCTCCTGGCGCGCGCGGGCGTAGGCCAGCGATGTTTCGTAGCGGTGGTGGCCGTCGGCGATCACCAGCTTCCGCGCCCTCATGGCGTCAATCACCTTTTCCAGGATTTGCGGGTCGGAAACGCGCCACATGGAATGAACGCTCGAGTCCTCGTCGGTCACCTGCTGCCAGGGTTTCCTCGCCGTTTCTTTCCTCAGCAGCCCTTCGATTTCGTTTTCAGGGTCGCTGTAAAGCATAAAAATCTGGCCGAAATTGCAGCGCGTCGCTTTCAGCAGTTCCATGCGGTCCGCCTTGGGGCCGGAGAGCGTCTCCTCGTGCCGGTGGACGACGCCCGCGGAATAATCTTCCAGGCGCAGCAGGGCCACAAAGCCCCGCCGCTGCTTGTGCACATCAGGCTGGCCGGGAACGGCGTATTCCTGCGCGTAAGGATAGATGGCCGGCTCGCCTTCCGAAACCAGCACGCGTTCCTCAATCCAGTTCTGGAGTTCCGCTGCCGCCTCGCTGTAAATGCTCTGGCCGCTGCCCGCGGTGGGCTGCCGCAGGATCAGCCGCACAAAGTTGTAGGGGCTCGCTGCGTAATAGCGGGCGCGCATTTCGGGCGAGATCTTGTCATAAGGTTGCGTCACAACCTTCTGCAGGTCCACCGCCGTTTGATTGTAGTGAAGCGCCCGAAAAGGATAAATCTCAGCCATACACTCAGCCCCTTTCTGTTGTGGACAAAAGGGCTATTTTAGCACACGCGCCATGGCTGGCGCTGACGGTCGGTTTGCAGTGTCTGCGCCATGCGTAGCGGCGAGTTTGCCTCGCCATTGTGCAGCGTGGGTGGCATGGGCGTCTCGCCCATGATCACGGCCGGGACGGCCGTGGCACGTTGGGTAGCGGCTATGTTCTCTGAATCTCAAAGACTTTCACACAGAGCGCACAGAGGGCCTCATTGAACTCCGTGTTAAGGTTTTTCTGGCCACGGAGCGCACAGAGAGTGCTTTGCTCGCAGAGGGCAGGG
>Ga0315535_1003097_pt1 | contig 10328 bp, 11 predicted proteins | sample SalMarSW160220MG_2_FD_203092 | JGI IMG/M metagenome (GOLD analysis project Ga0315535, IMG submission 203092) | Salt marsh sediment microbial communities from the Plum Island Ecosystem LTER, Massachusetts, United States - Salt Marsh Sediment SW1602-20 ...
AATTGTGAAACGAATCCGAACTGGAGCGCAAGAAGAGCAACAGCAATAGAGATAATTGCATACGTTGGTTTGTTTTCTCCAAAGAGTTTTATCCTGCTCATTACGCCAAAAACTATTCCGAAGATTATAAGGAATGGAAGAATGTAATCAAAAAATCCGAGACTCTGAAGCTGATAAAAAAACGTGCTGATGCTTCCCCCATAAAAGCTATACGACTGCAAGAATATCCCACTAATCATTCTACTAGGGGACAAAGATAATTTAAATATGTTTCGGGGTTAAGGGCAAAGTGCTGGGCAAATTGCATATTTCTAATATGTATTTGCAGAATATACTTTTATAACTAGCCCTTCGCTTTCTTTCCGCCGACAAGAACGGCAATCACTGCACCGATTATAACAATGACAAAAATCGCATTAGTCCAGAAGCTTCCGCTCCAGCTTGACTGGAAGATAAAATCAAATGCGCTCTTGAAAAATCCGCCCGGAACCCCAAGGGCCCAGAGAAGCGCTGCAAACACCGCGATTCCTATGAGAATGAATACGGGAATCTTAAGTTTGTCAGGCACCTTGACTTCTCCTCCGGCTACAAATCCCCAAAGCAAAAGCGCTACGAACAAAACAACTATCGCAATGGTGAAGAATAAAATAAGATTTCCGACGACAATCTTAGGATAAATCGCGCTCACAAAAATCAGGCCGATTACAAATGCAACCCCTGCATTAAGCTGCTTCTTATCTTCTCCAAAAAGCTTTGTCTTTTCCAAAAGCCCGAACGCGAGGAAAAATATCAGAAGAAACGGCAGCGCGAACTGCGAGAAAATCCAGTTTTGTAATATTGTCTCGGCCATTTTACTCTATTATTTAATCAGATTTATACTATTTAAATTCTTTTGTGTTCTATCAACTCAAATTCCAGTAGGGGTCTTTTGTATAAAATTTGAAGTCATCTATATAGAAGGTTGTATCATTTGTAAAGCCTGCATTTGCCCAGCCCATAAGATAGCCGTTGCGGAGATAATTAACAACAGGAGACGAATAGGGATAAATCATATAATCAGTTATTCTCACTTTTGGGACTCCGTCAAACCATATTTCTAGGGTCCCGTTATCTGTGCTGTTATTTCCTAGACGCAGATGCACTTGTATATGCACCCAGGTGTCAGGAACAGTTAGGGGATCAAAAAAAGGATTTGCCTCAAAAGTACCTGCTGCATTATCTACAGAGGCCTGTTGACTTGTCTCCCCATTACTATTTGTCCCATGAATGACAAGGTGCGGAGTAATATTGCCTCCTACACTACTTTCATATTCAAGACCCGCCATAGCATCTGTTGGAGCGCTATATTGTTCAGCCCATACATAAAAAAACTTGTTATTATCTGGGCTTTCATTAGATCTATAAACGTAATTATTAGGGAACATTAGATACCACTCCATCCAAATTTCTTTTGGAGATGAAGAAGCATTTTGAGCAATTTCAAATCCTTGCTGGGCCTGATTGTCTGATCCAGGGGGCACTCCAGGGTATGTGAAGGCCATTGAGTGTGTACCAGAGTGTGAGTATAGGGGGTTAGAGTTTATGTTCACATTTGTGTGGATGCTGTTCCATGTAAAGCCATTCTCCGTATGAGAAAAATCTCCCGTCTCGAACGAGTCTTCAAAGTAAGGCGTCACATCCCCACTTCCGTTAATATCAATTTGACGTGCAGCCGAAACAAGGTCATACAAATCTACTTTCCCGTTGCCATTCAAATCAAAAGTTGAATTGTAGGCTGCTTTTCCTTGAAAATGTGAGGCAAGAAGTTGTAAATCGGTTATATTAATTATCCCATCATGATTCAAATCCAAATTAATTGAGGAGACAAAAATAATCCCTGCAATAATAAACACAGAGATTAAAGCATAAATCATCCGTTTTTTCATTAATTAAAGAACAAAAAGGATTTTTTAAAGATTTATAGAATTAAACCAATCCTTCAGGCAGCTCTTCTTCCATAGAAAGATCTCCGCTTGGCAAAGCCGCCTTGCTGATTATGACTATGTCGCTTATTGCCTTCACAAACTGGTGAGGAATTATAACTCCGCGCGCCCCCCCTATCAAACTCATCACGGGGCCGCCGACCTTTATCCTCCAGCCGTCAATCTTATTCTCAAGGAGATTCGCCTCTTCAACTTCTCCGAAAAAATCGCCAGAATCTGTATAAACTTTCGAGCCCAAAATCTCTGTTACCTTTTTTACTCTCATGTAAAATCTTATCCGATATTGTTTAAATACTTTTCCATACTTTTTTGCAACTTCTGAATTTAACGTCCGCACCACACAAAAATTTATAAGAAATCAGATTCTAACTAAAGCATGTTAAAATCAAGAGAAATTCGGGTTTTCATCGCGTCGACAGTCGTTCTGGCAGCACTTATCGGGCTCTTCAATGGCATAAGTACATTCCTTTATACACTCTTGGCAGTTTTTCTTGTCCTCACCATAAACGTGATTGCGAAAAAGATGATGGCATTCTATCTGGAATCTGAAATAGAGATGGATTTTTGGAATATGGAAAGATGGGGATTCAAGCCCCAGTATAGATTCAAGAAGCCTTTCCCTGCATGGATTTTCTTTCCAATAATTTTCGCCGCAATCTCCCTTGGAAAATTTGTCTGGATGTCAATTATGGTTTTTGATGTCAAGCCGAGAATATATCGGGCCGCAAAGCGCCACGGCCTTTATTCATTTTCAGAGATGACAGAATACCACATAGGACTTATAGCTGCAGCAGGCGTAGTCGCGAACCTCGTATTCGCGGTCGCAGGTTATTTGATTGGATTTTCAGAATTCGCACGGCTGAATCTTTACTTGGCCTTCTTTAGCATTCTTCCATTTTCTGACCTTGATGGGAACAAAATATTCTTCGGAAGCATAATAATGTGGAGTTTCCTTGCGGCAGTCACCCTCATAGGGCTCGGCTACGCGCTTTTCCTAATTTAACAATAAAACATTTAGAGTTTCAACCCTATATCCTGTAAGTAGAGTCTTGATAATCGGGCCGGCACTCGTCTCCTGCGCAGTCGTTCTTGGGTTATATAGTATCAAAAACCTTAATAATATTTATAACTCACGAATATCCCCAGTTTGGATCCTGCATGTAAACTTTGAAATCATCAATATAGAAACTTGTCACATTCGTGAATCCACTATTCGCCCAACCCATTATGTATCCATTCATCCAGAAGTTATTTGCCGGGGGCTCTGCGGTATAGATAGGATAGTCCGCATAGCTTTGTACTATTTTGTTTCCATTTAACCAAACCTGGAATGTGCCATTATCTGAAAAATCACTTTTTCCTGCCCTTAAATGATACTGAATGTGATTCCACGTACCAGCAATTTCCTCTGATGAATTGAAAATTATGCCTAGATCTGCATTCGCATCCCCCGACCCATAAATATCAGGTTCTCCAAGAGGATTGCTTCTCAGTGTAATATGGGCCCTGGCTGTGGGTATTCCTACAAATGATTGGTATTCGAGATCACTTAGAAGATCAGTGGAAACACTGTAACTCTGGGCCCACAAAACCATTAATTTATTATTATTGCCAGGTGTTTCATTATATCTCCATACGAAATTTGAGGGAAAATAAACCCACCAGTCTAGCCATACCTCTGTAGGAGCAGAGCTCGCATTTTGCACAAGCTGGAATCCTTCTTGTCTTTGTCCGTCGCTTCCAGAAGGCACACCGGGATAAGAAAACCTAAGAGACTTGTTTCCTGAATGAGAAAAATTACTGCTTACAGGAACATAATTGCCATATCCATTAGTCCCCCAACTAAAGCCATTCGGAGAAACTGATGTTGAAAGCGTATCACCCACAGAATAATTTTCAAAACCATCCTCAAAATAAGGAGTCACGTTACCACTCTCATTACTGAAACTTTCACTACTTATATTAACCCGCCTAGCCAAGCTCACAATATCAAACAAGTCCACGCGCGAGTTATTATTCAAATCAAAGCTTGAATTGTACGCGGTTTTTCCTTCGAAGTGTGCTGCGAGATTTTGCAAATCTGTAATGTTCGTGACCCCGTCATTGTTGAAGTCAAACCTCCCGGAAGAAACAAGGACAATTCCAAAAACGAGAATCGTGAAAATAAGAATGTAAATCACCCCTAATTTTTTCATTTATTCATAAAGAAGATGGCCTTCTTAAAGATTTATTATTAAAACACATCAATAATCTTTATAATCTGCCTTAAGTTTATTTTATGATGGAATTCAATTTCAATTTTCTCACAGGCGTAAAACCAAGAGAATATCAGGAAAGCATTTTCAATACATGTATTAAGAAAAATTGCCTTGTTGTATTGCCTACTGGCCTCGGAAAAACTCTGATTGCGCTGATGCTTTCTGTTGAACGCATGAAGGCCTTTCCCGGGCAAAAAGTCGTTTTCCTTGCGCCGACAAAGCCTCTCGCAGAGCAGCATCTCGAATATTTCAAAAAGAATCTTACAGAGCTTTTTGGGAGCCTGGAACTTTTTACAGGAAGCGTTTCGGCAAGCAAAAGAAAAAAAATCTGGCAGACTGCAGACATAATTTTCTCAACTCCTCAATGCGTCGCAAATGATTTGAAAAACGGCCTTTATGACCTTTCGGAAGTTTGCCTTCTGGTTGAAGACGAGGCGCACAGATGCATAAAAAATTATGATTACAATTATGTTGCCCAAAAATACAAAGAACAAGCAGAGAACCCCCGAATTCTCGGCATGACAGCATCGCCGGGAAGCGAAGAGAAAAAGATAAAAGAAATCTGCAAAAATCTTTCGATAGAAGCCGTAGAACTCAGAACGCGCGAGCACGAAGAAGTGTCCCCTTACGTGCAGGAACTGACGTTCAAGAAAATTTATGTCGAGCTTCCGGAGAAATTTATTGAAATAAAAAATGCTCTTCGCTCGCTGTTTATAGAATACACTGAAGAGCTTAAGGCAAGAAAATTCCTTTGGGAGGCGCCGTCGAAAGGTAACCTAATAAGGCTTCAGAAAAAAATCATGGCCAGCATTTCAAGAGGCCACAAAAATTTCAACACGCTTCTTGCTACGAGCGCGTGCGCGCAGGCTATAAGAATCCAGCATGCCTTGGAACTTCTTGAAACTCAGACGCAGGAAAGCTTAAACAAATATCTTAGAGAATTGTTCAAGCAGGCAGCATCAAAAAAGAACCGAGGAATAACGAGGCTGGTAGCAAAGCCCGCATTCAACAAGGCATTTACGCTCTCAAATGAACTTATTGCAAGAGGAATAGAACATCCCAAGCTTGAAAAGTTAATAGAAGTTGTTCAGGAAGAATATGAAAAAAACCCCAATTCAAAAATAATTGTCTTCTCCCAGTTCCGCGACACCGCAAGATTGATTTCGAGAAAGCTTAATGAGATAAAAGGTGTGCGTGCAAAAGTTTTCGTCGGCCAAACTAAAAAGACAACATTAGGAGTCGGAAAGCGAAAAGGCATCGAAGAGACTACCGGATTGAGCCAAAAGGAACAAAAGTCTGTAATAAATAATTTCGCGGAAGGAAAGATAAATGTGCTTTGCGCAACCTCAATCGGCGAAGAAGGTCTAGACATTCCTGAAGTAAATGAAGTGATTTTTTATGAGCCTGTCCCAAGCGCAATTCGTGCAATCCAAAGAGCGGGAAGAACTGCGCGCCTTCAGGAAGGAAGACTCATAATGCTAATCACAAAAAACACAAGAGATGAGGTGCATTTTTACGCGTCGCGTGCAAAAGAAAAAAGGATGCATTCCGCAATAAAAAATATCAAAGAAGACTTGTCAAATGGAAGATTCAGCACAAAAGATATTCAAAGAAGATTAGACTGACAACACTTTTAAACCCAAAACTCCCCTAACTTTAATGAAACAAATCTTTGACATTTTTTCCAAGCAAAAATCGCGAACATCTTCGGCCACGAAACAAAAATCCAAAGTTGTGATTGATTACAGAGAAAGAAATTCCCTCGTGATTTCTGAAATGGTCTCTCTTGGGTTGGAAGTAGAATTCAAAGAGCTTAAGGTCGCAGATTATCTTGTTAATGGGACCGCTATTGAAAGAAAGACCGTTTTTGATTTTATAACTTCCATGAAAAACCGAAGGCTTTTGCGGCAGCTTGAAGAAATTCAGCAGTATCAAAATCGGCTCCTTTTGATAGAAGGCATAGACGAGCAAGAACTTTACAACGATTCTAGTGAAGTAGGCATGCATCCAAACTCAATCAGAGGATTTCTTCTTTCAATAGTTCTTAATTACAAGGTCCCTATAATTTTCACAAAAGACTACAAAGACACTGCGAAATTTGTCGGGGTCCTTGCGCGTAAGGAAAAAAGGGAAATGCCTCTTAACGTGACGAAAAAAAGTCTCAATGCCTCTGAAAGAACACAATTCATATTAGAGGGATTTCCGGGAGTGGGCCCTAAGACGGCAAGAAAGCTTTTGAAAAAATTCAAAACGATTCACGATGTAATAAATGCCCCAGAAGGAGAGCTTCGTGAAATCCTCGGGAAAAAAACAGATTCTTTCATAAAGATAATCAACCATAAATATAGGGCCAAGAAAAAATAATTATCCTAAATTGTATTTTTCCAATGTTGTATAAACCGGCCCGCCAGAAGAAAGTTCTGATTTCTCAAGGCAAAAATTTTTCACGCGAAATTTCAAAAGGGGAATTTTTATCTTATTCAGTTCTCCAAGAAATCTTTTTTTATTCTTCAATCGTCTTATGCGTGCGATTGTGAGATGAGACATGAATCTTTTTTCTCGGGAGAAAATGCCTAAAAGTTTCCTATCAATTTCACGCTGCAAACCATTACAATTCGTCAAATGCAGCCAAACAATTATTTTTCTGGAGTATTTTCTGGATTTTGAATTGTCAAAAATCCCTATTGATTTTATCTCAGTTCCAAAATCCCTAAAGTCGATTTCTTTCAATCTCCTTTTAATTTCTATAAGAATTTTCTCATCCACTTCTCCAAGGAATTTAAGTGTAAGATGCATGTTTTCAGGACTTGTGAGCCTGCCTTCAAAAGAGGGAAGTCTTTTCTGAATCTTGATAATTTCCTTCTTTATGTTTTCAGGAATATGGATTGCAACAAAAGTTCTCATTCCGGAACCAGCGCGAAGAAACTATAATCCTTTCCCTTAACTTCCGCAGCGAGTTTTTGTACATCCTTGAGCTTCACGGCCCTGATGTGTTTTTCAAATTCATAAAGTTCCTTGGCATTTCCATTTATCTCATTCATAAGAAGGTTCGCGAGCTGCACCTGGGAGTCCTCAGTAGAAATCTGAAAATTCCCTATTACTTGGTCCTTGACTTGCGCAAGCTCTTTCTCAGACAGGCCCTCTGAAACCTTCTTATATTCATCCAATATCAAGTCTTTGACCTTAGGAACATTTTCTTTATTTGTTCCGACATAAATCATGCTGTATGCAAATTCCTTGCTCACGTCAATTATCCCCTTGACTGCATAAGCGAGATTCCTTTTCTCTCTTATCTCCCTGAAAAGTCTCGAAGACATTCCTCCTGCAAGCAAAACATTAAGCACAAATCCGGCATAGCTTCTTTTGTCTTCTGCTATAGGAATGTGGTGGGCCAGGATAAGATTCGCCTGATCAATACCTCTTCTTTTTTGGATTCCTGAAGAATCTTTTTTTTCAATTTTATATGTAGGAATTTTGGCGGTGCTATTTTTTTCAGTGAAATTCTTCTCGGCAAATTTTACAATGGAATCAAAGTCTGCATTCCCCACGACACAAAGAATCATATTCTTTGGCTGATAAACATCTCTGAACCTTTCAAGAACTTTTTCGCGTGTCATATCGGAAAGCGTTTTCTCGCTGCCCGCAAGATGAAATCCGAACGGATTTTTGTACAAAAAGCTATGGATAGTGTCTGCAACAAAAGTCTGTGGATTGTCTCTGCGCATTTTTATCTCTTCTATGATAACTCTCTTCTCCTTTTCCATCTCCTGTGCGTCAAACAAAGGATTCTTCACCATGTCGGAAAGAACATCAAGCGCAACATTAAGATGTTTGCTTGGCATCTTGCACCAATAGGCCGTGACTGCTTCATCGGTGAATCCGTTTAAATCTCCGCCGCGCTTTTCAATTTCTTCTGCAATCTGATGAGCCGTTCTTGTTGTCGTGCCTTTGTAAAGCATGTGTTCTATGAAATGAGATATTCCTTTCTCATTCAAAGACTCATTAATCCCTCCGCACCTCACTGCAAATGCGACGCTGACGACGGGCGTATCGCGCTTTTCAAACAGTAGGGTAAGTCCGTTGCTAAGAACTTTTCTATGAAATTTAGGCCTCATCCAATATAAATGAAAAAGAACTTTTTAAATTTTTAACTATCTCAGGAAGAAATACCAACCGCCAAAGCCGATTATTGCTATTGCAAGAAGAATTATAAGCCAAAACCACCATTTCTTGAAAACAGATTTTTTAGCAGGCATAACTGTTTGCGCTTGTGTCGGCTGCGCTGCAGGTTGAGTTTGCACTTGCTGTTGTGTCGCTGCAGGCTGCTGAACATTCTGCGCGGGCTGTGCCGCCTGAGAATTTTGTTGTTGTACTGCTTGTGCCATTGACCAAACAAAGGAAAACGCTATTATAAAGTTTTGTTTTTTAATTCAAGATTAGACATCTTTAAATTTTTAGCGATAGAAAGGATTTTAGAGATTTGTTGATTAGATCCATCCGGGATTTTGGTCATAAATCTTAAAATTATCTATATAAAAATTTGTTTCATTGCTAAATCCAGAATTAGCCCACCCCATAATATATCCATTTAGGAAGTAATTATTCCCACCAGGGTAATAAATGGAAAAATTCCCGGAACGCCATTTGAGTACGCCATTTACCCATCCTTCCCAAATACCGGTGTCTGTACTATTTCCCACACGTGCATACATTTGTATGTGTATCCACTTTCCGTAATCTGTTGAATTGAATAAGTATGGCGCCTGATACATTCCTGTGGAGGAGTCTCTGATTAGAGTGCCCGGATATTCATATCCCAGCCCAAGCATTTTTGGGGCATTCATATAGCTGCCGGAAGGTTCATACTCCAAACCCACCTGGACATCAGTCCCGACATTGGAATACGTATTGGCCCAAAGGAAGAAAAATTTATCGTTGGATGTCCCGTAATTTGGCTGGTTTTTAATGAGAACTCTTGCATTAGTCACTGTAGTATTTGCAGGCGTTTCAAGATTTGCTGTCGTGGAGTTTATATATGTAAAGATAGGATCGTAAGTCAAATCACCTCCTGATGCACCGGCCCCTGTCATGCTTTTAATCTCCCAAAGCTGAGCTGCAGGAACTCCGTTTACAAGAGTACCATCAAGTAGAGGTTGATTTAGCGTCAGTCTAGTTGAGCCTGCAGTGATTGATCCGGTAGTATTTATAAAAACTGCAGATTCGTCTCTATGGACAAAATTGCTAGGAATCCTTTCCCAATAATCTATCCACACTTCCTTAGGGGCAGATATTGCATTTTGAGCTAACGAAAATCCCTCCTGCCTCCAGCTATCTCCTCCTTCAGGAGAAGAAGGATATGAAAATTCAAGGGACTTGTTTCCAGAATAGGCATAGGTATCGACTACTGGCTGAGAGCCATAACCGTCTCCGTTCCATACAAAACCCCCGTATCCCTCGCCATTAAGATTGGCCCCTGAAGTGTAACTCTCAAAACCATCGCTGAACATAGGTGTAACATTCCCACTTCCACCAGAACTAATATTAATACCTCTTGCAACCTTAACAAGATCAAACAAATCAACCTTTCCATTATTGTTAAAATCATAACTTGAATTGTAAGTTCCTTTTCCCTGAAAATGCGTAGCTAACAACTGTAAATCTGTTATATTAACAATACCATCATTATTAATATCAAGACCCGCTGATGAAACTAAAATGACCCCCACAATAACAAATAATGAAATAAAAATGTAAACGACCTTCTTTTTCATTAACTCCAAAAGAAGGGGAGACTTTTAAAGATTGAGTGATTCTCAAAGACAATAAACCTCTCTCCCCTAATAGTGAAATCTTCTAGAATATTAAAATTGTTTTTTATAAAATCAAGAAGCCAAGTCCGTTTAGCGTGAAACTTTTTCCTTGCGTGCATGCTTTCAGTTGCAAAGCTCACAACGACCCTGTCGCAAAGAGGCACGATGCCCTTAAGTAATTTCTTTGAATAATCTCTTTCAATCATCTCCAGCGAGTCCAGCGTCTTGAACAAAAATACAACTCTTGGCTTTTTAGTCTTAGAAACAATTTGCTTAAT
>Ga0315535_1003099_pt1 | contig 10327 bp, 6 predicted proteins | sample SalMarSW160220MG_2_FD_203092 | JGI IMG/M metagenome (GOLD analysis project Ga0315535, IMG submission 203092) | Salt marsh sediment microbial communities from the Plum Island Ecosystem LTER, Massachusetts, United States - Salt Marsh Sediment SW1602-20 ...
CTGAATGGTTTCAAGCAGCAGCTACAAGGCCATATGGCTACCTATTGAAACCATTCAGGGAGCGAGAGTTACACACAACAATCACAATGGCTTTACGCAAGTCTGAGATGGATCAAATCATTGCCACAAAAGAAGAAAACTTCAGATTGTTTTTTGAGAACGCTCCAATTTATGGCTATATGGTGTCCATGGATGGAAACATCATAGATGTTAATAACACTGCGCTTGCAGTTTTGAATTATAGCAAAGAAATGCTGGTTGGTCAGTCAATAAAGACTCTTTATCCTGCCGACTATTCACTAATTACGGAACAAGAATTAACAGATTTGAAAAATGGGAAAGTCATTTCGAACAGAGAGATTGATATTATTACTGCAAACCATGCAAGACGAACGGTAAATCAGAATGCCACTTTAGTGAAAACGCCAGAAGGAAGTCAGCTGTTTCTTTTATTCCTGCAGGAGGATATTACCAAGAACAAAGAAATGGAAGAAACAATCGTACGTCGAAAAGAGTGGTTTCGAGCGATTTTTGAAGAGTCTCCAATCGCTATTAATGTGTTCGATTCGAATGGTAAACTGGTCCTAGCAAATCGTGCGTGTTTGGATATGTTTGGAGTAAAAGAAACCTCTGATTTGGGGCAACTCAATCTATTTTCTGACCCAAATACAGCTGAATGGGTCAAAGAAAAAATCAAAAACGATCAACAAGTGCGGTATGAGTCAGCATTTGATTTTTCAATGGTACAACGAGACAAACTGTATGTAACTGAGAAACAAGGAATAATGTGGTTAGACGCGGTTCTCTCACCGCTGAGATATGGTGAATCAAAAGAACTCCAAGGCTATATCGTGCAAATGCAAGATATAACCTCACAGAAGAAATCAGAGGAAATCCTTACACAAAGTGAAGAAAATTACAGAACTTTAGCCGAATGTTCACTACAGGGTATAGGAATCTATCAAAAAGAAATGTTTGTCTACTCGAATCAAGCACTTGCAAATATCTGGGGTTATTCTATCGATGAGATCCTAGCTTTGGGACGTGAACAACTATGGCAATTGGTTCATCCTGATGATGCTGCAATATTGAAAGAGGTAATATCAAGATTCAACGATGGATATGAGATATCAGAGCATCATGACTTTAGGATTACTCACAAGGATGGATCTTCTAGATGGATAGAATCATATTTTACATCAGTAGAATACAATGAGGAAAAAGCAATTCAGATGATTCAAATAGATAAAACCGAGCGAATCCTTGCGGAAAAGAGGATTGAACATTCACATGATCGAGCAGAGTTCTTTCTAGATTTAATGAGTCACGATTTGTCTAATATCAATCAAGCTGTCTATGGAATATTTGATCTCTTGCTTTTTGATACATCTATCTCCAATAGCACCCGAGAAATACTAAAGGAGGGATTATATCAAATGATTCGAAGCAACCGACTGATCAAGAATGTTCAGAAATTCAAGAAAGTAGAAGATACACCAAAAGAACTAACAGCTACTGATCCTTATGACGCGTTATTAACAGCTGTTGAGCAGGTTCAGGGTGATATGCCTTTCAAAAAACTCAATCTCAAGACAAAAGCAAAGTCCGGAAAATACAAGATATTGGCTGATGAATATTTGATAGATGTATTTTATGCAATTCTTCACAACGCAGTTAGATTCGATCCAAATCCTCAAGTCGATGTGGACTTTAGTATGGATATGGCCAAAGATAAATCAAAAATTCGAATCGAAGTAGCGGATCACGGAGCTGGAATTCCTGATGAAACAAAGAACAGTTTATTTGGCAGAGTATCACTTCTGAAAAAAGGCTATCTTGGAACAGGAATATCTCTTACTTTACTAAATCTCATCATTAATCATTATGAAGGGCAGGTCCATGTTGAAGATAGAGTTCCTGGAGATTACAAACAAGGTGTGAAATTCATTTTAGAGATTCCGAGAGCTTCACTTGATTAAGTCTGGTTGCAGTAGATGCCAAGTTTTACTGATAATATAAGGGTCTGACCATGTTCTAGTCTTTCGAGTTATAGTCTATTAATAAAGTGAGGAAGGAGTCGCTTATCGTAATTTCAATTAAGGGAGTATAGTGGAATTTTTCCGTCTTTCTTGGGAGGTCAATAAATCTATAAAGTCCAACTTTATACTTGATGATAGGGGTGTTTCGTACGAATCGTGCAATCTTGATCAGCACACTGTTCACAATCTTGATTATCATTGGTTCTGCTTCAAACAATATTGCTGTCAACCCAGGCGAGTCATCAGTAGAAACTCAAACCATTACACAATTGATCATACCTTCTAATTCATACACATTCCATGGCCCCATCGATATCAATAGTAATGCAGATTTCTCGAGTCAGGGATGGCCGGGAAGTGGAACTTCAGGAGACCCCTATGTCATTGAAGGGTTGAACATAACTTCAGATGCACTGTGCATCCACATTATAGATACGACAGCCTACTTTGAGGTAAAGGACTGTATGATATCATCTGTAGGTTCAATATCATTACATGAAGGAATTTGCCTCGAAAATGTGATTCATGGGGCAATCAGGGACACCATCATTGATCGGCATTATAGAGGAATTTCCCTATACGACTCAAGTATCTGTACACTGACGAACAACACTGCCACTATCAACTACTGGTCGGGACTTTCTTTGATTGGCTCTGACAACTGCACCCTGACAAACAATACTGCTACCAGCAACTCACAATTTGGGTTTAATCTAATTTCCTCAAACAACTGTATCTTGACGAACAACACTGCTATGAGTAACGATTATGGGTTCTACCTGAGTGAATCGAATAACTGCACTCTGGTGAGCAACACTCTTGCAAGGAATGGAATTAACATCGATGGATGGAGCGTTTCGCATTGGCTACATTATTTTTCAAATAACACGGTGAACAACAAACCTATGGGGTATTTCAAGAACCTTACGAGTATAATCATTGATGGTTCTCGATATGGTCAAGTGATTGCGGCAAATTGCACAGAGATCAAAGTGAAGGATGGAATCTTCACTGATGTTTCTGTTGGAATCCAGCTGGGTTTCTGCGCTAACAGCACTATAGCGAACAATACTGCAACTGATAACTCATTGTATGGATTCTATCTGCGTTCTTCAGACAACTGTACCTTGACGAACAACACTGTTTCTGACAATCAATTATATGGTATATATCTTGGGACTGGATGTGAGTACAATAGACTCTATCTGAACCGACTTGGGAACAATAGTGAATCAAATGCTAAAGATAACGGGGGATCCAATAGTTGGGATGATGGTGTTTCATCTGGCAATTACTGGTTGGATTACAACGGTACGGGGATATACCAAATCCCAGGAAGTGCAGGAAGTGTAGATAACTATCCATTTGTCTGGGAACCAGTTACAACTACTACAACCACGAGTGGTGTAGAGACCATAATGATGATTCTGGTACTCTCTGGTGCCGGAATTACTGTTTTGGTAATAGTAATCATCGTGGTCATGAGAAAGAGACAGATGTAGCGGCGGACTACTGACGACAGTTATGGATTCTCTCGGAATGAAGAACTCAGTCTTACAGAGGAATATCGCCATGCTTCTTTGGAGGTCTGCTTTGTCTCTTATTTACTAGTATATCGAGAGCTTTGCAGAATAGACCTGTTTATACATAGAATTATCATTGGAAATCTCAATATCGTTTCTTTCATTCAAAATGAACTCTTTCAGCAAATCGGAGAGTTTTTGAGTCTGCATCAAAATCGACTGCATCATGTGGTATGGAGTTTCTTGCGCGGTTCAAGACCTTAACAGGCAGGTTTGGTAACTTATTGTCTTGTTCACTCCCACGATGCCATTTATGATGCAACCATCAGGTCATTATAGCACAAGTAGTGCAATTAGAGCTATTCTAAGCGGAGCCCGATCGCCGAACCTCAATCACAACAATCCGGAGTATTACGATCACAAGAGCAACAGCCCCCAGACCAAATCCTAAACCAAGTGCATAGGGTAAGATACCCAACCATTGAGGAATAGGTAGTTGGGTATTCACTATATACTCAACTACAGAATCATTAGCGGTGAAGGTTGAGGATATATTTGAAAATGTAGAAACGAACCATCCATCCGCTTGCTTAGTGAGGTTCACACCTGCAGTAAATGCTTCCTCGTCATATAGCAATGATCCAAAAAGGGTATGAATTGTGAAATTGATAAAAGTCATTGAACCACAAATAAAACCAGGAAACATAAGGTCAGATTCTTCGATTTCATAACCTTCAGATCCTGCATAGCGGAATCTACCGGTAGAATCGGAACTATAGATAGTCAAATTCGATTTGTAGTCAAATGCTTTGTCTCCAGCGCTGTAACCCCACCAACGAAAAGTCATGGGTTCAAAAGTGATCCCAGTGATCCACTGACCAAGAGATAGTGCATCAAATCCAAGGTCAAGTACAGTCCATTCTTCACCGTAAGTCCAACCCTTGATCAATTCAAATTCGTATGTGATACGAAATACTGTCTGGTTGTTACTATCTTTCAAAAGCAATGATTGGTTTGCATATGGCATATCATCTGCGATATGAAATGGTTGGAAGGCTGATTCTACGTCATTAAAAAGGATGTTATTTACTGTCGGACAAATGAGAGTAAGCAAGAAAACTATTGAAAGGATGTACTTGTATTGTTTTCCTCCCAAGGATACCACAAGAAATGGTCACACTATAATTAGATATTCTTTTTGGTTCTTGAAGGATTAAAGGGGAATATTACCATGCTTCTTTGGAGGTCTGCTCTGTCTCTTACTCGCAAGTGCAAGACCATAAATCCAAAAAATCTATTAAGCATTGCATTATTTGTGGTTTGGGGTGTTTAGCGTGGATAGGTCAGATGTAATCTGTGCAGTATTCTTTGTAGTGATCATCACATTCTCTGTTGGTAATGGTATCATCTATCACGAAGAACCGGAATCAGTAATGGCACGAAACAATGGAAATCATATGGCACTTGCGGACACTTACACGCCGCATGCGCCCATTACAATTACTAGTAATGCGGACTTTATCAGTCAGGCGTGGCCGGGTAATGGGATTTCAGGAGACCCCTATGTTATTGAGGGGTTGAATATTACTGCAGACGCGGATTGCATCAGCATAAGTGATACGACAGTCTACTTCGAGGTGAGGGATTGTATAATCTCCGCGGAAAACGCATCATCCTACTATGGAATTTATCTGAATTCTGTAACGAATGGAACAATCCAAAACTGTATCATTAACCTACATTCCAGTGGACTCAGACTGATAAACTCTAACAGCTGTATTTTGATGAACAATACCGCGTCCAGCAACTCGCAATCTGGGTTCTACATTTATTCCTCAGACAACTGTACTCTGACGAATAATACCGCGTCCAGCAACTCACCCTATGGGTTCTACCAGTACTATTCGGACAGCTGTACTCTGACAAACAATACCGCGTCCAGCAACTCGCAATCTGGATTCTACTATGGATACTCGTTCTACACTACCTTGACTGACAACACAGCTTTCAACAACTCAGGGGATGGATTCGAATCGGAAATTTCGAGCAACTGCACCCTTGTGAACAATATCGCGTCCAGCAACTCAGATGATGGGTTCTACTTTGAAGACTCGTTCAACAATACCTTGACTGACAACACCGCTTCCAGCAACTCAGGTGATGGGTTCTACCTTGATCACTCAGACAGGTGCGCTCTGACAAATAATATCGCTTCCAGCAACGTAGATGGATTCTACCTGGAATCTTCGGATGACTGCACCGTGACGGACAACACCGCTTCCAGCAACTCAGATGGTGGGTTCTCCCTGCTCTACTCGTACAACTGTACCCTCACGCACAATACCGCGTCCATCAATTCAAATTATGGATTCCACCTTGATCACTCAGACAACTGCACCCTCACGCACAACACCGCATACAGCAACTCAGATGGATTCTTACTGTACTCCTCGAACAACTGCACCCTAACGGACAACACTGCACCCAACAATCACCATGGATTCTGCATATCCACCTCGGACAACTGCACCCTAACGGACAACACTGCTTCCAGCAATCCAGGTGTTGCGTTCGACCTTGGTAACTCAGACAACTGCTCCCTTACGCACAACACTGCCACCGGGAATAATTATGGGTTCTACCTGCGAAACTCGAACAACTGCTCCCTGACGCACAACACTGCCACCGGGAATAATTATGGGTTCTATATATTTGAAGGGAGCGAGTACAATACGCTCTATCTGAACCGAATAGGGAACAATGGTGCAATTAACACTCAAGACAACGGGGGGTTCAATAACTGGGATGATGGAATTTCATCTGGCAACTACTGGAGTGACTATACCGGTACAGGACCATGGCTGATTTTTGGAGACGCAGGGAATGTAGATCACTATCCGTTTCTCTGGGATATCGCTGTCCCGACAGTGGACAACCCATCGGATGTAGAGTACGTTGAGTTCACTACCGGACATTCCATTACTTGGAATCCAATTGATGACCATCCTGAGAGCTACACCATCTACCGGAACAGTGTAGTCTACGCATCGGGAGCCTGGAATGGTTCTCAGTTCACTGTTGACGTGGATGGACTAAGTCCTGGGGTATACAACTACACCCTTGTCGTGACCGATTTTGGTGGAAACTCTGTTACTGATACGGTACTTGTGACGGTTTTGGAGGCCACTACTACCACGGCCACCACTGAACCCGGTGATATAATGTTGATTTTGGTACTCTCTGGTGTTGGAATCGCTATTGTAGCATTAGTAATCATAGTAGTCTTGAGAAAGAAAGGGGCATAGCAGTGATTTACTACTGATAGTTATGGTATTCTCTCGAATTGAAGAACCCAGTTTCAGAGGGGAATATTGCCATGTTTCTTTGGAGGTCGTGTCTTCCTCTTACTTGCTAGCATATCCAGACCACTACAGATTAACTTTCTAGTTTCATGCGGGAAGATGACCTTGTCAATATACCCAAGCCCAGCAGCAATGTACGGATTAGCAAATCTATCCTTGTAATCCTTCACTAGCTCCGCTCGTTTCTTCTCCTTATCCTTTGCTGCAGCAATCTCCTTGCGGAAGATGATATTGATTGCACCATCTGGACCCATCACCGCAATCTCAGCTGTAGGCCATGCATAGACGAGATCAGCATCAATATGTCTTGAAGACATTACGTCATATGCTCCGCCATACCCCTTCCTTGTGATGATTGTTATCTTTGGCACCGTTGCCTCAGCAAAGGCATAGAGAATCTTTGCACCATGTCGGATTATACCGCCCCATTCTTGAGCAGTACCTGGAAGATAACCAGGAACGTCCATGAAGGTGATTATTGGAATGTTGAATGCATCACAGAATCTCACAAAGCGAGCGCATTTGTCAGATGCATTGATATCAATTGTACCTGCAAGATGAGCGGGATTGTTTCCGACGATACCAACAGAGCGTCCATCGAATCTAGCAAATCCTACGGTCATATTCAAAGCCCAGTGCTCATGGACCTCAAAGAACTCACCATTATCAGCAAGCATTTTGACAACATCTCGCATATCATATGGTTTGTTTGAATCATCTGGAATGAAATCATCAATTGATTCATCAATAACATCAGGAGAATGACCAGTTTCAATTCTAGGAGCATCCTCAAGATTGTTCTGTGGGATGTAACTGAGAAGAGTCCGAATTTGTTCGAAACAATGGTCCTCATCTTCGCTAGCGAAGTTAGCAACCCCACTTACTGAATTATGGGTCATTGCTCCACCTAGCTCTTCAAAACTTACTTCTTCACCGGTGACCGTCTTTATGACTTCTGGACCAGTGATGAACATGTGAGCAGTTCCTTTCACCATTAGTGTGAAGTCTGTTACTGCAGGACTATATACTGCACCACCAGCGCAGGGCCCCATGATTGCGGATATCTGAGGGATGACTCCACTAGCCCAGGTGTTGCGTTCGAAAATAAATGAATAACTGGCCAAACTTAAAATTCCTTCTTGGATCCGCGCTCCGCCCGAGTCATTTAGTCCTATTACAGGGGCTCCTGCCTGCATTGCCAAGTCCATTATCTTGCATATTTTCTCTCCGTATTTTTCAGATAAAGAACCACCAAAAACTGTGAAGTCCTGACTGAATATGAATACTTGACGCCCTGCAATAGTCCCATAACCAGTGATTACTCCATCACCAAGAGTCCTCTTCTGATCCATACCAAAGTCTGAAATTCTACTGACAACAAACTCATCAATCTCAACAAACGAGCCAGGATCAAGCAATTTGTCTATTCTTTCGCGAGCTGTGTATTTCCCTTGCTCATGTTGCTTATCAATTCGAGCCTGCCCACCACCAAGCTTTGCTTCATCACGTCGTTTCTTGAGCTCTTCGAACCTATCCTTTGTCATAGAATATTCACCAGTATAGTGGTCCTTGAGTGTGATATTTGAGTGTGTTTTCAATCTTCTGTTTTTTCTTTAATTTCTTTTTTCAATTCTCTTTCAATCGCTTTCTGAATTGTTCTAGGTCTTTGGACATAACCCTTCTCAGCCCACATTGTAGCAAGAATCTCTCAAGGTCCAAGTTCTTGTTTATGTAGTTCCATTATGAAATCCATCTCATCAGGTGTCAGATGAGTTCGCTTGATTTTCGAAAGCATATCTGCGATATCACGCAATCTATTGAGCCTACAATCAGCGTACTTGAACAGTGGCAATACATTGGCAATTTGTAGCGACTCCTTCTTTGTCACCACAAAACCAGTGTCACCGTCCACAGGTTCTATTCCGACTACATTCAGTAAGGATTTCAAGAAAACCTTGTTATGTTTATTACCGATTCTCACAGCTAACTTACGTGGAGAGGCGTAGCCATCACCGTCGGCAACACCCTGCAGGAAAGGTGTGATTAAATCTGGTGGTATCTTCAAGATCCAATCAGCATTTAGAGACTGATTGCTCTTTGATTTATCAATTTTGAGACCCAGATGAGTATTGCGAATCCACATCATGAACGGAGAAGCAGAACCTTGCCAGTTCAGCATCTCAATCTCACCCCTCAGCTCTTGTACCATGCTGAGACAACTCCGTTTAGATGGGAACCAGCTCCAGACTATCGACCTGTCACCCCTCGCCTTCTGTGTCAGCTTACAGATTCTTCATTTATCAGCTAACCAGCTCCAGTCTATCAACCTGACGCCGCTCACTCCCTGTGCCAGATTACATGCCCTCTATTTATTTGATAACAAGCTCCAGTGGGTAGACTTGGCACCTCTCGCCTCCTGTGTCAATTTGGAAACCTTTGATCTATCTTGGAACAAGCTCCAGTCTGTTGACCTGTCACCTCTCAGTTTCTGTGCCAACCTGCATGAACTTTCGCTTAGTAGAAATGAACTCCGTTCCATCGATTTAACACCCCTCTCTACCTGTATCCGCCTGCACAACCTGAGTTTATTGTTCAATCAGCTTCAGTCCATCGACCTGACTCCCATCAGCCACCATCCCAACATTCAAGGACCAGAATTGAATAAGAACCCGCTTCGGAACATCGAATCATTTCAGGGTGCCAATTATCCGGTGGATAGTTGTCTTATCGAGTTGGATGACTATGATGAGATTGTTCATTACGATGCCCCCACCTCGATTACCCATCTGGACCTCATCGCACAGCTTGTACCAACGGTCGAGGGATACGCACGAGAATGGAAGCTCCTTCATCTTCTGCACCAGGCATTGAGGATCCATGGTCTGGGCAGTCTTGGACTCCTCGATGTTGACCCACAGGAGCATCTTGACCGGATGCTCAGTAATCAGGTCGATGTAAAGGAGCTCGAAAAGACCATGGTCGAGCTTGCATCCCAGCAGATCGACCGAGGTGGACCCACCATCGGGCTGGATATCAAGGGAGTGTCCCAGCACATTGAGCTGGCCCGGAGGGTCGAAACCATCGTCGCAGCTCGTAAAGAGGAACTTTCACGTGTCACTATCATAAAGAATGCTGATGGATGTGACCTTCGTCCCCTTGCCCTCACAGCCTACGGGTTTGAGATCCTCACAGCACTGGGGATGAACCTCACCACCGATAAGGAGGGTCTGTCGCTCATTCAGGAGAAGGTCAGAGAGCTGGGGTGTGAGCTCAAGACCACAGAGGAGAAAGAGTCACAGGACCCTGTGCAGATATCGGAAGGATTGAAAGAGTACATCGAGAATTTGGTGGAATACAATGCTCGCAAGCAGTCGATGTAGAATTCCTATATTATGAATGAGGT
>Ga0315535_1003101_pt1 | contig 10324 bp, 10 predicted proteins | sample SalMarSW160220MG_2_FD_203092 | JGI IMG/M metagenome (GOLD analysis project Ga0315535, IMG submission 203092) | Salt marsh sediment microbial communities from the Plum Island Ecosystem LTER, Massachusetts, United States - Salt Marsh Sediment SW1602-20 ...
CTGGCCGCCGCGCACGCAGCCTTGAGAGAGAAAAAAGAAAAGAGTTAGGGATTATCGTCAAATGGTCGATGTGACGAAATCTCAAGGAGGGCGCTATGGCACTTTATCTTGTTCAACACGGCAGAAGCTTGCCCAAGGACCAAGATCTCCAAAAAGGGCTTTCTCAGGAAGGTGCTGCCGAAACTGAACGCATTGCCCAGGTGGCCAAAGGATATGGGATTCGCGTATCAAAGATCACTCACAGCGGAAAGACCAGGGCCCGTCAGACCGCTGAAATCTTTGAAGCGGCGCTCAAGCCGCCGGGAGGGATTCATGAGCGCAGCGGCCTTAATCCTATGGACGACGTGACCGTCTTTGCCGACACCATCGATAGTACGGAAGCCGGTATGCTGGTAGGACATCTGCCGTTTATGGAACGGCTGACAGCCTATTTGATTACGGGATCTTTTGAAAAACCGGTTTTTAAATTCCAGAACAGCGGCATCGTATGTTTGGACAAAGATCCGGTCACCCAATCCTGGATAATCAAGTGGACATTGATGCCCCATATTGAATAAAAGCCGTGGTTCAGAAGCGCAAACTTTGGTTATCCTCGGAGAGGGGATTTGCTTTGTTGGATGTTCGCTGACTTACTGAAATTATAAATATCAAATTACAAATATTTTACCCTGTTAAATAATGCTTCGCATGAAATCTTCGATTTATTTAACAGGGCAGGCAAACTACAATGACCAAAATTCGAAAATCCAAACAATGTTTCGCCCTTAAAGGTTTTGGTCATTGAATATTGGAATTTGAGATTTATTTGTAATTTGGTGCTTGGAATTTGTAATTTTAGACAAATTACTTTAAGGTATAACCATCTGTTATAATCCTGTGAGGTTTTGAAGATGAAACCAACCGAGGGTTTTGATACGCTATTTACGCCTGAAGTATTGAGAAAGTTATTCCCGGAAGACCGGTCGGACCGGTTTTTTGATGCCCTTTACGGGGATGCCGAAGAGGGCGCTTACGATATTTGCCTAGTATATAGCGGGGCCCGGAAAAACCGGCTTGAATTCATGCTGCGCCTGACCCAGCGCCCCGGAAAATGCATTTCTTGCAGTCTCACATACGGCCTGCCCGAAGTTTTTTCCCGTCATCCGATCATCGATATTAAAGGGCTGGTTCAAAACATTGACGCGCTTTTAGACGGCAAGGTTCGGTGTGTTGACTGGCGGCTCGGATCTACCCGGGAAATATCAAACAACATTCACGCCATTCCCCTTGAAATCTTTTTGAAAAGCTGACCGGGTTCATTCGTGCAAGACAAACCGGGTGCTTTGAACCCGGATGCAAGTTCAACGTCGAAAGCACTGACCCGCCCGCCTCGCAAGCGAGAGCGTTGCGGGCAGTAATTGACGCGGAGTCCTGGAAAGAAACAAATGTTTTCTATAAAAGACATTATCGATATTGCTGTGCAGATCGAGCAAAACGGCGAACGCGTCTATAGAAATGCCGCCGGAAACATTGACGATCAACCCCTGCGGTCTATGTTGAACTGGCTTGCCGATGAAGAAGCCCGTCACGTCAAATGGTTTAAAGCGTTGAAAACGACAGTCCCGGAGGGCGGGAATTACCCGGAGCAGGAAAAAATGGGAAGGGAGCTGCTCCAAAATGCCGTGGGCGCCCATAGTTTTGCCCTTGAAGACGCTGATTTTTCAAGCATGGAAAAGATCGAAGACCTGATCAGAGCGGCGCTTGAGTTTGAAAAAGATACAGCCCTTTTTTACAAAATGCTCCAGCCCCTGATCGAAGATCAAAAGACACTGGATCAACTGCATGCCATCATTCAAGAAGAAGAAAATCATGCGCAAAGACTGAAGGCGTTTTTGGAAAGTTAATGACCGCTGAGTCAACGACCACCCGTGAGCCAGAATACCCTGCAAGCTTGTCGGAGCGAAGCGGAGATCCCGTTTACGGGGCTGCAGGGAGCTTCATTTTGAAAATTTTATGGCCAGCGCCGCTACGATTCCCCACACCAGGTTAAAAAAGACCACAAATGCCGGTGTATACATCCCGAGATCCAATCCCAAATAACCTTTGTGGGCTTTTAGCGGAAACACCACCAATAGCTGGACAAGGGTGGGGAAAATACTGATGATCGCACCTTTTGTAATGAGCTTGCTGTTTAAAAAGGGCAGCAAGAACACAAAGCCCCAGATTCCTCCCCACACGATTCGCGGGTATAACCAGGCAGGTGTCAAGGTCGGGGCAATGGCCACCCCGAACTGATGTGTAATGCCGTACGCGCCGAACGCCCATACCGCCAGGCTGTTGGCCAGCCCGCCCAGGCATCCGGCTGCAAAATAGACGAGTATCTTTTTCATATCGTTATCCTATAGTTTTTGGTTGTCGGGCAATATCGAGAATTTATTTCTCTAATTTGTTAATTTTATGAGTAAAAATCTTTATACCGCCCTCCGGTCCGTTTGTCGGACCGGTTTTTGACGCTTATTGACATCATTATATATAAATGATAGAAATCATATTGAATACTGTCAATACGCAATCTTACCATTTAAGTATCAAATGTCATATTATCAACGACTTAAATTAACTGCTTGAAAAGCAGCCCGTCATGATTTGATTCATTCAGGACACAGCGTATAACCATGAGGCATTATTTTTTTGATTTCTTTATTTTTTGTGGAGCACCTTTTGGGTGCAGGATGCCTTTTCTCGAAGCCAATATTATAAAGGAGAAAAAATAATGACGGCAGGTTCCAAGGAATATCCTCGCGTAATTTATATTGTCGGTGCCGGCAATGTCGGTGTGTGGACGGCCTATCGACTGACCCGGCTCTATGAAGCCGAGGGCTTGACACTTCCGGAAATCCACATCTTTGATAAAAATAGTGAAGCGGCGCGACAGATCAGCGCACAGATCGGTGCGCATTTGCAGCCTGATGAAACATTGCATGATTTCGAGCATGGCATTCACCGGATCAATCTACAGTTGACCTTTGTGGATGGCGGCCGCATGCTCGGGTCTCCGGGTGCGAAATTGGAAAAACGCTTGGAAGCATTTTCAAATCGCGGGCTGGAATGGCTGCTGCAGTATGTTGCCGCTGATCAGGGGGTTGAAGCGGAAGCATTTGAAAACCGTTTGGGAAGACAGATCCAAATCGGTACCCGGAGCATGCAGCTCTGGCATGAAACCATGGCTGAACTGGACGGCCCCATACCCGATTTCAGGCTGAGGTCCAATTTTACTTACGGCTATGAAAGCGATGGCTGTGGTATTCTCAAATTCATGGACCGCAAACTCCCGCCGGGTTATATTACCGGCGGACTTGAAATATGTAATGAAAACGGCTTGAATTCCCGGACGATATCCTATGACGATATCGCCGCCTTATGTGACGGTGTTTACGGACTGGATGACGTCAAGGGGGGATTGGCGGGCGGAACCTGCCTGCTTCAAGACGGCGGTGCGTTTCAGTCCGAGATTGCGGCCCGCCTCGTACTCCGACATATGGAACAGCATGCCGGTTTCAATGTGACATTTCATCGGGGAACAAAAATATCCAACATACGATTTGCCGAAGACGGCCGCATCGAAGGGCTGGAGGCCGCGGACGGCACGGTGGCGGCCGAGGGCGGCATATTTGTGTTTGCCGCGGGCAACCTGGTAAAACTCTTCGAAATCTCGCAAATGCGCGATGTTGTCCCCATCATGGGAATTTGCGGTGTGACGCAGAATGTCGATCCGGGCTTAAAATTTTGGGACGGGAAAAAAATGCCGCGGCGGCCCATTAAATCCGTAACAGCAGGTGATATCGGCGGTATTACCAAATGTGTCATTACGCCTGATTTTTCGTATGAACAAAATGCGGACGGGTCCGTCAAGCGCGGTGATGGCGGCGAACCGGTTGTAAAATCGATGTATATCCGTGTGGGCGGACAATTCGGGTTTCGGGATCACGGGCTGGCAAAATTAGGGTTCCTAAGCGAGATCGACGACCTTGATCCGGATCTGCAGGCATTTGCCAAAGAAGCGCTTCATAGGGAACTGGAAGTGATGGAAGCGCTGTGGCCGGGCATCGTGGACGCTGCAAGAGAACATTATCGCGAAACACATGGGATTTCCGACGGCCGGGAAGTCAGTGATGCCGTTACATTCCGGCAATGGCTGCAGGCGCGGCCCGGTAGCCCGGATCACTGTGCCATGGTCGGGCAACTTTATAGAAATGTCAACGGCAGGCAGACGGCCGTTCCCAACGGATGGTCAATTATGGGCCGAGGATCCGGCGGGGTAAGCTTTGTTCAAGCAGACGCAGAAATGCTCTTTCAGCAGATGATTCTGGGGCGCAAACCCGAAGAAACGGCACTTGTCAACGCCGACGGAGACATCATATCCGGTGCCGGCGAATCAGCCGATCCCCGCCGTTTTACCGAAGAAAAAGGCCTGTTTGTCTATCCGGATAAAAACGGAAATCAGGTGCCCATCGCCGGAAGCATCCGGACAGATAAAGACCGCGCGCATGCGATCGAGCGTATTGCGGCAGCCGCCAGTATGGCTATTGCCTAAGCACGCACATCTTATGCCGGAAGTATTAAGATAAAAATAGTTTCTGAATCTTTGCCTGCAAATACAAAAAAAGGAGATTTCGAGGTTTTAAATGGCACAACCCAATGAAGCGTATATCGAAAAACTCATAGAAATGGTGAATACCAGTCCCTTCCCCAGCCATCTTCGAATGAAACTGGACACGATCTCTTTGGATCAGGCGACGGTGAAGCTGGAAACCGCCCAATGCCATTTGCAGCCTTTCGGAATCGTTCACGGGGGTGTAATGGCTACGCTTATCGACACCGCAACCTTTTGGTCTGTTTTTTTAAGACTGCCCGAAGACGCCGGTTTGGTGAACATCGATCTCAAGCTCAACTATCTGAAATCAATCGCTTCGGGAATAATGACCGCTAAGGGGCGTTGCATCAGAGCCGGCCGGTCCATCAATTATGCCGAAGCCAGTGTCGAAGATAACGAAGGGAACCTCATTGCCCATGGAACGTCAACCCTTATGGTATTGCCGGGAAAGGGAATAAGGATGGATGCCAAAAAGTTTCTCGATTGATCGGGTTGAAAGGTCGGAATCCAATAGTGCCAACGTCCCAATGCAAGCTAAATATGAATATCAATTACTGCGTTGAACTTTGAAAGAAGGACCGACAACCTTTTTTTAATATCGCACTGTTAAAAAAGATATCTCTTATGGTCACGAAATTGCCGGTAGGTCTAATCGTCAGAAAAACCTGCCCCGAAGATCACCAAAGAATTATCACCGTAATGAAGAACTGGTGGGGGGGAAGAGACCTGACGCCGATGCTGCCGAAACTTTTTCTTGATCATTTTTGCGATACGTCATTTGTCATCGAAAAAGAAGAAGAACTCATCTCTTTTTTAATCGGTTTTCTATCACCATCGAGAACCCGTGAAGGGTATATTCATTTTGCCGGGGTTCATCCGAATTATCGGCGTATCGGCCTTGGGGAGTTTTTGTATCATCGTTTTTTTAAGATCTGCAAAGAACATCACCGTGACACCATACGGGCCTGTACGTCACCCGTAAACAAAGGCTCCATCGCATTTCATAAAAAACTCGGATTCACCATTTCCAAAGGAAACAGTGAAGTTGACGGCATTCAAGTATCGCTGGATTACAATGGCCCTAATGATGACAAGGTGTTGTTCAAAATAAGCATCTAACCCGCAGTCGGAACGACAAATTCTTTCAACGGCAGTTCTCCCGTGGAACTAAATGGAATTGTCGAAGGAATGGCGCCTTTTCCGAGGCGGAGGCGGCCTGTGAGCTTATATTGGAGTTTATCGGTTTTGGCCAACCCTCGCAGCACCCTCATGACATCCAGAACCGATGAATACAGCGTCATCGGAACAATACCTGTTTCATAGGAAGGGATATCTGTTTTAACATTGGTCACGCCGGTGGCCAAATGTTTGCCGTTGAGCTCCAGATCGCAATTGAGACCTTTGATTTCCAAAAGGATTTCGTTGGTGTTAAAAACACGCAGTTCGATTTTGAAAACAGACTCAAAGACCTTTATTTCCTGAACGCTAAAATTTGCCAGGGTTATTCGAGGCGCTTCCAGGCGCCGGCCCAATCCTGCGCAACCGGATAGCATCAACGGAATGAGGATTAATCCGCTGAGTAGACTGATGTGATGTCGCAATGGCATCAGGTTTTTATCCTCTTTTTTCATTTGTTGGATGTCGGTATGGTATCAACGGTCGCCGAGGGTCATCAACGAGACCTTTGCAAAACGTCGCTTTTTGCCCAATTTCTGCGTCAGGGTCAAATTTTAATCCTCAAAATACTCAATGTATTCCTTCGGTTAAAATTTTCGCCTCCCTTGAACTTGAACAAAATTCAACATTTTTCAAAGGTCTCTCAACCATGGCGACCCTGTCGATTTCAAATACGTTCACTATAGAAGAACTGGGATATTGTGTCAATGGATAGGTGCTAAGGGCTCGCGCAAAAATACCTTCACATTTTCGCATCCCGTCTTCAGGCCATCTTTGCCCGATCCTCAACCGCCGAATCCTCGAAATAGGCCCGCTATTCCTGTGGTTTGGCGATTTCGGATCGAACAAATCTGACCCAAATCCGGGCGCCAATTCTGTGAAGTTATTTTTGCGCGAGCCCTAAAAAGGGGGTTGCCTGCCTGCAAATTTGGCTAAGGCTTTTCCTATTTGGGTTTCGGTGAAGGGTTTGTGAATGATGTCATTGATTCCGGCGGAATAGGCTGTTTTATTGGCGTGGGTTTCGTTTTGGGTGGTGACCATGATGATGGGAAGTTTACTGCTGCTGTACCATCGCCGGACCCCTTTGGTAAAATCGATACCGCTAATATCGGGCATAATCAAATCGGTGAGGATCACGTCCGGTTTTTCTTTTTGAACCCATTCAAGCGCCTTGGCAGGAAATTCAAACAGACGAGACTCGCACCCCAAATTGTAAAGCACGGTTCTGTATATGTTCAGAATCATCTTGGAGTTGTCCACGGCATACACTTTCAGTGTTGCTTTTCTTTTAGCCGGCTTTTTGGGCATGACTTTTCCGGCAAGATCATTGCGCCCTGCCTTTTCAAGGATTCTCGCAAAATAATATCGGACATCGGGGTGGGATTTCTCGATCATATACTCGATGGCCGGACCTTTAAAGTAGTCTTCTTCCAAAAGATCTAAAAAAATGGTGTCGCATTGGGAATCAATGATGGCGGTTATGGTTTTCAATGCTTCCGAATTGCCGGAGCGGATAAGATTTCGGATACCGCCGGCAAGGGCGGCGTTATAGTGGCGGTCAATGGCTTTGGCTGCTGCATTTCGCACGTTATCTACGGGATCGTCCAAACCGGCGGCCAGCGTGTACACCCCTTTGTCCAGCGGCAATCTCCCCAGGGTTTCGTAAACCGCGAATCGGATGTTCGGATTTTCAGGTTGATGGTGTATCAGTTTTCTGATGGCCGGAATCGCCTGGGGGTCTCCGATGTCGCCCAGCACATTCAAAGAATGAATCACCAAATCAGAATTATCGAGAAACAGGTTTTTGATCAGAATACGAATGCTCATTACACCGATTCCACCGAGTTTTTTCTTGACGGCAGCGCGTAATTGGGGGGTCTGCGATTTCAGCATTTGATTGAGCATCTCCAGAACTTCCGGAACCTGGGTTTTGGCGACAATGTCGATGATCATTTTGTCCAGTGCGGTATCTTTGCCAAGTCTGCCGGCCAGTTTCTGGATGGCTGCGGGCGTCGCGATGACACCCAGTGTTTGTATGGCGGCGACAACAATCTTCCGATGGTTTGAATAAAGATATTCGCTGACGAGGTTTACCGCGGAAGGATCTCCGATCATTCCCAAAGCGCTGATGGCCGATTCGATGATGTTGACATCCTTTTCTTCGGTCAAAATTTTCAATAAGACCGGGACTGCCTGCTTAAGGCGAATTTCACCTGACGCGTCCGCCAAAAACATCCTGATCGAAGTTTCTTTTGTGTTTGTTAGTAAATCCAGAAGGATATCCGGATTGTCAATGAGTTTGGAAAACAGGGTCTCTTTTAGTTTAGGGAAACACCCGGTCACATCCGGATGTTCGGCGATGACGCCGGAAAGGAGCGGAATGGCAAAATCATCGTCTGTCCTACTGACTTCAAACAAGGCTTGTTTTTGAACGTTTCGCCCCACATGTCCAAGGGCGGAAAGAACCAGTTTCGCCTTGATCAAGTCCTTTTTCTTGATGTCGAATCGGATCTCGTCCAACAAATCCTGTTCATTGATTTTTGCCATCCGCAATTCCTTTTACCAGGGCAAATCGGGTCCGTGACCGTTTATGGTTTAATTCTACAAAGCGATTATTGTTCGGATATCTTTTGGACAGCCTCCAGAACGTTGCCCATGATGTCGTTGACGTCTTTTTCTTGAAGGTTCAAAAATGCCATGGCCGTATCATCCATCTGATACAATGTGCCGTCTATGCCCATCCCAAGCCCGGTCATCATTGCGATGGCATCTGCGACATGGACGATGTATGCCAATTCGCTGTTGTTTGATTGGGAAGGGTAGTGATGGTACCGTATGGCAACAGTTAGCGGCTCCGGTATGTTCCAGGTTTTGCAAACTTCAGAAGCGACTTCCGTGTGGTCGAGTTCCAGGATTTTCTTTTCGGCGTCTAAAAATGTATGTTCGGAATCGGTCATGAATTTTTCAAACAATTCCCATCGCTCATCGATATACGAATCAAGAATGAGTTTCCCGGCGTCATGGATAAGACCTGACGTGAAAGCATCGTTCGATAATGCCGGTGTCGTCTTGTTGGCGATAATTCTGGAACCAAATGCGACTGCCAGGGAATGCTTCCAAAGCGCCCCTGAATCGAGCCCGTAGCCCACCAATTTGTTGCCCAACAAACCGGCGGTACCTCTCATGGTGATAAGTTCTCCCAAGGTTTTATGCCCGAGAACGACAGCGGCGCGCTGGATGGAGGTGATTTTTCCGCTATATCCGTAATATGGAGAATTGGCCATCCTCAGAATCTTTGCGGCAACGGCTTGATCGGTTTCAAAAAGATTGGCTAGTTCCTTGAAGTCCGAATTCGGATTCGCCATGATCTCGCGGGCCCTGAGGACGGTTTGCGGCATGGGAGGCAAATCTTTCACATGTCGTAGTATCTTTTTTTTCAAAGCTTCACCGGTTGGGTGATCAATGGGTTTTTTATCCGTTCGCCGGCTGTTATCCTGAAACGGATTTTCAGTGAGATCGAGCTGAATGGTTCCCTTGCAAACCGGGCAGGGGAAGGCGATTTTTTTACCCATTGGAAGACGTTCGTCCGGGATGTCAAATTTTTTAGTACAGTTCGAACAGGATACCAGCATACCGTGTTCCTCTCTGTCAATTATGATGCCTTGTTGCGAAAAAACCGAATCCGTCGATGAATAAATCCGACGTATCGCAGGAAAATGATGCAGGAAATATGCCAAGGCAGTGTATGAAAAAATACTAATAATAACAGAATATGATCAAATCTTATTGACAAATATCGGTGGAAGAATTGGCGAGGAATTCCGCAAAGTGTCAGATTTTTGGCATGCACCCAAGGGCTTTTGGAAGCTTGCGCGCGCATTCGATTGCGAAAGCCCATGGGGTAAAAACCATCAACGGACCCATGCATCGAAAAACATCTTGACACTTTTAAACATATGAACGGTATAATAAAAATCCGGTTTCGCACTTGAGTGTGAATATAACACCTTGATCGTTCTATTCGGAACAGGGTTGGAGGAGGGGCGCAATGGAAATGGTTTCAGTCGAACAACAGGGTTGTGTGACTTTGGTAAAGCTGAATCACGGTGTTACCAATGCATTGAATCCAAAGGTTGTTTATGAGCTTGAAGCGATTTTGAGAAGGGTTAAAGAAGATGAGGCCGTAAAGGGTCTTGTTCTGGCAAGTTCCAATGAAAAATTTTTCTCCATCGGTTTTGATATCCCGGAACTGTTTGAAATGAACAGGGAGGATTTTAAGGGATTTTATCGTTCGTTCAATGGAATTTGCATGGATCTGTTTACCCTGCCCAAACCCACGGTCGCGGCGATGACCGGTCACGCCATTGCTGCTGGCTGTATTCTGGCACTGTGTTGTGACTATCGGTTTATGGCCCAAGGGCACAAACTGATGGGGCTGAACGAAGTTAAACTCGGCTTGCCGGTACCCTATTTCCCGGACAGATTGCTTCATGCGCTGGCAGGGATTCGGCGAGC
>Ga0315535_1003102_pt1 | contig 10324 bp, 7 predicted proteins | sample SalMarSW160220MG_2_FD_203092 | JGI IMG/M metagenome (GOLD analysis project Ga0315535, IMG submission 203092) | Salt marsh sediment microbial communities from the Plum Island Ecosystem LTER, Massachusetts, United States - Salt Marsh Sediment SW1602-20 ...
TTTCTTCGTTTTTCCAACCCTTTTAAACTTATATCTGACAATCCCCTTTAAAATTTCACAACTCTCCTTTGGCACATAAATAGACATATATTTTAACGAATAATCATATAATTTTATAGCCTTTGAACAATCTTAAAAAAATACTTTTCTACAGCCCTGATTTTAATATGTGCGTAAGTTTGTTAATGTACCTTCAGGACAAATATAAAGTTACCACTACAACGGATCTGGAAATCGTTCAAAGCGTTTCAGATAATTCTGACGTGGATTTAGTTTTAATGGATACTGAACCATCACCATTGATAGAAAATCTATGCGAAAATATAAGGAGCAAAAATTCTAATTTGCCTATTATACTGACATACGTCTATAAAAAACAATATTCTGAATTCGACAAAAAAATTAGAAAGAAAGTTAATTCAATTTTCTACAAACCTTACGATCTGAATGAAATTGCAGTAAAGGTCAGTTCATTGGTTATTTGATCTAAACTATTGCCAAAGTCTTAATAAATTCAAGGCTTATTTAGCCTAAAGCACTTTATCAAAAAATCAATTCTTTTATTATTTCTGAAAAATCAGGGTACTGCTTTATAGAAAGATATTAGCCCTCTTTAATATAATAACACAATCGAAGTATGAAGATCAATTTCAATCCTTAAAATGAAACTTTAAATTAAAGCAATATTAAAGCCTTACTTGATTCTTACTTCAAAATTGACAACGATAATTATAAATTGCCAGCTAAAAAGATCTTAAGTTTATAAAATATAATAACTTAGCACAAATCAGGTTAAAGAACACCTTGAATTATAATTTTGTACAACATATTATTATAAAACGAGTAATATCCTTAAATAACCGATATATTCGTGATTTTGAATATTAGTACTATGCTTAAAATATTAAAAGGATTTGTAGCACTTTTCGCTATGTTATATTATTAAAGATTTTGTAATTTTAATGATATTCAAAATAATTTAAGTACTCGATTTATTATTAAAAGAATAATTAATGGGTAAAATAATAGCAATTGCTATTCCCAAAGGCGGAGTTGGCAAAAGCACTACAGCAATAAATCTAGGGGCGAGCTTAGCTGCAGCAGATAAAAAAGTGCTAATTGTTGATCTTGATCCAATGGGAACGTGCGCATTTGCATTGGGAATGGGATCTGCCCAAATGAAGGGCAGTGTATTTGATATATTTAATTTTACAAAATCAGTAAATGATGTAATACATTCAACTCAAATTGCAAACCTTGACCTTATTCCATCGAGATTAGATGAATACGTAAAAGAAGAAAGACTCAATCGTCTCGCTGAAAATAAAATGTTACTTAGGTATGTTCTTCGTGGCTTAATTTATAATTATGACTTTATACTTATCGATTGTCCCCCCTATCTCAGAGGGTTAACTACCTGTGCATTAATTGCAGCAGATTCGGCCATAGTGCCGATGATTGCAGAAACTTTTTCATTGAACGCACTCAAAAAAATGTTTGAACACATTGAATGGATTAAAAGACAGGGAAACAGCTTGATTTTTATTGAAGGAATACTGCTTAATATGTTTGAACCGAGGACTAAAATATCCAAAATAGTCTTTGATGAACTTACTAAAGATCATCAACCATTGCTATTTAAAACGGTAATTCCAAAAAATACTACTTTAGCAGAAGCTACATATAGTAGAATTCCAGCTTTACATTATGATGCTTCCTCAAAAGGTTCTATGGCATTTCTGGAACTTGCTGCAGAGTTGCTTGATAAATCGAATCATAATCAGGTATCCAAATAGCTTTTCATGATTGAGAATTACTATTTTTAGGCTTTCTTACAGTTGAGAAAAAGTGCTCAAAACTGCGGGAAATTAGCCATTTCTGCCCAAAATGAGATGGTATAATGTTTGACTTTATCAGGAACTAAGTTATGAATTGTTGCCAAACAAATAGGAAATAAAATGAAGTACATAATTTCTTACCTGGTTTTCATTTTTGTAATTGTAGCATTATTCGGGTTTGCATTTTCGCTTGCCTAGTAGCTAAAATATATAACAGCTAATGTTATAAATTAAACACTCATCCGGGAAAAATTGCTGTTGCAAAAAATGTATACAAAAAAGACCATTCATCTTACCTATCTGATAGTTTTTTTATCAATTGCTATCTTGACTAACTTGGCTAAGGCGCAATCTAATGATGATTGTCTTATGTGCCATAGCGATAATACTCTTACCATGAAAAAAAATGGTAAAACAATTTCATTATATGTTGATGCCGCTGTACTTCAAAAATCACCGCACGCAAAATTGAATTGTATTTCGTGCCACGTTGGTTTCGATCCGGACAACATTCCTCACAAAAAAGATATTGAACCTATAAATTGTATGAGTTGTCATAATGATGCCCCTGTAAAGCATCAGTTTCATCCTCAAATGTTAAAGGCCGACGGCAAAGGCGGTACACCCGATGTTAATTGCAAGGGTTGCCACGGAACTCACAATATAGTTTCGCCAAGTGTTCCAGGATCCAAATTTTATAAAACTAATATTGTTAATGCTTGTGGCAGTTGTCATAAAGACAAAAAAGCTGAATTCGAAACATCTGCACATGCAAATGGATTAAGAGAGGGAATTAAGGGTGCTCCAAACTGTTTCACTTGCCATCAAAACCCAATCGTTTCTACAAATGCAGTAATCGATAGCACAAAACTTAAGATAGCTCAGGAAAAATTATGTTTATCCTGCCATCTTGATAATCCTGAAATTCGATCGAGGACCTCACCTTCTGCAGGATTTATCGCATCTTATGAAAAGAGTATACACGGTAACCAATTAAATGGAGGCAATGGAAAAGCTGCGAATTGTGTTGATTGCCACACAGCTCACAGAGTAAAAGCAGCAAGCGATCCCACTTCTACTGTTAATAAATTTAATGTCCCAAATACTTGTGGGAAATGTCACAGTTCAATAGCAGCTGAATATAAGCAAAGCGTTCACGGGGTGGCTGTACTTAAAAAGGGCAATCTGGATGCTCCGGTTTGTACAACTTGTCATGGTGAGCATACAATAATGAATCCCAAAAATCCTACTGCACCTACTTCATATGCAAATGTTTCTCAAGAAGTATGTTCAAAATGTCACGCTTCTGTGGCCCTATCAGCAAAGTATGGATTAAATCCAAACAGGTGGACCACTTTCAAGGAGAGTTATCATGGTTTAGCAATGCAAAGCGGGGCAACTACAGTGGCAAATTGTGCTAGTTGTCATACTGCCCACGATGTATTGCCGGCGAATGATCCAAAGTCAAGCGTATATAAAGGTAATCTCTCAAAGACTTGTGGAAGGTGTCATCCAGGTGCAAATGAAAAATTCGCAGAAGGAGATATTCATGCTACTACAACGAATGAGAAAAGCGAACCTATACTTTATTGGATCGCAGCTCTCTATATCAGTTTAATCATCTTGGTCATTGGTGGAATGTTCATTCATAATCTTTTTGACTTTATAAAGAAGGCTAAGATTAAAAAATTGAAACAAATGGGCATGCTTGTTCACGAAAAACAAGGCCATTCATTGTACCTGAGAATGTCAGTTAACGAAAGGATTCAACATAGTTTGTTTGGATTAACTTTTATTATCTTGGCAATTACTGGTTTTATGCTTCAATTCCCGGATTCTTGGTGGGTTACACATATTCGAGATCTTAGTGAAAATGTTTTTCAATTTAGAAGCTTGCTTCATCGAATAGCAGCCGTAGTTATGATTCTGGTTAGCTTATACCATATTTACTATATATCCTTTACGGAAAGGGGCAAACAATTATTCAAGGATATACTTCCAAAACGGCAAGATTTATACGATGCTATCGGAGTAGCCAAATTTAATTTAGGGTTTTCAAAAACTAAACCTAAACTCGATCGATTTAGTTATGTAGAAAAGGCTGAATATTGGGCGTTGATATGGGGAACAATAGTTATGTCAGTCACCGGTCTTGTTATGTGGTTTTACTACACATTATTTATTGGATTGTTTACAAAGCTTGGTTGGGACATTGCAAGAACAATTCATTATTACGAAGCCTGGCTTGCTACTCTGGCAATAATAGTATGGCATTTTTACTTTATTATTTTTAATCCGGATGTCTATCCAATGAATACATCTTGGTTTACTGGTTATCTTACCGAAGAGGAAATGGCGGAAGAACATCCAGCAGAGTTGGAAAGAATCAAAAATCAAAATCCGGAAGAAGGAAAAAAGTAAATAATTTTTATAACAATTTATTGATATAATCCTGATTAAGAAAATAAATCTATCATTTTAGGTCTTATAAACAGCCGAAATGATTATATAAAAAGGGGTCTAAAATTTGCGTTATCGTAATCTGGTTATTTCTATCTTATTTGTAGCTTTTTATTCGCTACAGCCCGCACTGGGACAATCAAATGATGACTGTCTTATGTGTCATTCAGACAAAACCCTTACCGGCCAAATAAATGGAAGGACGGTTAATGTTTTTGTCGATCAGCAGGTATTAAAAAGTTCTGTTCATAAAGATGTGGATTGCGTTTCATGCCATGCTGATTTAGAAGGAACTGATTTCCCGCATAAAGAAAATGTGGCAAAAGCACAATGCGTTCCCTGCCATGATGATGTACAAACTTTGTATTCAGAAGGAATCCATGGTAAAGCTGAAGAAAAAGGAGATCCATTAGCACCAATATGTCAAACCTGCCATGGGTCTCACAATATTATAAAAGTGAGCAATCTCAAATCTGCTGTTGCACCAATTAAGATCCCTTTCTTATGCGGAAGTTGCCACAAAGAGGGAGCTCCTGTTCAGGTGCAAAGAAAAATACCGGAAGATCATATCCTGGAAAATTATTCAGAAAGTTTGCATGGTGTAGGATTATTGCAAAAGGGACTTATTGTGGCGGCCACTTGCGTCTCGTGCCATTCTCCACACAAGATTTTACCACATACTGATCCTCAATCTACTATTTCCAGAAAAAATATTGCTGGTACCTGCACAAAGTGCCATTCAGAAATTGAGACAGTACATCGTAAAATTATAAAAGGAAAACTTTGGGAACAGACTCCTCATATTCTCCCTGCTTGTAATGATTGCCATCCGCCTCATAAAATTCAGCAGCCGATTTATGAAAGTAACGTAGCGAATCAGGATTGCTTAAACTGCCACGGCAGGCCAAATTTGAAATCAAAAGACGGCCGTTCGATGTTTGTAGATGCTATAATTCTGCAGAATTCCGCTCATTCGAAAATTGCATGTAGCCAATGCCACAATACCGTAAATCCTGCCCACGTTCGGCCTTGCGAAGGGATTAATTCGAAGGTTGATTGCTCAATTTGTCACGCCACGGAAGGAGACCAATATAGAGAAAGCACTCATGGACAATTGTTTGCAAAGAATGATCCAAATGCACCAACATGTGAAGAATGTCATGGTTCTCATAACGTTTTATTAACAAAAAATCCATTATCACCTACTTTTCATACAAACATCCCTAATCTGTGCGGTAAATGCCACCGAAAAGGTGAGCCGGCTGCGGTGAGATACGTTGGGAAAGAACACGATATAATAGAAAATTACACCGAAAGCATACATGGAAAAGGATTGCTGAAAAGCGGTTTGACCGTAACTGCTACCTGTACTGATTGTCACACTGCTCACCATGAGCTACCACACACTGATCCAAACTCTAGCATAAACAGAAATAATATTGCTTCAACTTGCGGAGCCTGTCATTATGGAATAAAGGAACAATTTGCCAAAAGTGTTCATTCTGTAACTTTCGATAAAAATAATAAGAAGCAATTGCCTGTTTGTAATGATTGTCATTCCGCTCATGAAATATCTAGGACAGATGCTTCAGGATTTAGATTAAGTATTATGAATACATGCGGGAGATGCCATGAGAAAATTGCTGAAACATATTTTGATACCTTTCACGGACAGGTTTCTAAATTGGGATATTCTAAAACTGCTAAATGTTTCGATTGTCACGGAGCTCATGATATTTTGCCTGTTGACAATCCTGAATCACATGTAAGCCACGAAAACATTGTTCAAACATGTCAGAAATGTCACGAAGGCGCTACAAGGAAATTTGCCGGGTATTTCACTCATGCTACACATCACGATCCTGTAAAATATCCAATTTTATACTGGACCTTCAGAGGCATGACAGGATTGCTTGTAATCACATTCTTATTTGCAGGTATGCATACCCTCCTTTGGTTACCAAGATCATTGCAGTGGCGTAAGCAACTAAAAGAAAGACAAAATTCAAATACTGATATAACAGAAGCAGATGATAATGAAAAGGATGATGAAAAAAGCTAAACGTTATAATATTTTTATTTAATAATGCTGTATGAAATGGATAATAACAAACAGAAAATTGATGAAAGTGTAAAAGGAAAAAACTCTGGATCAAATTCCAGGAGAACTGAGATCAGGCAATTTCAAAGATTTACAAGGTTAAATCGAGTTCTGCATTTTTTCATGATCCTGAGTTTCCTCAGTTTAGCTTTTACGGGATTAACTCTAAAATTTGCCTACACTGGATGGGCGGTTATTTTGTCACATTTATTAGGCGGTTTTGAAAGTGCACGTTATATTCATCGTTTCTCGGCTGTGGTTATGATATCAGTGTTTATTATTCATTTGATCAGTTTGGTGAAAATGAAAAGGAAAGAGAATAAGACCTGGTTTCAATTGCTGTTCGGACCAGACTCAATGCTATTTAATAAAAAAGACTGGCAGGATTTTACTGGCTCCGTAAAATGGTTTCTGGGAATGGGAGAAAGGCCTCCATATGGCAGGTGGACTTATTGGGAGAAATTTGATTATTTTGCTGTATTCTGGGGAATTTTTGTAATTGGATCAACAGGCTTAACATTATGGATTCCTGAAACGTTAACACATATTTTCCCTGGCTGGATTATTAATGTCGCCACTATAATTCACAGTGATGAAGCATTATTAGCAACCGGATTCATATTTACAGTACATTTTTTTAATACACATTTGCGTCCTGAAAAATTTCCAATGGATATAGTCATCTTCTCTGGACGAGTATCCCTTGAGGAATTTAAAGTTGACAGACCGGACGAATATAGACAACTGGTTGAAAGTGGAGAATTGGAAAAATATCTTGTTGAACCCTACCAGCCAATTGTTATTAAGGCTATTAAGATCTTTGGCTGGATAGCTTTAAGTTTGGGACTCAGTATTATCATATGGATAATTTATGCAATGATTTTTGCGTATAGATAATAAAATTTTTGTTTTGAAAAATAATCATAGAAATGAAAAAAAGATTTCCTGATTCGTTTTATAATCCTATTACTTTTGCAGGCGCTATTATTGCTTCCGTAAGTTTCGGATTAATATTATTTTTATCAGTCCTTGATATAACATCTGCAGAGAGTAATCCTTACCTCGGAATAATTACTTTTATAATATTTCCAGTCATTCTGATATTTGGATTACTGCTGATAGCGTTGGGTATTTACAGAGCTCATAGGCAAAAAATAAAAGGCACTTTCAAGGGCCCCAAATTTCCTATACTTGATTTAAACAATCCAAAACACAGGATTTCATTTACGATTTTTTCAGTCGGCACAATATTATTTTTAGTCTTTACAGCTTTTGGCAGTTACAAAGCATATGAATATACGGAATCAGTACAATTCTGTGGAACAGTTTGTCATAGTGTTATGAATCCGGAATATACTGCTTATGAAAACTCTCCACATTCAAGAGTTGCTTGCGTACAATGTCATATTGGCGCGGGCACTTCGTGGTATGTTAAATCCAAAATATCCGGAGCTTATCAGGTTTATTCTGTAATATTTCATAAGTACTCCAAACCAATCCCTACTCCCGTTGAAAACCTGCGACCTGCTCAGGGAACCTGTGAGCAATGCCATTGGCCAAAAAACTTTTTCAGCGAAAAGAAAGTTGATTTTCATTACTATCTGTCGGATGAAAAAAATACTCCATCCACTGTGACAATGCTGCTTAAAATTGGCGGGGGAAATAGTGAAATGGGAACCAGTGCCGGAATTCACTGGCATATGAACATACAAAACACAATACTATACTACCCTTCGGATAAATCAAGACAAAACATCCCTTGGGTAAAAATTATTTCCAAAGAAACTGGTAAATCAAAAGTTTATAAGCTAAAAGAATTTAACACAAAAAGTTTAAAGTCAGATAGTATTAGAACAATGGATTGTATCGATTGCCATAATAGGCCCTCCCATATTTATAATCCGCCTGATAAAATGGTAAATCTATACATGTCATTAAATAGAATTGATCCTGAACTCCCCTTTATTAAAAGCATTGCTGTTAATGCCCTTGAAAAACCGTATACAACAAAACCAATAGCAATTGACAGTATTAAATATAGCATTCAATATTTCTACAATTCCAACTATCCCAAAATAGCAAAAGAAAAATCGGCAGAAATTCAAAAGGCTATTAAATATATCCAAGAAATATATGAGAATAATTACTTTCCTTCGATGAATGTAAGCTGGAAAGGTTTTCCAAATAATATAGGACACACCTATGCACTCGGTTGCTTCAGGTGCCACGATGGAAAACATTACTCGGATGACGGTAAAGTTATTTCCAACAATTGCAACATTTGTCACACTATTATTGAAGAAAAAACAGCAGATGGAAGAGACCTGGTTTCACTGGAAGGTTTACAGTTTGTTCATCCGGTTGACCTTGGAAATTCTTTAAGAGATGAGAGCTGTGTTGATTGCCATTCAGCAAAAAAGAATGACAACCTTTAAAAAATAGCCATAAGGAGGAGAATGAATTTAAAACTCCTCCATAATTTATAAAAATACAATAAAAAAATATTCTCTTAATTCAAGTGAACTATAGAGATGTCTATTCTTTTTGAATTAGTATCTTTATAGATTTGCAAAAATTTTCAAACAAAGAGGGTCAATTGTTATGGAAGTTCAAAAGAATGATCGCTCTCTAACAAAGCGTCGAGACTTTTTGAAAGTCATTCTTACCGGTGGTCTGCTCGGTTTTGTAGCTTCAGTTTTTTACCCGCTGTTTTCATATTTGAAGCCTCCAAAACAAAATGAGGTAGAGGTCTCAAGTGTGCTTGCCGGTAAAATCTCAGACTTTGCTGATAACACAGGGAAAATAATAAAATTCGGAAACCAGCCTGCTATCTTAATTCGATTAAAGGACGGCGATTTCCGCGCATTTTCCGCAGTTTGTACTCACCTTGGCTGTACAGTTCAGTACAGAGCAGATTTGGGAGTTATATGGTGTGCCTGCCATAACGGCAAATATGACCTGAACGGCAAAAATATTTCAGGTCCTCCTCCCCGCCCACTTACGGAATATAATGTAATTGAAAAGGGCAAAGAAGTTTATATTTCAAAAACAGCATAAAAAACTATGAAAAACATTATAAAAAAATTTTACAACTATTTAGACGACCGCCTGAAGTTAAAGGGACTGGTAGATTATATGGGACAAAAATACGTTCCTGTTCATAGGTATTCTGTTTGGTATTATTTTGGTGGTGTCTCTCTGTTCTTTTTTATTATTCAGGTTATCACCGGAATTTTACTTTTGTTCTATTACAAAGGTAGTTCAGACCTCGCTTTTGAAAGTATAAAATTCATCATGTCGAGAGTACAATTCGGCTGGCTAGTAAGATCAATTCACGTCTGGTCAGCAAATTTATTTATACTTTCTATATTCATACATATGTTCAGTGTTTATTTTGAAAAATCTTACCGATATCCAAGAGAAATGACCTGGGTAACTGGAGTACTTATGTTTTTCCTCGCGCTGGGTTTTGGATTCAGCGGCTATCTCCTTCCCTGGAATGAGCTATCATTATTTGCAACTAAAGTTGGATCTGATATTGCAGGTCAGGTTCCTGTTGTCGGACCTCTCTTAAAACAATTTATCCGTGGAGGAGATGACGTTACAGGGGCAACTTTGTCAAGATTGTTCGGATTCCACGTTGCACTATTCCCCGGCATATTTACAATCCTTCTTGGTATTCACCTTATACTAATTCAAAGACAGGGAATTAGTGAGCCTATGCATTTTGCAGGTAAAAAAGAGCACGAAAAAAAGAAAATGCCGTTTTTCCCGAATTTTATGCTGCGTGACTTACTCCTCTGGCTCATTGTCTTAAACCTGCTTGCAATTCTTGCAGTTTATTTCCCTGCAGCATTAGGACATAAAGCAGACCCGTTTTCCTCTGCACCTGCAGGAATTAAACCTGAATGGTATTTCCTCTTTA
>Ga0315535_1003109_pt1 | contig 10310 bp, 10 predicted proteins | sample SalMarSW160220MG_2_FD_203092 | JGI IMG/M metagenome (GOLD analysis project Ga0315535, IMG submission 203092) | Salt marsh sediment microbial communities from the Plum Island Ecosystem LTER, Massachusetts, United States - Salt Marsh Sediment SW1602-20 ...
ACCAGAAATTGTATGATCGCATGATAGAGACGATGTTGGACAAGCTGACATACTGCAAAACCTGCGCCCAGAAGACCATAGAGTATTTCTGCACCCAGGAGGATGAGCAATGATAAAGGGTTAACCGATTGAGTCCCGCCATAGTTATTGGCCCGTTGAGCCCGTTGAAGGCGGAAATATCAGGAAAAGCGGATTCCGGATTTTTTTGCGAAGCTAGCAAGTATCGAGTTTCCAGTTTCAAATTTCAAGGATCACCCCGGAAGGGGAATGCCATGGACCCGAAGGAACGGAAAATAGTTGAAAAGCTCAAGGCGGAAGGCCTGAGCGGAGAGCGGGAGCAGAAAGTCCTCTTTGAGCTTCATTACGAGGGCGATCATGTCTTGCCCGAGGCGTCACCTGACAATGAGGAAGGCGGTTTTCGTCCGCAACCGGGAAGCGTCTACGCGTTTAATGACTTGTCCGCGCTCCAGATGCTTGCTCCACCGCTGGGCCCATACATCACCTGCATTCGTTCCATTGATGAATTACTTGAACGGGACAAACAGCGGGAAAAGGACGGGTTTCCCAGGAAGATTCGCGTGGGCCGGCTGGTGAAACCGGGAAAAGGAGGGAAGGACAAGATCGTGGTGGTCCCCACCACGGTGGAGGAAAAGTTCATCCATGATGCCATCCGCAGGCCCTCCGAGGGAGATGGATCGTCCGGCGGGTCAGGCGAAGGAGAAGAGGGGGAGGTTATCGGCGAGCAGCCCGTGCGGCCCGAGGAAGGGGGTTCCGGCGAAGGACCCGGGCAGGGCGAGGGCGGCAGGCATGAGATGGAGTCAAACGCCTATGACCTGGGGCGTATCCTTTCCGAGAAATTTGAACTGCCGAACCTGAAGGATAAGGGCAAAAAACGCTCTTTTACCCGGTACACTTATGATCTCACCGACAAACATCGGGGCTTCGGTCAGATTCTTGATAAGAAGGCGACCCTGAAAAAGATCGTGGAAACAAACATCAATCTCGGAAATATCCCAGACCTGAACGATATTGATACAACCGGCTTCATCATTTCCCCTTACGACAAAATCTATCGAATCCTTTCCAAGGAAAAAGACTATGAATCCCAAGCCATGGTATTTTTTCTGCGGGACTACTCCGGCTCCATGGTCGGGAATGCCACCCAACTGGTGGTGACCCAGCACGTGCTGATCTACAGCTGGCTCCTGTACCAGTATGAAAAACAGGTGGAATCCAGATTTATCCTCCACGATACAGAGGCAAAAGAGGTGCAGGACTTTTACACGTACTACAATTCACAGGTGGCAGGCGGCACCAAAGTGGCGTCGGCCTTCCGGCTGGTAAATGAGATTGTGGATAAGGAAAACCTGGCCAGAGATTATAATATCTATGTGTTTCACGGAACGGACGGGGACGATTGGGATACGGGAGGAAAGGAAGCCGTTCCCGAAATAAAGAAGATGCTTGCCTATGCCAATAGAGTGGGTATTTCCATTGTGCAGCACGCGATCGGGACGGAAACAGAGGTGGAAAAATATCTGAAAAAATCCGGTTTGCCGGCGGAAAAACCGGAACTGATCCGGCTTGATAGCATGGGGCAGGACGCGGATGAACCGCGGCTCATTGAAGGAATCAAGAGGCTCATCTCTTGAAAAGGGATTGGTTGAGTGGCCAAGGGGTCCGGGTGCAGGAGAGCTTGATGCTCGGGGAGGAAGCCATTTCTTCCGTTCCGAGGCTCCGGGCTGGTCTTTTCAGTGACTTATCAGCGTGGGATAGCTACCCCCTCCGCATTCTCGACTGCGTCGAGCTGCGGGTTCCCCCACTGATAAGTCACGAAAAGACGGTGCCCTCTCACCAGTCACTCCAGAAAAGGCTTCCCCCCTGAGCGTCACGCTTTTCTCAATTCGCGATCGATAGAACCTATCCGGATCCTCGACCAGAGAAGGAAGAGGAGGAGGGTTTAGGTGCTACAAACACTTTTGGGCCCGACGGAGGCCGGAAAAGGTCCGGTTCATCTTTTTTCATTGACTGGAATCATTTGCGGGATATTATTATTTTAGTACCAGATGAACGCAAGAGGGGCAGCAATGACGGATCAACCTTCTCAAGGCGGCGGCAAACCGGATGACGAGTTCAGGATGTATGCTTCTCCCGTCGGCGCGCATATCCTGCGAAAAGCCAATGAAATCGTTGAAGATTTGCCTGTCCGCAAGTATGTGCTGTTCTTTATCCTTTTCCTGATCGAGGTGCTCGTCGTTTTCGGTTTCGCCTTTTATCTAATCCATTGAGCCGCGCAAAGACCGCCCCAGGTTATAGAGGAACCCCATGAAGCACAAAATAAACATTACCATGAACGGCCGGAAAATGGAGGCAGATGCAGGATCGACCATTTTGGATGCGGCAAGGCGCCATGATGTTCATATTCCGACCCTCTGCCACAGCAAGGTTCTGCGACCGATGGAGAGCTGCCGTCTCTGCGTTGTCAAGGTCGAAGGCGAGCCCCATTTGCAGGCATCCTGCAGCACCATGGTCCGCGAAGGCATGGTGGTTACCACCGATTCCAACGATATTCACCAGATGAGGAAGGTGCTTCTGGATCTTCTTTTCGAGGAACATTACGGTGACTGCATTGCACCGTGTCAATTGACCTGCCCGGCCGGGATAGATATTCAGGGATACATAGCTCTGATCGCGCAGGGGCAATATGCGGAGGCCCTGGAGCTCATCCGGGAACGGATTCCCATGCCGCTTACCATCGGCAGGGTCTGCCCTCATTTTTGCGAATACAAGTGCAACCGCAATCTGGTGGAAGAGCCCATCAACATCAATCATCTCAAGCGCTTTGTCGCCGATTACGAAATGAAATCGGGCGAGCGAAACCTGCCTTCCCTGCAGAAGCTTTCCGGCCGCCGGGTGGCGATTATCGGCGGCGGCCCCGCGGGGCTCTCGGCAGCCTACTATCTTCGCTGTCTCGGCCATGCCAGCACTATTTTTGACGCCATGCCCCGGCTCGGCGGCATGCTGCGCTACGGCATTCCCGAATACAGGCTCCCCAAAAAGGTCCTGGATTGGGAGATTGAAGGCATTCTGGAATTAGGGGACATTGAGGTCAGGCCGGAGGTGAAATGGGGGACGGATTTTGCACTGGAGGGCCTCAAGAATGAAGGCTACGATGCCTTTTTCATCGCCACCGGCGCCTGGAGCACCCGGAAACTGGGAATCGCCGGCGAAGATCTGAACGGGGTGCACTCCGGGGTTGATTTCCTGGTGGATCTGGCACTGGGCAAGCAGGTTGTCATCGGGAACAATGTGGCGATTGTCGGCGGCGGCAATGTCGCCATCGATGCGGCCCGGAACAGCGTGCGTATGGGTGTGGATCACGTCACCATCCTCTACCGGCGCTCCCGAAGTGAGATGCCGGCGGGTCCCGAGGAGGTCCGCGGGGCCGAGGAAGAAGGCGTGCGGTTTCATTTTCTCGCCGCCCCGGTCCGGCTGTTGGGCAGCGATGGCCAGGTAGACCGGTTGGAGTACATCAGGATGGAACTCGGTGAGCCGGACGCCAGCGGCAGGCGCCGCCCCATCCCCATCGAGGGATCGGAGACGGTGATCCCCGTTGAGTCGGTCATCACTGCCATAGGCCAATTTCCCGATCTTTCCGCCCTCGAGCTCGACAGGTACGCGGCGGGCATGTCTATTACCCGATATCGCACCATCGAGGCCGACGCCGACACTCTTTATGCCGGAATAGAAGGCGTTTTCACCGGCGGCGATGTCTATCGGGGCCCGCAAAGCGTGGTAAGGGCCCTCGCAGACGGACGCGATGCCGCTGTGGAGATCGACCGGCACCTCTCCGGGAAGAGAGTGGAAAGAGAACCCAGGCCTTTCAACATACTCAAAGGCGACCTCAAGACCATCGATCCGGCGCAATTCAAGAGTCGCCCTTCCGAACCCCGGGTGCTCATGCCGGAACTGCCTCCCCAGGAGCGCATCTCCGGCCAGGAACAGATTGAACTCGGTCTCTCGGAAGATGAGGCCCGCCATGAGGCTGAACGCTGTCTTTCCTGCGGTTGTCTGGATGCCTTTGAATGCAGACTGCGCCGGGCCGCTTTTGAAAACGGTCTGGAGACCCTCGTCCGGCTGGAACCGAAGATACCTTTTGTCCGTGCCGGGGAGCGGGACACCCACCAATTCATCGCCCTCGATCCCAACAAGTGCATTCGATGCAAGCAGTGTTACGAAGCCTGTACTTATTCCCAGTGTTCGGATGCCGTTGATTTTGACAAAATTCCCGGCTTCAATGCCAACTGCGTTTTCTGCGGTCTCTGCGTGGACGTATGCCCCACGGGCGCCATGGAACAACGGATCAGCGGCAAACCCGGCCCTTTCCATTTTCGTCGGGTGGAATCTTTCTGCGCCCATTGCGGTTGCGCCTGCAGCCTGGTTTTGAACATGAAGGGGAGCAGAATTTTCACCATCGACGGCGGAATCAACACCCCGCCCAGCTACGGTCACACGTGCCGGAAGGGCAGATTCGACAGCTTTGACTACCTGTGGGGAGGCGAACGACTCCTGACCCCCCTGGTCCGAAAGGACGGCAAACTGGTGGAAGCCGGATGGGAAGAAGCCCTGGATCGGGTCGCCGGCGAGTTCAACAGGTTGAAAAAGGAACATGGTCCCGAAAGCCTTGCAGCCATCGGGTCCGGCCGGGCTACCAATGAGGCGGATTACCTGCTCCAAAAAATCTTCCGTTCCCATTTTGGAAGCAACCATCTGGATTACCCCGGCGGACAGGCAGTCCGTGCCAGCGTCGCGACGCTGAAACGGACGCTGGGATTGGGAGCAATGACCAACGCATTCAGCGAGATCGAAGAAGCGGATGTTATTTTGTGCCTAGGTGATCTTGTGGAGGAGCGCACGCCGATCATAGCCGCCGCTATGCGCAGGGCCAGCCGCACTCACGGCAGGAGGTTGATTGCCGTCAGTTCCGTTGACACGGGCCTCGGCAATTTCGCTGATCCTGGGCTGCTTGTCCGGCAGGAAGATCAGCTTGCGTTTCTTCAGGCCGTATTGCATCTCCTGATGAGGCAGGGACTGGTGGATCATGAATTTGTCGCCGGCCATACCACCGGATTGAACGAGTTGGAAACTGCCCTGGAAAGGGTGAAATTCGAAGATCTGATCCAACAGGTCGGCATCCCGGCCGAAATTCTGGAGACAGTCGCCCGCACCTTGGGAGAGGCGGCTTCCTTGGCCATTGTGTATTCTGAAGATCTGGCCGGCGGCGCCGACGGCAGAAAGAAGGTGGCGGCCGTGGCCGGGCTCGCACTGCTTACGGGGAGAATCGGCCGGCTGCACAGCGGCATTTTTCCCCTCTATGGCCGGATCAATGCCCAGGGAGCGACGGATATGGGCATTGGCCCCGATCGCCATGCGGAGCGCCGGAAATCAGCTGAATTAAAGGACGACAGGCTGACTGAGGGCAAGGGATTGACCTGCGAGGAGATCATCCGCGGCGCTCAGCAGGACACTGTTAAGGGCCTTTTTCTTATGGAGCACGGGCCAGCAGGTGCAGGGTTCGACCGGGAGCAATTCAATCCCGCTCTGGGCCGACCGGAGTTTCTGGTGGTGCAGGGCTCGTGTCTTACCGAGAGCGCCCAACAGGCGGATGTGGTTCTGCCCTCTGCTGCTTTTTGGGAACAGGATGGCACCTTTACCACCATGGAGCGCCGCATAAGAAGGCTCAATCCCGTACTGGAAGCACCCGGGAAGGCACGGGCAGACTGGCAAATTCTCGCCGACCTGCTGGGCCGACTGGATCCTGAGAGGCGATACGGGGGAGTCGAGGAAATATACTGGGAGATACTCTCCACGGTACCTTCTTATCAGGGCATGACCTACGAACGACTGGGAAAAGACGGGTTGCAGTGGCCTGTCGAGGCGTCAACCGGCGGTGCGCCCTCTGGATTGCTTCCTCTCGATCTGTTGAAAAAACCCCTGGCATTCGCGGGTTGGGAATGATCGCGACCCGGCCGGGAAACCGGCTGAATCTTACCAGTTGTGCATCAGGTTCATCCCCTCGAAACGGGCTACGTCGTTTTCCATCCGGTGAAAACGGTCCGCAATAACACGGCTCAGGTTACTCATGCATACATACCCGATCCGGGGATTTTCGGCGAAAAGAGTGGTCAAGTCGTTCCTGCTGATCCGGTAAAGCCTGCAGGGCTGATCGCCGACGTAGGAGGAAAGGGTGATTTTGTAAGGCGGCACCAGGGCCGACCAGCCGAAGACATTGCCGGGCCGGATGATGGAAATGATGTGCTCACGGGCCGGGTCTCTGCCGGGCATTTCGTATCGGAGACTCACTTCGCCCTTGACCACCAGATAGATGTCCTCGACCTCATCGCCTTCCTTGTAGATCACCTCGCCCGGGCTCCGATCGTCCGGCCTGCAGAGTTTGTTGATTTTCCTCAATTCCTGTCCATTGAGGCCGCTGAATAAATCAACACCTGCCAAGAATTCCATTTCGTCCATGAGCACCTCCTGTTCCAATGATGGAAAAGGTCACCGGTCGGAACCGGACCCAGGTTAGAAATTAAGGCTTCCCGGGAGGTATGGCCGGCCTGGGGATGGGAGTGATGAGGATAATGGGGATGAGGATGATGGGGACCGGGAGGAGGCCATAACACACCCATGGCGGAGTTTAGCACAGTATGCGCGTCTCATCCAAACAAAATTGATGACATGCAGGTGGGTCACTTAATTATTGACAAAAGGCGGAGCCTCTGATTGTTTTCTCACAAGCCAAAAAATCCGGACTGAAAAAAGCTCAACCTGGATTTCTCACCGACTTTCTGGTGAATTTTTAAGGGAGGAGAAAAAGAACAAATCTGCATGAAAAGAGAACCGGAACAACCGATACGCAGGCGGGAAACGCCGACAGCGGACCTGTTTCTTGAAGGAGGGAAGGTCCTCAACGTCTATTCGGGAGAGATCCTCGATGTCAATGTGGCGGTGAGGGGGGAGAAGATCCTGTACGTGGGCCCGAGCTCCAATTCTCTGGGAGAAGAGACGCTTCGGCTGGACATGACCGGGAAGCTGCTTGTCCCCGGCTACGTGGAACCCCACTGCCACCCCTGGAACATCTACACCCCTCTCTCTCTCGGCGAGGAGGCCTGCAGGCTCGGGACCACCACGCTCGTCTGTGACAATCTCATCTTTTACCTGCTGATGGGCGTGGATCGCTTCGAGGCGTTTATGCGTGCCTTTTCGGACATGCCGGTGAAGTTCTTCTGGTCTATCCGCATCGTCCCTCAGACGCCGATGGAAGAAGAGGCCTTATTTTCAACGGCGAACCTGGAGAGACTCCTCCGGAGTCCCTTCGCGATCTCCGTCGGGGAGATCACGAGATGGCAGGAACTGGTGAAAGGCGACCCGAAGATCCTCGACCTGATACGCTTCGCGCGTGAACTCCGGAAACGTGTGGACGGACACACCGCAGGAGCGAAGTATGAAAATCTCGCCGTTATTTCCCGCGCAGGAGTGGAATCCTGCCATGAGAGCATCAGCGCCGAGGAGGCGCTCGACCGGTTGCGGCTGGGATTTTACGTGCTGTTGCGGGAGAGCTCGCTGCGGCAGGACCTGCGAATCCTCTTGAAGGGAATTCTGGACACCCCCCACTCCACGCGCCGGGTTATGCTGACGACGGACAGTTCTACCCCGGCTTTCCAGCTGGAAACCGGGATGACCGATCGTCTCATCGAGATCGCCATGGAGGAGGGGATCGATCCTGTCGAGGCGTATCGCATGGTGACCCTCAATCCTGCGTCCTACTTCGGCCTCGAAGACCTGATCGGCGGGATCGCCCCGGGGAGAGACGCGGATATCCTCGTGTTGAGAGATCTGCATCACCCCACTCCAGAAGCGGTCATCTCACGGGGGCGGATGGTTGCCGAAAGAGGCGCACTCCTCCGCCCGTTTCCTGAGATGGAGTGGAAGCGTTTTTTTACCGGCTCCGCGTGGATCGGACACGGGTGGCGCGCAAAGTCCGACTTCTTCAGGATCCCCATTGAGGGAAATAGCGGGGGACAAACGGTTTCTTTCCCCGTGATTAAACTCCTTAATCCCGTGATCACGCGTGTGGAGCGAGTGGACTTCCCGGTGCGGAACGGGTTCGTGGACGTGTCCGCCATGAACGGATTCAGCTGGGTTGCCGCCCTGAACAGGCATGGAAGCTGGGTCGCAAACGGCATCATCCAGGGCTATGCCGATCGCCTGGAAGGGATCGCCTCCACCTTCAACACCGCAACCGAGATCATCGTGATAGGCCGCAGCCCGGACGCCATGGCGTCTGCAGTAAACCGGGTGCTCGATATGGGCGGAGGGATTGCTGCGGTGGAAGAAGGAAGAGTCGCCTTTGAGTTTCCCCTTCCCCTCGGTGGAATGATGTCCGAGAGGCCATTGATAGAGCTGGCCGAAAAGGATGCGGCCTTTCAGGAATTCCTTTCCCGGCGAGGCTTTCCTTTCCACGACCCCCTGTACACCTTCATTTTCCTCCCCAACGACTTCCTGCCGGAAGTCAGGATCAATCGCAGGGGCGTGGTTGATATAAAAAAGGACGAGGTCCTCTGGCCTGCAAGGAGACTCTCCTAGCCCTCTCTGAGGCTCAAGGAGGAAGCGTTCCCATCACGGATTCCGCGCAAGAGTAACCGTTAGACTGTGAGGATCGCAACATGAGCGGCATACGGTATGTACACACGAACATTGTAGCAAAAGACTGGCGCAGGATCGTTGCGTTTTATGTCGACGTCTTCGGATGTAAGATTGTTCCGCCGGAACGGAAGCTGTCCGGAGCCTGGCTTGAAGAACTGACCGGCATCCCGGACGTGCGGATTCAAGGTGCCCACTTAGCCCTTCCCGGTTACCAAGAAAACGGGCCGACTTTGGAAGTGTTCGGCTACTCGCCTGAGGTGGTACGATCCAAGCCGGATGAGATCAATCGGCGTGGTTTCGGGCATATTGCATTCCACGTTGACGACGTGGAAGCGCTGGTCAAGCGAATCCGGGAAGCCGGGGGTGGAATTCTAGGTTCAGTCGTTCGGAAAGAATATGAAGAGATCGGTACATTAACCGTTGCGTATTGCCATGATCCCGAAGGCAACTACGTTGAGGTCCAGAACTGGTCGGCTTAGCGAAGGAGGAAAATGAGTATGGCAAAAGATCCTGGGATAGGCAAAAAAGTTGTGGCCACAGTTACCGGTGTGAAAGGAAAGTGCAGTGCCGGCCATCAGCAGGGGGAAACCTTTGAGATCAGTTGTTATGATCCCGGCGGGTTATGCGGATTTTTCTATCATGATATTTTTCCCAGCCTCTGTACTTTTCAATTCGGGGGGAATCTGCCATGGTGGGAGGGCGATACGATCGAACTGCAATGCCCGGACAGCGATAACCTGGTGACAATAAAATTGCAGAGATTCGAGCGGAATTGAGGTGCAGAAATGTTACCCGGCAGGGGAGAAGAATGGTGCTGCCTCCATCCACAGCGCTGATCGTCATTGATCTTCAGGAGGCAATTGATCACCCGAGCTGGGGACGGCGCAATAATCCGCAAGCCGAAGAGAACATCTACCGGGCCAGGAAGGTTGCGAATTCAATGAAGCGGCGTTGCCGAAAAGATGTTTTCCTTTTCTCGCGCAACCCTCTATTCGTGGACAGGCCGCTCTTGTGGAACGACCTGTCCTCAGACCCGGAAGATCCCTTTTACCCTCTCTTCGATGTCCTTAAGGTCCTGGTCGTTGGGTCTTCCCCGGATATCCCCCAACCTGCCCGATAGCGACATCTCCTGAAGTCTTTCTGTCTTGTATTCACCGATGACGTACCATTCAGCCAGTATCGTATAGCCAAGATGATCAAATAACTGGCCCATATACTTGACTGCCGGAATGGCTTCATTCATGCCGGTATGTCCGCCGCCGTAAGTACAGTACACAGCGCACTGTGCCGATGGCCTTCTTGGCGAGGCAGGCCGTATTTCACCGACCCCGGCATATTTTTGCATGCATCCTCTGAAAAGGCCCATAAGCGCCTTGCCCGGCAGCTGGCCGTACACTCCGGACCCGACAAACACAAAATCGTATTTGAGGATGTCGACTTCCATGTCCTTACCGGTTATCTTCACCGTATCCACCTCATGACCTGATTGCTGCACGGTATCACGAATCCGGAACGCCACCTTTTCGGTATTTCCGCTTGTAGTGAAATAGAGATTGAGTACTTTCATGCATCCTCCTTTGATCCATGTTACAACTAAATCG
>Ga0315535_1003112_pt1 | contig 10305 bp, 5 predicted proteins | sample SalMarSW160220MG_2_FD_203092 | JGI IMG/M metagenome (GOLD analysis project Ga0315535, IMG submission 203092) | Salt marsh sediment microbial communities from the Plum Island Ecosystem LTER, Massachusetts, United States - Salt Marsh Sediment SW1602-20 ...
CAGCGGGATCGATCTGCCCAATGAGCTGTCGGGTCTGGTGCCCAGTCCGCAGTGGAAGGAACGCACCCAGAACATGCCCTGGTTTCCTGGCAACACGGTCATGTTGTCCATCGGCCAGGGCTATCTATTGGCCACGCCCCTGCAGATGCTCGGCATGGCCTGCGCCGTGGCCAACCACGGGGTGATTTACCGGCCGCACCTGCTGAAACGCGTGGTCACCGGCTCGGGCACGCTCATTCACGAAGTGAAACCGGAAGTCATGTACCGGATCAACGCCGCGCCCGAGTACTGGCAGCTCCTGCAGCAGGCCATGACGGACGTCGTCCGCAGCCGCCGCGGAACCGGCCACCAGGCGGCCCTGCGCGGGATCCGGGTCGCGGGGAAGACCGCCACGGCCCAGAATCCCCACGGGGAGGACCACGCCGCCTTCCTGGCCTATGCGCCCGCGGACAAGCCGGAGATCGCCATGATCGTCTATTTGGAAAACGCCGGCGGGGGGGGCAGAGAAGCCGCCCCCATCGCCCGACAAGTCTTGGAGGCCTATTTTGGCGTCCCATCCCGGGAAATGGTGGAAACGAAGTAAGATCCACGTGCGGCCGCGCCTGGCCCAGGGCATCGATTACAGCATCCTGCTGCCGGCCCTGCTGCTGTGCCTGGTGGGCGTGGCGATGATTTATTCCGCCACGCACGCGAGCCCCGCCATGTCCACGCTCTACCTGCGGCAGTTGCTGTGGCTGGCGCTCGGCCTGGTCGGGTTCTTCTTCTGCGCCTCCATCAACTACCAGGTCATCCTCGACCGCTACGCCTACCCGCTGTACTGGCTGATGATCATCCTGCTCGCCGTCCTGCTGGCGGCCGGCGAGGAAATCGCGGGCTCGCGGCGCTGGCTGGCGCTCGGCCCTTTCAGTTTTCAACCGTCGGAATTCGCCAAGATCACCACGGTCCTGGTCCTGGTGAAATATTTAACCAGCCACGAGGAGCACCTCCAGTCCTGGGATGTTCTGCTCGGCACCTTTTTCCTGGCCGGACTGCCCATGGCCCTCATCCTCAAGGAGCCGGACCTGGGCACGGCCCTGATCTTCATGGCCGTGCTGTTCATGCTGCTGTACGCGTCCGGGGTGTCTCCCAGGCGGCTGGCGGGCATCGTGGTTTTCGGATTGCTTTTTTCGCCCGTGCTGTGGCTGCTGCTCAAGGATTATCAGCGCCAGCGCTTGCTGGTTTTTCTCAATCCGCGGGCGGACACGCTCGGAGCCGGCTACAACGTCATCCAGTCCAAAATCGCCATCGGCTCCGGCAGGATCCTGGGCAAGGGCTGGCTGGAGGGCACTCAGGGACAACTGCGCTTCGTGCCCGAGCACCACACGGACTTCATTTTTTCGGTCTTGGCGGAGGAATGGGGTTTTCTCGGCAGCCTGGCCCTGCTGCTGTTGTTCGTGGTGCTGCTGCTGCAGGCCCTGCGGGTCGCGCGCTTGGCGCGGGATTTGAGCGGGAGCCTGCTGGCCGTGGGTTTGACCACCATCGTGGCCACGCAGGTGGTCATCAACCTGAGCGTGGCGACCGGCATCCTGCCGGCCACGGGGATGACCCTGCCCCTGGTGTCCTACGGCGGCTCCTCCCTGCTGGCGACCCTGTGCATCCTGGGGCTGCTGATGAATATCTGGTCCAGCCGGATCATGAAATGAAAGCCTCCGAATCCGCCCAGCCGTCTGATCCCGCGCGGGACTCCCTGCCGGCCCCGGCTGCCAGGCCCCGCGGAGCCGATCCGGCTCCGCCGCCCCGCCGGGGCGCGAATTGCGGCCGCACCCTGCGGCAAAGCGTCCTGCCGCGCGTGGTCAAGCCCGCCCGGTATATCGGAGGGGAATGGAACCAGATCCGCAAGGACCCGCGCGCCGCGGCCTGCCGCATGGTCCTGGCGTTCCCGGACGTCTACGAAATCGGCATTTCGTATCCGGGTTACAAGATTCTTTACGAGCGGCTCAACCAGATGCCTGAGGTTTATGCCGAGCGGGCGTATGCCCCCTGGCCCGACCTGGAAGAGATCCTGCGGGCCGAAGGCCTGCCCCTGTGCAGCCTGGAAACCGGCACGCCCCTGCGGGAGTTCCACTGGCTGGGAATCACCCTGCAGCACGAACTGTCCTATTCCAACGTGCTCAACCTGCTGGACTTGGGCGGCGTCGCCCTGGCCGCCGCGCAGCGGCGTGAGGAGGATCCGCTGGTGGTGGCCGGAGGGCCGGGCGCGGCCAATCCCGAACCGCTGGCCGAATGCCTGGACCTCGTGGTCCTGGGCGACGGCGAGGACGTGGTGCCCGAAATGATCCGCCTCCAGCTGCAGGTGGCCACCCGTCCCCGTTCCGAGCGCATCCACGCCCTGTCCGGAATTCCCGGGGTCTATGCTCCCGCCCGCTACCGCGCCGTCTTTGCCGCCGGCGGCTTCCGGGGCTTGGCGGCCGAGGACGGCGCCCCGCCCGTCGTGGCCCGGCGGGTGGCCGCGCCGCCCGACCTGCCTCAGCGGCCATTGGTGCCTTTTTTGAGCGTGCCGCACGACCGCGTCGCCACCGAGTTGTTCCGGGGCTGCGTGCGGGGTTGCCGTTTCTGCCAGGCCGGCATGATTACCCGCCCGGTGCGCGAACGGGACCCGGAGAGCGTTGCGCGGCACGTTCTGGCCCAGCTGGCGGCCACGGGCTACGAGGAAGCCTCCCTGTTCTCGCTGTCCTCGGGGGATTACTCCCGGCTGCTGCCGCTGCTGGGCCGTCTGCGGGCCCAGCTCGAGTCCCAGCGCACGGCCCTGTCTTTTCCCTCGTTGCGCCTCGAATCCTTCCGCCACGAACTGGCGGAAATGGTCCGCAGCGTGCGCCGGACGGGCCTGACCTTCGCGCCGGAATGCGGCAGCGCGCGCCTGCGCCGGGTCATCAACAAGGCGGTGGCCGACGAGGGGCTGCTGGACAACTTGGCGCAGGCTTTCCGCGAGGGCTGGGACTTGGTGAAGCTTTACTTTATGATCGGGCTGCCCACCGAGACCGAGGCGGACGTGCTCGAGATCGCGGACTTGGTCAAGCGCATGCTGGCCGTCGCGCGCCGCACGGGCCACGGGCGCCGCCCGCCCCGGATCCACCTCAGCGTCAACCTGTTCGTGCCCAAACCGCACACGCCTTTCCAGTGGGAAGGGCAGCTGCCGCGGGCCGAGGCCGCCGAGCGCCTGCGGCGGCTGTCGGCGGCCCTTCCCCGGGGCGTGAACTACCGTTTCGGACCCCAGGACGCCGATGAATTGAACCGGGCTTTTTTAGAGGCGGTCCTGGCCCGGGGCGACCGCCGGTTGTGGCCCGCGATCCGCCGGGCCTGGGAACTGGGCGCGCGCTTCGATTCCTGGGGGGAGCATTTCCGCTTCGCGGTCTGGGAGCAGGCCTTTGCCGAGACCGGGATCGACCCGGAAGCCTATGCCCTGCGCGAGCGCCCGGCCTCGGAACCCTTGCCTTGGGAACACCTGGATTTCGGCGTCCGCCGGGAATTTCTGCTGCGGGAACGGGAGCGCAGCCGCCGGGAGGAAACCACGCCGGATTGCCGCCGGGAAGGCCCCTGCCAGCAGTGCGGCGCCGCGGATCCGGAGGTCTGCCTCGCGGCCCCGGCCCGGGACCTGCAGAATTTCCTGCGGGCCACGCAGCGCCCGGCGGGCCCGGTGCGGGAGAGCGTGCGCTACCGTTTGCGCTACCGGAAAAACGGGGATATGCGCTTTGTCGGACACCTGGACATGGTCAACGTCTTCCGCCGGGCCGCACGGCGCGCGGACCTGCCGTTGCATTATTCCCAGGGGTTTCATCCCCAACCGGGCCTGTCCTTCGGACCGCCGCTGCCCCTGGGATATTTGGGTTGCGGAGAGTGGCTGGACTTAGGGCTGGATGCCTGGCAGGAACCCGAGGCCGTGGCCCGGAACTTCAACGCCGCGCTGCCGGAGGGGTTGAACATCGAGAACGTGCGGGAGATCCCCTTGAGCGCGCCTTCCTTGGCGGAGCGGATCAACGCCGGGGAGTACCAGGTGGAAATGCCGCTGACCGCGGAGGCGGGGGCGGAGCTGGCCCGCCGGGTGCAGGTTTTCCTGGACGCCGACACGGTCATGGCGGCACAATGGTCCAAGCAGGGGCCGCAGCCGGTCAACCTGCGCCCGTCCGTCCGGCGCCTGACCTGCACCGAGTCTCCGGCCGTCACCCTGCGGATCTGGCATGAAAACCTGCCGGGGGGCGGAAAAATATCAACCCTGGTGGAGCATCTCTGCCGGGACTCGGTCCCGCCCTGGCGCTGCCAGGTGACGCGGACGGTTTCGGGTTTTCTGCATCAGGGATCCCTGACCATCCCCTGAGGGCCCGCCGCCGCGTTGGCCGGCGGAGCGCCGGGGAAGAGAACGTTTGCGAAGCCGCTTGGTGCGGCTTAAATACTTTTTACAGGAACGAGGAAAAATTCATGAAACGCATAAAACGAAGACGCCGCGAAAACCGGGTCTTGACGCCGCTGGCTTCCCAGGAGCGGGAGATGCTGATTGCCCGGGACAAGGGTGAAACGCGCATCGGCTTCCTGGAGGCGGGCCGGCTGGCGGAGTTTTACTTCGAACGCGACCAGGAAACCACCATCGTCGGCGGGATCTACAAGGGTCGCGTCGTGGCCGTGCTGCCCGGCCTGCAGGCCGCGTTCGTCGACATCGGCCTGGAGCGCAGCGGGTTTCTGCATGTCCGCGACATTCTGACCGAGGCCCTGACCATCGAGGACTATATGAACGCCAAGCAGGCCCGCAAGCAGGAGGAGGACATCGAGGACGTGGTGTCCGACGGTGCGGAGCCGGGCAAGGACCGGGGCCGGGGGTTCCGCAAACCGATCCAGGAGCTGCTGAGCAAGGGACAGGAGATCCTGGTGCAGGTGGAGAAGGAATCCATCTCCACCAAGGGGCCGCGCCTGACCGGGCAGATCTCCATGCCGGCCCGCCTGCTGGTGCTGATCCCCAAGGCGCAGCACAGCGGAATTTCCCACCGCATCACCGATGAGAAGGAACGCTCGCGCTTGAAGCAGATCCTGGACCGGATCACCCCCAAGGGTTTCGGCGCCATCGCCCGCACCTCGGCCCAGAACGCCAGCGAGGATGAGCTGAAGGCGGACATCCAGTACCTCCTGAAGGTGTGGAAGCAGATCAAGGTCAAGGAAAAAAAGAGCCGGGCGCCGGTCGTCCTGTACTCCGAAGCGGATCTGGTCCACCGGGTGGTGCGGGATCTCCTGACCAAGGACGACCGCCGCATCCGCATTGACGCCGGCGAGGAGAGCAAGAACCTCAAGGCCTGGCTGACATCTTTTTTATCCACCTGGAAACCCGTGGTGGAAATTCACCAGGGCGAATTGCCTCTGTTTGAAGCCCTCAACTTGGAAGTCGAGATCGAGAAGGCCCTGCGGCCCAAGGTCTGGCTGAAATGCGGCGGCTACCTGGTGGTGGAGGAAACCGAGGCCCTGGTGGTGGTGGACGTCAATACCGGCCGCCACATCGGCAAGAAGCGCCAGGATGACACGATTCTCAAGACCAACCTCGAGGCCGCCCAGGAGATCGCCCGGCAGTTGCGGCTGCGGGATCTGGGGGGCATCATCGTCCTGGATTTCATCGACATGCGCATCGAGGAGCACAAGGAACGGGTGTTTCTCGAGCTGGCCCAGTCCCTGCAGCGGGACCGCGCCAAGACCAGCCTGCGGCAGCTGACCGACCTGGGTCTGATCGAGATGACCCGCAAACGCGTCCGGGGCAGCCTGCTGCGCACCCTGTGCGAACCGTGCCCCATGTGCCGGGGCTTGGGCTGGGTGCGCTCGCGGCCCAGCATGGCCCTGCGCCTGGAACGCATGCTGCGGAAGGCCCTGCGCCTGACCGAGGAGCGGGAATTGATCCTGGAAGTCTCGCCCTTCTGGCTGCACTACACCGGAGAGGCCGAGTTGCGGGAGCAGGCGCGCACCGCCCGGGCTACCGTCCGCGTGACGGCCAACCCGGACTTGAAACCCGAGGAAATGCGTCTGCTGTCGCCGCTCACCGGGCTGCTCATCGTGGGCAACGTCGGCGAGCCGTGACGGCGCGGCGGCCGGCCGGACCGGGACCAGGCCGCGAAACGGAAACCGGAAAGGGTGATGACCCATGTTCGACAACGTGCGAGCGGTATTCGCCAAAGATCCCGCGGCGCGCAACCTCTTGGAGGTCCTGCTGTGCTATCCCGGCCTGCACGCCATCTGGTTCCACCGCCTGGCCCACGCGCTCTGGCTCCTCAAGCTCAAGACCCTGGGGCGGTGGGTGTCCCATCTCTCGCGCTGGCTGACGCTCATTGAAATCCATCCCGGCGCCAAGCTCGGGAAGGGGGTTTTCATCGACCACGGGGCGGGCGTGGTCATCGGCGAGACGGCCGAAGTGGGCGCGGGGGTGCTGATCTATCAAGGGGTCACCCTGGGCGGCACCTCGCTCTCCCGCGGCAAGCGGCATCCCACCATCGGGGCCGACACCGTGATCGGGGCGGGCGCCAAGATCCTGGGCGCGATCGTGATCGGGGCGGGCGCCAAGATCGGAACCCAGGCCGTGGTCGTGCGGGATGTGCCGGCGGGGTGCACCGTGGTGGGCAATCCCGGCAAGGTGGTGCGCCTGCCCTCCGGACAGCGTCCGCCCTCGCCCTTGGATCACGGCCAATTGCCGGACCCGGTCGCCGAGGTTGTCCGTCACCTCGACAACCGGATCGAGGCCCTGACCAAGCTGCTGTTGGAGAAAAACTGCTTCACGGCCCGGGAGTTCGAGCGGCAACACATGCACGAGGAAGAAACTTACGTGGAGAGCTTCCTGGAGCAGGACCGGCCGGAGCCGGGCTAGGCGGCCACGGGTCCATTGCCGAGTTGACAGGGAAGCACGGGGACCGTACAATCGAATTCCATTCCGTCTCGTCCGGCGGGCGACGGCGTTCGCTCCGCCGCCGGGCCGCGGGCAGAGGAACCGAGCATGGATGTATTTGCGAAAGCCTATCATTATCATGATGCCGAGGAAGTCATCCGCCAGGGTCTGTACCCGTATTTCCGGGTCAATGAATCCATGGTGGACACCACGGTGGTGATGGACGGGCACAAAACGGTGGTGGTCGGTTCCAACAACTACCTGGGCCTGACTTCCCACCCGGAAGTCATCGAAGCCGGAATCCGCGCGATCCAGAAATACGGCAGCGGCTGCACGGGTTCGCGCTTCCTCAACGGCACCATTGACCTGCACGTCGAGCTGGAAAATCGCCTGGCCGAGTTTATGGAAAAAGAAGCGGCGCTGGTCTTTTCCACGGGGTTTACCACCAACCTGGGCATCATCTCCACCCTCGTCAGCAAGGGCGACGTCGTCATCTCCGACCGCACCAACCATGCCTCCATCCTGGACGGCTGCCGCTTGGCGTTCGGCAAGCTCATCAAGTTCCGGCACAACGACATGGAGGATTTGGAGCGCATCCTGGCCAACTTGGAGGACCGGGACGTCGGCAAGCTGATCGTGGTGGACGGCGTGTTTTCCATGGAGGGCGACCAGGCCGACCTGCGGCGGATCGTGCCCCTGGCCAAGAAGTACGGCTGCCGGGTCATGGTGGATGAAGCGCACGGCCTGGGCGTGCTGGGCAGGCGGGGGCGCGGCGCCGGCGAGGAGCAGGGCTTGTTGCATAAAATCGATCTCGTCATGGGCACCTTTTCCAAGTCGTTGGCCAGCATCGGGGGCTTCGTCGCCGGGGAGCGGAAAGTCATCTCTTTTCTCAAGCACAACGCCCGGTCCTTCATCTTCCAGGCGGCGCCGCCGCCGGCGGCCGTGGCCACGGCCCTGGCGGCCCTGACCATCCTGGAGCGCGAACCGGAACGCATGCTGAAGCTCCGGGAAAACGTACAGTACATGCTGCAAGCCGTCCGCGACCTGGGCTTTCATACCGGCCCCACCGAATCCGCCATCATTCCCATCCTGGTGGGGGACAACCTGAAAACCTTCCAGTTCGCCAAGATGCTGATGGAGGAGGGCGTCTACGTCAACCCGGTGGTTTCCCCGGCCGTGCCGCCCAACCTCTCCTGCCTGCGCACATCCTACACGGCCACCCACACCCGGGCGGAATTGGATTTCGTGCTGGACAAGCTGAAAAAAGTCGGCACGGCCTTGGACCTCATCGGGCCCAACGCGCCGGGCGCGCCCGTGGAAGTGTATCCGGTACCGCCGGCCCGCAGGAAAAAGGAGAAGGGCGAGCAGAAAAAATTCCTGAAGTTGCCCTGGGGCATCTACAGCCAGGACCGGAACTGGGTTCCGCAGCTGATTACCGACGTGGAAACGGTGTTTGATCGCGAGGAAAACACCTTTTTCCGCCACGGCGATGCGCAGGCCTTTTTGGCCCGCCGCGGCAAGCAGGTGGTCGGCCGCATCGTGGCCGCGGTGGACCACCGCGCCAACCGGACGCACGGGGAACGCGCGGGCATGTTCAGCTTCTTCGAAGTGGAGCAGGATTATCCCGCCGCGGCCGCCCTGCTGGATGCGGCCCGGACCTGGCTGGCCGAGAGGAATCTTGCGCTCATGCGGGGACCCATGGCCTTCTCCCAGTTGGACGGCCTAGGCTGCCTGGTGGAGGGCTTTGACACGCCGCCGGCCATCATGATGCCGCATAACCCACCCTACTATGCCGCGTTCCTGGAGCAGTACGGCTTTCAAAAAAGCAAGGATTTTTTCGCCTACGGCCTGGATGTCCGCGAATCGCTGCCCGCGCGCCTGGAAAAGCTGGCGGAACACACCCGGCGCAGGCAGGCCGTCAAGGTGCGCCACCTGCGCATGACGCGCTTCCGCCGGGAAATGACGGCCATCATGGAGATCTTGAACGACGCGCACCGCCAGACGTTCGGCTTCACGCCCTTGAGCAACGAAGACCTGAAGTATTTCATCGCCAAGCTCAAGCCCGTGATCGTGCCCGAGCTGGTCAATTTCGTGCTGGTGAAGCGCAAGCCGGTGGCGTTTTCCCTGATCCTGCCCAACTACAACGAGGTCCTGAAGCGCTTCAACGGCCGCATCGGGATCACGGACATGATCAAGTTCTACTGGTATTCCAAGCAGATCAAGACCCTGCGTTTCGCCCTGCTGGCCGTGCGCCGCGCCTACCAGCGCCGCGGCCTGGAGACCCTGCTGTACTGGGAATCCTTCCGGCGGGCCCAGGCCTTGGGCTATACCAGCGGCGAGCTTTCCTGGGTGCCGGAGGACGACCGCCTGCTGCGCAAGGCCATCGAGTCCAACGGCGGACAGCGCAGCAAGATCTACCGCGTCTACGAGCTGAAAATCTGACCCGCCCGGCGGCCGGCCGCCGGATTCATCCGCGTCAAGGAGGAGACTGGATGCCTGAACCCCCGCGCCTGCGCGTACACGTGGTTTCGGAAACCCCGTTCATCATGAAAGGCCAGGGGGTGCACACGGCTTTCGTGGATTGCGTCGACCTCTTGCAGGCCGGAACCGACGTGGAGGTGGTCGTCAACCAGGAGGGGTGGGGCGACATTTTCCACGCGCATACCTACGGGCCCTATTATTTCTGGAAGGGCCGCCGCTACCGCGGCCGCCGCGTCTTCACCGTGCACGTCATTCCCGATTCCATCAAGGGTTCGCTGCCGGCCTGGAAGCTGGCCATGCCTTTCGTGCGCTGGTATTTCCGCCGCGTTTATTCCTACGCGGACGTCTGCATCGCCATATCCCCCATGGTGGAACGGGCGATCCGCGACCTGAAGGCCAAGACGCGCATCGCCCGGATCTACAATCCGATCCACACGGAAAAATTCGCGCCCACCCCCGAGAAGCGGGCCGCGGGGCGCAGACTGCTGGGTTTGAAACCCGAAGAGTTCGTCGTCCTGGGCGTGGGGCAGCTGGAAGGGCGCAAGGGTGTGGAGGATTTTCTCGACGTCGCGGAAAGCTGCCCGGAATACACCTTCGTGTGGGTGGGCGGGCGCCCCTTCGGGATGATGACCGAGGGCATCGTGAAGCTCAACCGCCGCATCGCCGCGGCCCCCCCGCACATCCGGTTTCCGGGCCTGTTCGACCTGAAGGACATGCCCGCGATCTACAACGCCGGCGATCTCCTGCTGTTCACCAGTTACCAGGAGAATTGTCCCTTGGTGCCCGTCGAGGCCGCGGCCGCGGGCCTGCCGGTCCTCTACCGCGACATCCAGGAATACCGGGAACTGTACGAGAATCCCTACCTCAAGGCCCGGGACACCGCGGAGTTCATCCAGCTGACCCGGCGCATGGCCACGGAGCCAAAGTACCGCCAGGAGGGC
>Ga0315535_1003116_pt1 | contig 10302 bp, 9 predicted proteins | sample SalMarSW160220MG_2_FD_203092 | JGI IMG/M metagenome (GOLD analysis project Ga0315535, IMG submission 203092) | Salt marsh sediment microbial communities from the Plum Island Ecosystem LTER, Massachusetts, United States - Salt Marsh Sediment SW1602-20 ...
GCTGTGTACTTGTTACCGCCGTATGCATCCCTGCACTGCTACTGCTCGGTTCAGCGAAAGCCGATCAACCTGAGCTCATAGTCGTTTCGGACGACGGCGACAGCTCGATCTCGTTTCACCTGGCGCTGCAACTGCGCTGGGAGTATGCCTACAACGAAAGCAATCAGGGCGGGGATCACTACACCCAAAATCGCATTTACTTTCGCAGGCTGCGGCCGGTCATCAATGGCAACATCCTGACTTCCGACCTGAGCTACCTGCTGCATTTGAGCGTGGCGCCCGGCGCCCTGGAACTAATGGACCTGTGGCTCGACTATCGATTTCACCCGAGCTACCGGCTACGGGTCGGGCAAATGAAGATTCCCTTTACGCGCTACCGGCTGAACTCGTTCAAGGACCTCGCGTTGCTGGACTGGGCCGGCCCGACCCGTTATTTCGGTGCCGAGCGCCAGGTAGGGCTGCTTGTGCATAACGGCCTCGGGAACCCGGGCGCCTTCGAGTACCAGTTCGGCATTTTCACCGGGGTCAACGCCCGGGCCGCGAACGGCATCGGCATGTCGCTGGCATACGCCGAACCGATTTACAGCCCGTCCTCGCTTGTTGATCCCGACGGGCGCCTGTTTTCCGAGATGCACACCGAAATTGCCGCGCACCTGGCCTGGAATGCGTCAGGCATCGACACACGCCGGCCGACGGATTTCGAGGGCGGGCCGGCCAGGTTTTCTGTGGGTCTGAGCGTCGCCTGGGATCTCGATCCCACTCCGCGCGAGGACATGCGCCTGAGACTGGCTCCGGAGGCAGTTTTCAAGGTATACGGGTTTTCGGCCTGGGCCGTGCTGATGGCAGGTCTCAGCGATCACTTGATGGACGGGAAGCGTTATGCCCCGGCCTTTTTGGGCACTATACTGCAGGCCAGCTACCTGTTTTTCGAGACTTACGAGATAGGGCTGCGTTACTCGCTGATCGATTATCTAGCAGGATTGCGGGACGACGCCGGCGCATATGCCGCCGCCGTGGTTTTGTCCGCCAGCGATCCTGCCGAGGTCGACGAGCTTGGCAGGCGTTTTTCGCTTACAGGCAAAATCATCCGCGAACACGAGGTCGACCTTGGCTTCAACTGGTACCTGATGGGCCGCACTCTGAAGTGGCAGGTCGATGCCGGCCTGCTGGTTTATGAACAGCTCGACGGCAGCCGCAGCGACATTCGGCTCAGAACCCAGATCCAGCTTGCTTTCTGAAAAGGAGGACTGCGTGGGACAGAAGGAATTCGAAGCGGCGCTGTCGGGGGTCAAGACGCTTCCCGATCAGCCGCCTAACGTATTGCTTGAACTCTATGGCCTGTACAAGCAGGCAACCAGCGGTGACGCCGGCGGCAAGCGCCCGGGAGTGTTTGATCTCAAGGGCAGGGCGAAATACGACGCCTGGGCGGCCAGGAAGGGTATGACCAGGGATGCGGCCATGGACGAGTACGTGGCGCTGGTCGACAAATTACAGAGGGAGAACGAATAGGCATTCGAACCAGCGTCGGATGGGCGAATAGTTGCGCTAAGCTGGCATGCTTCTTGCTTTATATCTCGTCAGAATGGTTCGCTTGATGAATAATAAAGGGTTTTTAGCGGCTTTGTTGTGCGCCCTGTGCGTCAGTGTGTGCGTCTTCGAACATGTTGCCTTTGCCGGGGAGACCGAACAGGTCGAACATTTCAGAAGCGGAGAGTTCAACGGTAGCCTGAGCTGGGACGGGATCAGCGCCGTTGAAACAGGTGTCTACCGCTTCGGAGGCTCGGCCGGAATGTTCCTGTTGAACGGTTTCGAGATCGGCTACGAGCAGCAGTTCATCATGCCGCCGGGTGAATCTACCGAGAGCCGCTCGTGGGGTTTCGTTCGCCTGGTGCCGTTTCGCGACTGGCCGGCGGCTCCCTTTTTGGCTGTTCGACTGGGATACTACTACCTGCCGGACGCGAACGCCGCCGCAACCGGGATCGGTTGCGGAGCAACCGTGTTCGTAAGCAGCCACATAGCATTTGAGGCCAGCATCTATACCCAGTTAGTGTTTCACCCGCAGACTCCGGTAGAGCATCAGACCGAGTTCGACACCAGGTTCGTACTGTATTTCTGATAAAAATCTTTAGCTTATTTTACCGAAGCGGGCGTCGGCTGCCTTTATGATGACGTCGGCGGCGTCCTCGAAATCGAGGCTGTCGGTGTTGATCTCGAGGTCGTATTGCAGAAGTTCTCCGGGGCGGGTCATCTTCCTGACGAACTTCCTGCCGATCTCGGCCAGGAAGGACTCGCGCTCCTGTTCTCGTTTTTCTATTTCCTTCAAAGCTCTCTTTTCTGAGACATCCAGAAGCTGCATCACGTTTTTCACGCGTGTCTCCATGGACGCCTTGAGGAAGATCTTCAAAGCGTTTTTCAGAAGCAGGTGCGCAGCCCGTCCCAGGATGATGGCGTCGTTTCTCGAGATGATGTAGATCGCCCGCTGCAACAGATAGAAGTAGGTCTGCTTGCCCACGTTCCCGGCTACGGACGTCAGAAATGAGTCGACTACGCCCTGGGTCTTGCCGTCGAGCGATTCGAACATCTGGGCCTGGTATTTACCGTGGCTCTCGTCGGCCAGGACGTCCAGTATCTCCCGATCCCAGACAGGCAAGTCGAGACGCCGGGAGAGTAACTGGGAGACCGAGATACCGCCCGCCCCGAACATTCTCGAGATCGTAATAACCCGGCGCGGTTGATCGCCCGCCTTCTTGCCGCGAGACTTGGCATGCATCTCGTATCTGCGCGCTGCCTTTTCCAGAAGCTCCAGCGATGATCGTCTGTTCATAGTTGTTCTCCTGTTTTGGTACCGGGCTCTCGGATAGCAAAAGCTGGCTGACTCGTCAATGAAAACCGGATCTGCTTCGGGGTGTCCGATTTTCGGACACGCACAGGAATAGTATTTCAGCGCTTGAGCGCTAACCCCTCGAAAAGATTGCGCCCGCTTTTGTGGCACGCGGATTGCTTGTGTTTCGGCAAGGCTCAACCAAGGAGGCGCGATGCTTTCGCGGGTGTACTCTGCCGCAGTGCTGGGAGTGGATGCTTTTCGGGTCGACGTCGAGGTCGATCTGGCTCGCGGACTTCCCAACTTCGCCACGGTCGGCCTGGCGGAAGGCGCGGTCAAGGAAAGCCGCGTGCGAGTCGAATCGGCTTTGAAGAACTCCGGGATCGATTTTCCCCAGCGGCGTATCACCGTCAATCTGGCCCCGGCCAACGTTCGTAAAGCCGGCAGCGCTTTCGATTTGCCGATAGCCCTGGGGCTGGTCTCTTCTTCGGAGAAACTCGACAGCAAGATGCTCTCGTCGACTCTGGTGGTCGGCGAGTTGGGACTTGACGGCGAGGTGCGCCGTATTCCGGGAGCTATGTCGATGGCCGTTATGGCCAAGAAAAGCGGCTTGATAGAGATGATCTGCCCGGCCGATTGCGCGGCCGAGGCAGGCGTCGTCGGAGAACTGAAAGTCTTACCGGTAAACAGTTTCCGCCAGGTGGTCGAACATTTCACAGGACGCGAGTATCTCGAACCGATCGAAGTGGATCCAGCAGTTGCCCTCGGCAAAAGCTCGAGCTACTCGGTGGACTTTGCTGAGGTCAAGGGGCAGGCGCATGTAAAAAGGGCACTCGAAGTGGCCGCGGCCGGGGGACACAACCTTTTGATGCTTGGTCCGCCGGGCTCTGGGAAAACAATGCTGGCCAGGCGTCTGGCGACAATCCTGCCGCCTCTGACATTCCCCGAAGCGATCGAGACGACCAAGATCTATTCCATCATGGGCATGACTCCGGCCGGCACCTCGTTGATCGGATCGCGTCCCTTTCGCGCCCCGCACCACACGGTCTCGGACGCCGGCCTGGTGGGCGGCGGCAGCATCCCGCATCCGGGCGAAGTATCCTTGGCTCACAACGGCGTGCTTTTTCTGGACGAGTTGCCCGAGTTCCGTCGACACGTGCTGGAGGTGTTGCGCCAACCGCTTGAAGACTCGTATGTTACTATCTCGCGGGCGCAGATGGCGGTCACCTTCCCGGCGCGCATCATGCTGGTGGCGGCCATGAATCCATGTCCCTGCGGTTACCTGACCGATCCGGCCCACGTCTGCCTGTGCTCGCCGCAGGCAATCCAGCGCTATCGCTCCCAGGTCTCGGGGCCTTTGCTGGATCGCATCGACATTCAGGTCGAGGTGCCGGCCGTGCCCTACCGCGACTTGATGCAGCGGCCATCGGGAGACAATTCTGCCGCAATCCGCGACAGGGTGATCATGGCGCGTCGCACACAGCTTGGACGCTTCGCGGACGAACAGGGAATCGCCTGTAACTCCCAGATGCCTCCCGCATGCGTGCAGCGTTTTTGCCGCCTGGGAGCGGAATCCCGCGCGCTTCTGGAAAAGGCGGTAAAGCGCCTGGGTTTCAGCGCCCGGGCCATCGAGCGCATCGTCAAGGTCGCCCGGACGATAGCCGATCTGGAATGCGAAAAAAATTTATTGCCGGTCCACCTGGCCGAAGCTATCCAGTACCGCAGTCTGGATCGCGTAGTCGGTCGTTGATCATTGAAGGAGGAGAGCCATGGGAAAGATAAAGGACAAGCTGGAAAAAGTGGCAGCGACATTGGCGACGATCGAGAAGCAGTTCGGCAAGGGCGCTATCATGCGGCTCGGCGAGCGCGAGGTGGTAGATCATCCGGTCACTCCCAGCGGCTCGCTGACGCTCGATCTGGCTTTGGGCATCGGGGGCTATCCCAAGGGACGCCTGGTTGAAATCTTTGGTCCCGAGTCATCCGGAAAGACCACGCTGTCGCTGCATGCCATTGCCGAGGCCCAGAAGGCCGGCGGCATCGCCGCCTTCATCGACGCCGAGCATGCTCTCGACACCACTTACGCCGCTCGGCTGGGGGTCAAGACTGACGACCTGCTGGTCAGCCAGCCGGACACCGGGGAGCAGGCGCTGGAGATCGTCGATATGCTGGTGGCCGGAGGAGTGGACATGCTGGTGATCGATTCGGTGGCCGCCCTGGTTCCTCGGGCCGAGATTGAAGGGGATATGGGTGACAGTCACATGGGTTTGCAGGCCCGCCTGATGAGCCAGGCCATGCGCAAGCTGACTGCTCAGGTGGCGCGCCAAATGGCCACCGTCATTTTCATCAACCAGATCCGGCACAAGATCGGCGTCGTATTTGGTTCGCCGGAGACCACCACCGGCGGCAACGCCTTGAAGTTTTACGCTTCGGTGCGGCTGGACATCCGGCGCATCGGGGCGATAAAGCGCGGCAACGATATCGTCGGCAATCGCACCCGGGTAAAGGTGGTCAAGAACAAGATGGCCCCGCCTTTCAGAAGCGTCGAGTTCGACATCATCTACGGTGACGGAGTCTGTCGGGCCACCGAGGTGATCGACATGGCGCTTGAGGCGGGAGTAATGGAAAAGAGCGGTAGCTGGTTTTCGCTGGGCGACCGCCGCCTGGGGCAGGGGCGTGAGACCGTAGCAGACATGCTGCGCGCAGACTCCGGGCTGCTTGGAAACCTTGAAACCGATCTGCGAAACGCCCGCGAGGAGAAGCAGGGAGCCGCCTGATGGAGTCGACCCAGGCACTCGAAACCGAGCCCGGGGCGCCCACGCGCAGGTTGCCCTGCCTGGTGGTGGTGCGCGGGCGAGACGCGGGACGCATCGTTCCCTTGCAGCGCGCGCGCATGTTGCTCGGCAGTGGCGAACAGGCCGGAATTCGGCTGGAAGAAAAGGGGGTCTCGCGCAACCACGCGCGTCTCAGACTGAAACGCGGCAAGGTAATCATGGAGGACATGAGCAGCACCAACGGCTGCTGGCTGAACGGGCGCCGGGTGCGCCGGGCCGAACTCAAGGACGGTGACCAGCTTCAATTCGGCGCCTGCTGCTTGACCTTCAGGCTGAACAACCCGGACGAGGGCCGCCTGCTGAGGTCTTTGTACTTGCGAGCCACCCGGGACGCGCTGACCTCGCTGCACAACAGGTCGAGCCTAAAAGATCGGCTGGCTCGCGAGTTGGAGAGGCACCGGCGCTACAGGCGGGGCCTTGCTGTCTTGCAACTCGACTTGGATCACTTCAAGCGCATCAACGATACATTCGGCCACGCCACCGGCGATCAAGCGCTGGTGGCAGTGGCGCGCACGCTGATCTCCTGTCTCAGGAAAAGCGACCTGGCCGCCAGGGTTGGAGGAGAGGAGATGGTGCTGGTTCTTCCCGAGTGCGGTCCGCTTCAGGCGCAAGCCATAGCCGAGAAGGTGCGCGCGCAGATAGACGGTATTTGCCTGATGCATGAGGGCCAAAAGGTTCCCTTGACGGTCTCGATTGGAGTGGCCGCGGCCGACGACAGGAATTCCGACCCGGCAGCGCTACTGGCCGCGGCCGACGCGGCCTGCTACAAGGCCAAGCGCGCCGGCCGCAACAGGGTATGTTGACAGACGCACATACAGATGCGCCGGGGTTGACCCCTTGCCTTGATGTGTATTACAATAGCTATAAGAATCCACAGGAGGCGCGCATGCGGACCGTGCAGATGACACTTGATGCCAAGTTGGTAAAGGCCGTCGACAAGGCGGTCAAAAAGCTCAAGACCAACCGCTCGGCATTTACACGCCGGGCGCTAGAAAAGGCACTCGATGATCTTGCGACCGCTGAGCTGGAGATCAGGCACCGCCGTGGATATCAGGCGCATCCGGTCGGCAAGACAGAGTTTTCCGTGTGGGAAAGCGAACAGGATTGGGGCGATGAATGAAACGAGGCGAGGTTCGCTGGTTCAAATTCAAGCCGCCCGACAAGAAGCGTCCGGTGTTGATTCTGACGCGCAACTCGGTGATCGAATACCTGGGCGAGGTGACGGTAGCGCCGATCACCTCGACCGTCAGGAACATCCCCAGCGAAGTGCCGCTGTCGCGGGCCGATGGAATGCCCAGGACTTGCGCAGTCAACCTGGATCATCTCCAGACGGTGTCAAAAACAAAGATTGGTGGTCTGATTTGCGAGCTTACACCCGCGCGGCTTGACGACATTCGGCGAGCCCTGTCTTTTGCCCTGAATCTGTGAATAAGAACGTCTTGGCAGTGAGATCCTGGACAGGCGGCTTGTCATATGTGTCGTTAAAGTCAGACACAGAAAAGATGTTTATCGCTAGCGTCGCACTCTTACATTTTCCGCACGTGCGCTGGTGAACGTAGATCACCACTTGGTGTGAAGTCGCACGCGCTGCCACACGCTGAATCGGGCTATTTCCGTCACAGACTTTCCCGTTCTAGCGCCGAGCCAGCCGGAAGACGAATATCAGGAAATAAAGTCTAGTGAATACATATAGATATATCCACAAGTTGCACCCACAAGTTGCAGCACCCACAAGTTGCATACTGAGTTGGCACCGAAATTGCGTAGAGAATATCTGGCTCTGAGCGGCCTTACAGGAGGAGACGACTTGCAAATGCAACCAAAGGTAGGGATCGAATCTATTTCCGTGCACGTTCCGCGATACTTCGTGGATCTGAAGACGCTGGCTGCGGCCAACGATGTGGATCCCGGCAAATACTACCACGGCCTGGGTGTTAGGCGCATGGCCGTCGTCGCCCCGGACGAAGATCCGGTCACCATGGCCGTCGAGGCAGCCCGGGCGCTGATCGAGCGCAACAAACTCGATGGCGGGCGGATCGGCTTGCTGGTTGTCGGCACCGAATCGGGCGTCGACGGCGCCAAGCCCATCGCCGCCTACGTTCACGGATTAGTTGGCCTGTCGGGTGAATGCCGTACCTTCGATGCCAAGCATGCCTGCTATAGCGGGACCGCGGCCCTGCGCATGGCTGCGGATTGGTGCGCCGTACATGGTACGCAGCATAGAAACAAGGCCCTGGTCATCGCAACCGATATCGCGCGCTACGACGAAGGCTCCGCCGGCGAACCAACCCAAGGCGCGGGGGCGGTGGCCATGCTGGTCGGCGACGAACCTCATGTGCTGGAACTCGATCTGCGTAACGAGGCCGTGTTCTCACGTGAAGTGATGGATTTCTGGCGACCCAACTACCGCAGTAGCGCCATGGTCGACGGGAAAACATCGATATCGAGCTATTTATCCGCCCTGAAGAACACCTACCTGACTCATCGCGCCGCTTCCGGATTCGGCTGGGATGACTACGAATATCTCCTGTTTCACGTTCCTTTTCCCAAGATGGCCTACAAGGCCTTCCGCGTTCTATGTGGACTCGAGCGGAATGACAATGCGGATGATCAGTTTGATCTGCGCTCCGGCCCGGCACTGTGGGCAAACCGCGAATTGGGAAATATCTACTCCGGATCGCTGTATCTCTCTCTGGCCGGCCTGCTGGAGAAGGGAGGCCGCAAGGTGGAAGGGGCGCGCATCGGTCTGTTCTCATACGGCAGCGGTTGCTGCGCGGAGTTTTTCACGGGCCGCCTCGGAACCGACTCGAAGAACTGGGCCGATAAGATCGGCATCGGCGCGGGACTGGACAGGCGCACGGAACTCACCTACGAGCAATACCTGGCTTTTCGGAAAAACGGTAACGCCCTGGCTTGCGACGGTTCATACACGGGCGATCCACAAGGCGCTGCTTTCGGCCGACTTCGCAAGGTGTTCTATTGCGGCATTCGCGATCATCGCCGGATGTACTTCGTCAACGATAACGTGGCGCAGGTCGCAAGAAACTCCGGCATCGAGACAAGATCACGCAGATCGAGCGTGGCCGTTTGAAGACCGCCGGGCATACTCTGAAAGCGCCCAGATCGGAAAGTAGCGCCTGTAGTTTTCGTAGTTGATCAAGGTTGTCTTGTTGAATACACCGACCAGAGGCTCCTTCGGCCAGTCTCCTGACGCGAGTTGTTGCTTTATAAGGAAATGAGCCGCCCGACGGCATGGCGCCGTCTGGGCCAACCCGCAGCGCGCCAAGGTCAATAGCGCCCAGGCCGTGTTGACTGCCCGGCTGCCTGGGCTCCTGATGTAACGCCTGCGAGTGCAGCTGCTGGAGTCTTCTCCCCAGCCGCCGTCCGGGTTCTGGCGTTCGATCAAGAACCCACATGCCCGCCTGATCTCGGGCGCGTTCTCGGACGCGCCTGCGGCCAGCAGGCCCCAGCTACCAAACCAGGTGCCGTAGGTGAAGCAAACAGCCCACGAGCCTTCCCAACTGCCATCGGATCTCTGCCGCGACCTGATGAAATCCGCGCCGCGGCTCAGCGCACGATCGATCTTTGTGTCGAATCTGCCGGCGAACCGCGATTTCGCCTTCACCAGAGCCTGCATACAGGCACTGGTGCATTCGACGTAGGAGTAGTCCACCATGATGTCGCCGAAGACCTGTGAAGGGTTGAGAAGCTCGAGCCAGGCGCCGCCGCGCCGCAACTCATAACTTGACCAGCCTCCGTCCCTGTTCTGGAATGACAAGATCAGTTTGACACTTTCTGCCAACAAGTCTTCGTCGACCGAGTCGCCGGTAAATTTTTCGAGCTCTACGGCCGATTTGAAACCTTCGGAAGTGCAATCGGTGATCGGCCAGCCGTGCTCGCGATCGCTGAAGGGCCAGCCGCCCCGGCATCGATGGCGATGATAGTTGTCGTTTTCGGGAGTGTCTTTCAGGATCTGATTGTTCTTGATGTAGCCGAAGGCTGCCCGCAAGGTATCGGTGTGCCGCCCGGCCAGCCCCGTTGCCAAGATTGCCTGGGTCGAAAATGCGGTATCCCACAGCGCGGTCGAATTGTATCCGTTGACCTTGATTCCCGTAGGCGTTTCCCAGAGGTAGCCGTCAAGGGCTGCGAAGCTTTTTTTCACCCGCGGTCCGCCGCGATCGCGGAAACAATGCACAATCGTATTCAACACGCTGTTGACCGGACCGATATCGATATAGTTGGTAGCCTCGTCCTCGTAACAGATATGCCGGTAGACTTCTTCGACGGCCCGAGAGCGCAGGGCCGGGCTGTGACGGCGCTCGAACGCATTCTGCAAGACGTTGACCGCTCTCAGCGGAACGGAGATCGGGTAGCGGTTGTCACTGGGAGCGATGCTGTCGCGCTGTCTCGAAAAATCTATTTGATCGTATGGTTGGTCGTAGAGATCCGCGCGCAATTCCGCCGTGAGCTCGCTTTCCGCGGTCCTGGCTTTAGTGGCATACAGGTAGGCCATCGGCAGGTACACCTGCCGGCAGTGGCACCATAACCGGCCGGGATGAAACGGTGTCGCTCGCGGCAGAAGCCATAGCTCCGGCAGGATTGGGTTGAGGCCCTGATAGGGATACAGGTTCAAGACCGCCAGCATGAACT
>Ga0315535_1003118_pt1 | contig 10297 bp, 9 predicted proteins | sample SalMarSW160220MG_2_FD_203092 | JGI IMG/M metagenome (GOLD analysis project Ga0315535, IMG submission 203092) | Salt marsh sediment microbial communities from the Plum Island Ecosystem LTER, Massachusetts, United States - Salt Marsh Sediment SW1602-20 ...
CGCGTTGCCTTGCGGCGTGTAGATGACGAGCACGCCGTGAACGGCCGGGTCGGCCAGGCAAGCGTTGAGCGCATTGACGAACCGCTCACTTCCGGCGTCACCGAGGACATCGACGGGATTCGAGTGACTCCAGTAGGGCGGAAGCGCCTCGTCGAGCTTGGCCATTGTCTTCTCGGACAGCTGAGCGAGCCGCCCGCCGAGTTCAACAAGTGCGTCGGTGGCCATGACGCCAAGACCGCCCGCGTTCGCGACGATTGCGACGTCAGGGCCGGTCGGCAGTCGGCGAGAATCCAGCACCTTTGCGGCATGGAAGAGGTCGGCCACCTCGTGCACGCGCACGACACCGACCCGGCGGAAGGCCGCCTCATAGATCTCGTCGGCACCAGCCATTGCGCCCGTGTGTGAGAGGGCGGCGCGCGCACTCTCAGAGTAGCGGCCTGGCTTGAGCACGATGATCGGCTTGCTGCGGGCGAAGCTGCGGGCGGCGCTCATGAACCGCCGAGCATTGCCGACGCTCTCCATGTAGATGAGGATTGCGCGTGTGCGAGGGTCCTCGCCGAGGAAGTCCACGAGCGCCGAGAAGTCCACGTCGACCATCGAGCCCACCGAGGCGAACATCGAGAATCCGATGTGCTGATTGACCGCCCAGTCAAGCATGCCGGTTCCCAGCGCGCCGCTCTGCGAGATCAGCGCGATGTCGCCTGGCTCCGGCTCGACTGTGAGAAATGACGCATTGAGGCCCACGCTCGGGCGAATGACGCCGAGACAGTTCGGGCCGATGACACGCATGGGGGAGTCGCGCAGCGTCTTCTTGATCGCCCGCTCAAGCGCCAGGCCTTCCCGGCCGGTCTCCCCGAAGCCTGCCGAGATGATGATGGCGCCGCCCACCCCGGCTTTCGCGCACTGCGCGACAAGCGCCGGGACTGTGGAGGCCGGAGTGGCGATGATCGCCAGGTCCACGACATCAGGAATCGCGCCGATTGCGGGGAAGCACGTGAGGCCGAATACCGTTTCGTACTTCGGGTTCACCGCAAAGACCGCTCGATCTCCGGAGCGCATCACGTTCTCCATGATGGTCCTGCCGACCGTGCCCTCGAGCTCTGTCCCGCCGATCACCGCAATGACCTTGGGATTCAGCATCCGCTCCATAGGGGCGCCACCTCCAGAGGGAGTCTTCCCCAACACAAACCGGCAACAGCGCGAGGCGCTGCTGCCGGTTCGAAGATCGTGCTGTGAGGTTGGCTACTTGGCGAAGGACGTTGCGCCGGTCACCATGTCCACGAGGACGGTGCTCGTTGGTGCCTTGCCTACTGACGCGGGGTCGAAGTTGAAATTCCACGTCATGGGTTTGGTTGACGAATCAGGTGCGCCTTCAGGGACATACGTCACAAATCCGGCGCTGTAGGCTGCGGTCTTGCCTTGTGGGTAGAGCTTCAGGGCATCTGCGAGCGCTTTGTCGCTATCGATCTTCCAGGCACTGATCTGCGGCACTTTCTTCCACTCGGCGGCTTTGAGGACGACCTTGCCGTATTCCTTGGACTGTCCGACGCCATTGTTGACCAGAACGGCGTAGACAATGCCTGTCTTGGGCGAGCCAACGAGAAACTCCCACATCGGAGTGGCCGTCGTTGGGATGGGAGCGACTATCTGTCCCAGAAGTACCTTGGCGTCCGGGGCGGCGGTACCCAGCGACGAGAGTGCGACTTGCGCGGCGCCAGTCGCCTTCGTTGTGTCGGCCTTCACGGCCTTGTTCGTCGAAGGAGTCGCTGAGTTGGAGCTGCACCCGGCAGCCGCGCCAATGGTCAGCAAGATAGCCAGTGCCAGACCAACCCGAAGTGAGCGGATGATAGGCGTAGTAGTCACGGATCGTTGCCTCTCTGGTAGTGACGGTTCCGATTGGGCGCATAGATGGCGCCACTGACTTAGAGTCACTGGCATCCTACGCCTAATTGCGTCTTAGCACGACTGTCAGGTGCGGGCGTTGGCCAGAAGCTACACCATGTAGACAATCTCGCTGGAGGCCGTGGGATAGGCCCAGATCACGGCTTTGAGTTCCTCGGCGGTCATCTTCTGAGCGATGGCGAGCGCGAAGACGTTGGCGACCTCCTCGGCGCCGTGGCCGAGTACGTGCGCGCCGAGGAGCTGGCCGGTCGCGCGGTCGACGAGCGTCTTGGCGCCCGTGTGTGTGAGGCCTACCCGTCGGGAGGAGAGCCATTGCGAGGTGTCGACGAACTTGATTTCGGCGTCGAGGCCGCGCTCTCTGGCCGCGCTCTCTGATAGGCCGACAGCGGCGAGCGGCGGCTGACTGAAGACTGATGACGGTACGACGGGCGGATCCCATGTCGCCGAGCCGGGAGAGACGATGTTGCGCAGCGCGACACGCGCCTGGCTGATGCCGACGGGCGAGAGTGGCGGACCGGCGCCGGCGGAGTCACCGGCGGCCCACACGCGTTCGTTGGTGGTGCTGCGCATGCTGGTATCTACATCGACGCCATGGTGGTCGAATGCGACGTCGGCGACCTCGAGTTCGAGCGCGTCGAGGTCCGGCACTCGGCCAGCGCCATGAACTGCGAGGTCGCATTCGACTACTCCGCCGTCTGAGAGATCGATCGCGAAGCCAGCACCTTGGTGGCGAACGCTCGCGACGGGCGTGTCCAGACGCACATCGACGCCCCACTCGGCGTATTGGGCGATCAGCAAAGCTACGAGGTCAGGGTCGAAGGCCCTCAGAGGCTGTGAGCTGCGGTGCAGGATGATCGGCTTGGCGCCAGCTGCGGCTGCGATGCCCGCGAACTCGAATGAGATGAAACCCCCGCCGACGAAGGCGACACGCTCGGGCAGCGTGTCGAGCTCCATGAAGCACTCGCTGTCAACAAGCAGGTCGGCGCCCGGCATCTCGAGCGGCATCGGCTTGGCGCCAGTGCCGAGGAAGAACGCGTCGGCGGAGTACTCGACGCCGTCGATGTCCATCGTGGCAGGTGAGGTGAAGCGGGCGACGCCGCGCACAACCGTCTGACCGGCGTCACGCATGGAGTGCTCGAAGGCTTGGGGCAGGTCGTCGGTGAAGCGCCGCTTGAACGCAATCAGTTCGGGCCACGCCAGGCGTGCGTCGCCAGCGACCCCATGGCCAAGCTGAGCGCGCAGGCGCAGTGGCACTTCGGCAGCCGCGAAGAGGATCTTCTTGGGCTCGCAACCTCTGAGCGCGCAGGTTCCGCCGAAAGGGCGGCGGTCAACGACCGCCGTGCGCAGTCCAGCGGCGGCGGCCTCTTCGGCGGCGGTGCGTCCGGCAACACCGGTGCCGACGATGATCAGGTCGAAGTGGGGCACAGCGGACTCCTCGGGCGCGGGCTGCAGGCAGATGTGCGCTACGGAGGCTCTTACCCACACGCAGACGGCAGGCTATTTGGCGGAGGCGCGCGGTTTCGACGCGGCGGCACGGCGTCGCCATACGATCGCGTACGCAGCTCCCGCGAGCACGATGATGACGAGTGCAAGCCAACTGAAGCGCAAGAACCACGCCTCGATGGTTGCCAGGTTGTGGCCGGCGAAGTAGCCGACCGTGCTCCACACTCCAACCCACAGCGCGGCGCCAAGAGCGTTGTAGGCCAAGAATGTCTTCCAGTGCATGCCCATGGTGCCCGCGATGACGCCATTGAGCTGCCGAAGCACTTCGATGAAGCGCGCGCCGACAACCACAGCATCACCGAATCGCTTGAAGAAGCCCTCAGCGTGCTCGAACTTGTCGGGCCCGAGGCCGACTCGCCCGCCGAGCCGATGCACGAGACGTCGTCCACCGAAGTGCCCGATGGAGTATCCGATGTTGTCGCCGATGATTGCGCCCGCGATGCCGGCGGCCACCACTCCCCAGATGTTGAGTTCGCCCGAGGCGGCCGCGACCGCAGCGGCGATGAGCACGGTCTCGCCGGGAGCGGGCACGCCGAAGTCCTCAAGCATGATGACGACCAGAACGGCCAGGTAGCCGTAGTGCTGGATGACTCCTGTCAGTGCGTTGCCCATGTGGGAAGTGTAGCGAATGGGCACGGCTGCCGACCGAGGCGACCCAACGACGTGCCAGCGTGAGTCCCACGCGATAGACTGCGTGTGATCGGCCGAGAGGAGAGTTGTGCGAGAGATTGCGGCAGTTGCGGCAGGCGGCGCCATCGGAGCTACGATGCGCTGGGGCATCGGCACGTGGATCGCGGGACGGACGGGATCGGCCTTTCCGTGGCACACCATGTTTGTCAACGTCTCGGGCGCGTTCTTGATTGGGCTGCTCATGGCGCTCTCGCTCGACAAGGGCGTTCTCTCCGGCGACTGGCGCCTGTTCCTAGGCACCGGAATTCTCGGCGGGTTCACAACGTTTTCGACGCTGTCGTATGAGTCGATAGCCCTCATGCAAGATGGGTTGTGGGTGCAAGGTATGGCCAACATGTTTGGCAGCGCGGCTGCCGGACTCGTCGCGGCGTGGGTCGGGCTCGTGGCCGGGCGCGCCTTGTAAGGGAGCTGAAGAGCGATGGAGTCGCAGTTTGCTGCCAAGAAGGTGACGGTGTTTGTCGGCGAGACTGACCGGCATGACGGGCACTCGGCGTACCAGGCCGTGGTCTCGATGCTGCACGCCGAGGGCATTGCGGGTGCGTCTGCGACGCGGGGGATTCTTGGTTACGGCGGTTCGGGCCGCACGCACTCGGCGCATCTTCTCGACATTGCCGAGGACCTGCCGGTGGCGGTGGTGTTCGTTGACACAGCCGAGGCGGTTGATCGCATACTCCCGAAGCTTGGCGAGTTGGTCGACACGGGACTCGTCACCATCGAGGACGTGACCGCGATCAGATACTCGGTCGACTGATCACGAGGTCCGATCGCCTTGCGGCGTGATGAAGGTCACAGGAACGTTCTTCCAACCGCTACCGTCTTGCGTCTTCACCGCCGAAGACCCCCTCGAGGTGGGAATAGAACTCCTACCTAACAAGAAGTCCCGGCGATTCCTGCCCGAACCCCTCCCCGCTGGGACTGAAACCCTTGAAGCCGTTGGTCCGGCCGGCAAGGGTCCACACGACAGGCCGCATCTCCGAGCGGCAACGAGCGGCGCGAAGGCCCACTTCGCGTCGCTTCGTCGTTCTGGGGCGAGTCGCCACGTGTCTCGCTGGCTGGCTGGGCATGGTGCTCGCTGGCTGGGAGGGCGCGGTCGGGTGAGCAGGCTGCTAGACTTGCAGAGTGCGATCGGCCGCTGCTCGCGCAATCCCAACCGCCAAGGAGTCCCTCATGCGCTCGTCGCTCTCACCGGCCCGGCTCGCGTTCGCCGGCGTCTCAATCGCGGTGCTGGCCGCCGCGATCGGGCTGCTCTTGCTGAGTATCCCGCCGGTTGTCGGCCTTGGAGACAAGGTCAAGCTTCCGCTGTTTCACGGCGGATCAACGTGGGTTGACCTAATGATCTTCACACTCATGGGGGTTGCGGCCATCGCGTACCTCGTCACACGCAACGATCGAGTGTACGCCTGGGAGGTTGGTTTTCGCGCTGTGGCTGCGCCCCTGTGGTTCGTGAACTCGGTTCTTGGCTTCATCGCCGCCTCCTCGACGTGGGATTTCTCGGCATCGAAGGAGTCTCCGCTTGTGGTCATCCCGGCCGATCCCCGGCTCTCCGCGCAGATCGTTCTGCTCCTCGGGGTGGTCGTTGTGGTGCTTGCCGACTGGTTGGTCTTTGACAAGCGCTTGCACAAGGCCATCGTGGATCTGCTCTATGTGGTCGTGATGTGGGGCCTGATGGCCAACATCTTCCTCGATCCGGTCAAGCGCGCGCTGCATCCTGACAGTCCCGTGATGAATTCCGGGTGGGAGATCAAGGCGCCATTCTTCGCGATGGCGGTGGCGATCTTTGCCGCGATGATCGTGTTGTCGTGGGTTGCCGCATCGTTCGTACGCCCGGCTCCGCTTCCCGCCGAGCAGAACGCGGAGCGTCCCGACGAGTCGGCGGGATAGCGCTCGCGGTTGCGCCCGGCGGCGTCCCCTCTCCGAGCGAGCCTCGTCGTGCCGCGCGCTGAATTGCTAAGTGCCCACGCGCAGGCGGCCGATAGTGCCCAGTAGGAGAAGTCATTGCGTTGCGCGGTCGCAACACTCCGGGAGCAATCGGCCGCAGTGCTCTGAAGGATCTGAGATGGCCACGACTCGCAAAGTGATGAGGACAATCGAATCGGCCAAGGCTGACTCCGAACTCCTGGCTTCTCTGCTCTCCGCGCGCTCAGACTCGGAAGTGGCGGTTGCCTTCACGCTTCTGCGGTATTCACTTTCCGATGCCGAGCTTCTTCAGATGGTGAACTTGCGCGAGATCTTGCGCGTCCTGCCGACCGAACCGTTTCGGACCGGGCAGGGCATGGAGATCCTCGAGCGCGGAGCTTCCTACGAGTCCACAGGCCGCTCGTATCGACGGTCGTTCGAGAGCTCCCAGAGCGTGTTTGGCGTCGAGTTTCTGGGTGAGGGGCATTTCTGTCGAGGCATTGTGATTCACACCCCGACTCACCGTTGGCCGCTCGCGGGTGACGGACACTCCACGATCGACGAGGCGCTGATTCCGCTGTTGGTCGAGCACGGCATCTTGCTGGACGCGATCCTGGAGGCTCTGGAGCTTCTCGGCATGCCGCTGTCGCCGACCATCTACGTTTCGGCCGATGACTTCATCGCCGAACGTGGTCGCGACGCCGCGCGCGAGACGCTGGACGGGCTGTTCTGAGGGCGGCTTGTTGGGGGCCGCCGCTCAAAGGGATGGCGCCCCAACCCTGCGTCGGCTACACTCTCACCGTTCACAACTGAACAGGCGTCATTCGGTGCCCGTTCGCCTTCCTCGGCGAGCGGGAGAATAGGGAATCCGGTGCGAATCCGGAACGGTACCCGCCACTGTGAAGCCGCGATCCGCGGCGAAGTCAGGAGACCTGCCGAGTGAAGCGCGACGCGGCCTTCGAGGATAGAGGCCGGCTCGCGGAACGCGCCCTCGGCGTGTCCCCGAACCGCTCCGCACTCACGAAGACCCGCTCGCCTGGCTGATCGCAGCCGAGGAGCGGGTTTCTTGTTGGGCGGGACGCGTCAACCGGACTGTCGGATGAGAAGGAGGACGCATGACCCGCTCGAATCGAACTCGCACCGCACGTCGCGTTGGAAGCACGTCGCGCGCAGGGGGCGCGCCGCGGACCGGCGCATCGATCGCCGATGGCACGTCTGCGCCGCGCACTAGCGCCGCCCGCGCCGCACTTCTGGCCGTTCTTGTCGGCATGGCGCTGTTTGCGCTTGTGCTCGGTGGATGCGGCAAGGGTGCTGCCACGCAAAGCACGTCAAGTGGCTCGGCAACGACAGCCGCATCTGCGTTTCCCGCGACGATCACCGACGATGCCAGCCACACGATCACCGTCAAGACCGAGCCTACGCGCATCATCTCGCTCGCACCGGCTGACACGGAGATCCTGTTCGCGCTCGGCCTCGGCGACAAGGTCGTCGGCGTGACGAGCTACGACGACTATCCGAGCGAAGTTGCGTCGATCACGAAGGTTGGCGATTTCGTGGGTCCGAACGTCGAGGCCGTCGCTGCGGCCAAGCCGGACCTGATCTTTGCTACGAACGGCGTGCAGGCTGATGTCGTCAAGAAGCTCTCGGCGCTTGGTGCCCCGGTCGTGGTGATCGATCCGAAGTCCCTGGCGAGCGTATACACCGACATTGGCCGCGTGGGCACTATCACCGGAACGAGCGACGAAGCAGGCAAGCTTGTCGGCAGGATGAAAGAGCGGGTTGCGCTCATTCAGCGGGAAGTGAGTGGGAAGGCGAAGCCGACGGCGTTCATTGAGATCGGCCAGAGCCCGCTGTACACGGCAGGCAAGGGCACCTTGATGGACGAACTCATCACGCTCGCTGGCGGGACGAACGTCGTCACCCAGCCGGGATACATCCCGTACTCGGCCGAGCAGCTCGTCAAGGCCAATCCAGCTGTCTACTTCGCGACCAAAGGTTCGACCAACGATCCAACTGCGATTGAGAAGCGGCCAGGGTACGCGTCGCTTTCGGCGGTGAAGAATCACCGCATCGTGATTGTCGCAGACGACGTGGTCTCTCGCGGCGGCCCGCGCATCGTCGATGGACTGTCGGCCATCGCCAAGGGGTTGCACCCCGACGCGCTCAACGCCTCGCAGTAGCGCATCGATGAGTTCTGCTCGCCAACAGGCACGCGCTGCCGCCGTGATCGGCGCTCTAGTCGTTGCGCTGGCTGCGGCGATGCTCGTTGGTGTGGCGTTTGGCGCCGTCTCCGTTCCCCCGGCCGATGTCATCTCGGCGATCGGTCGGGGGCTACGCGGCGCTTCAAGTGGGCTCTCAGACGTGCTGATCCTGCAGATTCGTCTGCCGAGGGTGGTGCTCGCGGCGCTGGTGGGCGCATCACTTGCGGGCGCAGGCTCGCTGTACCAGGCGCTGTTTCGCAATCCGCTTGCCGACCCCTACATCCTCGGCGTGAGCAGCGGGGCGGGGCTCGGCGCGATGCTTGCGCTGGTGGCGACTGCGAGTGCGACCGCCGTGCGCTTTGGGGCCGTGCCGCTTGCGGCCTTCGCTGGCGCGCTGCTCACGATGATCGTGGTCGTGAAGCTCGCTTCGATCGGCGGACGTATTGATTCGGCGTCGCTCCTGCTTGCGGGGGTTGCGCTGTCCTACACACTGGCGGCGATCACGTCGTTTGTGATGGTCGTCTCTCACGAAATGATGGCGCAGATTGTCTACTGGATGATGGGTGGGCTTGGCTCGGCATCGTGGGCGTATGTGGCGATGGTGGCTCCGATGTTCGTGCTTGGCATCATCGTGCCGCTGCTGTCGACGCGCGAACTCAATCTGATGCTGCTTGGCGACGAGCGTGCCGGGCATCTCGGGTTGAGCGTGGAGCGCTTCAAGATCCTGATGCTCGCGGCGGCTTCACTGCTGACGGCTGCGGCCGTTGCCGTCGCCGGACTGATCGGCTTCGTCGGGCTGATGACGCCACACATCGTGCGCCTCATTCTCGGCCCCGATCATCGCCGACTGCTGCCGGCGTCGCTTCTCGTCGGTGCGATCGTGCTCGTACTGGCGGACTTGACCGCGCGGGTGGTGCTGCGACCGATCGAGATACCGGTCGGGATCGTGACTGCGGTGCTCGGCGGGCCGTTCTTCCTGTGGCTGCTCGTGCGAAAGGGTCGCGGATGAACGCGTCGCCAACGAGGCATGCCGCCGCTGGAGAGTCGGCCGCATCCGCTGGCCGCGATGCCCGGACTGCGCCAACGGCCGCGCTCGCGTTCGTTGGCGCCGACATCGGCTACGGCGCCGAGCGCGTTGTTGCGGGTGCGTCGTTTGTGGTGGCGGCTGGTGAGGTGGTTGGGCTCGTCGGCCCGAACGGTGCGGGCAAGTCGACGCTTCTGCGAGCGATCACAGGCGACGCCGACCTGCTCGGCGGTCGCATCGACATTGCCAGCCGAGACATCCGCGCACTTGCGCCGATCGAGCGAGCTCGCGTCGTCGGCGTCGTTCCGCAGCAGGTCACAGCCGCGTTCTCGCTGCCAGCGCGCGATTTCGTCGCGATGGGCCGCCACCCGTACGTATCGCGCTTCGGCTCGCCGACAACCCACGACGACGAGACCGTCGAGCGCGTCATGCGAATCACCGACACGCTGCGCCTTGCCGACAAACCCACGGACGCGCTCTCGGGTGGCGACTTGCAGCGGCTTGCCTTCGCGCAGGCGCTGGCGCAGGAGCCGACGCTGCTGCTACTCGACGAGCCGACGAGTCATCTCGATCTGAACCATCGGCTGCAGGTTCTCGATCTGACACGCGAGCTGGCCCACCAAGGCATGGCCGTGCTCGCGGTCTTTCACGACCTGGATCTGGCTGCGCGTTACACGGACCGCGTAAGCGTCGTGGCGAGCGGACGAGTCAGCGAGCCCGACGCACCGGCGACCGTCATCACCAAGGAGATGCTTCGTGACGTTTTCGACGTGCGTGCGGTGGTGGGTACCGACGTGGTGACCGGCGCCGTGAGCGTCACGCCAGTCTTGCGCGAGCAGGCGGTGGCGGGCGAGGCGCGCGGACGCGTGCTTGTGATTGGCGGCTCGGGTGTCGCGGCACCGCTGATGCGGCGCCTCACTCTGGCGAGCTGGCGTGTCTCGGCGGGAGCCCTCAATCTCGGCGACGCCGATCAGGTGGTCGCCGACGCGCTGCGAGTCGAGTACGCCGCGCTGCCCCCGTTCGCGCCCGCGGACGACGCTGCCGAGAACCGCGTGCGCGAACTGGCCCACGAGGCCGACGC
>Ga0315535_1003120_pt1 | contig 10294 bp, 6 predicted proteins | sample SalMarSW160220MG_2_FD_203092 | JGI IMG/M metagenome (GOLD analysis project Ga0315535, IMG submission 203092) | Salt marsh sediment microbial communities from the Plum Island Ecosystem LTER, Massachusetts, United States - Salt Marsh Sediment SW1602-20 ...
CGATACCCGCGTCGCGGATCATCTTCACCAGCTCGCCACGCGACGGCGGGGTTTTCAGGTACTCGACGATGGTCGGGTTGAAACCGTTGTCACGCAACAACTCCAGCGTCTTGCGTGAAGTACTGCATCGGGGATTGTGGTAGATGACGGCGTTGTCTGCCCGCGCAGCCATCTAGGCGTCTCCGTCGAATAGCCCTGTGACTGAGCCATTTTCAAATACCGCGCGGATGGTGCTGGCGAGCAGCGGGGCGATGGACAAGACGGTGAGCTGGGGGAAGCGCTTTTCCTCACCGATCGGCAGCGTGTTGGTGACGATTACTTCCCGGGCGCCGCAGGCGGCCAGCCGTTCGGCGGCCGGGTCGGACAGCACACCGTGGGTCGCGGCGATGATGACGTCGGCGGCGCCGTCCTCCCGCAGCAGCTTCACCGCGCCGGCGATGGTGCCGCCGGTGTCGATCATGTCGTCGATCAGGACACAGGTGTGCCCCGAGACTTCACCGACCACGCGGTTGGACACCACCTGGTTGGGCACCCGCGGGTCACGGGTCTTGTGAATGAAGGCCAGCGGAACACCGCCCAGTGCGTCGGCCCACTTCTCGGCGATGCGTACCCGGCCCGAGTCGGGAGACACGACCACCATGTTTCCGTCGGGGTAGTTGTCACGGATATATCCGGTCAGCAGGTTTTGCCCGCGCATGTGGTCGACCGGCCCGTCGAAGAAACCCTGGATCTGATCGGTGTGCAGGTCGACGCTGACGATGCGGTCGGCGCCCGCAGTCTTCAGCAGGTCGGCGACCAGCCGCGCCGAGATCGGTTCGCGGCCGCGGTGTTTCTTGTCCTGCCGGGCATAGGGGTAGAACGGCATGACGGCGGTGATCCGCTTGGCGCTGCCCCGCTTGAGCGCGTCGATCATGATCAGCTGTTCCATCAGCCAGCTGTTCACCGGCGCCGGGCACGATTGCAGGACGAACGCGTCGCAGCCGCGCACCGACTCCTGGAAGCGAACGAAAATCTCGCCGTTGGCGAACTCCCGCGCCGTCTGCGCGGTGACATGGACATCGAGTTCTTTGGCCACCTGTTCGGCCAACTCGGGGTGCGCGCGGCCCGAGAACAGCATCAGGTTTTTGCGGTTGTCGCTCCAGTCGTGGCTCAACGCACTGCCCTCGCCGGTTGGGATCGAAGTGGAAGCCCCATCGTACGTAGCGAATGGTACGGAAAAATGGCCGGGTTGCCAGCTGCCGAATTCACGGTGTCGGTTCGGGGTCGGAGGTCTGCTCGGTCTTCTGGGAGGCCCTTTCGGCGGCTTCAGCCGCCGCACTGCCCGGCCGCTTGCGCTGTACCCAGCCCTCGATGTTGCGTTGTGGACCCGCGGACACCGCCAGCGCCCCCGGCGGAACGTCGTCGCGCACCACCGTGCCCGCCCCGGTATAGGCCCCGTCGCCGACGGTCACCGGAGCCACGAACATGGTGTCCGACCCGGTGCGCACATGCGAGCCGACCGTGGTACGCCGTTTGGCGGTGCCGTCGTAGTTGACGAACACGCTGGATGCACCGATGTTGCTGTGCTCGCCGATATCGGCGTCCCCGACGTAGGTCAGATGCGGCACTTTGGTGCCGGTGCCGATGTTGGAGTTCTTGGTCTCGACGAACGCACCGAGCTTGCCGTCGTCCCCCAAGACGGTGCCGGGTCGCAGGTACGTGTAGGGGCCGACGGTAGCGCCGGCCCCGACGGACGATGACAGGCCGTGGGTGCGGACCACCGACGCACCATCACCGACGGTGACGTCGGTCAGCGTGGTGTCCGGGCCGACGATGCAATGAGCGCCGACTTGGGTGTGGCCCAGCAGCTGCGTCCCGGGGTGGATGACGGTGTCGCGGCCGATCGTCACGTCGACGTCGATCCAGGTGGTGGCCGGATCGATAATGGTGACACCCGACATCTGGTGGGCGGCGACGATTCGTCGGTTGAGCTCGGCGCCCAGTTGCGCCAACTGGACGCGGTTGTTGACACCGGCCACCAGCGCACTGTCGTCGACATGGCGGGCATGAATGGCCTGGCCGTCGCCGCGCAGGATGGCGATGACGTCGGTCAGGTACAGCTCCTGCTGGGCATTGTTGGAGCTCAGCCGGCTCAGCGCCGAGCGCAACGCCGCGATGTCAAAGGCGTAGACGCCGGCGTTGACCTCGTGGATTTCCCGTTGCGAAGGTGTCGCGTCGGCGTGTTCCACGATCGCCATGATTTCGTTGTCCTGAGTGCGCAGGATGCGGCCGTAGCCGCTCGGATCGCGCAGCGTGGTGGTCAGCACCGTCACCGCGGCCGACACCCCGTTGTGGGTGGCGATCAGGTCGGACAGGGTGTCAGAGTCCAGCAGTGGTGTGTCGCCCGAGGTGACGATGACGACGCCGGCGTAGTCATCGGGCAGCGCGGACAGGCCGCAGCGGACCGCGTGGCCGGTGCCTAGCGGTCGGTCCTGCAGCGCGATGTCGATCGTGCGTCCGAGGGTGTCTGCCGATTCGGCGACCAGTGGTGCGACGCGCTGGTGGTCGTGGCCCAGAACCACGACCAGATGCTGGGGTGCCACCTTGGCGGTTGCGTGCAGCAAATGGGACAACATGCTGCGACCCGCGATCTCGTGCAGCACCTTCGGGGTTTCTGACCGCATCCGGGTGCCGGGTCCGGCCGCTAGCACCAGGACCGCGGTATCACCACGAGTTGCCATCAAAGCCTCTCCTGCTCGGGCATCCTGCGGACGCGCGCACGGTGTCCTGCACGTATGGTTGTCCGCGGCACGCCATCCAGCGTGTCACTTCGCCGTCGCTCAAGGCAAAATACCCGGCGCAATGCGTCGCGGGCAGCCCTTGCGGTGTCAGGTACCGGTGAATCCTTTCGTCGTTCTCGGCGTCGGCGTCAACGCAATCTGCTGCGGCGCCGCCGATCCACCCAGGCCCGGCAGACCACCGGCGGGTGATCGAATTCCGGTTCTCGGATGTGCACGGGTTGCCCGATTCGTTCGTGTTGTGCTTTCGCGGGATACTCGGCTGGTGCGCGCGGACTTCCAGCGGTTTGGTGCGATCGACCGCTTCGGCGCACTGGACGGCTTGCGGGCGCTCAGCGTGGTTGCGGTCATCTGGCACCACACGTCCGGCACACCGGGACCGGCAATCTCAGCCAAAGGCTACCTAGGGGTCGATTTTTTCTTCGCGATCAGCGGATTTCTGATCACCACCCTGCTGGTGCGCGAGCGGGGTGCGACCTCGCGAATTTCTTTGCGCAAGTTCTATGCCCGTCGTGTGTTGCGGATCTTTCCGCTCTACTACGCGGTACTGCTCCTATACATCGCGCTGGTTGCCGCGACCCGACGGCACACCCCGGAGGGGCTGGCGTTCTTCCACAATCTGCCGGCGTTCGCGACTTACACGTCCAACTGGTTCGTCGACCTCGGGACTAGAGACTCGGTGACGTTCTTTTTTGCGTGGTCACTGGCGACCGAGGAGCAGTTCTACCTACTATGGCCGCCATTGTTGGTGGCCGCGCTGGTGATTGGGCGCCGAAAACTATGGCTGCCGATAGTCGTGTTGATCGTGCTGATGACCATCTCGCAAGGAGCGCGCTTCTTCGTCGACACCTCGGTGCCACCTGGGCGCATTCCCGCCAGCTTGTCATTGCCGATCTTGCTCGGGGCCGCCGCAGCACTCGCGGCAAGCGCCCCGCGCTCGTTCGCAATCCTGGCGTGGGTTCTGGGTTGGACGTGGTCGGCGCCGGTCGCGGCCCTGTTGCTGTTGGCGGGCCTGGAATTCGGTGCGCCAACGCAGGTCATCGAGTGCCTGATGGTGGCGGTCGTGGTGAGCGTCTGCCTTGTCGAGCGGACCCCTCTCCACCCCGTGCTGCAGTGGCGGCCGCTGGCATTCGTGGGGGTGATCAGCTACGGCGTCTACCTGTTGCACATGTTGTGCGCAAACATGGCCCGGCCGGTGATCCACCAGCGCCATGGAGTCGTTTTGTTCGCGGCGACACTGGTCACGGTGATCGTCGCGGCCTACCTCAGTTTCCGCTACTTCGAGACCCCGCTGTTGAGGATCAAGCGGCGCTTTGAGACCGAAGCCCAGCGCGGCGGTGACGAACTCACCCGCATGAGTGCCGCAACGCCGTTACCGAACCACCGACCGCTGCCTGGTTCCCCGCCGACGTTGACTGGTTAGCTCCGATCCTGTCAGGCACCAGAACCCGGCCGATATCGGCACCCAATGGGGCGGGTTGGCTGTCAGCGGGAGCGCATGAACAACTTCGTTTTCCGGCCGACAGGGCCGTAGGCGATAGATCTGCTCCGTCGCCAGGACTCGAACCTGAACTCTCAGAACCAAAATCTGATGTGCTGCCGATTACACCACGACGGACCGCGTACCTATGACGGGCGGCGGTGAACACCGACCGCGCCAACAAGACTTTAGTCTGACGACGATGCGGGCCGCTTGCGGCCCGAGGAGGAGTCGGACAATGTCGGTCGAGTCTGACGACGATGCGGGCCGCTTGCGGCCCGAGGGACTCGGGGACGGTTCGGTCACTCCTGCGAACCGATACGCTGATTGCGTGGCTGTGCTGGATAAAGAGCCGGACAAAGAGGCACGTGCGCCGCGCGCCCGGATGACCGGTAGTGAGCGCCGGCAGCAACTCATCGGCATTGCACGCTCATTGTTTGCCGAACGCGGTTACGAGGGCACCTCGATCGAAGAGATCGCGCTGCGGGCCAACGTCTCCAAGCCGGTGGTCTACGAACATTTCGGCGGTAAAGAGGGTTTGTATGCCGTGGTGGTGGACCGCGAGATGTCGGCGCTGCTCGACGGCATCACCTCGTCGTTGACCAACAACCGGTCGCGGGTGCGGGTGGAGCGGGTCGCGCTGGCGTTGCTCACCTACGTCGAAGAACGCACCGACGGCTTCCGGATCATGATTCGCGATTCTCCGGCGTCGATCAGCTCGGGCACCTATTCCAGCCTGCTCAACGATGCTGTCAGCCAGGTCAGCTCGATCCTGGCCGGTGACTTCGCCCGGCGTGGCCTGGATCCGGAGCTGGCGCCGCTGTACGCCCAGGCATTGGTGGGCTCGGTGTCGATGACGGCGCAGTGGTGGCTCGATACGCGGGAGCCCAAGAAAGAAGTGGTCGCCGCGCACCTGGTCAACCTGATGTGGAATGGCCTGACCCACCTGGAAGCCGACCCCCGGCTGCAAGACGAATAGATAGCGGTCGACCGCGGTCCCGGGGCGGCGCTGGGCCCGATATCGACGAAATTCGGCGCCTCCGGAGGCCCCTAGAATGGCAACATCATGACCGCACCGGGGCCTCTTCGTCCAGAAACCCCGATCGCGGGGCTCGTTGAATGGGCACTCACCGCGCCGACCTTCCAGGAGCTGATCGAAAGCGCGGCGTCGCGGCCGGCCGAGTTGAGCCTGGTGGGTCCGGCCAGCGCACGGCTGTTCGTCGCCAGTGCGCTGGCGCGGCTGGGCCCGTTGCTGGTAGTCACCGCGACGGGCCGCGAAGCCGACGAGCTGACCGCTGAGCTGCGGGGCGTCTTGGGTGACGCGGTGGCGGCCTTCCCGTCCTGGGAGACGCTGCCGCACGAGCGCCTTTCGCCCGGCGTTGACACCGTGGGCGCCCGATTGATGGTGCTGCGCCGGCTGGCCCATCCCGACGACACGCGGCTGGGCCCGCCGTTGCAGGTGGTGGTGACCGCGGTGCGCTCGCTGCTGCAGCCGATGACGCCGCAGCTGGGCCTGGTCGAACCGGTCATGTTGAGCGTCGGCCGGGAGATGGCGTTCGAAGACGTTATCTCCCGGCTGGTCGAGCTGGCCTACACCCGGGTCGACATGGTGGGCCGGCGCGGCGAGTTCGCCGTCCGCGGCGGCATCCTGGACGTCTTCCCGCCGACCGCCGAGCACCCGGTGCGCATCGAGTTCTGGGGCGACGAGGTCAGCGAGATGCGGATGTTCTCGGTCGCCGATCAGCGCTCCATTCCGGAGATCGAGGTCGACACCCTCACCGCGGTCGCCTGCCGGGAACTGCTGCTGACAGACGAGGTCCGGGAGCGGGCCGCCCAGCTGGCCGCCCGGCATCCCGCGGCAAAACCCGCCATCATCGGCAGTGTTGCAGACATGCTCGCCAAACTGGCCGAGGGTATCCCGGTCGACGGCATGGAAGCGCTGCTCCCGGTGCTTCGGCCCGACGAACACGTACTGCTGACCGACCAACTGGCACCGGGGACGCCGGTATTGCTCTGTGACCCGGAAAAAATTCGTAGCCGGGCCGCCGATCTGATCAAGACGGGCCGCGAATTCCTGGAGGCATCGTGGTCGGTCGCGGCCCTGGGCGCGGATGCGCCCGTCGACGTCGAGGAACTGGGCGGATCGGGGTTCGCCGAGCTGGACGAAGTGCAGGCTGCGGCGGACCGGTCCGGTCATCCCTGGTGGACCTTGAGCCAGCTGTCCGACGAGTCGGCGATGGAACTCGAGATCCGGGCGTCGCCGTCGGCTCGTGGGCATCAGAATGACGTCGACGGCATCTTCGCGATGCTGCGCGCGCACGTCACGACCGGCGGCTACGCCGTGGTGGTTGCGCCTGGAACCGGAACCGCACATCGGGTGGTGGAGCGGCTGGCTGACTTCGACGCCCCGGCCGCCATGCTGGAATCGGGTGCTTCGCCCAAACAAGGCGTAGTCGGCGTGCTCAAGGGTCCGCTGCACGACGGCGTCGTCATACCGGGCGCCAACCTGGTGGTGATCACCGAAACGGATCTGACCGGCAGCCGGGTGACGTCGGTCGAGGGCAAGCGGCTGGCGGCCAAGCGCCGCAACACCGTCGACCCGTTGGCGCTGACGGCCGGCGACCTGGTGGTGCACGATCAGCACGGCATCGGGCGGTTCGTCGAGATGGTCGAGCGCACCGTCGGCGGGGCCCGGCGCGAGTATTTGGTGCTGGAGTACGCGTCGAGCAAGCGCGGGGGAGGTTCCGACAAGCTCTACGTCCCGATGGACTCCCTGGATCAGTTGTCGCGGTATGTCGGCGGACAGGCGCCCGCGCTCAGCCGCCTCGGCGGCAGCGACTGGGCCAACACCAAGACCAAGGCGCGCCGCGCGGTGCGCGAGATCGCCGGCGAGCTGGTGTCGCTGTACGCCAAACGGCAGGCCAGCCCCGGACACGTGTTCGGGCCGGACAGCCCGTGGCAGACCGAGATGGAAGACGCGTTCGGTTTCACCGAGACCGTCGACCAGCTCACCGCCATCACCGAGGTCAAGGCCGACATGGAAAAGCCGATCCCCATGGACCGGGTGATCTGCGGCGACGTCGGCTACGGCAAGACCGAGATCGCGGTGCGGGCGGCATTCAAGGCGGTTCAGGACGGCAAGCAGGTTGCGGTGCTGGTGCCGACCACATTGTTGGCGGACCAGCATCTGCAGACCTTCGCCGACCGGATGGCCGGCTTCCCGGTGACGGTCAAGGGGCTGTCGCGGTTCACCGACGCCGCCGAGTCCCGCGCCGTGATCGACGGCCTGGCCGACGGTTCGGTGGACATCGTGATCGGCACGCACCGGCTGCTACAGACCGGTGTGCGCTGGAAGGATCTGGGCCTGGTCGTGGTCGACGAGGAGCAGCGTTTCGGCGTCGAGCACAAGGAACACATCAAATCGCTGCGCACCCATGTCGACGTGCTGACCATGAGCGCCACCCCCATCCCGCGCACCTTGGAGATGAGCCTGGCCGGGATTCGCGAGATGTCGACGATCCTGACCCCACCCGAAGACCGCTACCCCGTGCTGACCTACGTCGGCCCGCACGACGACAAGCAGGTCGCGGCCGCGCTGAGGCGCGAACTGATGCGCGACGGGCAGGCCTTCTATGTGCATAACCGGGTCAGCTCGATCGACCGGACGGCGGCCCGGGTGCGGGAGCTGGTGCCCGAGGCGCGGGTCGTCGTCGCGCACGGGCAGATGCCCGAAGAGCGGCTGGAACGCACGGTGCAGGGCTTCTGGAATCGCGAATACGACATCCTGGTGTGCACCACGATCGTGGAGACCGGGCTGGACATCTCCAACGCCAACACACTGATCGTCGAGCGCGCCGACACCTTCGGGCTCTCGCAGCTGCACCAGCTGCGCGGCCGGGTCGGCCGCAGCCGCGAGCGCGGTTACGCCTACTTCCTGTATCCGCCCAATACGCCGCTGACAGAGACGGCCTATGACCGGTTGGCGACCATCGCGCAGAACAACGAGCTGGGCGCGGGCATGGCGGTCGCGCTGAAAGACCTGGAAATCCGCGGCGCCGGCAACGTGCTGGGTGTCGAACAGTCCGGGCACGTCGCCGGCGTCGGGTTCGACCTGTACGTCCGGTTGGTGGGCGAGGCCGTCGAGGCCTATCGGGCCGCAGCGGACGGCCAGACGGTCACCACCGCCGAGGAGCCCAAGGATGTGCGCATCGACCTGCCGGTGGATGCGCACCTGCCGCCGGACTACATCGCCAGCGACCGGCTTCGGCTCGAGGCGTACCGGCGGCTGGCCGCGGCGGCCTCCGATGGCGACATCGATGCCGTCGTCGAGGAACTCATCGACCGTTACGGCGCACTGCCCGAACCGGCCCAGCGGCTGGTGGCGGTGGCGCGGTTGCGGCTGGTGTGCCGCGCCGCCGGCATCACCGAGGTATCGGCACCGTCGGCGGCGACCGTGCGGTTGTCGCCGATCACGCTGCCGGATTCGGCTCAGGTGCGGCTCAAGCGGATGTATCCGGCCGCGCACTACCGCGCCACGACCTCCACGGTGCAGGTTCCCATCCCGCGGGCCGGCGGCGTCGGCGCGCCGCGGATCCGCGATGTCGAGTTGGTGCAGATGGTGGCGAATCTGGTGACCGCGTTGCAAGGTGAACCACAGAAAGACATTGGTATAACCAGTCCACCTGCAGCGATCTCCAGTGAGGAGCGACGGGCGCGATGATCCGCGTCGGCGACGATGCAGTGGGGGCACCGCCCGCTTGCGGGGGACGAAGCGATGAGGAGGAGCGGCGCTGATGATCGTCGTCTTGTTCGACCCCCGCCGTCCGTCGCTGGTGCCCGTCGAAGCCATCGAATTTCTCAGCGGAGAGGTGCAGTACACCGAAGAGATGCCGGTGGCGGTGCCGTGGTCGCTGCCCGCGGCCCGGCCGGTGCATTCCGGCGACGATGCGCCGGTGCTGCTGTCGTCCGACCCCGACCACCCGGCCGTCATCGCACGATTGGCGGCCGGGGCCCGGCTGATCTCGGCACCGGAAACCCCGCGCGGCGAACGACTCGTCGACGCCGTCGCGATGATGGACAAACTGCGCACCGCCGGGCCGTGGGAAAGCGAGCAAACCCACGATTCGTTGCGCAGATTCTTGCTGGAGGAGACCTACGAGCTGCTGGACGCGGTCCGCAGCGGCAACGTCGACCAGCTGCGCGAAGAACTCGGCGACGTGTTGTTGCAGGTGCTCTTTCACGCCCGCATCGCAGAGGACGCACCGCAATTCCCCTTCACCATCGACGACGTCGCCGTCGCACTACTGCGGAAGCTGGGCAATCGGGTGCCGGGAGTCCTTGCCGGTCAGTCCATTTCGCTCGAAGAGCAGCTGGCCCAGTGGGAGGAGCGCAAGGCGGCCGAAAAGCCGCGTAACTCGGTGATGGACGAAGTACACACCGGTCAACCAGCGTTGGCGCTGGCGCAGAAAGTGATTGCGCGTGCCGATAGGGCCGGGCTGCCTGCCGACCTGATTCCCGCCGAGATCACGTCGATTTCTGTGGCGGCCGATGGGGATGCGGAAAGTGCGCTGCGAACAGCCGTTTTGGAGTTCGTCGAAAGGGTCCGCACGGTGGAGCGGGCGATCGCGGCCGCCCGCCGCGGCGCCGGCGTTCCGGAGGAGTTCGACTTGGCCCCCCTCGGTGAAGTCTCCGAGGAGGAGTGGCGGGAGCACTGGCCATCCGGTGAGTAGGCAAGCCCCGCCGCCGTGACCTCCGACGCCTGGCGAACGGTGTCTGTAGCAGCCATGGACGGAATTATTTCCGGCGGTTGCGGTTTTCGCGACAGCGATCACCGTAATGTTTGCCATTGTGGTCGTTCATCGGTAGGTATTGTCACTAGTGCGATTGCCAAAGTCGTCTTCAGCTAATCGATGAGTAGCTGAAATGGGCACCATTTTCGGGCGCCGGGACCCTGACACGGCCTGGTAAGTCAGGAAACCCATGCGACGATGATTGTGGCGGAAGTTGGCGTAGGGAGTTTGGGGAAATTGGTGTCGCC
>Ga0315535_1003121_pt1 | contig 10292 bp, 10 predicted proteins | sample SalMarSW160220MG_2_FD_203092 | JGI IMG/M metagenome (GOLD analysis project Ga0315535, IMG submission 203092) | Salt marsh sediment microbial communities from the Plum Island Ecosystem LTER, Massachusetts, United States - Salt Marsh Sediment SW1602-20 ...
AGGGGCGCTGGTGTCGGGGGCCTGTCGGGGTGCCGGTGAAGCCGCAAATCTCTCCCAAGGTGCTGCCATATTAATTCGCCTTTTCCCAAGCATCGGGCGTAGATGGGTCGCCGCCGATGTATTTGTACCCGTCGCGGATTTCTCCGGGTTTGGGCGGCTCGAACTTGGTCAATGGGTCCAACGTGCCCGCCTTGACCATTTTGTTGACGGTGTTGACATCAAGCCCCCGCGACAAATAATAATTGTATCGGTAATTGGCGGCTTTGGCCTTGTCGAGCGCGTTTTGAGCCTTGGCCTTGAACTTGTCCGGCCCATCGCCGGTAAACCAAGTCTTGCCTAAATCCGGCATCGCCAACTTCAATCGTGACGCTTCAGCCTCGCTCATTTGAGCGCCGGTGATACGTTTGATGTATAAGTTGAGATTTTCCACCGTGTCCTGGGCGAATGTGGTGAAATCTGTAATGTACTTTTTTTCGTTTTCGTTAAGGTTATCGCCTTTGCCAAATTTGCTCTTGATATCCAACAATGTGGCCTCGGCCTTTCCGCCGACGGTTAAAAAGCTGGTGTCAAGTTTGTTGACGATGGATTCAAGGCGGACAATTTCATCCCCCGTATCCACCACCTTGGTTTCAAGTTCCCCGGTGGTTTTTTTGGTAAGCCCGTCGCCGCCTTCTTCATAAATTAGATTACCGTCCGCGTCCCAAATCCTTCGCCCTTTACCGCTCGACGCCGCCTGTGCGACTTTTATCACGGTGCCATCACTCTTGCGCTGCAACCAGGATTGAGTGCGTGCGTCCCAATACGGATCTTCACCCGTTACGGGCGGCTTTATATTTTCGCCTTTGTCAGACGCCGACCGGCGCAAACTGGCGGGCTTGCCCATAATGTCGTCAACAAAGTTCTCAAACTCGCTGTCGGATGTTTTTTCATAAAGCGCCATCAACCCCTGCGCCTTTTGATTATCCCCCTTGGCCGCCAACTTTGCAGCTTCTTCCCTCAACGACTGCCGGGTGGTGCTCAACTGCCCCGTGGCGTGGGCCTGCATCAATGTTTCGCGCAAATCCGCACGCGTCTTAATCTGCCCATTATCTATCTGTTCCAACAGCGGTTTAAGCAACGGTGCCGTTTGCGGGATATTTTTGATCACCTGGGTAAACAGCAATGATGCTTTGGTCGGTGCATTGGCAAGCGACTTATTATACTGCGCCTTTTCATCTTCCTGGTTTAACTTAAACTGCCCTTCTTGCACTGCCACCGCCCGTTGCGCTGTGTCGGTTTGCGTAGCCTCAAGCGCCAACTTGCGCCTTTCCATCGCCATTTTCTCCGGGGCCTGCAAAGCATTGATAATGCCGCCACCAGCCTGCACCCCCTCCACCAGACCTGTGCCAAATCCCGCCATCACTTCACCCCCTTGCCGTCGATCAGCCCTAACGCTTCATACCCTGGCTTGGACTCTGGAACATATTTGATAATCAACGGCACCGCCGCTTTACGGTATGCCTCACGCGCCGCTTCCATATCACCGACTTCAATACACTTTAGCGTTGCGTCGATCAATTTCGGTTTGATCTTCTCCCACACCTTTGCCGCACCGTCTTTGTGCCGGTGTCTGATCCTGGCAACAGCTTCCGGGGCGGTGGCTTTGTAAAGCGCCGTTTCATCCGGGTGCTCGCGTTCCATATATTGTTTAAACCCGTCCAACGCCCGCATACCGCCGGAGGGAATGGAGCCGGGCAGTGTAATGTGCATTTCAGTGCATAAAAAAGATGAATTGGACGCAAAACCAACAACGCCGCCGATCACTCCGCCGACCACCGCACCATACGGACCGCCTACATACGCCCCGATACTGGCCCCTGCCGCTATCCCTGCCCCTATGCCCTGGCGTTTGGACGCTTCAATACTGGCCTCACGGGATTTCTCCGCTTCCCGCTCGTTCGCTATATTTGCCCGACGCACTTCAGCCAACTTTTCGTTTTCAAGCTGCAACTGCCTAAATTGCGCGGCCCTAGCGTCAGCACCCGACGCGGCACCTTCAGCAATCCCCACTGTCTCGCCTTGAGTTAACGGCCTGCCTTGAATGTCCGCTTTCCTTCTTGCCGCTGCCAAAGCCAATGTAAAATTATCGCCGTATGCCATGACATTACCCCTTATTGGGTGATGGCGTCGAAAGACTCAAACACCAACCCCATGCCGGTTAATTTTAAATTACCGGTGGAAGATATTTTCAACCGGTGGCGATGGAACGGCCCCAATGTGCAATCTTCAGTGTATACCGGCCCGTCGGTTAAATCCACGTCTTCCGGCAACGCCTGATCATCTGTGCCATCCACCGTCAACGTCCCGTCGCCCCAATGCGACCATGTTGCCGTGGATGCCGCCGTTTGATCCTCAAACATCAACCTAATCCAATCAATCCGCGTATCCTTAAAAAATGGGGCTGTTTTGTCGAGCATCAAATCCCCGGTGACGGCGTACTTTTCAATAGAGTGGGTAATCCACTTATCGCCGTTTTCAAGCCGCAGCATTTTGCCTTCTTTATCAAAGCCATAGGAGTAAAACCGACCGTAAGCGTCTGTAACGCCGCCACCGATCTGCAATTGATCGGGGTCGCCTGCGGTATCGGTTCGCTCTATGCGGGTCCATTCATTGTACTTTAACGAATATTCCAACTCTATATTGTGCATCGTGGTGCCACCGGATTCATCCCCGGCGGTGATTAATAACTTGTACGCCTGCAAATTAGGGTCATACCATCCAACAGACCTTGATTGCCGGGCAATTGGAATATACGCGGCATTGTTGGAGTCCCAATACTTTCTTATATCGTTCGAGATTTCCTTGATCGTTGCGCCGTCGCTCATGACAATGCCAGAAGAAGATTGCCATATCACCACTTGCCGCTCCCGCCCATCGTTTTCGATCTGCGCGGCGGAACAGGTGGCGACACTCAAGGGTGCCACGCATCCTATATTGCTACTCATTAATTGCACTTCATACGCAGCATCACTTTCAAGCGGCACCACCCGGTAAGTCTCGTTGGACTTCATCACCAAAAGCTGATCATAGCCGGTGGTCTGGAACACGTTGTAAAGTGGGGCGGCGGCAACAACAGGAGAGTTTGAGCCAAAGTGAACACTGCTGGCATCCTCGGCATCAAAAATATATGACGTATTGTAGGACGAATAAATCGCCTTGTTGCGCTCATTGCCAACTTCATCAAATAGCCACAAGCGGTTGCGAAACAATATTGGAAATCGGTAGATACCCACGGGTGACGGTTGTGCCACCCCCCTTATTAAATCCACCGCTGTTGAAGCGTCAAGGGCTACATCCCAAGATATCTTGTAGTAATAATAAGATTCATCCCCACTTGTCTTATACACCCCGGTGTTGTTGATATTTCTCGGTACCTGGGAATATTTGGGCAGTTTTGTCCATGTGGAAAACCCGTTGGATGCCAATGCCTTAGTATCCGCGATTACCCCTGTTTGATAGGTCGTTGACGCCCATGCCGAGCCGGTCCAATACGACACTGTGCCTGTCGATGTATCGGCATTTGATTTTAACTGCGTCATTTCCGTGTAAAGAGCATCCACGGGCACGGGAAACCCTACAACCACATATGATGTTGTTGGGGCACTTGACAAATCCAACTCCAAACCATCGCCCACCACGGCTGTCTGAAGGGTATAATCTGAAAATGCGCTGGAAGCTGCGGTATACAAAAACACGCGGGACGGGGAAATAAGGTTGCCGTCCCAAATATTTGTTACATCTTGCACCCACGGCACGCCGGTCACATGGTAAATCGTGTCGCTGGACGCGGCGGCATGAAAAAGGTACCAGTAAAATTGCCGACCATAAATAATGTAAGGTTCTTCATCAAGAGCCGCGCCTTGTTCAACCCATGACACTGTGACAGGCGATCCTGTGGCACTGGTTGTGCGTGGGGATATAGTTGCCCAGGCGTGAGTGGAATGATCAAGATAATACGCGGCATCCACATTTGATATGTTTGTGGTGGTGCGATAAATATTTACGCCGGATAATTTGTAAGCTGACCCGACAAGAATATACCCGGCGGTGGCACTGTCCCAAGTGGCTACATTATCGGCAGTGGAAAGATTGTTGGTTAATTGTGAAGTGACGTTTTTAATTATCGTGGATATATCCAACGCGACCGTGGCATTTTGCAAATACACCGCCAGAATGTTGCATTCACCGCCGGGCCACACCTTCAAGTCAACCCCGTTGGCGTAAGCCAGCACTCCCTGCGGCCCGGTCGCCATCCGCCCTACACCGGCACCGGCACTGTCGGTAAACAGGCTCGCGGCATAAAAATCACCGGTCGCTGGTACTGCGGCGCTGTTGCGCAAAAGCACACCGGACGTTGACGAATAACTCGTACCCGCTTGTGCCATAATATAAGACTTGTCAGGGTTTGAGCGGGAGTACTGATACATATTTATTGGAAAATCATAAGTACTGTAAAGCGGTGTGGTGGTAATTGCCGTATGGCCACCGACCGGCACAAGGCCCTTTCCAGATCGACGCAGATTTTGTATTTGTGTCAGTCCGTAATCTTCCAACAACAAAGGATCGTCGGACGGCTGCCACTTGCCGATAAAAGGAAATGCGAAATAGTCCGCCAGCGCCACGGAACATAAAAGGGCGAAAACAACTGACGCTTTAAAGCATATACGGACGAACCTGTTTTTTCCTTGCCACATTTTCATAATACTCCTGATTGTACTTTTTTATCGCCTCAAGGTGGGCAGCGTAAATTTGTGGCCATAAAGACACCTGATCAATGCCGACTTTGGAATCTTTTGCCTCGGTCAGCCTTGCCACCACACCGGCAACAATGGCGTCATGAAATTTTGCCGGAAGACGGGGCACGTCGGTATCCCCCGACAATCTACTGATTTGTTCCTCATAAAGTATCCGTAATTTAAATTCCCCGCTTGACGCTGGCGACCAAATAACCTGTTCCACCGTCACCCCTGTGGACAACACGGCTTTGCCGAAAAGATAGTGTGTAGGTGGGCCTGCGGTATTGGCAAGGTTATGAAACCGGGTGTCTTTTTCCATGTCTTCCGGCGATACTTCGTGCATAGGCTCGCTGTAGCCATCCCATCCGGCGCTGACAATACGCTCCACAACCCCTGAACCTAACGTAACCCCACGGTGATAAGCAAAACCACCGGACGTATAAGCGCTGTAGGAAGACGAATTAACGGCGGTTGTAAAATGGGTGTTGTCGGGCACAGCGGAAATTTGCACTATTTGCTGATTAAATTGGGTCATCCCCCCGATACCATAAAGATGCACGATATCGCCGACAACAAGGGTGTGGGCGGCAGCGGTTTCAAACACGCCGGGGTTTGCGGCGGTAATCCCGGCAATCTGCACCGGGGCTTTTGACACTAGGATATTATACTGTTGGAGAAGCCAGAACGAGATGTTTAACTGATCCGCATTTATCACTTCGGTCAAATAGACCATATTGATCAAATGGGTCAGCACATCGCCTTTTTTACCGGAGAATTGCCCTGCTGCGCGTTCGATGGCGGTCTTGATATTCGCCAAGGTGAGATAATTTGCCATGATTTAACCCTCATGTTAGGCGATTGACAGGGAGTGGGGGGAAGCGGCCCTCCCCCCTTTTCCCCTTTATGGTTTAATAAAGCGCGTTGCTAGTGTCCAACATTACCGCGACTACTTCAAACTTGGCGCCGTCAATGTCCACATCAGCGGTGTCTGTGGTGGCGGTAACGTCGATGGTGTCGGCGGTGGCAAAGTATGTCGGCACCCAATCATTAACCGCCCCCAGGATGGTGCCAGCCGCACTGTCCACGGCCAACGCATCACCCCATCCATTGCTGCCACCAACGCCTAAATCAACCGTACCGTTGGCAGTTTCAGCGGTGATGATCCTCAACCACACCGCAATGACAGTGGTACCTGCGGGAATGGGAATAACCTGGGCGATGTCGCCATCTCCGGCATCCAGCGTGCGCTTGGAACAATCCACAATAATGCGCCGGGTGGTGAGCATATTGGTCCGGGTTTCAAACTGCGGTACAGCAAAGGTACCGGCAATGCTGCCGTCATACCATACCACCGTGTCAGCGGCAAAAGCCTGGGGCAGCACCAGAACGGCGGCAAACATTGTAATGAACATTACAAGGGCGATAAGTTTGGTAAACTTTTTCATGGCTATTTTTCTCCTTCGCGTTTTACTTATAAATTATTGCCACTTTATCGAACAGTGTTTCAATTGCCCACCACGTTGCCCGCGCCATTTTCGATCTGCAACGTGCAAATGGCGGTGTAGGCGTTGGCCTCGTAATCCGTACTGTTTACGGTGCCGTCGGCGTCCAACTGTTCGGTGAGCGTTTCGATGGCGTCAAAGATAATGTACATCAGTTCCACCAACATGCGCTTATCTTCAGCCGTTGGCCCCCAATAGTAATTGGTGCCGTTGCCAAGATCGGTCACGCCTTTAGGATCGCGCACAATATGGAGAAATAACGCGGTGTAGCATAATGCTTCATAGGTCGAATCGGTCAAAGTATCCGCGTCAAGCTGCTCACACAAAGTTTCAAAGGCGTTGAAAAAGTTGTAGATCAAATTTAACCGGGCCTGCTGAGTGATGCCGCGTGGTGACACCCGGAAAAAGTTAAGCGGTGAAGAACAAAGCCCAACGACGTTTCCTTGGCTGTCTTCGATGACGGAATTGACAATCGCGGTGAACACGTTCGCTTCATACGTGTCCAACGGTACCCCGGTGTCGTCGTCGAGATGATCACAAATCGTCCACAGGGACTTGTACGCCATATACCAGAAATCTATCTCCTGGCCAAGCGTCAATGCCCGTGGGCTGATCAAGGTGGTCATAAGATTTGTAGGCATAGGTTGATTACTCCTTATCGGCGGCGGTGGACTCCTGGGCCACGTCGAACTCCTTTGCCGCACGCTCGCTGTTGGTACGTTGATAATGAACAGCGGAAAACATTTTATAAAGCGCCTGGGCCTGCCCTACGTCGGCCAGAGAATACCGCTTATCGGTAACGACTTTATTGCGTTTGCCGTCGAAGGCAAAACATATTTGCGATCTGGCGGCGTGGGACTTGACGATGGCGCATTTGAATTTGCGCCCGTCACCGATTACTATTTCGCGGTCGAATACCACCGACTCATTGACAGTGCCGGTGCGGTCCGTAACAACGCGAGTGTGCGAGGTTTCAAAGTTGACGACCTTGGGCTTGCCGGTCTTGGGCGTATTGTCGCCGCCAGCATAGATCGTTTGGTTAAGGTTGGATTTATCCACCGTGGGTTCACTGGTGGGGTTGAGCAGCACCACGAAAGTGGACGACACCATTGTTTCACCCACCAGGATTTTACGCCCCAGGCGATAGTTGTCGAACGGGTGGGGGGATGCCGATTGCCTGTCCCTGATAGAGCCGATTTCTTCCGGTTTAAGGAACATGAAATCTTCTGTTTGGGCATCCGGGTCCAGTGTGGACAATTCTTCCTTTAAAGTTTCGTCCGAACCTTTGCCTTCCACCGGGTCTTGCAAACCTTTATTTTTATTTTGTGCCATGATCTTCTCACGCTCCCTTTTGTTAAGTGCGGGCGGGAAGGGGCCAAGGAGAAGGCGGGAGCATTCCGTAACCTAACCCCTTCCCCATCCCGCACACACAGGTTTAATGATCCATACCGGCGCGGGCCGATTAATTGCTGGTGCGGTAGGTCCGCAACTCAACCAGCGCGTTATCGGCGGAATTTAACACGGTTTTGCTCACACCCCACAAAAAGCCCGCGCAAAATCCCACCTTGTTGCCGTAGTCGAAAGTCTTTTCATCCCAAATCCAGCGTTTGCCGTAAGCAATGGCCCCGCACCCAATGCCCATGTAAAAGGCGGTGGCACCGGTAAGGTTGGCGCCAGCCCCCCAAGCGGTGCTGATCGGGCAGCGCACATGCTCATGGATCGGCACGTTTTTGTGCATGCCAAGCGCCCCGGTAAAGACCGGATTGTCCATCCCACGCATAAGCGCACTCATACGGGTGTCGGACCATTGGGCGTCACGTTGGGTCAAATCAAAGGACTGATCCGGCCCCATGACCACGATCCCGTTGGTCTTTTTGCCCCTATAAGATGGGCCGACGATCTTGGGGGAGGCTTTGGCACAATAGGCCACAGCACGGGCGATTAAATAAAGCGTCATGTAATCGCCCGCTTCAATGGTCGCCGTGGAAGTGGCATCGCCGCCGTAAAGCGCCTTGGTGCTGCTGGTGCCAAGCGCGGTAAACATCGCCTGATCGGTAATCGCACCTTTCCAGCGCCGCAAAAGTTCCACCGCCCAGGTGCGATACCCGGCGTCGGAGGGGCGTTGCATGGCCATGCGGCCATCAGTGCGGATGGCGTTGCGCTGCATATAAAGGGTGATGTCATCGTCATATGCAGTCGGCGCTTCCTCGTTGCCTTCCATCATGGCGTCATTGAGCACGCCGGAGCCGGAAAGCTCCATCAATTCACCGTAAGTGATAACATCGCCCTGGTTTTTTTCCAGTTCCGGGTATTCCACAAAAATGGAGTTGCCGGGGGTTTGGCCCACAAGGCCGTTTTCATAAAAATAACTCTCCGTCTTGGCCTCGATGGTCCACTTTTTGTGCCAAGCCTTACGAGTCAGGGCATTACCTGTTGCAAAAGTCCAATCAGTCATAATCGTTCGCCTTTCTTACGGCGCTTTCAGTCCCAGGGTAAAGAGGTAAATTTAGCTTTGACCTGCTGCGGCGCGGAACTCAAAAACTTAGTGTATTCGGGGCCGCTCAAGGTGTCGATATACGCCACCATTTGATCTTCCGTCCACTGCGTCATGTCCGCACCACCGCCTTTGTCCGCTCCACCGTCCTTTTTCGTATGAATGGTTTTCACCGTGCCGTGGGTAGCGTCCTTGATCACCTTGTCGGTTGCCTTGGACGATATCTTGGACATGATGTTTGCACGGTCCATAAGAAAATACGCCTCGCTGACGGTAACGCCGAATTTGCCGTTTTCCTTCATCCAATCCACTACTTTTGAGTCCATCGCATCAACAACAGCGCGATCCTTGGAGTCCAGTTTATCCAGGGGCTTGTCAAACTCCAATGCCGCGTACTCCGACCTGAAATCTGACCGCTCTTTTTCCACCTGGGCGATGGCCTCGCGTTGCTCCTGTTCCTCTTTGGCCTTGGCCTCGCGTTCGCCGTGGTAAATTTCAAGCGACAATCGCGGGGCGATGGCAAAGGCTTCGTCCGGGTCGATATCGTAAATTTGGCCAAGCGTTTTGCCATGGTACTTGTGCGCAGGGTCGTCATACTCGACTTTGGCATTGCGCGGGTCTTTGGCCGCAGCGGGTGCGGACTCTGGTTTGGGTTCCTCTTTACCCGGCGCTGGTTTTGCGCCTTTTAATTCTTCAATGGTTTGTTTTAACTCCGCTATTTCCTTTTGCCAAGGTTCTAATGCCGGTTCGGGTTCCGGGTCGCCACCGCCCTCTGGTTCGGGTGAAGATGCCGGGTCCGGTTCTCCGTCCGTAGGTAAATGCCCTCCGAGAATTTTCAATTCCTCGTCGGTATAGGGTGAATCGTCGCCGGTGGGATCACCGCCGCCTTCGCCGGGTTCCGGTTCCAAATCAGGGTCCGGGTCGGGCGGGCAACAATACCAACCGTGGATTAACTTTTTATGTAGTATTTCGTCCATAATCACATCGCTCCCGTTAATTGCGTTTAATGTGTAATGTACATTACTTTTTGCTGACCGTCAAACTCAATGACAATTTGCCGGTGACTTCGTACTTTTCACTGTCGAAATCTTCCGGCAGATCAGTGTCGATCACCATGCGCGACATGGAAAGATTCATGCCGGTGCCCTCGGTATTGTCGATTCCCACCCGAACACGGCCATAATGGTTGGACCGGTCAAAGGACATAAACGTCAAGTCGGTTTCAATCCCTACCACCTTGACAACTTCCAACTCCTGACTCTGATCTTTTTTCTTTGCCATCGTGTTACCCCCTCTTTGCTTTTGCGCCTAATTGCGCCATTTCCATTTCCCGTTTGTCCATACGCTCGGCAATTTCCTTTGCGTGTGGATCACCGGAATATTCCAAGGCCGCTTTGCGGTCGAACAGGCCGATTTTATAATTCTCGCGGCTGATTTCCTCTTTCAACAACCGGTTGGTGGGCAGGCTCGAACCGGCGGTAATGGCGATATTGAAGTCCACGACGGACAGCTTGTCGGTTT
>Ga0315535_1003122_pt1 | contig 10291 bp, 9 predicted proteins | sample SalMarSW160220MG_2_FD_203092 | JGI IMG/M metagenome (GOLD analysis project Ga0315535, IMG submission 203092) | Salt marsh sediment microbial communities from the Plum Island Ecosystem LTER, Massachusetts, United States - Salt Marsh Sediment SW1602-20 ...
TCCTGGTGATTATCCTGATGATCCGCCCCTATGGGCTGTTCGGGAAGCAGATCGTTGAGCGAGTGTGAGACAATGTGGAAGGAAACAGTATCGAACCATGAGATGCGGCGATTTTAAAGAGACGTACAGAAAGGACGAAGAGATCTTTCAATCCCTCTTTGTGAAACTCTGGTTGGGCTTGTTCCTCATTTTTCTCGTGACATTTCCCTTCCTGGCCGATCCGTATCTCCTGTACGTAGCCAACATGATCGGTTTTGCAGTAATCGCAGCGGTGGGGTTGAATCTCCTGACCGGTTTTACGGGGCAGATTTCTCTGGGGCATGCGGCGTTCGCGGGTGTGGGCGGGTACACTTCAGCCATTCTCGTGACTCGCCTTGGTTTTTCATTCTGGATTTCGCTTCCCTGCGCCGGAATCATGGCGGCCATTGCGGGCCTCATCATCGGTATCCCGTCCCTCCGGGTGAAAGGCCTCTACCTCTGCATCGCCACCCTGGCGGCCCAGTTTATCTTCGATTTCTTCTTCATCCACTGGGAAAGCCTGACACAAGGGGTTCGCGGCATTAATGTCCCCCCGCCACACTTGGGATCGTTTCTTATCAACACGGAAAAGCGGTTTTACTTTTTGACCCTTGTTATTGTTGTGCTGGCAGTGGTCTATGCCCGCAATCTGGTACGGAGCCGGGTGGGCCGGGCGTTTGTGGCGATCCGGGACCGTGATCTTGCGGCCGAGATCATCGGAATCGATCTCTTCCGTTACAAGCTTATCGCCTTTGCCATATCCTCTTTCTATGCGGGCATCGCGGGCGCGTTGTGGGTCGGCTTTATGCGGATCGTAACGCCGGAACACTTCCCGTTCTACCTGTCCATTCAATACCTGGCCATGGTTATTGTGGGGGGGCTGGGGAGCATACTCGGATCCATCTTCGGGGCTGTTTTTATGACGCTGGTACCCGAGTTGCTGAATGTCATGTCAGGGGCGCTCAAGGACATCTTTGCCGGTACATCCCAATTGTTCATCCCGCTGAAGGAGGTGGTTTTCGGTTCATTGATTGTTCTTTTTCTTATTTTCGAACCTCGCGGCCTCGCAGAGATCTGGCGACGCATCAAGGCCTTTTTTCTGTTGTGGCCTTTTTCCTATTGATGGTGGCCCGGAGCTTTTCGCTCATCTTTAACGACACGGACATGTGCAGGAGGAGGTGATAGAAAAGTGACATGTTGCGGTGTGATTTGAATTTGGAGGAGAAAGAGCTGTTTTCAACGAGAGTGCTACAGATCGGGAGGAGAGAAGGATGAAAAAGAATATCTTTGCGTTTGTTTGCCTGATAGTCTTTTGTGTTCTATCCATGGCAGTGCTTAGCCGACCCGTATCTGCCGCCGGAGAAATAAAAGTCGGCGCCGTGCAGCCGGTTACCGGGCGTTTTGCCTTTGCCGGTGTTCATATCAATGCGGGCCTGGAAGACGCGCTGATGATGGCAAATGCTGAAGGCGGCATCAATGGCAAGAAGATCAAGTACATTATGGAGGACGGGACCTACACGGTGGATGTGGCGGTGGCCGCATTCAAACGTATCATGGCCAGGGATAACCCCATTATCATGTATGGGGAGAGCACCGGATTGGGGAAAGCCATGGCACCTGAAATCAAGGATCGTTACAAGATCCTTTACAGTTCGACTTCGTTTTCCAGCGAACTGGCCGACGAGGCCGGGAATCCGTATGTATTTGTCCCGGGCCCCACATACAGTGATATGTTCGGCATCCTGCTGAAATACATCGCCAAGGAGAAACCCGGCGCCAATGTGGCCTTCTTCTACAGTGACACGGAATTCGGAAAAGATCCGGTCCCGTACGGGAGGGACATGTGCAAGAAGCTGGGGCTGAATCTGGTGGCCGAGGAAGTCGCCAAAGTGGGGGGCGTGGACGTTGCTTCCCAGGTCCTGGATCTGAAGCGCAAGAAGGCGGAATACATTATTTTTCAGGGATTTGTGCTCTCACCGGTTCCTGCCGTCATCAAGCAGGCACGGGACTATGGCCTGACCGCCAAATTTATGGGAACATTCTGGGGCACGCACAAAATGCTCCTGGACAAAATGGGTCCCCTTGCCGAAGGGTACCTGGGCGTCATGCCGTATGCCTTTTACTGGCAGACAGAGATTCCCATGATCAAAAAAATCAGGGCCTGGAATGAAAAGCACCATCCGAATGTGAAATACAGGCCCACGTCTTACATGCAGGGTTTCTTTACCGGCCAGGTCTTCGTGGAATGCCTGAGGCGGGCGGACAAGGCAGGAGAGCTCAACGGAGACGGACTGGTCAAGGCGCTCGAGTCCCTCAAGGACGTCGATACGGGCGGCCTCATGTGCCCCTACACGGTGATTAATAATAAGATCCCCTATGGAAGGGTGTACAGGGCTGACATAAGCAAGAAGACCTTTGAACCGATCTCGGATTGGATCAAGACCGAATAACAGAGAAACCGGCTGGGGTCCAGAATGTATATATATGGATGGGCACTACCCGGCAGGAAGGCGTTTCTTTATGACTGAATTCAAGACACTGCCCCAACTGCTCCGAGAAAATGCCCTCCGGTTTGATGACGCAAAGGTTGCCATTCGAGAGAAGGAATTCGGCATCTGGCAATCATTCACCTGGAAGGCATATTACGAAAATGTGAGGGATTTCGCCCTTGGCCTTCGCTGCCTCGGTTTTCGGGCCGGTGACAAGCTTGCGTATGCGGGGGACAACCGGCCCGAGGGGTTGTTTTCGGAGTTGGCCGCCCAGTCACTGGGCGGGGCAATCGTGGGGATATACCCTGACAGCCATCTCGATCAGGTGGAATATATCATCAATCATTCCGATGCCATTTTTGTGGTTGCAGGAGACCAGGAACAGGCTGACAAGATTCTGGACATCAAGGAGAAGTGTCCCCTGGTAAAGAAAGTGATCGTAGACGACCCCAAGGGAATGAGACGGTACGGCGACCCCATTCTGGCCTACTTTCAAGATGTACGGAAGCTGGGCCGTGAATCGGCAGAAAAAGAACCGCACCTCTTTGAGGAAATGATCGAAGAAGTCCTCCCCGATGACGTCGGGATGATCAACTATACCTCCGGGACGACCGGGCTCCCCAAGGGGAGTATGATTACCCACAAGAACATGTTCAGCGTGGCCAGGGCCCAGGACGAGGTGGATGCGGCGAGAGACGACTTTGAATATGTTTCATTCCTTCCCTTCCCCTGGATCGGGGAACAGGAATTCGGCGTTTACTGGGCCCTGTACAAGGGCTTTACGGTAAATTTTCCTGAGAAGGTGGAAACGGTTCGGGAGAATATCCGTGAGATCGGGCCCCATATCATGCTGGCGCCGCCCAGGATATGGGAGAGGATGTGCTCGGACATCCAGGTGAAAATTCAGGATGCGGCCTGGATAAAAAGGTTTTTCTACCGCGTATTCCTGCCGGTGGGGTACCGGATGGCGGACTTCAATTTAAAGAAAAGGAGGCCGCCCATCGGGTGGGAGGTGCTGGGCCGGCTGGCCTATCTTTTCATATTCAGATCGCTCAGGAACTATCTCGGCCTTTCCCGCTTACGTCACGTGTATACGGGCGGCGCCCCTTTGGGCCCGGAGATATTTCACCTGTTTCAGGCCCTGGGCGTCAATATTAAACAGGCCTACGGCATGACCGAACAAACAGCGGCCTCCATTATTCACCGCACGGATGATATACGTCTGGATACCGTGGGAAAGCCCCTTCCCGGAATTGAGTTCAGGGTGTCGGATTCAGGAGAATTGTTGTCCCGGGGTGACACCATCTTCAAGGGGTATTACAAAAATCCCGGGGCGACCGAAGAGGCCCTGCGTGACGGCTGGTTCCATTCGGGGGATGCGGCTCTCATCGAGGAGGACGGGCATATTATCATTATCGACCGGATGTCCGATGTTATGAAACTGACCGATGGCAGCAAGTTTTCCCCACAGCTCATCGAGAACAAACTGCGGTTCAGCCCATACATCATTGATGCCGTGGTGATCGGTCAGGAAAGGCCGTTTATCACGGCCATGATTGCCATTGACATGGCAAACGTCGGCAAGTGGGCGGAAAACAACCAGATCGCCTTTACCACATTTACGGACATTTCCCAGAAGGATGAAACCTACGACCTCATCGCGGGTGAAGTCGCAAAGACCAACAGGTCTCTCCCGAAGGTGGCCAAGATACGGAAGTTTGTCCTCCTCTACAAGGAATTGGACGCCGATGATGATGAACTGACCAGGACGAGAAAGGTGCGAAGAAAGTTTGTGTCCGAGCGGTACAAAGACATTATTGAGGCCATGTACGGCAGAAAGGATGCAATCCATGTGGAGGCCGATATCCGGTACCAGGATGGGAAGGCCTTCAGGATGAAAACGGCCGTGAAAATAAGACAGGTGGAGCAGGCACAATAGAAAAATGACAGACGACGAATACCAGCTGCAGGTGGAAGATATTTTCCTGAGCTTCGGGGGAATCATGGCCCTTCACGGGGTGAGCACCAGGGTGAGGAAGAGAGAGATCTTTTCGATTATCGGTCCCAATGGTGCGGGGAAGACCTGTCTCCTGAATTGCATCAATCGGTTTTACCACCCCCAGAGGGGAAGGATAATATTTGAAGGGCAGGACATTTCACTGATGAGACCCCACAAGATCGGTGTCCTTGGTATTGCGAGGACCTTCCAAAATGTGGAACTGTTCGGCCATATGAGTGTCCTTGACAATATCAAACTGGGCGCCCATATCCATCTCAGGGCGGGTTTCCTGTCCGGCGGCATCTACTGCGGGAAGTGTCGACACGAGGAATTGGGGCTCCGCAAGGAGATTGAAGAAAAGATCATCGATCTCCTGGAAATAGAACACATCAGGAAGCATATCGTGGGAACCCTGCCTTACGGTCTCCAAAAGAGGGTGGAGCTTGCCCGTGCCCTGGCCATGAAGCCGAAGCTGCTCCTGCTGGACGAACCTGCTACGGGCATGAATCTCGAAGAGACGGAAGACATGGCGCGCTTTATCCTGGACATAAACGAAGAATGGGGAGTGACAATCATCCTTATTGAACATGACATGGGGGTGGTTATGGACATCTCGGACCGGATCTGTGTCCTTGACTTCGGAGAGAAGATCGCCGAGGGGAGGCCCGAGGAGATCAGGCACAACGAAAATGTTATCAAGGCCTATCTGGGAGAAGAAGACATTACGTATTCCCGGTTGGGAGCATGATCATGGAGCCGCTGTTGGTCGTAAATAACATCGAAGTGATTTATCATAATGTCATCCTTGTCCTGAAAGGCATGTCGCTTCAGGTACAGGAAGGACAGATGGTTGCCGTCCTCGGCAATAACGGCGCCGGTAAGACCACCACCCTGAAGGCCATTTCAGGACTTCTGAAATCGGAAGACGGTGAAGTGACTGACGGCTCCATTATTTTTAAAGGAAAACGGATTGACAAGAAGTATCCGGAGCAGATCGTCCGCATGGGAATTTTTCAGGTCATGGAGGGGAGACGCGTATTTGAGGATCTGACCGTGGAGGAAAATCTCGTTGCCGGCGGTCATACCAACAGGAGCAGGGCCGGGATGAAGAACGACATGTCCATGGTTTATGAGATTTTTCCCAGGTTGAAGGCCAGGAAGAATGTGCTCGCAGGGTATATCAGCGGGGGCGAGCAGCAGATGCTGGTGATCGGAAGAGGCCTCATGTCTACGCCCGGGTTGATGCTTCTGGATGAACCTTCCATGGGCCTTTCGCCGCTTCTTGTCTCCGAGATATTCAGGATTATTCAGCAGATCAACAGGGAGAGAGGAGTCACTATCCTCCTGGTGGAGCAGAACGCACGGCTCGCCTTGAGCATCGCCGATCACGGATACGTGATGGAAAACGGCCGGATCGTTCTGGATGATACGGTTGAGAAACTAAAGGAAAATGCAGACGTCAGAGAGTTCTATCTCGGTCTGACCGAAGTGGGCAAGAAGAAAAGCTATCGGGATGTGAAGCACTACAAGAGAAGGAAGCGGTGGTTAACTTGATCCTCAGGACTGGGTTAAAGAAGACAGACTCTGCCTTAGGAGAAATCAAGGCAATGGAATGATCTAGAGTTTGGAGTGAACTAAAGTGACCTAGAGTTTTTTGCATTTTCTCTTCGAGACCGCAAAGCTTAATTTCATCTCTTGCTTGTCATGAAGGGCGAAGGAGGAAACATCGATGCCAACGTTGCGATCAAACGGGATAAACTTGTACTACGAAGTCAATGGAAAGGGTCAACCTCTCCTTTTTATCCATGGCCTTGGGGATAGCACAGAATCCTGGGGGGAGCAGGTCGCTTTCTTTTCCAAATCGTACGAGGTGGTCACTTTTGATGTCCGGGGTCATGGTCGGTCCGATAAGCCTCCCGGCCCTTACACTATTCCCCTCTTCACTCGAGACACGGCCGGACTGATCCAGTCCCTTCATATAGCTCCAGCCCATGTAGTTGGGCTCTCCTTGGGCGGGATGATAGCATTTCAATTGGCTGTCAGCCATCCGGATCTTCTTCGAAGCATGACCATCGTCAACAGTGGCCCAGCCATGATCCTTCGCTCATTTAAAGAGCGCTTTGAGATCTATCGCCGCCTGTTTTTGATCAGGGTTCTGGGGATGAGGGCCATAGGGAATTCAATAAGCAACCGCCTCTTTCCGAAAAAAGAGCAAGCAGAATTGCGACGTGTGGTTGCTGATCGGATCGCCAGGAATGACAAGAGGGCCTATCTCGACTCGACCCGAGCCCTTGTCGGTTGGAGTGTAGCCGAGCAGCTGGCCAACATTAGCTGCCCAACTCTGGTGATTTCCGCGGATCAGGACTATTCTCCCGTTTCTGTCAAGGAGGCCTATGTGGCCCTGATGCCTCGGGCCGAACTGGTTGTCATTGAGGATTCGAGACATGTCACCCATATGGATCAACCTGAAAAATTTGACAAGACCCTACTGTCCTTCTTGTCCAGAAATGCTTAGATGATCTCTGAAATACGGGAAAGGGATAAACTCTTAACATACTTCGCAGGAGGAAAGCTTATGAGAGGAATAAAAGTTAGTTTGGTTTTTGTGGTGATGTCAGGTCTCTGCTTAGTTCTGAATAGCAATGTTCTGGCTCAACAGAAACCCGTCAAGCTGGGGGCAGCGATTCCTACATCCACCGCGATCGGGCAGGAGATTGGAAAGGCGATGCGACTCGCTGTGAAAGAGATTAATCAGGCCGGCGGTGTTCTGGGCCGTCCCGTTGAGCTGATCGTGGTGGATGACGAGATGAAACCCGAAAAGGGGGCCGCGGCCATTGAAAAACTGGCCACCCTGGACAAGGTTGATTTACTCATCGGCGGGATGGCAAGCGGAGTGCACATGGCCGAGATCCCAATATTGAAAAAATACAAAATCGTAACCGTATGGCTGGGAGCAGCTTCTCACAAATGTGAAGAGGCTCTCAAGGGTTCTGACTGGTATTTCCATCTGCATACGTGGGACTATGAACAAGGCGAGCAGGAGCGCCGAGGGTGGGAGGAAATCCATAAGAAGTACCCAGAGATCAAAATAGAAAAAAGGTTTATGGCATACGAGGAAGGGGGCTTCGGTACCGCCTCCTTTCAGGCCAACGAACAAATCTGGAAGGAAAATTATGAGATTACTGGGGAAGCCTTCAAAAGTGCTCAGTTTGGCGGAGGAGACTACCGCGCGTTGCTTCGGCACGCAAAAGAGTGGAAGCCTGATTCTTTTGACTGGATTGGTTACGAAGGAGATGCCATGCCCATTATGGAGCAAGCAAAAGAGATCCAATTTGCTCCGCCCGTATTTCTGGGAGCACCTCCGATGTGGCCGCTCAAATTTGCCGAGCAAGCCTTGGCGCAGGCTGTCTGCTTTTATGGGGCCTGGTCTTCATCATTGAAAACCGCTGCAAGTGTACGGTTCGTTGATGACTACACAAAGGAGTATGGTCAGCCGCCGGCAAACTATATTGGGCCACTCGCTTACTCGAATGTCTATATTGCAGTAGACGGAATCAAAAGAGCAGGAAGCCTGAAGAAAAAGGCTTTGATCCAGGCCTTGGAAAAAACAAGATATGAATCTCCGCTGGGAGATACAATCACATTCAAACCAAGCAGAGTGATTAAGCATCAGGGTAACATCAGTATGAAAATCATGCAGTATCAGAACGGTGCTGAACACATTCTCTGGCCCTTTAATTTGGCAACGGCCAAGATCCTCTACCCCTTCCCTAACTGGGAAAACAGGTAATCCTGCTGCGGGAGTCCGGAACACTCGGAAGCAATGGACTCCCGCCTTGCGGAAATGACAGGCAAGCCGCCCTCGCCGTCCGGTCCCATAGATTGCAGGGCATCTAAGCATCATCAGAGAAAGAAATGGAACTCACAGGCAGAGCAAGGGGAAAGAACTACCTCATCACGGCTGTTTCCGTAGCCGGGGCGATCGGGCTTGCTTACTGGAAGCCCTATGTGCTCATCGAGGGTGTCCAGAGAGCAGGGCTGTACGCGGCGATTACGTTGCCTATGGCCCTCCTGATGGGAGTGATAGGGATTGTAAACTTAGCCCATGGTGACTTCATGATGTTGGGGGCTTACTTGGCCTTTGGACTCAGTGATTATTTTGGCCTCGATCCTCTGCTTTCTGTCCTTCCGGCAGCGGTTATCTTCTTTTTGTTTGGAGCAATCGTGTACATCGGAACATTCAAGCGTGTCGTGAATGCACCGGAGCTGAACCAAATCCTCTTGGCCTTTGGTCTGATGATCATCTTAACTGAAGGAGCCAATCTCCTGTGGACATCGCGTTTCATCAAGATAAGCCTCACTTATGTATCTGCATCTTTATCGATTGGATCTCTGACGTTCGGTACGTTTGAGTTCGTTTATGTGGCGGCAGCCCTTTTGATTCTGATCGGGCTTCAGCTTTTCTTGAGAAAGACCCGCACAGGTCAAGCCGCCCTAGCCGTAGGACAGAACGAAAGGGGGGCCAAACTTGTAGGGATCAATGTGGAGTGGACCCATCTGATCATCTTCAGTCTCTCTATAGCGATCATCGGAGGGATAGGCAGCCTTTTCCTGACACGTCATTCTATTTCGCCCATCGTGGGGTTTCCTTATACGCTCAGGGCATTTTGCCTGATTGCGATGGCAGGAATCGGAAACCTCACCGGCATACTTTGGGTCAGCTTGATCCTTGGGGTTGCGGAGAATCTCGTCCTTTCTTTCCGTGGGTACGCGGGATGGGCGGACTTAATCTACTTTATTTTGATTGTTGCCGTGATCATGCTGAAATCTCGCAAGAGGCGTGCGCAATGAGGAGATGGAGAGAACTCCTTTTTACCCTTACGATGGCTGCCGTTGTTACGTTACCGCTTTACGGAGGGGGGTATCTCCTGAATGTCTCGAATCTCATCCTCATTCATATGAGCCTAGCCCTGAGCTGGGCTTTGTTATTCTGGTCGGGGCAGCTCTCACTGGGAATTTCGGGCTTCTTCGGGCTCGGCGTATATACTGCAGCTCTTTCTTTTGTTCGTGCGGGTATATACCCCTTGCTCGGCATCCTCCTAGGAGGAGTCATGAGCGGCGCATTTGCCTTGGCCGTTGGGATGGCTGTATTGAATCTTCGAGGGATGTATTTTGCGATCGTCACCCTCGCCCTGGCGGAAGCCTTTCGGGTGATCATCAGAAACGTGCCAGACCTTTCGGGGGGACCCGAAGGCATGGTTCTTCCATCGCTTATTTTCGATGGAGACCCATCCAAGACCTACTGGCTGACTTTGATTGTCGCGTGCCTAACCCTTGTGCTCCTTATGGTCGTTCGCAAATCAAGAATGCACATCGCCCTCACATCCATACGAAATGACGAGATTGTGGCCCAATCCAACGGGGTCAATATCTACCGGTACTTGTTATGGACATTTGCCTTGAGTTCTGCGATTCAGGGGTTAACCGGAGGTCTCTACGCGCACGTCTATGGGTTTATTTCTCCTGAGGGTAGCTTTTCTCTGGAACTCGTTCTTCTACCCATCATTATGGCGGTTGTTGGAGGAGCGACCACAACCTGGGGACCCGTCATCGGTGCTGTCCTTTTGGGCTCCGTTTCTGAGTTTTTAAAAATCAAAATCCCGAACGGACACCTTCTCATCTATGGCGTGATCATCGTCATCGTGGTTTTGTTTTTTCCTAAAGGTATCATGGGCACGCTGGAGGAGCGGTTCCAAAGGGACTGGTAGATCTCTGTCGTGGATAA
>Ga0315535_1003123_pt1 | contig 10288 bp, 5 predicted proteins | sample SalMarSW160220MG_2_FD_203092 | JGI IMG/M metagenome (GOLD analysis project Ga0315535, IMG submission 203092) | Salt marsh sediment microbial communities from the Plum Island Ecosystem LTER, Massachusetts, United States - Salt Marsh Sediment SW1602-20 ...
AAACGGAACACAAAATAATCATAGCCAACAGCCAACAAATGCCCGAACTAAGCGACTCCAGCATCCACTTAATGGTGACTTCTCCACCTTATCCGATGATAAAAATGTGGGACGCCCAGTTCGCTGCGTTAAACCCACAAATCGCCAACCTACAACAAGAGCTAGACACCACTGGCAAGGAGGAAACCGTAACCAAAATCTACGACGCCATGCACGAAACTCTCGCCAGAACTTGGCGCGAAACCTTCAGAGTCCTCATTGAAGGCGGAATAGCATGTATAAACATAGGCGACGCCACACGCACCGTGAATGATAGGTTCAGGCTTTTCCCTAACCACTCCCGAGTTATTGAACACTGCGAAAAAGCAGGCTTCACTACTCTGCCCTACCTCCTGTGGAAGAAACCAACCACCAAACCGAAATACAAGGGGAAAGGCGCGTTCCTCGGCTCAGGCTTCCTGCCGCCTAACGCTTACGTCACCTTAGACTGCGAATTCATCCTTCTCTTCAGAAAAGGAAAACTTAGAAAATTCCCGCCAAAAGACCCGCACCGTTACGAGAGCGCCTTCACCAAGAAACAACGCGACGAATGGTTCACGCAAATCTGGGACATAACAGGCACACGCCAAACAGCAAGCCAGCTTGAAAGACGAATCGCGTCTTTCCCAGACGAAATCGTGAACAGGCTCATCCGTATGTTCAGCGTGAAAGGCGACACCGTGCTCGACCCCTTCTTAGGCTCTGGCACAACAATTAAGCTTGCGATGCAAAACGAAAGAAACAGCGTAGGCTACGAAGCAGACAAAACACTGCTTCCCCTGATAAAAAAGAAAACAGCCTCCCACGCAACAAACTGCAAACTGACAGTCATAAAACGCGGAAATTAACCTGCCAAGCAAACATTCGCAAAAACACATTTCCCCACGTTCTAACCATAGAAAAACCGTTTGAACAGCGATTTTACGCCTTTACACTGAAGATTTACTCGCTATTCACGGTTTGCGGCGCACATGCACCTCAAAAAAGTTATTAATGCGGAACAACTCTAAAAAGTTTAAAAAGCCGTGATTTGTGGGCGCGTAGACATAAAAAAGTTTATTAGTGAGCTAGGTAGCATGTGTTTGTGCTCTTTAAAAAACATAGGATACCCTTTTTCGAGTTGGTCACTCCAACATCGGAGGAAACAAAAAGTTTGAAAAAACCCGCATCAGAAAAACACACCTTCACATTTACAAATTTAAGTTTGCGGGAGAATGATAAAATTGACTGAATTTCAAAAAGAAGATATTCGTATTTTGTTGAAATCTTTCTTCAACGAGAAAGGCTTAGTCAGACAACACCTTGACTCTTACAACGAATTCATAGACCACGGCTTGCAGGAAGTGGTGGACGAAGTCGCTGAAATCCCCATTGAAGTTCCCGAAAACCCCTACAAAGTAAAGCTTGGACAAATCTGGGTGATAGACCCTCAATCACGCATCACAGGACCATACGCCACAGAGGTGGACGGCACTAAACACGAAATCTACCCCATGGAAGGTAGGCTTCGAAACCTGACGTACGCGGCGCCAGTAGCGCTTGAAATGACGCCTATTATAGATGGAAGAGAACAGGATACCGAGCTTGTTTTCATCGGAAACATCCCTGTCATGCTGAAGTCAAAACTGTGTTTCTTGTCACAACTTTCAAATGACGAACTCATCGCCGCAGGAGAAGACCCAGATGACGCAGGCGGCTACTTCGTGGTAAACGGGTCCGAACGCGTCATCGTAGCCATGGAAGACTTGGCACCTAACCGCGTGATCGTTGACATAGACGAGAAAGGCACCTCCCCCGTTTATCAAGCTAAAATATTCTCAACAACCGTAGGCTTCAGAGCCAGAATCGAGCTGAAAATGAAGTCAGACGACGCCATATACGTCACCATGCCCGGAGTTCCAACTGAAATCCCCTTTGTAGTGATACTGCGCGCGTTAGACTTGGAAAAAGACAAAGACATCGCAGAAGCAGTCTCCCTCGACAAAGACATCCAAAGCCTACTTGGACCTTCATTTGAAAAAGCCATAGGCGTAGACACACCCGCTGACGCCATGCTCTTCATTGGAAACCGCGTAGCCCACGGGCAAGTCGAAGAGTACCGCCTGCAAAAGGCTGAAACAGCCCTCGACAAAAACTTCCTCCCGCACCTGGGCAGAAGCGACCAAAGCAGGAAGGACAAAGCCATATTCCTAGGCGAAATGGCATACAGAGTTATACAACTGAAACTCGGAAGAAGACACCCAGACGACAAAGACCACTTCAAGAACAAACGCCTAAGACTCGGAGGACCCCTTCTGGCAGACCTTTTCCGCGTCTCCTTCAGAAACTTAACCCGCGACATAAAGTACCAGCTTGAACGCATAGGCGTAAAAGGCCCCATAATCACCGTGTCCGCGGCAGTCCGTCCGGGAATAATAACGGAAAGGTTCCAGCACGCGCTTGCAACTGGGAATTGGGGAAGAGGCCGAGTCGGCATAACCCAACTCTTGGACAGAACCAATTACATATCCACGCTCAGCCACCTGCGACGGCTTCAGTCACCGTTAAGCAGAAGTCAACCAAACTTCGAAGCTCGAGACCTGCACCCCACGCACTGGGGACGCTTATGCCCTAACGAGACCCCTGAAGGCTCTAACTGTGGCTTGGTAAAGAATCTCGCCTTATCCGCGTCAATAAGCGTGGGTGTGAACCCCGACAAGATTAAGCAGCTGTTTTTTGAGATGGGCACCGTTCCAGCTTACGAAGCTAATGCGGCTTTAAGAACTTCTGGGGCGAAGGTTTTCGTTGACGGCAACATAATCGGATACTGCAATTCAGCTCCAGAACTAGTCCAAACCTTCAGAGAAAAACGAAGGGCAGGGGAAATCTCAACTGAAGTTAACATAACCTATTTCTCGAAGCTTCAAACTGAAATGGAAGAGTTGCACGCCAACTGTGATGAAGGAAGAGTTAGGCGCCCGCTCATAATTGTTGAAAACGACGTTCCGAAACTTCAGCCTGTGCACTTGGAAAAAATAGGACTTGGCGAATGGACTTGGGAAGACCTTGTCAAAAACGGTTTGATTGAATATTTGGACGCTGAGGAAGAGGAAAACGCGTACATAGCCGTAACTCTCAAAGAGGTTACGCCTCAACATACTCACGCTGAAATTGCGACCTACACGATTCTGGGAATATGCGCGTCAACCATACCCTATCCCGAGCACAACCAGTCTCCGCGTAACTCGTATCAAGCCGCCATGGCTAAACAGGCCCTCGGAGTTTATGGCACGAACTTCCATAACCGAGTAGATTCAAGGTCGCATATACTGCATTATCCGCAAGTGCCTTTGGTTGAAACAGAATTGATGGAAGTCATGGGCTACAAGCAGCGCCCAACAGGGCAAAACTGCGTTGTTGCCGTGCTCAGCTTTGAAGGCTACAACATGGAAGACGCGTTAGTCTTTAACAAAGCCTCAATTGAAAGAGGCTTAGCTCGTTCTTCCTTCTACAGGATGTATGAAGCTGAGTGCCGCCAGTACTTGGGTGGGTTGAAAGACAAATTTACCGTTCCCGAACCTGGAACCCGCGGATACCGCGGAGAACAATATTACAGGCTTCTCGAACCTGATGGAATAATAAGTTTAGAATCTGCAGTTGTAGGCGGAGACGTTCTGATCGGAAGAATAAGCCCGCCACGATTCCTTGAAGAATACAAGGAGTTTGAAGTTAAAGGCCCATCCATGCGGGACACATCCGTGGACATGCGTCCTTCAGAAACAGGAGTCGTTGACGGAATCTTCGTAACAGAATCCGGAGAAGGAAGCAAACTCGTAAAGGTAAGAGTCCGCGACCAACGTGTTCCAGAGTTAGGAGACAAATTCGCCTCCCGCCACGGACAAAAAGGAGTCATAGGCTTAATCGTACCACAGGAAGACATGCCCTTCACAGAAGACGGCATTGTTCCAGACATAGTAATCAATCCCCACGCTATACCATCAAGGATGACTATCGGTCAATTCATCGAATCCCTTGCGGGAAAAGCGGCGGCAGCAAGAGGAAAACCAGCGGATGGCACACCATTCTCCAACGAAGGACCTGTCGAAGTCAGGAAAAACCTCGTGAAACTTGGTTTCAGCCACACGGGAAGCGAAGTATTCTATAATGGCACGACGGGTGAGAAGTTCGTTGCTGACATATTCGTCGGCATTGTTTACTACCAGAAACTGCATCACATGGTAGCTGACAAAATGCACGCTAGAGCCCGAGGTCAAGTGCAAATGCTGACCCGGCAACCCACGGAAGGCAGAGCCAGAGGCGGAGGCTTAAGATTCGGCGAAATGGAACGTGACTGCCTCATAGGTCACGGCGCAGCCATGCTGCTCAGGGACAGATTGCTGGAAGAATCAGACAAATATACGCTTTACATTTGCGAAAACTGCGGTCAAATCGCCTATTTCGATATGAAGCAACGAAAATACGTGTGTAAAATCTGTGATGAAAAATCCAGAATTTCCCCTGTAATCGTTTCTTACGCGTTTAAACTGCTGCTTCAAGAACTGCAGAGTTTGTGTATTACGCCGAAATTAACACTAAAGGAGAAGGCATAATGTCTTCAGAAGAACTAATTCACAAAGTTGTTGACGCAATCTCTTTCGGTCTAATTTCGCCCCAAGACCTGCGTAAGCAATCAGTGGTAGAAATTCAAACACCAGACACTTACGATGAAGACGGCGCGCCCATCACCGCGGGATTAATGGATGGTCGATTGGGAACTCTGGAACCTCGGCAGAGATGCAAAACCTGCGGCAACACCGCAATTCGCTGCCCAGGCCATTTTGGGCATATTGAACTGGCAGTGCCAATAGTGCACATCGAATTCACAAAGATAATTCATGACCTCTTGAAGTCAACCTGCCGCAATTGTGGACGAATACTTCTGTCGGAAGAGAAAGCGAAAAAGGTTCGAGAGCGAATTGAAAGATACAAAGTGCTCTTGGGTTCAATACCCGACTCAGTGTATAAGAGCATTATGCAGGAAATTAAGGCCAAGCAATGTCCATACTGTGCAACTAATCAGTACAAAATCTCTTTTGAAAAACCTACAAAGTTCATAGAACAAACTGAAGCAGGCTCTGAACCGTTAACGCCCAGCATGATAAGGGAAAGACTGGAGCGCATTTCAGATGAAGACATGGAAATTTTAGGGTTCAACCCCACTGCGGCAAGGCCTGAATGGATGGTCCTGCAGGTTTTGCCTGTGCCTCCGGTTTACGTTCGTCCCTCTATAACGCTGGAGTCAGGAATCCGCTCGGAAGACGATTTGACTCATAAGCTTGTTGACATTATTCGTATTAACCAGCGGCTTAAGGAAAACATGGAAGCAGGCGCCCCCACGCTCATCATTCAAGACTTATCTGAACTTCTGCAGTACCATGTTACCACGTACTTCAACAATGAAGCCTCTGGAATACCCCCAGCAAGGCACCGTTCAGGAAGAGCGTTGAAAACTCTCTCACAACGGTTGAAAGGCAAAGAAGGAAGATTCAGAAGTAACCTTTCAGGAAAAAGAGTTGACTTCTCCGCAAGAACAGTTATTTCTCCAGACCCGAACCTTGACATAAACGAGGTCGGCGTCCCCAAAGATGTAGCCATGCGCTTGTCTGTACCTGAAAAAGTAACAGAGTGGAACATTGAAGAACTGAAGAAACTCGTCATAAACGGACCTGAACAGTATCCCGGCGCCCTCTACATTATCAGACCAGACGGAAAACGCATACGACTTGAATTCGTGGTGGATAGAGAAAAAATCGCTGAAGCCGTAGAGCTCGGCTTTGTTGTGGAGCGTCACCTCAAAAACGGTGACATAGCCATATTCAACCGGCAGCCGTCACTCCACCGCATGTCAATTATGGCACATTACGTGCGCGTTTTGCCCTACAAAACCTTCCGTTTACACCTGTGCGTTTGTCCCCCTTACAACGCGGACTTTGACGGAGACGAAATGAACCTCCACGTGCCCCAAAGCGAGGAAGCACGAACCGAAGCTCTGTTGCTTATGCAGGTGCAAGACCAGATACTTTCACCTAGGTTTGGCGGTCCCATAATCGGTGCCATACGCGACTTCATCACGGGCGCATACTACTTTACCCGAAGAGCAAACCTCATGCCTAAAGACGAGGTTACCAGGCTGCTCACGTCAACAGGATACGTTGGGGAACTTCCCGAACCGGCAGTTAAAGAGCCTCAGCCGTTGTGGTCGGGCAAACAGATTTTCAGCCTGTTCCTGCCGAAAACACTGAATTACGTGTTGAAGGCTAACCTGTGTCAAGGATGCACCAAATGTGAAGAAGAAGACTGTAAGTACGATGCTTACGTGGTTGTTAAAAACGGTGAACTCGTTTCCGGCATCATAGACCGCCGTTCAATAGGTTCGGAGCAGTCTGAGAGCCTGTTACACAGGATAATCAAGGATTACGGGACCCAAGCAGGCCGCGAATTCCTGAACAAGATTACGCGGTTGCTGAAGCTTTTCATAACAATGCGGGGTTTCAGTTACACTTACGACCAGCTTGTTTTGTCGCCTAGGGCTGAGCAGCGGATTAAGAAGACGATGGAGCGAATCCAAAGGAAGATAGATGAACACATTGAGAACTTCCGCAATGGAACTTTGCCGCGGTTGCCCGGGCAAACACTTGAGGAGTCCTTTGAAATTTACGTTATGCACGAGTTGGCTACTGCCAGAGACGAAGCAGGAAAAATCGCGGACCAGGATTTCACCATAGAGAACGCGGGCATCGTGATGACTCGGACTGGTGCCAGAGGTTCCAGCCTTAACATCGGTCAGATGGCCGCTTGCGTAGGACAGCAGTCAGTGCGTGGCAAAAGAATCTTGCGAGGGTACGCTGGAAGAGCTTTGCCGCATTTCGTTGATGGCGACCCTAGCCCGAGGGCGAGGGGTTTCGTTTACAACTCTTACCAAAGCGGTTTGGACGCGATTGAATTTTTCTTCCACGCTATGGGTGGCAGGGAAGGCTTGGTGGACACTGCGGTTCGAACGCAGCAGAGCGGTTACATGCAGCGCAGGCTCATTAATGCTTTGGAGCACATACGCTTGGAGTATGATGGCACAGTTAGGGATTCAGGTGGAGACATAATTCAGTTCATGTACGGCGAAGACGGAGTAGACCCCGCCAAGAGCGACCACGGCAAAGCAGTGAACGTGAGCCGCCTTATCAACCAGATAAAAATTGGAGAAGAAAAAGGCAAGGTTGCAACGGCGGATTTCATTAAGAACCAGTTAGCAGAGGTTGAGGAGCAGCTTACACCTATACTTATGGAGCAGCTTAAGCATGATTTGGCGAAAGCTAAGCTCACAGAGGGTGGCGTTAAAAAGGCGGTTGAGCTTACGGCTGAACAGTACAAGAAAGCTTTGATGGAGCCTGGTGAAGCCGTGGGCATAGTGGCTGCCCAGTCGATTGGTGAGCCTGGCACGCAGATGACTCTTAGGACGTTCCACTACGCTGGAGTCAAGGAGCAAAACGTAACCTTGGGATTACCCAGACTGATTGAGATTGTTGACGCTAGAAGGATTCCTTCCACTCCGATTATGACGATTTACCTTACTGGTAAGTACAAGAAAAGCAAGGAAGGCGCAGTAGAGATCGCACGCAACATAATCTACACGTCTTTGGAGGATATAGCCTCGGCAATTTATGAGGACCCAGTGCTTGAGGAAATAGTGGTTGAGCTGAACAAATCCATGATGGAGGACCGTGCGATAACCATGGAGGAGCTTCCGGATAGGTTGCAGATGCAAAATGCCACCGTGACGGTGAAGGCCGATACGGTACAGATTAAACCTAAGAAGCTTGAAAACATGAAGAAAATCCTCAGCAAGACCCCCGCTTTCCACATTAAAGGTGTGCCCGATATAAAGCGTGTGTTGGTTACTGAAGAAAGAGGGGAATGGGTCATAAGAACTGACGGCTCAAACTTGGCTAAGGTTTTGGAAGTTACTGGCGTGGACACTTCACGAACAACAACAAACAACGTCCACGAGATAGCTAAGACGCTTGGAATCGAAGCCGCACGAAACGCCTTAGTTAACGAGGCTAAGGGAGTTTTGGAGGACCAAGGCTTAGACGTGGATGTACGCCATGTCATGCTCGTCGCGGACATGATGACAACAACCGGGGAAGTGCAGCAGATAGGCAGGCACGGAATCAGCGGCAAAAAAGCAAGCGTTCTGGCTAGAGCAGCGTTTGAGATTACAGTGCCGAACATTGTTGAAGCAGCCGTGAAGGGCGAGAGCGACCCGTTGGAGGGCGTAACCGAAAACGTGATTGTGGGGCAGTCGATTCCAATAGGCACGGGTTTGGTGGAATTGTACATGTCTACTTTTGAGAAACAAGCAAAGAAAGGAGGAAAAACAGAAACATGATCGACGTAGACAAAGCCATAGCAACAGCTGTGAAAACAGGCAAAGTTTCTTTTGGAACCAACACGGCTTTGCAAAACGCCAAGACTGGCAAGGCTAAGATGATAGTTTTAGCCGCTAACTGTCCAAAAGACATAAAAGAGCAAGTGGAATATTATGGTAAAATCTCTAAGGTTCCCGTCATGACGTATAAGAGCACTGCGATAGATTTGGCGGCTGTTTGCAACAAGTTATTTGTTATCTCAGCATTAAGTATAAGAGAAACGGGTGACTCAGAGATTCTTAAAGCCGTAGAAAGCAATGAACTGGAAGAAAACACTGGAGGAATTGAGTGACTTCAGGCATTAAAATCACATGCGACGAAATGCGTTATATCGCTTTGTTTGAAAGCGTTAGCGGCGCCGGCGTCAAAGACTGCATAATCGACGAGGAACAGGAACGCGCAATATTTATTGTGAACCAAGGGCAGGTGGGCGTTGCCATAGGAAGGGGCGGCAGAAACATACACACGCTTGAAAGAATGACTGGGAAGAAACACGAGATAATCGAGTACTCAGAGGACCCAGTGCAATTCATAAAAAATGCCCTGAAACCCGCAGCAGTCAGAGAAGTCCGCATAACCGAAAGAATGGACGGAAAAAAAATGGCAGTCGTGACAGTCAACCCGAAAGACAAGGGCGTTGCCATAGGCAAAAACGGAAAAAACGCAGAACGCCTGCGCTTCTTAGCAAAACGGTACTTCGACATTCAAAACGTCAGCATCACCTAAACCAACGTTTAGGCACAGCTTATAATCCCAGCAACACGCACACTCCTTTTAGACTAAAAAGATGATCTTGCGCTTTCCCTAGTATTTTCCAAACATAAGTGAACCCAAAATCGCACGTTTATGGCTTAGTCAAGATACCTTGACTAACTGGATTTAGCTTAGTCAAGAAATGTTGACTAAGAAAATGGCGTTGCTGGCTTGCTTAGTCAAGAAACCTTGACAAAAACCCTTTTACGCCAGAAGCAACTCCGATATTATTTGAAAACTCGAGGATGAGTCTATGTCAAGAAAAATTAAGTGGTGTGAGTCCTGATGGCTGCAAAAAAAGGGCCTCTGTACATGGTGACGTGGCGATGCACCAGAAGATGCGTAGGCAATTGTCTATACTGCAGTTACACGCCTGACTATGCAATAGATACTGAGGTGAATACCAAAACAGCTTACAAAATCGTTGACGAAGTTTACTATTTCGGATCCCCCTTCTTCGGCATAAGCGGCGGCGAACCCTTAATCCGACCAGACATCTTCGACGTCGTAGAATACGCCAAAGAAACTGGTTTCGGAGTGAGCTTGATAACCAGCGGATTTGCTTTCGACGAAAAAAGGCTTAACAAGCTCGTGCGCAACGAAGTGTACACCGCAGTCAGCGTTGACGGCACTAGGGAGTCAAATGATATTATCCGAAGGAAGGGCAGCTACGATAAGGCGCTTTACGCTGTGAAGAAGCTGTCGGAAAACGGGATTCTAGACTGTATCGTCACAACTATGACTAAATACAACATCAAAGACGCAGAGCACGTTGTCAAGCTGGCGGAGGAATACGGTGCAAGAATGGTAGTCTTTCACAACCTTGTGCCAGTTGGCAGAGCAGGGTCTAACATGCCCGATTTGGCACCGTCGCCTGAAGAGTATGAGTGGGCATTCAACAACATTTACGATTTGCAGGTTAAGTACAAAGGAAAAGTTCATGTGAACGTTTACTCGCCGTTTTATGCGAGAATTGCGAAGCAGAGGAACCCGGTTGACTTCTGGGATTGGTTCCAGAACGGTTTTCTGGGCAA
>Ga0315535_1003128_pt1 | contig 10278 bp, 16 predicted proteins | sample SalMarSW160220MG_2_FD_203092 | JGI IMG/M metagenome (GOLD analysis project Ga0315535, IMG submission 203092) | Salt marsh sediment microbial communities from the Plum Island Ecosystem LTER, Massachusetts, United States - Salt Marsh Sediment SW1602-20 ...
ATCAACTCGTTTGCCCCGCCCTGTAACCATTGGCCGGCGGGCTGCGAATCTGCCTTGAAAGGCAGCAAGTACGGATCGATGCCGCGCGCTGCCGATCCTTCGGCAATGATAAGGGAGGCAACGATGCCGGCCGTTGGAAACCTAGTCTGCGCAGCCCCGCAGCACTTGCCTGCGTCAACGGGCGTCGGGCGAGCCGTTAGCGCCAGCGGGGGCTCGGACAGGGGAGGGGCAAGCGTGTGATCGAAAGGACCATCTCTGTCCGCGGCCCGATCCACCCGCTCTGGGTACGCCTAACCCATTGGAGTAACGCGCTGGCGGTGCTCATTATGGTGACCAGCGGCTGGCGGATCTACAACGCCTCGCCCCTGTTCCACTTCCGCTTCGCGGACCAGCTCACCCTGGGAGGCTGGCTCGCGGGGGCGATCCAGTGGCACTTCGCGGCCATGTGGCTGCTAGCTGTCAACGGCCTAGTGTACCTGTCCCTCAATGTGCTCAGCGGCCGGCTGCGGCGCAAGTTTCTACCGGTCACGCCGGGGGCATTCTATCGCGACCTCAACGCGGCCCTGCGTGGACGCCTCTCCCATGCCGACCCGAGCCGATACAACGGCGTGCAGCGGGCCGCCTATCTTTTCGCGATGCTCGACATCCTGCTCCTGGTGCTCTCGGGCCTGGTGCTGTGGAAGTCGGTCCAGTTCCCCCTGCTGCGGGAGCTGCTGGGCGGGTACGACACGGCCCGCTACGTCCACTTCTTCGCCATGACCGCCCTGGCGGGATTCGTGGCGGGACACCTGGCGATGGCGGCCCTGGTGCCCCGCACCGTTCTCACCATGATCCGCGGCCACTGAGGAGAGCCCCATGGGAAAGATACTCTCTCAACCCGATCGGGAGGCAATCGTCGCGGAGGCCGTGGAACGTCTCGCGGTGCCGGAGCGGCGCCTGTTTCTGAAACGGTCGCTGAGTCTCGGCGGCCTCGCACTGCTCACCGGGTGTGACCTCACCGACGCGAAGGGTGTGGAAGCGGCGCTGAGCCGGATTTCCCGCTTCAACGACCGGGTGCAGGCCTGGCTGTTCGACCCCGACCGTCTGGCACCCACCTATCCGGAGTCCATGATCACGCGGCCATTTCCCTTCAATGCCTACTACGGGGAGGACCAGGTGCCTCAGGTAAACCCGGAGACCTTCCGGTTGGAGGTGGCGGGGCTCGTTGCGGATCGGCGGGCCTGGACGCTGGCGGCGCTCCGCGCCCTGCCCCAGAGCGACCAGATCACACGGCACATCTGCGTGGAGGGTTGGAGCGCGGTCGGGCGCTGGGGCGGGGTACCGTTCCGCCTGTTTCTGCAGCGGGTCGGTGCCGATCTGAGCGCCAAGTACGTGGGCTTCAAGTGCCTGGACGGCTACTACACCAGCATCGACATGCCCACGGCGCTGCACCCTCAGACGATCCTCGCCCTGACCTATGACGGCGACACCCTGCCCCCGCGCTACGGCTTCCCCATGAAGCTGCGGATACCTACCAAGCTCGGCTACAAGAACCCGAAGCACATCCAGGCGATCTTCGTCACCAACAGCTACCCCGGTGGTTACTGGGAAGACCAAGGGTACAACTGGTTCGGCGGCAGCTGAGCCCCGCTCGGCGCCCTGAAGCACCGGCCTCACGGCCATATCAACAACCCACTCCACGGAGCTCACCATGACCAAGCACACAAGCGCTCTTGTTTCCCTGGCCATTCTGGTTACGGCCAGCGGCGTCTATGCCGGAGGCGGCATGCAGCACGACTCCATGGCGAAGGGCCAAATGGCCCGCGATTCAATGGCGAAGGACACCATGTCTAAGCCCGGGAGCAAGAAGACCACCGCCGAGCACCAGACCGATAGCATGTCCAAAGACACCATGGGCAAGGACGACATGTCGAGCAAGCAGATGTCCAATGACAACATGGGTAAGGGCGCGATGACCAAATAGGCATTTGCCCATCTCTGAGCGACGGGGGTGGAGTCCCTCCTGGGCCGCCCCCGTTGCTCGCCGGCCCGAAATTGCTCCACTGACGAGGTTGACGACATGACAAGCATGCTGCTGAGAACCGTTCGCACGGGCCTGGCGTTGGCCGGTTTGACGGTGGTGGCGATTGGTGCGCCCTCGTCGGCGGCTGGGTCCTTTCCCGATCCGCGGGTCGACGAGGCACCATCCCATGGCAGCGAAACCGCTCTGCTGGCGGGTGGCTGCTTCTGGGGGATGGAAGGGGTGTTCGAGCACGTCAAGGGGGTCAGTCAGGTGGTGTCCGGCTATGCGGGCGGCGACCACGACACGGCGACCTATGGCGAGGTGAGCACCGGGACCACCGGTCACGCCGAGTCGGTGCGCATCACCTACGATCCCTCACAGGTGACTTACGGGCAGCTGCTGAAGGTGTACTTCGCCGTGGCCCACGACCCCACCGAGGTCGATCGGCAGGGGCCGGACGTGGGCACCCAATACCGCTCGGCGATCTTCTATGCGAGCCCCGAGCAGCGGCGCATCGCGGAGGCCTACATCGCCCAGCTGCAGGCGGCCCATATGTTTTCGCGCCGCATTGCCACTCAGGTGAGGCCTTTGAAAGGCTTCTACCCGGCCGAGGCCTACCACCAGGGCTACCTCGCGCGGCATCCGGACCAGCCCTATATCATCATCAATGACCTGCCGAAGATTACCCGTTTGAAGCGGGAGCTGCCGGATCTTTGCATCTCCAATTGAGGATCAAAGCCGAGTCCGCCGGCCCGGATCGGCCGCGCGAAGGATGCACCGAAGAACGAATCCCTTCAATTGTGGTCCGCTGACGTGACTGTGCCGTGGCCGAGCCGAAGGCTACCTGTGCACCTCCTAGATCCTGTCCGCAGCCGTTATAATCGCAGGCTGGATATGGACGCGCCTGGAGCACCTGATGTGGATTGTGCTGTTTTCTGTTTGCGTAGGCATCGTTATCGGCTGGAACGTTCCGCAGCCGGCCTGGGCCAAGTCTGCCCAGGACAAGGTCGTCGCCCTGTTCAAAGGTGCCGCCGACAAGTCTGACCGTCCGGGCACAGACCGGACGGGAGGCAACGACAAAGGGGGCGGCTAGAGCCCTCCGGGCAGCGCCACCGCCCTGCTTCCCGATTCGGCGGAGCTAGACCTCTCCACCCCGCAACGATCTTCACGCGGTGTCGTCGGCCTTGCTGCCTTGGGGTGCCCAGCGCTTCTTCAGCTCTGGAAGCTGATCACGGTGAGTGATGAGGATGACCTCGTCTCCGGACTTGAGCTCCGAGACCTGCTCCGGGATGGTGAACCTGTCGTCCCGGTAGAGACAGATGATGCGCGTGTTCTTCGGCAGCGACAGGGCGGCAAGGTCTCCGGCTCCGTCCTCGTGGACCACAAAGCTGTAGACCTCCGCGTCCCCGCGTATGAGGGATGACATCTCCAAAGACTTTCTGCCCTGGAGGAGATCGACCAGGTGGAAGGCGACGGCGCGGTTTGGAAGCACCGTGTTCTCCAGACCGAGCTCGTTGCAGATGCGCTGGAATTGTGGGTTGGCGATCCGAGGGACCACGCGCCCGAAGCCGAGGGAGCGCCCGACGAGGCTGGCAATGATGTTGGTCTGATCACTCTCCAGCAGACAGTACAGGACGTCCGTGTTCTCCGGCTCGGCGTCCCGCAGGACGTCTGGCTCTGTCCCGTCCCCCAGGAGGAACCCGCAGTCCATCCGCTCTGACAGGGCATCGATACGGGCGCTGTCCTTCTCGATGAGGATGACCTCGTGGCCTTGCTCCAGCAGCATTTCCGCGGTGGTGAGGGTGAGGGAGTTGGTGCCGATGAATGCGAGTCTCATTTGCGCGCTCGCCTCCTGCCGATCCAGGTGGTTGGGTAGAGGATCACGAGCAGGGCGACCAGCTCGACCCTGCCGAAGAGCATGTCTATACCAAGAACAACCTTGAGAAGCGGCTGCAGGGTGGGGGAGCTGATCCCCGAGGAGAGCCCCACGGTGCCGATGGCGGAGATTACCTCGAAGAGGCTGTTCAAAGGGTCATAACGATAGAGCAGGAAGGGGAGCCAGGAGGCGACCACCACCATCAGCCAGAGGCCGATGAGGAGCAGGGCGTCCGTCACAACGTGTTCTTCCAGCCGCTCGCCACCCAGGGTGGCGTGCATCACGGCGCGACGTGGTGCAGCACTGCGATGGAGCGTGAGCTGGATGAGCCGCAGGAGGATGAGCAGCCGCAGGAGCTTGATACCCCCCGCCGTGGAGCCGCTGCAGCCCCCTACCGCCATGCTCACCATGAGCACCAGCTTCGCCGTCGGGTCGAGGGTGGTGACGGGCATGGTGCTGAAGCCTGCCGTGGATTGGGCGGAGGCCCCGAGCATGAGTCCATTTGCCGCCGCCGAGCGCCAGTCGAGGCCTTGACGTTCATGCAAGAGGAAGGTCATGGCGGCGCCGACCAAGACCAGGGCCACCACCAGCGCGCGCAGCTCCGGATCGGAGAGGGTTGGCCGCCAGTGGCCCCGGGCGAGCTGATAGTAGAGCGGGAGAGAGATCGCTCCTGCAATGGCGAAGGCGGTGACTGTCGGCCTGGCAGGGAAGGGCAGCCCCGCAATGCTGTCGTTGAAGCTCGAGAAGCCCCCGGTAGAGACCGCCGCAAGGGTGTGGATCAGGGAGATGAAGAAGTCACCGTCGGCGCCCCAGATCGCCGCCAGGCCCGCGAGGGTTAGCCCCAGATAGACGAGGAAGACCCTTGATGCGTGTGAGCGGGCGGTGGCGGCCGTGTCCTCTTCCCCCAGCGAACGGAGAAGACGCCTGCTCCCGACCTGATGGCGCATGAGGAGGGCGATGGACAGGACCGCGATGCCCAGGCCCCCGTACCACTGCATCCAGGCGCGGGAGAAGAGAAAAAGGCTCGAGCGCCCTTCCACGGATCCCATCATGGACAGCCCGGTGGTGGTGGCGCCGGAGAGGGCCTCGAACCAGGCGTCGATCAGGGAGACCCCATGCGCCATCATCGGGTACACCATGGGGAGGGGGGCGCAGGCGAAGGCCAGGACGGTGACCGCCAGCGCCTCGTTCCACTGGATCTGCTGCGGTGTCGGAAGGCGCAGGAGGGGGAGAGCGATGGCCAGCAGCACCCCGACCGCGATGGCCAGGCGTACCGCGAAGAGGTTCTCCCCCAGGGCCAGGGAGGCGGCTAGGGGAACGGCGTCCAGAAGGGCGAGCACGAGCAGGAGCTCGCCCAGGTATCTGAGCAACACCAGCGGTCGGACCGCGACCATCAAGCTCGCTGCGCCTTGGTCGGCCATGGCCTTGCTCGTTGGATGTTCCGGTCCGTGGACTCCTGGAGGCGGCGATCCCGCCGCCGGTCAGGACCCGCGTCGCCCGGCTAACAGGTTGTAGAGCCAGGCGAAGATGGCGCCCCCGACGAGGGCATCGAAGAAGCCCCACACGAGCCCGATCAGGCTGCCCAGGGGAGTGAGGCTATAGCCCCGGTAGAGGCGGCCGATGAGGGTCGGCTCCGGGCTCGGACCGTCAAAGGCGATGATCCACCAGGTGAGTGCGAATATGCCCAGCCCCCAGAGGATGCCGCAGGCAAGGGCGAAGGCCTTGATGTCGAGCTTCATGTCGCTACCCTCCGTTCTTTCGATAGGAACGATGCAAGAACTACCGAAACATTTCATTCGGTGTAGGGTGCAATAGCGCAGCGTATTGCGCCAAATGGGTCACCGAAGACATGCGGCGCAATACGGCTATCGCCTCTTGCGCTACCTACCTTACGCCTGCGAGCAGGTGTCGCTCACCCATCACGAAGCAGTGGAAACGCTGTTGCCAGAGATGCCCTTTCCAGCCCCGGAAATGGCGAGTGTCCCGTAAAAAGTAGGAGTGACGTTTTGACGCGCCATCTCCCTTCAACATGGCGGAACCTCCTATCCGAGTTCCGCCCACGCGGGCTTGGGCTCTTCTCGCTCGACACACTCGTTCTAGGACTGCTAAGGCGGGGCTGCTCGGTGGCAGTGAGAGCCTGGTGCTCATTTCGTGGGATGCGCGAGCAGCCAGTAGCCCTTTTCGTCCATTCCGCTTTCCGCGCAGATCAACCCCACTCCAGCACGTTTAGTACCCGCACGAACGTGAAGCCCATCGACAACGAGCGCCTGAACGCTGCCGCGGCAGTGCCAACCCCGTCTAGTAAGCATACGCTCATCTTCAGATCCTTGAAGATGCTCTGGCACTGCATCTCCGATAATCGCGGTGACGACGATGTCTCCGGCACCGGGATACCGCCAAGCCATCACCTCTCCGACCGTGCCAACTGGGATCCCATCGGAAAAATTGGTATCCGCTTCAGGAGGCGCGGCGGACCACATTAAGACATAACAAGGGGGTTCCAAGTCCAAGAGGACTTGGTCCGCATTCTCGCCCTTTGGTAAGACAGCGCACTGATTATTGTAAGCCACAAGGGTCATGTCGCGCCCAGCGACAGAGAAGTCGTCATTCTCTGTACCAGGAAGCTTACCAGCCTCAACGTTGCTCCTACAGGCTGAAATCGCATTCATAAAGAGCCCTGCGGCGAGCAGAATAACAACCGCCTTCATGGGATATACCAGAACCAAACTTGTTCCGAGCGAACGAAATAGTCCAGGCCGCCATGTGCGATCCGCGATCCGTTCCAGAGGTCGATATGGTCGCCCTGGTCCCCCCTTCCCCAGAAGTTTCGGAATGCAACGATCCCCGTCCGTCGCAGGAATCTGTGGTACGTCACTTGGTGTCCAGCACGCGTGCGTATGTATTTTTCGGCATAATACGGCGCGAAGGAGGCATGTTCAGAATCGATGTAGTACTTGAACTCCTCTACGCGAAGCGGGTGCCGCTTGCCATGCCCATACCAGCAGCAGGCTCCTCGAAACGGCGACAGATCAATGCCCGATCGGGTCAGGCACTCTCCGAGCCGGATGCAGCATTCGTTGCTAAACGCCGGAGATCCGTCGCTCTTTCTGCAAGGCGCATTCTCGGGAGGCGAGTCATTTGAGGGGTGGTTACGCCAAAGGTCGGCGAAAGTTGTTGCCATTTCGAGCCCCCTTGAGGACGAACCATGTAAGGATAAGGATAGAAGCAAATCCAACCGCGCGACGGCTGGATTGGGCGACACGCTAACATCGTAGGTGCATGCACGCCAGGGCGTTGGCGCAGGGGCCAGTCGGTGCCCTGGGGAGAAATCCGTCGTCGCGACGAGCGCTGGGGGTGTGGCGGACCTTGATTTGGGCGTCGAGGGCGGCGGGCGTGCAGGCCCTTGCGTGCCGCCGGCAGCGCTGCCGGGGAAAAGGGGCCACCGGGAAAAGGCGGGGAAAGGGGCCAGGCTCAATAAATTCCAATACATTCAGAGAGGCAGTTCAGCCCGCCGTGATTCGTCCCCTGAGGCGCCGTCCTTGCGTTTGCATGGTCTGCCCGCTGGCGCAACGCCCGTCGCTTTCCGGTCATTGCCTCAATCTCCCGATAGAACCGATCATTGCCGATGGGCTGATCTTGGTTAAGCGCCATGCGTAGGTCGGTGAGCGGTGCCTCCTCCAGCGCGATGCGGAACAGGTCACGATAAGCGGCGCGCCGCGCTTCCTCATCGGCGCCGAGGGCCAAGCACAGGGGCTGCGCGGTGAGCAGTGGGTCTGGTTGACCGAGTGCATTGGCGCGGTAGCTCGACCAGTGGCAGTCGGTGGGATCTGCGACCCTGCCTGCACGTACGGGGTTGAGCTCGATGTAGCGCTGGCAGAACAGGAGGTAGGTTTCAGCCTGCACCAGCGATGACTTGTAGCGACCGTCCCACAGGGTGCTGGTGCGGCCGTACGTACGGTTGATAAGCTGCACGTAGCGTCGACCAACGGAGATGAGCACTTGCGGGACCCTCACAGCACGCTCGGGTGTCAGTAGCAGGTGCACGGTTAGTCATGAGTACACAGGCATGAAGTCGGCAGCGCTCGCGCTCGAGCGCATCGCGCAGCCAGTCGACGTAGGCAGAGCGGTCCTGGTCGTCGAAAAAGCAAGCTGCCCGATTGTGCCCGCGTTGGACGATGTGCAGCGGCAAGCCGTCGATGTGGACAAGTGTACGCCTCGGCATGGGCAGAGTGCACCAGAAATTGAGCCTGGCCCCTTTTTCCGTGGCCCCTTTTTCCGCGGAAATTGAGCCTGGCCTCCTTTTTCCGAATGCCGGTGTGGCTGTGTCGTTAGGTCAACTGCGGACTGTGGGAATCCAGGCTAGGAAGTCTTGACATGCCCCTGTGGGAACTTCAACCCCGGATGGAATATTCGTTAGCCTTGTCTCGTCGGGTATCCTGCTGCGCTCGGCAAAGAACAGCAAAGATGCGGACAGCAACAGGAGTACTGCCAGAGCTACTGCGGTGATAATAAGCTTTTCTTTCTTTCCAACGATTGCATGTCGGATAATGTGAAAGGCTTTGGAATACCGCCCAAGCTTCAGGACCCTGAGAACGCGGAACATCCGGAATAGCCTAACCGTTCTCAAGTCGACTCCAAGGAACGGCAGATAAAATGGAACAACTGCCATCAGATCTATCAGCGAGAGTGGCCGAAAGAAGAAACGTATTTCCTCGTCGCGAAGCTCCGCTTCGCGACGCCGGCATGCAAGCTCTGCTTGCCGTATCTGACCGGCACGTCCCGCCAACAGGCCGCTGCCCATTGTCGTGCGCGTCTTGACCGATTCGCGAAGCGGAGGCTTCGTGCCCGAGACAGCAGGGCAACCACGTTGTGCTCAGCTCAACCGACCTTGCCAGTAGCCGGGGCGGCGTCGAAGGTCGGCGACCACGATCACACACAGGGCATCGACTAGCCGCAGTCGCTGCTCCGCCGGCAGTGCGAGGGCTTGGTCGAAGACGCTCGTCTCGTCGGTGTGCATGGATGGAATCCTCGGCTCAAGAGGAGCAACAACCTCGAAATGTGAGCGCGGCGACGGAGGGAAGTCCGCCAAGCCCCGGTCCAACCCCACGGGTTCGGGGTTCCGGTGCGAGAGCGCCAAGGGGCAAGCCTTAAAGTAGAGGATACACTTGGGATTAGGCGCCGCTCGCCAGAATAGTGGGAGCTAGGCGGGTGTCCGATGGAGCTCCGTTCGATCACGGGGGCTTCGACCGGGCGTCAGGCAGAGATCGTGGTCGTGACCTTGGCCGTTCGGCGTGAGCACCGTCAAGCGGACGGCCCCTGGAAACGGGGCAGACGAGGGGCGGAACGCGACATACGCAGCGTGCCATGCACGCGCCGTCATTTTTCCCCCTATCTGCCCGATTTTGAAATGTATCGAATGATTGGTGCCGAGGAGAGGACTTGAACCTCCACGAGCTTTCGCCCACATGGACCTGAACCATGCGCGTCTACCAATTCCGCCACCTCGGCCGGTGGTGGGCGGGGCCATGAGATGGCCCGCCCGCGGGAACCCGGAATCCTATTGAGACAATGCGGCCTTGTCAACGATACACTAACGGTCATGGCGGCAGCGCCAGTCTAGGGAATCCAAGTCGCTGCGGCCATAGCCGTTTCCCTCACCCCGCCCCTCTCCCAGGGGGCGAGGGGGATTCGGAGCGCGCTACGCGCGCTTTTCATGGGGAGGGCCACGACGGCAGCGCGCCCTGGCGAATCTACGCTGCTGGCGCCATGGCCGTTTGCCCCACCCCAGCCCTCTTTCGGAGGGCCAGGATATAGGGCGCGCGCTATGCGCGACTTTGCGGTAATCAGCTTGCAGGAGCGAGAAATACAACGTGGCACGACCGAGACGCACTAAGTCCGCAAGGGAGTTGGACCCCCATCGCCAGCGGGAGAAGAAGAAGTACGCAAATCCCATCCCGAGCCGGGAGTTCATCCTGCAGGTGCTGTCGGAGACCGGCGTGCCCCTCTCGTTCGACGAGCTCGCGGAGGCCCTGGAGCTTTCGGCTGAGCAGGATCTGGTCGCCCTGCAGCGCCGGCTGGGGGCGATGGAGCGGGATGGTCAGCTGGTGCGCAACCGCAAGGACGCGTACTGCCTGGTCAACAAGCGGGACCTCATCGCAGGGCGGGTGATCGGGCACCCGGACGGCTTCGGGTTCGTGAAGCCGGATGACGGCGGTGATGACGTCTATCTCTATCCGCGCCAGATGCGCGGACTCTTCCACAACGACCGGGTCGTGGTTCGGGTGACGGGGCGCGACCGCCGGGGGCGCCTGGAGGGGTCGGTGGTGGAGGTTCTGGAGCGGAACACCCGCAACGTGGTCGGACGCTTCTACCAGGAGAGCGGGGTCGGCTTCGTGGTGCC
>Ga0315535_1003129_pt1 | contig 10276 bp, 8 predicted proteins | sample SalMarSW160220MG_2_FD_203092 | JGI IMG/M metagenome (GOLD analysis project Ga0315535, IMG submission 203092) | Salt marsh sediment microbial communities from the Plum Island Ecosystem LTER, Massachusetts, United States - Salt Marsh Sediment SW1602-20 ...
GACCGGGATGGCGCAGTACAACCCGGAGATGATCAAAGAGATTGTCTGTCCGTTCACAGGTGAAACAATGCATGCGGTGCCCGCTATCAATGCGGACTTCACTGTGCTGCATGGGTACTACGGAGACGAATACGGAAATGTGCAGTGGCCGGAGTTTCGTGACGCGGACGACCTGGACCCCCTGATGGCAAAGGCCGCCGGCAGACTCATCGTTACGGTGGAAAAGATCGTCCCGCACTCGGAGATCGTTAAGAGGCCCAACAGCACCTACATTCCCCACCATTGGGTGGAGGCGATCGTGGAAGTCCCCTTCGGTGTTCATCCGGCTCAGTGTGACGCGTTCTACGACGAAGATGAGGCTCACCTGGAGTACTACCAGGAGTGCGCCAAGGACCCTCAAAGGTGGCTCGACGAGTACGCGAAGAAGTACATCTTCGGGGTGAAAAATCACGAGGAATACCTGAATCTGGCGGCACCGCCGTATCGGCTTGCCAAGCTCATCGTACGGTAGGAGGAGCTCATCATGTCGACTGACAGCGAATACACAGTAAACGAATTGATGGTTGCCGCTACGTCGCGGGAACTGAGAGATGGCGAGCTTGGTTTTATTGGAGTCGGAACGGCCGGGCGGGCCTACACACTGGCGGTGGGGATTCCCATGGCTGCCGCCCGTCTTGCGCAGCGCACGCATGCACCCGACTTCACGATCTTCTGGAACAACCTCCTGAGCCCAGACCTAGGTCAGATTCCACCGAAGCTGACCCAGGACTATCTCACGAGATGGCCAACCGCCTATCAACCCGTATGTTCGGCGGACAAGAACGGTATGTTGGCGCGGGGCGAGTTCGATGTCTCGTTCGACTCTGCACCGCAGATTGACAGATTCGGCAATTTGAACATTACAGCCATCGGTGACTACCGAAAACCCAAGGTGCGACTCGTCGGCTGCCTCGCGCAGACTGACCATTTCTCCTTCGTCAAGCGGCCAATCATCATCACCGACCTCAAGAAGCGCGCCTTCGTCGAGAAGGTCGACTTCATTACGAGTGTCGGATACCTCAGCGGAGGCGACAGCCGCATTAAGGCCGGTCTGTTGCCGTACGGGCCATGGAAGGTGATCACCGAAAAATGCATCTTCAACTTCCACGAGGTACAGAAGGTCATGCAGATCGAGTCCTTGCATCCCGGCGTCACGCTGGAAGAGGTCCTCGACAATATGAGCTTCACGCCGCTTGTTCCAGGAAATATTCCGGAGACGAAGGGTCCGACAGAAGAGCAGGTGAAGCTCATTCGAGACGTCATCGATCCCAACCGGATCCTCTTGAGGGCATGAGGCGGGCCGGCGGCCGTCGTCACAGATGAAGCGGCAGGAACAAGCAGCGGTAGGAGCAAGCATAGGTAAGTATCCAGAGGAACGTCGTATCGAGTCGCTCAGCAACTCGGCTTCATCGTGTTCAGGTAGTGAGAGAGAATCGCGAGCCCGGTTGCGATGTTCTCGCTGCGCATGACGACGTTGTCGGGTACTTCGAGCTGGACCGGGGCGAAGTTCCAAATCGCGGATATCCCGAGCGATGTGACGTAGTCGGAGACCTGCTGCGCCACCTCTTTCGGCACCGTCAAAATCGCGATTCCAACGCGGTAGCTATGCAGCACGCGAGGTAGGGATTCGATCGGAAGCACCGTGTACTCACCGACGACTGTCCCGATCTTTTCAGGATCGTTGTCGAATAGCGCCACGATTTTCAGGCCGTACTCCGCAAATCCCGAATACTCGGCGAGCGCCGAGCCGAGCTTCCCGGAGCCTACGAGGACTGCCGTGTTTTCGAAGTTGATCCCGAGGAACTCGCCGATCGCCTGCTTCAACCCGGTTACCGAGTACCCGGTTTTCGGTTTGCCTTTGTACCCGATAGTCGAAACGTCCTTTCGCACTTGCGTCGCGTCGATCTTGCAGAAGGTCGCGAGGTACTGCGACGACACGTATGCCACCCCGTCGCGCTCCAGGCCGCTCAGAATCTGATGGTAGCGAGGTATTCGGCGAAGCGTTGTGTCGGACACAGTCGACTTGACCAAGTTTATCTATTTCCCCCACTCGCCTTGAAACGTAGTTCACCACCGTCAACAAGTCAAGAGTTTGCCGGAACATATTGACTATTTTTTCACGATATTGTAGATTCCTAATAGTGAATAAATTCACGAATATGACGACATAACTCGTGAATAACCCGCACGAAATAAGGAGGCTCAGATGAAGCCCGCAGGCGATGCACAGCTCGAGGTCCGGCCCGAGACGAGGAAGCTCACCGAAATTCTGAGGGCCTTTCCACGGGAACGCGGCTATCTCATCCCGATCCTTCAGGAGATCCAGGAACAACACGGATATCTGTCGAAAGAGTCGATTATGGCGACCGCAGAGCACCTCGACCTCCCGAGCTCAAAGATCTTCGGAGTGGCCACGTTCTACAACCAGTTCAAGCTCGTACCACCGGGCAGGTACCGCGTGCAAATCTGCCGCGGGACGGCCTGCCATGTTCGCGGATCGTTCAACCTGCTCGAAAGCCTCGAAACCGAGCTCGGAATAAAGGCGGGTGAAACGGCCCGGGACGGCGTCTTTTCACTCGAGACAGTGGCGTGCATGGGTGCCTGCTCGATCGCCCCGGTGGTTGCCGTGAACGGTGAGTTCTTCGGCCGCCTCGACCGCAAGAAGTTATTGAAGATTATCGCCGAGTACCGGGCGAGAGAAGAGGAGACCAAAGCCCCGGAAGAGGAGGCACACGCGTGACCGTCACGAACCCCACGATCGTTCTCGGAATGGGAACGTGCGGCCTCGCCTCGGGTGCGGGGAAAATCCGCAACGTTGCACAGAAATGGGCGGAAAGCCACTCATCGAATATCACGATCATCCCGACCGGCTGCATCGGCTTCTGCCAGGCCGAGCCGATCATGGACGTCATCGTCAATGGTGGGACGCGCATCTCCTACGGTTCGGTCACGGCGCAGGACGCGCCGTTCATCCTGGATGAGGTCTTCGTGCACAAGCACTACCTGCTTGACGGAGTCCTTGGCCAGCATCCGGGCCGCAACAACCCGATCGATGGAATACCCTTTGTCGCCGACCATCCCTTCTTCAAGAAGCAGGTCAAGTACGTTCTTCGCAACTGCGGGGTGATCGATCCGAGCTCCATCGCCGAGTACCGGGAGCACGGCGGATTCCTCGGGCTCGAGCGGGCCCTCTCACTCGGTCGCGGCGGGATCATCCAGGAGGTGATTCGTTCCGGCCTGCGCGGACGAGGTGGCGCGGGCTTTCTCTCCGGAAAGAAGTGGCAGCTCGCCTCCCAAGAGAAGAGCTCGACGAAGTATCTCGTCTGTAATGCCGACGAGGGAGATCCTGGCGCCTTCATGGACCGTTCGCTTCTCGAAGGAGACCCGTTCTCGGTGCTCGAAGGAATGATTATCGCGGGTTACGCGATCGGAGCAACCGAAGGGATCGTCTACTGCCGAGCCGAGTATCCGCTTGCAATCGAGCGGCTGACTCAGTCGATTGAAACCCTGAAGAAGGAAGGGATTCTGGAGAAACCCCTTGACGGTGCCGGCTTCACCTTTAGCCTGCGCATCAAGAAGGGTGCGGGAGCATTCGTCTGCGGTGAGGAGACAGCGCTCATGGCCTCCATCGAGGGCCGTCGGGGAATGCCGCGTCCGCGTCCTCCCTACCCGTCGGTCTCCGGTCTCAACGGCAATCCGACGAACGTCAACAACGTCGAGACCTTCGCCAACGTTCCGCACATCCTGCGCGAGGGGGCCGAGTCGCTCGCGTCGATGGGAACCGAAACCTCCAAGGGAACGAAGGTGTTCGCCCTCACGGGTAAGATCAACAACACGGGGCTTGTCGAGGTCCCGATGGGGATCACGCTGCGGGAGATCATCTACGACATTGGGGGCGGCGTCCCCGACGGCAAGGATTTCAAGGCTGTTCAGATCGGCGGTCCGTCCGGCGGCTGCATACCGAAGGAGCTGCTCGACATCCGAATCGACTACGAGTCTTTGAAGAGTGCCGGAGCGATGATGGGTTCAGGCGGGCTCGTCGTAATGGACTCCGATACCTGTATGGTAGACGTCGCGAAGTTCTTCCTTTCCTTCACGACCAAGGAGTCATGCGGGAAATGCATACCCTGCCGCGAAGGCACGCAGCGCATGTACGAGGTTCTCGAGAAGATCACCACACCGTACTCGCAGATGGGCAGCGAGCAGGAGAACCTCTACCGGTTCAACATGGTGCTGCATCTGGAGAACCTGGCTCGGGTTATCAAGGATACCTCACTGTGCGGCCTCGGGCAGTCGGCGCCAAACGCCATTATCTCGACGCTTCGCTACTTTCGCGACGAGTACGAAGCCCACATCTTCGATCGCAAATGCCCGGCCAAGGCTTGCCGGAGCCTGCTTACCTACACGATCGACACCGACGTGTGCAACGGCTGCACGCTCTGTGCGAGGAACTGCCCCGGCGGTGCGATAGTCGGAGAGAAGAAGAAGGTCCACTACATCGTGGACGAGAAGTGCACGCGGTGCGGCAAGTGCTTCGAGAGCTGCCGAGCCGGCGCGGTCCTTGTGAGCTGATGATTGTTGGGAGAAATGAGATGGTAGAGCTGAAAATCAACGACCGAACGGTTGAGATCGAAGAGGGTGGTACGATTCTCGATGCCGCGCAGAAGGCAGGCGAACGCATCCCGACCCTGTGTCACATCAAAGGCCTCTTGCCGAGCGGCGCGTGCCGCATGTGCGTCGTCGAGGTCAAGGGGAGAAACGGGCTCGTGCCCTCCTGTTCGTTTCCTGCCGAGCCCTCCATGGAGGTTCTCACCAACACCCCGCGCGTTCTGAACGCGCGGCGGACGATCGTCCAGCTTCTCCTCGCGAGTCATCCCTTCGACTGCCTTTCGTGCAATCGGAACCACTTCTGCGAGCTGCAGAGCCTCGCGAGCCAGTACCAGATCGAGAGCGTTCCCTTCCGCGGAAAGAGTAGGATCTACCCGCCGGATTTCTCCTCGCCGTCCATCGTTCGCACTCCGAGCAAGTGCATCCTCTGTGGTCGCTGCGTTCGAACCTGTGAGGAGATCCAGGACGTCTCGGCGATCGATTTCACCCGACGAGGGTTCGACACGATCGTGCTGCCGGCGTTCAACGAGGCGCTGAGGGAAACCGACTGCGTAAATTGCGGTCAGTGCGTGCTCGCTTGTCCAACCGGTGCACTGCACGAGGTCTCCGCCCTCGAGCAGGTCATGCGGGTGCTGCAGGACGGCAAGAAGCACGTGGTAGCCCAGTGCGCGCCGGCGGTCCGCGTCTCCGTCGGCGAGTTCTACGGGCTTCCGGTCGGCGCGAACGTTACGGGGAAGATCGCGTCCGCGCTCCGCCGTCTCGGCGTACGAACCGTGTTCGACACCGATTTCGCCGCGGACCTGACGATCATGGAGGAGGCCTCCGAGCTCATCCGCAGGCTGACCTCGCCGGAGGCGAATCGCCCGCTGCCCTTGTTCACCTCCTGCTGCCCCGGCTGGGTCAAGTTCCTGGAGCACAACTTCCCCGAGATGATCGCGCACCTATCGACCTGCCGGTCGCCGCAGCAGATGATGGGCTCCCTGGTCAAGAGCTACTTCGCCGAACGAAACGGCTTGCGCCCGGAGGACGTCTACATGATTTCGGTGATGCCCTGCACTGCGAAGAAGTTCGAGGCGGCGAGACCGGAGTTCGGGCACGGCAGCGTCGAGGATGTCGACGCCGTGCTTACGACCCGCGAGTTCTCGCGCCTTCTCGATCTGTACGGCATCGACTTCGCCGCACTGCCGGAAGAATCCTTTGACGAGCTACTCGGGACGACGAGCGGTTCCGGCGACGTGTTCGCGGCATCCGGCGGCGTCATGGAGTCGGCTCTTCGCACCGCCTATCATCTCATCACTGGCAAGGACCTCGCGGAGATCGAGTTTGCACCCGTGCGAGGTTTCGATGGCTTGAAGGAAGCAACAGTCGACATCGACGGCACTTCCATCAAGGTCGCCGTCGTGAACACCCTCGCGAAGGCCCGAAGACTTGTACGCAACGTCAAGGCGGGCGTCAGCGATTATACCTTCGTCGAGGTTATGGCGTGCCCGGGGGGGTGCGTTGGCGGAGGCGGCCAGAGCTACGGTATCGACAGCGAGCGCATCAAGAAGCGGATCGAAGCAGTCTATGAGGTCGACCGTACTCGCGTGGTCCGACGCTCCTACCAGAATCCGCGCATCGTGGCGCTTTACGAGGAGTACCTTGAGAAACCGGGTTCCCATCGGTCCCACGAGCTCCTGCACACCGGCTACCAGGTGCGGGGGAATCACCGCAGCGGGGTGTGACTTCGATGATCGGCGTCTACACTGTAGGAGAGATCTGCAAGAAATGCTACTCGTGTGTTCGCGCCTGCCCGACGAAGGCAATTGAGGTCCACGCGGGGCAGGCCGACATTATCGAGTCCGAATGCATCTCGTGCGGCAGCTGTGTGACGGTATGCTCGCAGAACGCGAAGCGTATCCGCTCGAGCGTAGAAGAGGCGCTCGAGCTCCTGCGCTCGACGGAGCGGCCGCGGTGCGCGATTATCGCCCCCTCCTTCCCGGCTGCCTTTTTGGGCGTTCCGCCGGAGAAATTGATCGCGGGCCTGCGCTCCGCTGGCTTCGACTACGTTCACGAGGTCGCGTTTGGAGCTGACCTTGTCTCTCGCGCCTACCGACGCAAGTTTGCGGCGCTGGTCGCCGAGGGAAGCGAGGACTTCATGATCTCCTCGCCGTGTCCGGCCGTGGTCTCCTACGTCGAAAAACGTTTTCCCCGGCTCGTCCCTCATCTTGCGCCGCTCGCGTCGCCAATGGAAGCCACCGCTCGCGTCGTCCGTGCGAAGATCGCCGCTGATGCGGGAATCGTGTTCATCGGCCCCTGCGTTGCCAAAAAAGACGAGGCCGATCGATCGGGGGACGTGGACGTCGTGCTGACCTTCGCGGAGCTCGCCGAGATATTCGAGCGATCGGGGATCTCCTTCGAGACTCTCGAACCGAGCGAGTTCGATCGCCCACAGGCGAACCTCGGCAGGATCTATCCGGTCACCGGCGGGCTCTTGAAGGCAGCGGCAATCGACTCGGATCTGGTCGAGAGCCCGGTTATCATTGTCGAGGGGCGTGACCGGGTGACGGACATCCTGAATGTGCTCGACGGCAAGGTTCGCAGCGGCCTGACGGTCGTCAACCGTTTCTTTGACCTGCTCTATTGTGAGGGTTGCATCGCGGGCCCGGTGATGAACAACACGCTGACCTTCTACGAGCGCAAAAAGTACATTGTCGATTACATGAAGGGACGCAAGTCCAACCTTTCTCCCGAAGAATGGGACAAGGCGAACGCGGAGTACCTCGAAGTCGACCTTTCGAAGAGCTTCGCACCCTATGAGGTCGTCGAGAAGACTCCAACCGAGGAAGAGATACGGGCGATACTCGCGAAGACGAACAAGCTCTCGGCTGCCGACGAGCTGAACTGCAGGGCCTGCGGCTACGCCTCGTGCCGAGACAAGGCGGTCGCCGTCTACCGAGGAACCGCGGAAGTCGAGATGTGTCTTCCCTATCTCATCGCCAAACTCGAACGGACGATCAACGACTTGCAGGAGAACCAGTCGAGGCTGATCCAGGCGGAGAAGCTCGCCTCAATGGGGCAGATCGCAGCGGGAATCGCGCACGAGATCAACAACCCTCTTGGAGTTGTTCTCATGTACTCCCACCTGCTGAAGGACGACATCGATCCTTCCTCCGAACAGATGAAGGATCTCAACCGAATCGTCCACGAGGCCGAGCGGACACGGAAGATCGTACGCGGAATCTTGAACTTCGCCCGGGAGGAAAAGATCGAGCGGCGCCCGACGGACATTCACGAGCTGATTTCCACCTCTGCAGATCAGATACTCGGCTCCGACGGAGCGAGGACGCTCTCTATAGTCAAGCAGTTCGACCCCACGATGAAGGTTCACAACGTGGACGGCCCCCAGCTCAGGCAGGTCTTCGACAATCTCATCAAGAACTCGGTGGAGGCAATGAGCGGTACGGGGACCATCACTATCACGACGAAGGAGGAGCGCGAAGCATTTTCGGTGCAGTTCACAGACACAGGGCCGGGGATAGCACAGGATCTCCTGCCGAAGCTTTTCTCACCTTTCGTGACCTCGAAGCCGGTAGGGAAGGGTACCGGCCTCGGGCTCGCGGTGTGCTACGGCATCGTCAAGATGCATGGTGGGACCATTCAGGCAGGCAACAACCCGGAAGGCGGGGCCTTCTTCGATATTCGGATTCAGGATGCTACCAACGCGCACAAGGAGAACAACCATGGCTAGGATACTCATTGTTGACGACGATACCGATCTCCTCGACGGACAGCGGCTCTTCTTGGAAAGTCTGGGCTACGAGGTCGCTACCGCCAAAAGTCTCGAGGAGGGAATCGAGAGGGTCGAGGCCGCCGCGCCGGACCTGATACTCGCCGATCTCATGATGGAGCACTACGACTCCGGGTTCGTGTTCTGCAAGAAAGTGCGCGATCGCCCCGAGACCGCGAAAGTGCCTATCATCATGCAGACTGCTGCACCACGCGAGGTTGGGTTTACCTTCAGCACGTCGGAGGAGAGTGACAAAAAATGGATACAGGTGAACGAGGTGATTACCAAGCCGATCCCGCTTCCGGATCTCGAGGGAAAAATCAAACGCTACCTGGGATCCACATGACCACCGACCCTGGGCTCGCTTCGCTTCGCGTGCTTGTCGTCGACGACGAGGAGGGCATGCGCGAAGGAATGCGCCGGGTTCTCGCCAAGCGAGGCTTCTCGGTGGACCTCGCCGAAGGCGGCGATGCGGCGGTGCGCCTCTTCGAATCGAACCTCTACGACATCGCCCTCGTCGATCTGAAGATGCCCGGAAAGAGCGGCTTTGAAGTCACCGAGCACATCAACAGTCATGGAAGTGGAAGAACGGTGGTCGTCATCGTCTCTGCTCTGGCCACCGTCGAGGCCGCGGTGGATGTAACCCGCCACGGAGCGTTCGATTTCCTCGTGAAGCCCTTCACTCCGGACGATCTCGTTGAGGTCGTCGATCGCGCCGTCGCGCAGCGCCGGCTGCTCATCGAGCGCGAGACCTACCTGTCGGAGCTGGACTCCGAGCGCAGCCAGTCGCGGAGGATCATCAACTGGATGCAGCAGGGCCTCGTCGTGCTCAACATCGAGAAGCGCCCCTGCCTGGTCAATCCTAAGGCTGAGTTCTTCCTCGGTGTTCGCTACCGCCATGGCATGTCGCTCGAAGAGCTCATTGGATGCGGCGAGGAGCTGCATCCACTCCACGAGGCCGTGCAGTGGGCCGCCGGCCCAGAGGCGAGCCCGGAATCGACTCGAGTGCTCATCCTGAAGGTCCGCGAGCTCGTGATCGAGGCGCGGGTCGGTCCCTCCTACCGGGAGGGGAGCCTGAGCGGGATCATGATTCTCCTTCGCGACGTCACTGAGGAGATACTCGCTGAGCAGGACAAGAAGCGCTTCGTATCGATGGTCGCCCACGAGCTGAAGAGCCCGCTTGCCGCGGTCATCAACTACCTCAACGTCATCCAGACCGGGGCCCTCGACGACGACTTCCCGAAGATCAAGGAGATTCTCACACGGTGCAAGATTCGGGCCGAGGACCTGCTCGACCTTGTTCGCGATCTCCTCTACCTGAACCAGCACGACGCAGGAAAGACTCAGAAATCCATCGAACCGCTCGACCTCCGGGACGTTATCAAATCGCAGGTCGAGTTTCTGCGGGTGCAAGCCGAGCGCGCGGGCGTTGCCGTCTCCGTCGAGGCAGAAGCTCCGGACTCCGATCCGCGCGCCTTCACGGTTTGTGCCGACCGGGGTGACCTCGAGCGAGTCTTCATGAACCTCCTGTCCAACGGCCTCAAATACAACCTTCCGAACGGCCGTCTGCACATCTCACTCAGTCGAGTCGCCGGCGAGGTCGTCGCGCGTGTCGCGGACTCCGGAATCGGGATGCGCTCCGAAGACATGGAAAATCTCTTCCAGCAGTTCTATCGCATACGCAACAGCAAGACCTCTGCGATATCCGGTACCGGGTTGGGTCTTGCAACGGTGAAGCGTGTCCTCGGCGACTACAACGGCCGCATCGCGGTCGAGTCTATACCGGGCGAGGGGAGCGTCTTCACGGTCTACTTTCCCGTCGAGGCGCCGGAGACCGCCGAGTCCTCCACTCGATAACGG
>Ga0315535_1003130_pt1 | contig 10275 bp, 10 predicted proteins | sample SalMarSW160220MG_2_FD_203092 | JGI IMG/M metagenome (GOLD analysis project Ga0315535, IMG submission 203092) | Salt marsh sediment microbial communities from the Plum Island Ecosystem LTER, Massachusetts, United States - Salt Marsh Sediment SW1602-20 ...
GGTGTCGATCGCCTTCGGCATCCGCAACTTCTCCGACATCGAGGCGGGCCTGGCCGAGTTCTACCGCGTGCTCAAACCCGGCGGCCAGTTCATCTGCCTGGAGTTCTCGCGGCCCGTGCTGCCGCTGCTCGATGTGGCCTACGACGCCTATTCGTTCAACGTGATCCCGGCCATCGGCGAGTGGGTGACGGGGGATCGCGGCGCCTACCAGTACCTGGTCGAGTCGATCCGCCGTTTCCCGGACCAGGGCCGCTTCGCCAAATTGATCGAATGGGCCGGCTTCGGCGTCGTCGGCTACGAGAACATGACCGGCGGCATCGTCGCCCTGCACCGGGGGTACAAATTGTGAGATACGGTTTCGGGCTCCATGCCCTCAACCTAGGACGCCTGGCGAAATGCGCGGATTTCACCAGGCTCACGGCGCTTTGCGCCGCCGCCCGTCCGTGGGCGGGAGATCTGTTGCACACGGCCTCGGAACTCCTGTCCTCGGCCTTGGACGCCGCGCGAAGTGCGCGGACTTCACGCGGCTCACGGGCAGGCACGCCTGCCCGCCGCCCGTCCGTGGGCGGGAGATCTGTTGCACACGGCCTCGGAACTCCTGTCCTCGGCCTTGGACGCACACACAAAAGCGCGGTTTTGTGTGTGCTCGCTGAAGCCGCACATCCTGTGCGGAAGGGGGACGTTGTTCCGGCATCTGTGTATAAGAGAGTCCTGTCGTGAGTATCATGTTCTTGCCGCTGCGACTGATTCCGGCGCCGATGCAGGCGGTGGTGCTGTCGACGGTGCTGGAGCTGTTCTTCTCGCGCGATGCGTCCCTGGGGCCGCTGCTCGAGGGCCTGGACGGGCGGGTGTTCCGCATCGAGGTGCGCGATACCGGCGCGGTGTTCTTCATGGGCTTCTCCTCCGGCCATCCGTGGGTGCATACGGCCCATCAGGGCGAGACGGATGTGCGCATCGAGGCGACGACGGCCGGCTTCGCCCGCCTGTGCTTCGCGCACGAGGATGCCGATGAGTTGGTGTTCCAGCAGGTGCTGAAGCTGTCCGGCGACACCGAGGCCATGCTGCGCTTCAAGAAGCTGCTGGCCGCGGCCGACATCGACTACGAGCGGGAGCTCCGCTCCGCCTTCGGGGACTATTTCGGCACGCGCGTGGCCGAGGCGGCCAAGGCCCTGCTGGCGGCCGAGGACAAGATGCGCCGGCGCACCGAGCAGGCGGTCAGCGGGGTGCTGCACGACATGCAGTTGCCGGATGAGGCCAGGCTGCAGGCCTGGCAGGCCGGGGCCGAGGAATTGAGCCGCCACATCAGCCGCGCCAAGGGACGGCTGACCCGTCTGGAACACGATCTGGATCGCCAGATCGATCACCAGACGCCACCCAAGGACAAACCATGAGATGGTTCGGCCGCCTGCGCCAAAGCCTGCGGCTGCTTAAAATCGCACATGTGATGGCCTCGCACGGCCTGGGGGCGCTGGCCGTGCGCCTGCATCTGTTCCGCCCCTACTCCTGGATCTTCTACCTGTTCATGCGCAGCGAGCTGCCGCGCGAGACCGGGGCGCAGCTGCGCCGTGTGTTCGAGATGCTGGGCCCGACCTTCATCAAGTTCGGGCAGATGCTGTCCACGCGCGTCGATCTGATGCCGGTCGACGTCGCCGCCGAGCTGAAGAAGCTGCAGGACGACGTGCCGCCGGAGCGGCCGGCGGTGATCCGCACGGCACTCGAGCGCGCCTACCGCCGCCCGCTGACCGGCGAGGACGGCAGCTTCGCCACCTTCGAGGAGGCGCCGGTGGCCGCCGCCTCGATCGCGCAGGTGCATTTCGCCACCCTGCATGACGGGCGCAAGGTGGCGGTGAAGGTGCGTCGCCCGAGCGTGGATCGCACCATCGAGGCGGACCTGGCCATCCTGCGCATGCTGGCCTCCCTGTTCGACCGCTACCTGCCGGAGTACCGGCGGCTGAAGGCGCCCGAGGTGGTCGAGGAGTTCGCGCGCACCATCCGCGAGGAGCTGAACCTGCGCGCCGAGGCGGCGCACGCCAGCCGCTTCGCCGCCAACCTGGCCGGGGTCGAGGGGGTGCGGGTGCCGGCCGTGGTCTGGGACTACACCAAGACGGGGGTGCTGGTCACCGAGCGCGTGGCGGGCACGCCGATCGACGAGCGCGACGAGATCCGTGCCGCCGGCCACGACACCCTGAAGCTGTGCGAGCGTCTGGCCTCCCTGTTCTTCCACATGGTGTTCGTCGACGGCTATTTCCACGCCGACCTGCATCCGGGCAACATTTTCGTGTCCAAGGGCGGCGATATCCTGCTCGTCGATTTCGGCATCGTCGGGCGCATGGACATCGACAGCCGCTGTTATCTCGCCGACATGCTGCTGGCCTTTCTGAAGCAGGACTACCGGCGGGCGGCCGAGGTGCACCTGGAGGCCGGCTACATCCACCCGGACGTCGATTTGTCCGCGTTCGAGGACGCGATGCGCGAGATCGCCGAGCCGATCTTCAACCGGCCGCTGCGCGACATCTCGCTGGCCGAGCTGCTGCTGTACCTGTTCTCGGTTACCGAGCGCTTCCAGATGGAGACACGCCCGGAGCTGCTGCTGCTGCAGAAGACGATGGTGGTCATCGAGGGCGTGGCGCGCGAGCTGGAGCCCGAGGTCAACATCTGGAGCCTGGCCCGTCCGCTGGTCACGGCCTGGGTGGCCGAATACCTCGGCCCGAAGGCCAGGGTCGAGCGCGCCGCGCACCAGTTGAAGCACGGCGTCGAGGCCTGGCTGGCCCTGCCCGACGAGATCACGCGTCTGCTGGCCGAGCCGAATGCGAGTGCGTCCGTGCCGGCACAGGTGGGGGCATCGGAGATGCTGCTCAGGCTGCTCGGGCTGGCGCTGGTGGTGGCGGGAAGCGCGGCCCTGGCCCTGGGCTGGCGGCATGCGCTGGGCTGGCCGGATGTGGCCGGCGCCGCCATGCTCGCCGCCGGCTCGGTGCTTGCATTGCGTTTGCGGCGCTAGGCGATAGCCTGCGCTGCGAATTCCATCCGGGGGTGTGCACCCATGAATCGAGATTTCCTTTTCACCAGCGAATCCGTGTCCGAAGGGCACCCGGACAAGGTGGCTGACCGCATTTCCGACGGGGTGCTGGACGCCATTCTCGAGCAGGACAAGACCGCCCGCGTGGCCTGCGAGACCCTGGTGACCACCGGCATGGCGCTGATCGCCGGCGAGATCACCACCTCGGCGGTCATCGACTACCAGGATGTGGTACGCAGTGCCATCAAGGAGATCGGTTACAATTCCTCGCACATGGGCTTCGACTGGGAATCCTGCGCGGTGCTCGTGTCGCTGGACCGCCAGTCGCCGGATATCGCGCAGGGCGTGGATCATGCCTCCGACGACCCGCTCGACCAGGGCGCCGGCGACCAGGGGCTGATGTTCGGCTACGCCTCCAACGAGACCGAGGTGCTGATGCCGACCCCGATCCATCTGGCACACCAGTTGGTGGAGAAGCAGGCGGCGGTGCGCAAGTCCGGGGGGCTCCCGTTTTTGCGCCCGGATGCCAAGTCGCAGGTCACGGTACGCTATGAGAACAGCAAGCCGGTGGGCATCGATGCGGTGGTGCTGTCCACGCAGCATCATCCTGACATCGGCCACAAGGACCTGTGCGAGGCGGTGATGGAGGAGATCATCAAGCCGGTGCTGGGGTCCACGGACCTGTTGCACAAGGGCACCGAATACCACATCAACCCGACCGGACGCTTCGTGATCGGCGGTCCGGTGGGGGACTGCGGCGTGACCGGCCGCAAGATCATTGTCGACACCTACGGCGGCTTCGGCCACCACGGTGGCGGCGCCTTCTCCGGCAAGGACCCGACGAAGGTGGACCGTTCGGCCTGTTACATGATGCGCCATATCGCCAAGAACATCGTGGCCGCCGGGCTGGCCGATCGCTGCGAGGTGCAGGTTGCCTATGCCATCGGCGTGGCGCATCCTCTCTCCGTGATGATCAACACCTTCGGTACCGGCAAGGTGGACGAGACCAGGCTGTCGCATGCGGTGCGCGAGGTGTTCGACCTGCGTCCGAAGGGTATCGTGCAGCAGCTGGACCTGCTGCGCCCGATCTACGCCAAGACCGCGGCCTACGGCCACTTCGGCCGCGAACTGCCGGAGTTTACCTGGGAGCGTACCGACAAGGTCGAGGCGCTGAAGGCCGCCGTCGGGGCGCTGAAGACCGCCGTCGGGGCGTAAGCGGATATTCCTATCGCCGAGGGGCGCTGCAACCGGTCATCCGGTCAGGCTCGGCACCATAGTTTAACGGCGCCCGTTCATCCTACACTGAACGGAGTATGACCATGAGCGCACAGATGAACCCGACAAACGAATGCCGCGTGGCGGACATGGCGCTGGCCGACTGGGGCCGCAAGGAGATCCGCATCGCCGAGACGGAGATGCCGGGCCTGATGGCCATCCGCGACAAGTATGCGGCCAGCCAGCCATTGAAGGGGGCGCGTATCGCCGGCTCCCTGCACATGACCATCCAGACGGCGGTGCTGATCGAAACGCTGGTCGCCCTCGGTGCCGAGGTCCGCTGGGCATCCTGCAACATCTTCTCCACCCAGGACCATGCCGCCGCCGCCATCGCCGCCGACGGCGTGCCGGTATTCGCGTTCAAGGGCGAATCGCTGACCGAATACTGGGAGTTCACGCACCGCATCATGGAATGGAGTGATGGCGGTACCCCGAACATGATCCTCGACGACGGCGGCGACGCCACGCTGCTGGTGATCCTCGGCGCCAAGGCCGAGAAGGATCCGTCGGTGATCGAAAAGCCCGAGAGCGAGGAGGAGGAGGCCCTGTACGCCGCCATCAAGGCGAGGCTGGCCAAGGATCCGGGCTTCTATTCGCGCATCAAGGCCAACATCAAGGGCGTGACCGAGGAGACGACCACCGGCGTGCACCGGCTGTACCAGATGGCCGCGAAGGGTGAGCTGCCGTTCCCGGCCATCAACGTCAACGATTCCGTGACCAAGTCCAAGTTCGACAACCTGTATGGCTGCCGCGAATCGCTGATCGACGGCATCAAGCGCGCCACCGACGTGATGATCGCCGGCAAGATCTGTGTCGTGCTCGGCTACGGCGACGTCGGCAAGGGCTGCGCCCAGGCCTTCCGCGGCATGGGCGCCACCGTGTGGGTGACCGAGATCGACCCGATCTGCGCCCTGCAGGCGGCGATGGAGGGTTACCGCGTCGTCGACATGGAAGAGGCCTGCAAGCGTGCCGACATCTTCGTCACCACCACCGGAAACTTCCATGTCATCACCCACGAGCACATGGCGGCGATGAAGGATCAGGCCATCGTCTGCAACATCGGCCATTTCGACAACGAGATCGATGTCGCGAGCCTGAAGAAATACGAATGGGAGAACGTCAAGCCGCAGGTCGACCAGATCATCTTCCCGGACGGCCACCGCATCACGCTGCTGGCCGAAGGAAGGCTGGTGAATCTCGGCTGCGCCACCGGGCACCCGAGCTTCGTGATGTCCAACTCCTTCTCCAACCAGACGCTGGCCCAGATCGAACTGTTCGGCCGCACCGATGCCTACGAGGCCAAGGTGTACACGCTGCCGAAGCAGCTGGACGAGGAGGTGGCGCGCCTGCATCTGGCCAAGATCGGTGCACACCTGACCCGACTGACCGCCAGGCAGGCCGATTACATCGGCGTGCCGGTCGACGGTCCGTTCAAGCCGGATCTCTACCGCTACTGATGCGTCTCGTTACGCTGCTGTCCCTGCTGCTGTTCCCGCTGATGGCCTGGGCACAGGATGCGGCGGCACCCGCCCCGGCGGCGTCCGCGGCGGCTGCCTCCAAGGCCACGGCTGCCGATACGAAATCCGCCGGCACGTCGCCGTCCGCCCCCACAGTCGCGGCCAAGCCAGCCGACACTGCGGCCAAGGGGGCGGCGGCATCGGGTTCGCCGACGAATTCCGCCAAGCCCGCTGCGAAGGCGGTCAAGGCTCCGCCAGCGGCTTCCTCCGCCAAGGCCCCGGCCAAGTCTGACGCGGCCCCGGCGGTGGTGCCGACGGCACCGGCGGCAGGCCCCGGTTCGCCGGATGCCCGCTTCGACAAGACCGGCGACGGCCTGGTGGATGCGGCCGACTGGGCGCTGATGACGGAGAAGGAAAAGGAGGATTACGCCCGCGCCTCGTTAAAGGCCCTGGGCGAGGATCCGGACGCTCAGGTCGGCAACGGCCAGACCCTGCTCGATCAGTACCTGGCCGGTCTGCGCGCCGTATACAAATAGGCGTGATCCCGCAGTTTCTTTGTGTTGATTTCGTCCGGGGATAATGGTAGTAATCGCCCCCGAAAAGCGGGGGGGCTGGTTTCTCAGCATGTGGATGATGCCGCATCCGGTGGTCCGGTGACCGGGCACGGAGGCGGCGCTCGGGTCGGGAGAATAAACCTTCGCGGTATCCTGATCACACAGGCAGCCGTCGCCGGTCTGGCTTCCGCGGTCGTGGCGCTTGTGGCGGATTGGCTCGATGGCCTGTCGTTGCTGTACGGAGCGGCACTGATGTCGGCCAACGGTATATGGTTGTACCGAGGAATCGAACAGGCAGTGAGCCATGGATCAGGCGACGGGCAGCGGGCGTTGTATCGCTCGGCAGTCTTCCGCTTCGTTGCCCTGCTGCTGGCGCTGGCGCTGGCCTACGCTGCGGGATTGTTTTTGCCCTGGGTGGCGGCGGGAATGCTGGCCGCCCAGGCGGTTGTATATGTCTATGGTCTGGCGGGCGCATGGCGCGTCCGGTCCGGGACCTAGAATTTAGAGAGGGGGGTCTGCGTTGGCGGAGCCACATAGCAGCGGCATAGCCGAGCATCTTCATTACTGGACCTATGTTGTCGAGAAGGGCCATCCGTTCATGCAGATCCATCTGGACACCATGATTCTGACCCTCGTCATCGCCGGCGCCATGGTGATCTTCTCGCTGTGGCTGAAGGGGCGGCTGGTCGAGGGCACGCCGAGCGGCACGCAGAACTTCGTCGAATCGGTCATCGATTTCATCAACGAGACGGTGCGCGACAATTTCCCGGTGCACAATCCGCTGGTCGCGCCGCTGGCGCTGACCATCTTCGTGTTCGTGTTCCTGTGCAACACCATGGACATTCTGCCGGCCTATACGATGGACACCATCGCCCACGCGTTCGGGATCGCGAGTTTCCGCCAGGTGCCGACCAACGATCTGAACCTGCCGGTGGCGATGGCGGTGTCGGTGTTCGTGCTGGCCTTGTATTACGAGTTCAAGCTCAAGCCAGTGCATTTCATCAAGGAGCTGTTGTTCGAGCCCTTCGCCAGCCTGCTGCTCAACGCCAAGAACCCGATCGTCAAGGTGCTCGGCGTGGTGCTGATCCCGATCAACCTGATCCTGAAGATCGTCGAGGAAGTGGCCAAGCCCCTGAGTCTCTCCTTCCGACTGTTCGGCAATATGTTCGCCGGCGAGGTGATTTTCCTGCTGATCGCCTTTCTGCTGCTCAGCGGCGGCGTCGTCGGCAAGTTCTTCGGCTTTTTCGTCGGTTTTGGCTGGTCGATCTTCCACCTGTTCATCGGCCTGCTGCAGGCATTCATTTTCATGATTCTTACCGTGGTGTACCTGTCGATCGCGCACCAGCCGGTGGAACATTGAACAGCCGGCGACGCATGAGTTTGGCTTTTGATTTTAGATAGTAGTACTGAGGAGTAACACATGGACGCACATACGATTATCACCGCTGCAACCGCCATCTCGGTGGGCGTGATCCTGGCCGCTGCCGGCCTGGGCTCGGCCATCGGCTGGGGCCTGATCACCTCCAAGACGCTCGAGGGCATCGCCCGCCAGCCCGAGATGCGCCCGCAACTGATGTTCAATATGTTCATCTTTGCCGGCCTGATGGAGTCCTTCCCGTTCATCATCATGGCCTTCGCGCTGTGGTTCCTGTTCGCCAACCCGTTCCATTGATCGGCCGGGGCGGGCACGGCCCGGACGCACATTGTAAGCTTTGAGGTGATCCGATGAGTATTGATCTTACATTCATCATGCAGATTTTGGTCTTCGTGGCCTTGTGTATTTTTCTATACAAGATCCTTTACGGGCCGCTGAACACCCTGATGGAGACGCGCGCCAAGCGTATCGCAGACGGTCTGGCGGCCGCCGAGGCCGGCGAGCAGGCCAAGACCGAGGCCGAGGCCCAGATCGCCGAGGCGCTGAAGATCGCCAAGACCAAGGCCCAGGAGATCGTGGCCGCCGCCGAAAAGCGCGCGGCCGAGATCCACGAGGAGGCCGTGAACAAGGCCCGGGGCGAGGCAGAGCAGATCGTTTCCGGCGCTCGCGAGGAGATCAATGCCGAGCTGGGTCGCGCCCGCCAGGCGCTGCGCCAGGAGGTTGCCGATCTCGCCATCCTGGCCGCCGAACGCGTGGTCGAGTCCGAGCTGGATGCCGCGCGCCACGGCAAGCTGATCGAGGGCATCGTCAGCAAGGGTTTCGGTAACGCATGAGAACGCAGCAGGTCTCCCGCCGCTACGCCCGGGCCCTGTTCGAGCTTGAACAGGAGGGCGCCAAGAACCGCGCCGCGCTCGAGAAGCTGGCGGCCGTGGCTGCCGTGGGCGACGTGCAGGACGTGCTGGGCAACCCCAACTACGCCGCATCGCTGAAGGCATCGGTGCTGGAGAAGGCGGCGGGTTCGCTGCCGGCGGAGATGAAGCGGCTGGTGAGCTTGTTGTGCGAGCGGGGCAAGGCGGAGCTGCTGCCCGAGATTGATGCGCTGTTCGAACAGATGATGCGCCAGGCCGAAAGCGAGGTGGAGGCCGAGGTGGTTTCCGCCGTCAAGCTCAGTGAGGCGCAGAAGAAGAACCTGGCCAAGGTGCTGGGTGACATCAGCGGCCGCAGCGTGCGCCTGAGCGTCAGCGAGGACAAATCGATCCTCGGCGGTCTGGTGGTGCGCATCGGCGACCGGCTGATCGATTATTCGGTGCGCTCGCGCCTGGAGGCCCTGAAACGGGCCATGGCGGCGTAGGCGACCGCGTCATAGACGAATTATTGTTGAGGCTTTGAGGTAACAAACAAGATGAAACTCGATACCGCAGAAATCAGTTCAATCATCAAAGAGCAGATCAAGGGCTTTGAGGCATCCGCGTCGGACGCCAACATCGGCCAGATCATCTCGGTCGCCGACGGCGTGGCCCTGGTGCACGGCCTGTCCGGCGCCATGGCCGGCGAGATGCTGGAGTTCCCGGACAACACCATTGGCATGGTGCTGAACCTCGAGGAGGACTGCGTCGGCGCCGTGATCTTCGGCCCCTGCGAGCACCTGCGCGAAGGCGACCAGGTCAAGTGCACCGGCAAGATCTTCCAGGTGCCGGTGGGCCCCGAACTGAAGGGCCGTGTCGTCAACCCGCTCGGCCAGCCGATCGACGGCAAGGGTCCGATCAAGGCCTCCGGCTTCGACGCCATCGAGAAGATCGCCCCGGGTGTGATCGAGCGCAAGTCGGTGGACCAGCCGCTGCAGACCGGCATCAAGGCCATCGACTCGATGGTGCCGATCGGCCGCGGCCAGCGTGAGCTGATCATCGGCGACCGCCAGACCGGCAAGACCGCCATCGCCATCGATACCATCATCAACCAGGCCTCGACCGGCGTCACCTGCGTGTATGTCGCCATCGGCCAGAAGGCATCGACGGTGGCCACCGTCGTGCGCACGTTGCGCGAGCACGGCGCCCTGGACAACACGATCATCGTCTCCGCTTCGGCCTCCGAGTCGGCAGCGCTGCAGTTCATTGCACCGTATTCCGGCTGCACCATGGGCGAGTACTTCCGCGACCGCGGCGAGGACGCGCTGATCATCTACGACGATCTGACCAAGCAGGCCTGGGCCTACCGCCAGGTATCGCTGATCCTGCGCCGCCCGCCGGGCCGCGAGGCCTATCCGGGCGACGTGTTCTACCTGCACTCGCGCCTGTTGGAGCGTGCCTCGCGCGTCGACGAGCGCTACGTCGAGGCCATCACCAAGGGCAAGGTCAAGGGTAAGACCGGTTCCTTGACGGCGCTGCCGATCATCGAGACGCAGGAAGGCGACGTGTCCGCCTTCGTGCCGACCAACGTCATCTCGATCACCGACGGCCAGATCTTCCTGGAGACCAGCCTGTTCAACGCCGGCTTGCGCCCGGCCATCAACGCCGGCCTGTCCGTGTCCCGCGTTGGCGGTGCCGCCCAGACCAAGGCGATGAAGAAGGTCGGCGGCGGCCTGCGCCTGGACCTGGCCCA
>Ga0315535_1003133_pt1 | contig 10273 bp, 7 predicted proteins | sample SalMarSW160220MG_2_FD_203092 | JGI IMG/M metagenome (GOLD analysis project Ga0315535, IMG submission 203092) | Salt marsh sediment microbial communities from the Plum Island Ecosystem LTER, Massachusetts, United States - Salt Marsh Sediment SW1602-20 ...
GACAAAGCCGAAGTTTCGAACCAGCATGAGGACCATGATGACTCGTCGGCGGAATGGATGGTTGACCACGTTCTCCGTTTCCCGGGTCGTAAATCCAGTTCCGGTGAAAGCGGAGCGTGCCTGAAACTTCGCCGAATCCTCCGACAACCCCGACAGCGAAAGAAGCGCAGTCGCAATCCGAACGATGATGATTGAGAGCATGATGACGACGAAAAAGGAGACTATACCAGCCACTGAATCCTCTCCCCTAGGATTATATCGGCAGGATCGTCGGCTGCAATACTCCAGCCTTTTCTACTATACTCGGGTATGGAGCTCTTCGAAGCGGCATCCTCGGCCGACAGAAACGAACCTCTTGCCTACCGGCTACGACCGCGTACCCTCGACGAGTTTTCCGGTCAGCAGCATATCGTCGGGCCGGGACGCCTCCTTCGACGGGTAATTCAGGCCGACCAGCTTTCGTCGCTGATCTTCTACGGACCACCCGGTACCGGCAAGACCACCCTGGCGTGGATCATTGCGAACACGACCCAGAGTAATTTCATCACGATGAACGCCGTGCTCTCGGGAGTGAAAGACCTGCGGGAGGCCATCGAGGAGGCAAAGAAACAGCGCGACCTCTACGGCAAGCGGACCACGCTGTTCGTCGACGAGGTGCACCGGTGGAACAAGGCGCAGCAGGACGCGCTCCTGCCCTGGGTTGAGAACGGCACCGTCATCCTCATCGGCGCGACAACTCAGAACCCGTACTTCGAGGTCAACCCTGCGCTGGTGAGCCGAAGCCGGGTGTTCCAGCTCAAGCCATTGACCGACGAGGACCTCTACGCCGTCGCGCGGCACGCGATCGATGACCCCGAACGTGGATACGGGGATTACTCGGTCCAGTTCACCGATGAGGCGCTTCGCCACCTCGTCAGGATTGCTAACGGTGACGCGCGGAGTCTTCTCAACGCCATCGAGCTCGCGGTCGAAACCACTCCCCAGCACTTTCCCCCGCCTCCCGGGGAGCGCATCGAGATCGATCTCCAAATTGCGGAAGAGAGTATTCAGCGCAAGGTAGTGCTCTATGACAAGGAGGGCGACTACCACTTCGACATCATTAGCGCGTTCATAAAGTCGATTCGCGGCTCCGACCCCGATGCCGCGCTTTATTGGCTCGCGCGTATGGTCCACGCGGGAGAAGATCCCCACTTCATCTTCCGGCGAATGCTCATATCGGCGAGCGAGGACGTTGGGATGGCTGACCCCTACGCGCTCGGAGTGGTAGAGGCGGCCGCCGCCGCTTTCGATCGGGTCGGGATGCCCGAGGGACGCTACCACCTTACCCACGCGGCTCTCTACCTTGCGACCTGCGCGAAATCGAACACTGCGATGGGATTCTTCGATGCCCTCGGCTACCTTGAATCGGAGGCGAAGGCGGGAGAGGTCCCCAACCACTTGCGAGACGCCAGTCGGGACAGCAAGGGCTTCGGCCACGGCGAGGGATACCTCTACCCGCACGCTTACCGCGAGCATTGGGTCGCGCAGCAGTATCTGCCGAACGCTCTTCAAGGAAAGATCTTCTACGAGCCCTCCGAAGTCGGTTATGAGGCGAGAATTCGCGATGTGGTTCTTCGCAAACGAGAAGTCCAGCTCGCCCAAGCCGTCGAGCCTCCGAGCTCTGAGGTACTCACCTTCAGCCCGCCGAATCGCGAGCGGGATCGCTGGCTCGCACGGATCTCGAGCGAACGTTCGGCCATGCTCGTCCGCATTCGCGAACGACTCTTCGAGAAACTCACACTGAACCGTCACGACCGGGTTCTCGACCTTCAGGCGAGAAGCGGGCTTCTTCTGTGGGAGGCTCTCCGTCGTGTTCCTGAGGGCGGGGTTTGGGGAATCGTTCGGGACGAATCAGAACGCGACACGATCGAGCACCTAGCCGAGCGGCTTTCTGAAAGTGACCGTCCGAAGCTTGTCGTTGCCGCTGAGAAAAACGGGGATTTGGCGGCGAACCTCGAAACTCAGTCCAAACTCACCGCAGAGGGGCTGGCATTCGAGGCGATAATCGGCCGCAATGTCCTCTCGAGCGTCGGGTCCTGGAAGTCGCTTTTCGAGCTGACGGGGAAGCTGCTCGCTCCGAACGGGCAATTGTCGCTCGCGGAGGTCGTACCGGCGCTCTCTCCGCGTCTATCGGTGCTGCTGTCAGAGCTCGACCACGACGAGCACACGGATTTGGTCGATCAATATCTGAAGGCGGAGCAAAGACTCTTCGAGCAGCTTCTCACGGAAACCACCGGTTGGATGCCGGAAGACATCGGAAGGTCTACATCGACTCTACAGAGGATCGACGTTTCCACGGAGCGTTTCCCGGAGAAACGGATCGTTACGCCACGGCAACTCGATCTCTGGTTTGCCACAGATAGCACCTACGGAGCGGCGCTTGCCGGGTTACTCGCCGATAACGTCCGCACGGCAGTACGAGAGCTGCTTGGCGCTCGACTTGCAGGGCGGGAGATCGATTGGCCGGTGACTGTGGCTTTCATCAGTGGATCGAGGGAATAGCCTCGTTACTTGACACAGATGAAGAAGGTTCGCCCAACTTCCGCCTTCCCGAGCTCTCGGTGTGAATCGGCAGTCTTGATGTCCCGAAAGAGCGACTTGGAGAGGCGGTTCGTGACTTCGTCTTTTGTGAAGCAGTGCTCGACCACAGTGACGTCTGTTCGGCTCCAGCGCTTTTCGCGAACGAAGGTCGTGATGCGCATCGTACCTTCCCTCCGCTTGGAATCATAGGTCGCATTTGTGGCGAGAACATGATCTTCTTTGATGATGCTTGCCGACCCCTTCCACCGCTCGTGAAAGCCATCCTCCATGTTCATGTCGAACATGAACAGACCGCCCTTCTTCAGTGAGGAGTAGACGTTGTTGAAGACATTGCCGAGCGTCACCAGGTCCATGATGTGATTGAGGCTGTCGTAGGTGGAAAGGACGCCCTCGAATTTATCGATAATCGTAAATGACCGCGCATCTCCGGTCGAGAACTCCGATTTTGGCGAGTTCTTCTTTGCGAGCTTGATCAAGGCGGCAGACCCATCCATTCCGCTGACCCGGTAACCGAGGTCGGACATTCGGCGAGCAAGGTGACCCGAACCGCAGCAGAGATCGAAGACGTTCGTGTTCTTGCCGATATGTGAGAGGAATAGCTTCTCGATGATATCGAAGTACCGCTCGCTGAATACGTCGCCCCAATAGCGGTCGTAGAACCACGCGAAGGGATCGTAATCTACGTATCGTGAAGAAAACAGCATTCTGAGCTCTCTCCGTCCGTGGAATCCTAAGATATCACACCGAGTTCGATTGCGCTACCATCATCGGGAGCGCGTGTCGGAGAGCGTGTCGTCGATCATAGAAGGATGATGCCGCGCCGCAGGCCTACGGTGACAGCCTCGGTTCGGCTCGCCGCATCGAGCTTCTGCATGATCGAAGCAATGTGAAACTTCACAGTATGAGAGGTGATCCCGAGCTCCGCGGCGATCGCCTTGTTAGGAAGCCCTTCGGCAATCATGAGGAGCACCTCGTGTTCTCGCGGTGTAATGGGATCGGGGTCGCCGACTTCGTCGAGTCCCCAACCACCCCTCGATCCGCTGCCGCGGCCCCTTACCTCCGCAGGCTCAATACCGGGACCCGCCGCCAAGCTCGGATGGAACACCACCAGGCCGGCGGCCGTCGCTACAACGGCTGCGCGGAGCTCCCCCTCGCCTACACTCGTCGGCAGATATGATCGGAAGGGGTCGCCGAACGTTCGAGGTGCCCACGAAGCAGAGATCGATGCGAGCACAGCCATGCGGTGCGGGTCGACGAGGAAGACCGCCGGAGGCGCCGCCTTCGCCGAAAGTGCGGCCTCGACCGCTTCTGGGGTTTCACTCGCGTCGAGGGAGTAGACGAGTACTGCCGGATAGAGGTCTCGAAGGGCCAATCCGACGGCCCTCGCCCCCGAACAGGTGCCGACGACCGCGATGCCTTCGCCCGCCGAAAGAAGCTTCGCCACCCAGGCCCTTTCTGCGGCGGATCGGGCACCGATCAGAACTCGGATCGCGTGCTGCACCGTTCCCCCTCCATTTCTCGGGCTCCTACCGGCCTCCATGTCCGCGCCATCCCGGCGCACCGTGGCCCCGACCGTGTAGGCGAGCACCCTGCGGTCGTTCGCCAACCTCCACGTCGAGCTCGATCATGCTGCCACCACGAATTGCCCGAAGCTTCACGGTCCTGCCGACGGTCTCGGGGCCGAGAAGACCTTGAAGCTCTTCGGGATCGCGAACCGGCTTTCTGTCGAGGTCGAGCAGAATGTCGCCTTGCAGCACCCCCGCCTTCTCGGACCCTGAGCCATCCTCGACCTGCACGACGATCAAACCGTCCCCCTCTTCGATCCGCATTCGCTCGCGCAGGACGGCGTCGATGCCCACCGGAAAGGAGGCGATACCGAGGTATCCGCGCCGGATTCGTCCGTGCTCCTCGAGCTCGGCGACGACTCGAGCGACAGTAGTAACGGGAATGGCAACGGCGGATCGACGGGATAGACGTGAAGAGTTGATTCCGATCAAAGCGCCCTCGGGGTCGACTGAGGGCCCACCCGAAAAGCCTGCGTGCATCGAGACGTCGAGCCTGAGATAGGCGTCGATCACGCCGCCCGAGTGAGACCTCCATTCACCGCCGATGGCGTTCACAACCGCAAGGCTAGCATTCAGTGTCCGCTCCGAATTCCGGCTAAGAGCCACGGCAAGACTGCCGGGTTTGAGACTCGCCGGATCGAGATTCTTCGAGATCGGGGATTCACCAACGACCGCCTTCAGCAGCGCTAAATCGGTGGACGGGTCCCTGCCGACGATCTCCGCGCTTACCTCCCTTCCGTCGTGGAGGGTAACGACAGCGCCGCCGTCACTGTGGAGAACGTGATCCGCAGTAACGACATGGCTCGAATCCCAAATCGTACCCGAGGTCGGGAATCCGCCACGGGTGTTCAGCGAGACTACAGCGCCGCCCGCGCGTTCAGAGATCTCGACCATTTCGCGGGAAAAGGCAGACAGGGTACCGCTGCCGATCTTCTTGTCACTCATCAATTCCTCCTCGAAAAGCGGGAGAGAATCTCCGTTTGCTTTTCAGGACCAAAGGTACCCATACGCGGGGGACGCGGCATCAGCCAAATGGCTAGGCAGCCCCGTAAATTCAGCTAGGTCTGCGGTACGACCCCTTTCTTGAGAATGACATTCGCGTAGAGCGCCCGCTCGCCGGTGGCGACGACGGCATAGGCCTGTTTCGCGCGCTCGTAGAAGTCGAAGCGCTCCAGAAATGCGATCTCGGGTGCCGGGGTTACCCGCGCGGCTATGGTCTTTCGAAACTCGTTCCAGATAGCTGGTTGCGTCTTATCGCCTGCCACGACCGCCATACAAAGCACCGGCTTCTGAACGAAGGTGTCGAGCGGGAAGAACCGCAGCACTGCATCGAGCAGAGGGACGACCGGATGACCGTCACAACGCGCGACCCGCTTGCCCATTGATGCGGCCGGGAAATTCCCATCCGCGAGAACGATCTCGTCTCCGTGGCCCATTTCCATCAGAATCTTCAAGAGCTCGGGCGAGAGAATTTCTGGAATACCAATCAACATATCGTGCTCCTTACTTCACTACTCGATGCTCTCGATGATCCGGCAGTACTCGACCGAGAGCGCATCGAGTCTTTTGACGTTCGAGACCAGTCGCCCTTTGAACGAGGCCCAGCTTCGCGACTCGGACCGCGACCAAAGCACCTCCGCCAGGGCACAGAGACGAGGGAAGATCATGTATCCGGCGCGAGCGCACGTGTCGATGTCTTCCGTCCATACGTTGGCCTGCGATCCGATGATGTGGCGCGCCTCTTCGTCTGACAATTCCTCCGGAACCGGATCGAAGGAATAGACCTTCCGGAGGGTGGTCACCGGGGGATCGAAATGAGTCGGGCCGAGCTCACCGCGGTTAGTCGACTGACGGTAGTCGAAATAGCAGTGGCTCGTCGGGCTCATTACGGCGCTGTGACCGGCTCGCACCGCGGCTACTCCCCCATCGACTCCCCTCCAGGACATCACGGTCGCACCCGGCGCGAGCTCTCCCTCCACGATCTCGTCCCATCCGGCGATCTTCTTTCCCAACCGCGAGAGATGTCCTTGGATTCTCCTAACGAAGTAGGCTTGGAGCTCTTCCTCGTCGGCGAGCCCCTCCTCGCGAATCCTTGCCTGGCAGTCCGGGCAGACCTTCCATCGGTCCTTCGGGCACTCGTCCCCTCCGATGTGCACGAGCTCTCCAGGAAAAAGCTCCGCCACTTCGTCGAGCACCCCCTCGATAAGCTCGAAAGTCTCCTCTCGCCCGGGGCAGAGAAGCTCCTTCGAAATTCCCCACTGATTCCATACATCGAGCAGCTGTTTCGAGCACGAAAGCCAAGGGTATGCGGCGATGGCTGATCGGGCGTGCCCAGGCATCTCGATCTCGGGGATGATCCTGACCTGCCGTTCGGCGGCGTACGCGACGATCGCGCGAATCTCCTGTTGTGTATAGAACCCGCCCTGTCTCGATCCATCCCGCTCTCTCCTCCATGCGCCGACTTCGGTGAGCTCGGGATAGCGCTTGATCTCGATCCGCCATCCCTGGTCGTCGGTGAGGTGCCAGTGGAAGGTATTCATCTTGTAGAGGGCAAGAACGTCGATGAGCCGCTTGACGAAATCGACCGGGAAGAAGTGACGAGACACGTCGAAGTGGAGACCCCGCCACCGGAACCGCGGGCGATCCTCTATCTGCATCGCCGGAAGGACGCAGGGTATGGCCCCCTCCAACCGAGAAGGTCGCTCTTGTTCCACCCTCTCCACCTCAGGTGGAAGAAGTTGGCGCAGCGTCTGTGTTGCCCAAAAATAGCCGGCCGCGGAGCCCGCCTCGATGAGAATCTCTCCGCGGTCGATTCGAAGCCGGTAGGCCCCCTCACAGGAATCGGTCTCCGTGCCGAGGCTCTCCAACGGGACGAAACGGACCCGCGTGATTGCCTCAGCTTTATCGACTGCGGCGTCGCCGGTACGCAATGCGGAAGACTCCAGAAAGATGCATCGAGCGGCGATCCCGGCACCCCGCTCGAGCATTCGACTGAGATACTCGGCCGCCTCCCGCGCCGTGTCGACAGCTACCAGATCGAGAGCAGAGGCGATCGGGAAGGAGCCTTCACCGAGGTCGATGCGAACAGGTATCGGTACGAGAGGAAGAATCGCGTTCATCTTGGGCCGCCTAAGGATACCGTCTCCGACCGAGTCTCGCAATCCCCGTGCGGCCGGACCTTCTCTGTTGACGAGCAGGTTCCGGCCAACTACCATGAGCGCATGACGTGGACACTTCTCCATTGGAAATGGGTATTGCTCAGCATCGGTATTTTCCTCGTCGTGCAGCTCCTCTTGAGCGCAGTCTTTGGTCTTTTCGGAATCCTCACGTTCGGAATCGGCTTCGCGCTTTTCGTCGTCGTGAAACCTATCACATACTTCGGCGGCGGCTTCTTGAGCGGCCTTTTCTCGAAAGGGATCACAATTATCGAACCTGCTCTGGGAGCTGCGCTGATCTCGTTTGTTGGGACTTTTTTCGACGCCCGGTGGCTCCTGCCTCATAGGTTGAGCTGGACTATCGGCTCGAGTATCGTCGCCTTTCTCGTCGCGCTCGGCGGAGCCTTCCTCGGTGAGCGTGCCCAAGGATCGGTCGGCAGGCGATAGCGGCGGTCAGAACGTGAGCAAGCTCGCCTTCATTCTCGGTGTAAGCTTCGGCAGCCTGATTCTCGGATATCTGGTTCGGCGGCTGCGGCTCTTCGGCTCTTCACCCGATTCAACGCTTGCGGATTCGGTCTCCAAGAACCTCAAGCTCATCTGCACGTTCGTGCTCAGTCCAATTCCCATCTTCGACGCCTTCTGGCGAACATCGCTCAATCTGCAGGGACTCGTCGTCTTTCCTCTGCTCGGCCTGCTTTCACTTGCCATCGGTGCCGGGTCTGCAATGCTCCTCAATAGGCTCTTTCATATTCCGCCTCACCGGGCAGCATCGGTTTTCGTCTCAGGGATGTTCACGAATATCGTTTCCTTTGGAGGACTCGTCGTCTACGTATTCTTCGGCTACGAGGGCTATGGGCTCGTTCAGCTGTTCAACATGTTCGTGGCGTTCACCTACTACGCCGTCGGTTTTCCGGTTTCCGAACAGATCGGGCTCGGTCGCAGGAACCCCTTTGCGCTTTCCCCGAAGCTGCTCGTCGAACGACCCTACATCTTCATTCCGATGATTTCGATGATGATCGGTCTGGTTTTCAACCTCCTCCGAGTGCCTCACCTCCCGCCTCTCGACCGAATCTCATCGCTTCTTATTCCTACGGTCGCCGGATTGATGGGATTCTCGATCGGACTGACGATGTTCTTCGGAAAGATCCGGGACTACCGGAGGGAGATTACGATAATCGCCTTCATCAAGTTTCTTATCGTGCCGCTTCTCATGCTTCCGATCGGCCTGCTCATCGGACTCCCAAGGGTCATGGACGGCCTCGCATTCAAGGTTCTCGTCGTGCTTTCCTTCATGCCGGTCGCATTCAACGCGCTTGTGCCTCCGGCCCTCTACGGCTTCGATCTCGATCTGGCCAATTCGGGGTGGATCGTGACGACACTCGCCCTCATCGTGATCGTGCCGGCGCTCTTGTTCACCCTCGGGGCATGACCTGGAATGCCTACCTTTATGATGTACAGGGCGCGAACCATCGTGGGGCAGCAGGAATCCTTGACAAAAGCGGGGAAATGTAGCACATTTTCTTCTCGAGCGTCTCACGAGAACAATCGCCACGACTAGCTATGTCATACCGGTTGTGCCCGATCTCGAAAGACGCTTTACCATGGGCGCCGGCAACCTGAGAGCCGCGGCAAACGCAGCCGGAGGGAGATCGAGCCGGCAGCGGGCCGAATCCGGCCTCAGAGAGCAGTGCCCATCACAAGATTCATGGTGGGTATAGTTCAATCGGTAGAGCGCCAGATTGTGGATCTGGTTGTTGCGGGTTCAAGTCCCGTTACCCACCCTGTGGAGGCTCGATCGGTCCGAACGAGCATGCGTCCGTAGCTCAGCTGGATAGAGTGCCGGACTTCGAATCCGTGGGTCGCAGGTTCGAATCCTGCCGGGCGCATTTTGAAAATTGAATTGGGCCGTTAGCTCAGCTGGTAGAGCAGCAGACTCTTAATCTGCGGGTCGAAGGTTCGATCCCTTCACGGCTCACTTCTTGAAACACCCTCGGGTGTTTTCGGCGGGAGCTGCCGAACTGGGTTCCTCCAAGCATGCCTAAACAGGTGCGCTTATTGACTGAGGGAGGGTAACCGGCTATACTACTGCGAGAGTGGTGAAATTGGCAGACACGCCAGATTTAGGATCTGGTGCCTTCGGGCGTAAGGGTTCAAGTCCCTTCTCTCGCAATTCTGTGCTTCAGAATTGCAGCCCGTGGGACACTTCATCTACGCGAGAGTAGCTCAGTGGTAGAGCTCCACCTTGCCAAGGTGGATGTCGCGGGTTCAAGTCCCGTCTCTCGCTCGTGCAGCGCGACCCGGCAGCGGGTCGCGCTTTTTTTGTCCGGCGCTTCCGGCAGACCTGCCGGGTAGAGCCGTGAAAACGTTGGACACCTGTCCCCAACTATTGTATATTGACGCACAGGGACCTCCACGCACCCCATCCACAAAGAGGACGTATATAAGATGATCGCCGGTAAGGAAGTAAAGCCATTGGAAAACTCGTCCGTCGAGCTGACGGTCACGATTCCCAAAGACGCAGCTCAGAAGGAGTACGACGAGCTCGTCACGAAATACTCCAAGACTCTCGCCGTTCGCGGATTCCGCAAGGGCAAAGTGCCAGTCAATGTACTCGTCCAGAAGTTCGGTGATAGCCTCCTGAGCGAGGCGTCGGCGAACATCATCGAGAACGGTCTGAAGGAGGCACTCGAAGACATCGAGAAGAAGCCCCTCGCCTACGCAATTCCTGAGCTGCAGGGCGATCCGAACCTTGAGCTCGGCAAGGATTTCAAGTTCACCGTTACCTATGACACCTTCCCGGAGATCGAAGTCGGCAACTTCAAAGGACTGGAGATCGAGGCCCCGGAGGCGAGCGTCTCCAAAAAGGACGAGGAGCGCGAGCTCGAGGCGCTGCGCGACCAAAACGCCGTGGTGGTTCCAAAGGAACAGGGCGCCGTCGAAGAGGGAGACATCGTCACGGTTGACTATGTAGAG
>Ga0315535_1003134_pt1 | contig 10272 bp, 9 predicted proteins | sample SalMarSW160220MG_2_FD_203092 | JGI IMG/M metagenome (GOLD analysis project Ga0315535, IMG submission 203092) | Salt marsh sediment microbial communities from the Plum Island Ecosystem LTER, Massachusetts, United States - Salt Marsh Sediment SW1602-20 ...
AATTTTTGAATGTGGAGAGAGTATTAACTCTCTTAAAGAAGAGCTAAAAATTGGCAAACACCTTCTAAGAAACTTAACTTCAAGAAAAACCCTTTTAAGATTCCTTAAAATGGAAGAAAGAAGGATGGAAGGATTACAGAAAACCCTTGGATGGTTCCAAAAAGTGCAGGAGAAGTATAATTTTACTAATGCGCCTGAATGATTTTACATCCAAAACTTTTAAAAAAGGGATTTTCCTGTAATTTTCAGAAAATATCTGTTAGATTATTTCACATTCACACTTATACTAATTTTGCATTAGCAAGTAAGAAGAGAGTGACCTTAATGGGTATTTTTCTATGAAACTTTAGTTTCATAAAATTAAACGTAAAAATAAGAAAAATGGCAAAAATAAGTCCAGTATCAATCAAATACATGATACATGCGAGCTTCAACGTAGAAGGTTTCCTTGAAAAACCAGATGTCATAGGAGCACTTTTCGGACAAACTGAAGGGTTGCTTGGGGCAGAACTCGAAATGAGAGAGCTTCAGAAGGAAGGAAAGATAGGAAGAATCGAAGTTGAACTTGAAAAGAAGGACAAGAGAACTGTCGGAAAAATCCAAATTCCAACAGCTTTGGACCAGTCAGAAACAGCTTTGATAGCTGCAGCCATAGAAACAATAGAAAGAATCGGCCCATGCGATGCCCAGATAGAAGTCGAGAGAATCGAAGATGTCAGGGGGAGCAAAAGAGATTATATTGTTGACAGGGCAAAGAAACTCATGAAGGATCTCTCAGGAGCAACAGACTCAAGGGAAATTTCAAGTGAAATCAGGGTTTCAACAAGAGCCGCAGATATTGAAGAGTATGGTGATGAAAAGCTGCCATGCGGAGACATTTCCGGAAATGAACTCATAGTTGTTGAAGGAAGAGCAGACGTTGTCAATCTTTTGAGAAACGGCGTAGGCAATGTTATAGGTATGAACGGAACAAAGCTTCCAAGAGCAATAGGAGAACTAGGCAAAAACAAGGAGATAACACTCTTTGTTGACGGTGACAGAGGCGGAAAGTTAATTGCGCAAAATGTGGTTGACAATGCTGATGTTAGGTTTATTGCAAGTGCTCCAAGCGGAATGGAAGTTGAGGAACTGACAGGTAAAGAAATCCTTCAGGCACTGAGAAAGAAAGTGCCAGCAAAAGAATTTTTATCAAATGGTAGGTCTGAAAGGACCTATCATAATTTTCATAATAACCACAATCAGGACAGAAGGCATGACAAGTCTCATTATTCTCATGAAGAGAAGCAAGAGGAACCTGAGCAAAACAATTCAAATTTTCAGTTAGATGAAAACAGGTTAAAGGAAATATTCGGAAGCATCGGCGGTTCCGGAAAGGCGCTAATGTTAAATGATAATCTTGAAGAGGTAAAATCTGTTTCTGTTCGCGGGTTGAGCAATTCTCTGAAAAGCACAAAGGGCGTTAAGGCTGTTGTTATCGACGGGACTGCGACAAACACCCTGATAAAACTCGCGGAGAAAGTCGGTTGCGAGGCGATTGTCGCAAAGAATTTTACAAGCACTGATACGAGAATGAAACTGCTGAGTTTCTGATATTTCAACACATAAATATTTAATAATAATTTTTTTATCTGATTTTTATGCATGATGAGGATGTTGAGATGATAAATTATTCAGGATAATCCCGCCATTCGCATCCCACAGTTCAGCTATATGTTGATGGAAAGCCGATTCTTGTCTGCGGTCTGACATTCCATTCAGTGACTTTAAGAAGATTTCTTATAGAAAAATGGTTGAATTATGGAACTCAAACAGGATTGATGAGTATAGATAAAGACCACAGAAATTTAACAAAAGCAACTCTTGAAAGGCAAGGTTGGGAGTGCATATAACTTAAAGGCCAAATTATTAATGATTGTTAGGTTTCTTATTCACCACTATACGATAGTCACGATTAGAAAATTTTTTAAACTAAGAATTCAATTAAATCTCACAGAAAATGAAACTTTTGAGAAATCTGCTTAATTATGAATCAAAAGGTTTGGAAGACCTTTATTTAAACGGAGTTGGATACAGGACACAACATGAAGCAAAGCCGACCTGCATCATAGGTCTTGGATTCGGTGAATCAGCAGGCGAAGGTTCTGTTGACCGTTATCTCGCATATGCAGTCAGAGATGCAAGGGAATATTATGGAAAAGGTTTGCCCGCTCTTGTCCAAGCAGATATTGGGAAAGAACTGAAAAGCATCGGAGAAAGCAATTTTTATTCCATCGGTCCTTCTTATGACCCTGACTCAAAGAGTTCTTTGATAATGCCTTCAAAAATAAGCTCAAAAAAAGTAATTGACGATTCAATAACAAAAGCACAGGAAGCAGGGATAGATACAAGTTCGGTACTTTATATCTCACATCCTGCACATATGGAGAGAGTACTCGCAATCGGAAAGAAAGATGGACTTTATGGCTCCCCCTTCATTACTGCAAAAGTCGTGTGGAACAAAGAGGATAATCACAAGTGGACAAGGTCGCCATCCCGCTGGTTAATAAGAGAGATCCTTACAAGGATACATCACATGCTTTTTGGATATGCTTAAACCCTACACATAAAACCATTTAAAGTTTCAATATCTCCTTAGATGATGAGAGGTGATAAAGTGCTTGTGGTTGGATACCATGGCATGGGAAATGTTGGGGCTGAATTGAGGTTAGATGTTCTAATAAATGACATAAAAAAGGCGAATCCAAAAGCAGAAATAACTATCGCGACATTTGGTTACCATAAGATGGAGACCATAAAGGGGGTCAAACTTCTAAAGCTTAAAAATACATTCACGGCCGTATTTGAAACAATTGTAAAAATACCTCAATTTGATTATGTGATATGCGGAGAGGGGATACCTTTTGTTGATTTCTGCGGAGCAGGATTTATTGATTATTTTATACCCATACTAAAATTTGCTCACCTGTTCGGCAAAAAAACGGCATGCTATGCTTTTGACATTGATGCTATGAACAGCAAGCATGTTAAGAAAGCTGTCAAAGTTTTGAAGAATGTTGATATGCTGATGGTAAGGAGCAGAGATTCGAAAAAAGACCTTGTCAAACATGGGCTTAAAAACAATGTTTATCTTGGAACCGATTCCTCTTTCCTTTTCAATATGGGCAGGAAAAGGGCGAAAAAAAACAAGATAGGTTTCTGTCTGAAGGATTTTTATTGTTATCCCATAAAGCCATTGTTTATGGGCAAAAAGGAGAACCTATACCACTACCCTCACTATTATACTTACAGCAACGGTGGGAAAAAGAAATATGAAATATTTGTTAAAAGGATGGCTGACATGATTAACGAGATAATGGAAGAAGACAAGAAATTAGAGGTTCAGTTCATAGTTATGGAATATCAAATGGATTACAAAGTTACAAAAGATGTTTTTGATAACTTGAAATATAAAAAAAGAGCAAGCATAATCTCCCACGAAGGGCACAGCATAAAAAATATTGTTTCACAATTTTCAGACATGAAATGTCTTGTCTCATCAAGGTATCACGCGGTTCTTCTTGGAATAAGAGCCAAGGTACCCGTTCTTGTCCTTTCCACAGATGAGAGATTTGATTATTTCATGGAAGAACTTAATCTGAGGAGATTTCTTATAGATGTTTACAAGGAAGGTGTTGAAGTTCCAAAAATAAAAAAATTTATTGATGAAGAAAAGAAGAAGAACACTTTCTCAGGGAAACTCGTAAAAGACCTTCCCCTCTTTGAGAAGAAAGCCAAGAACAATTATAAGTTCTTAGAGAAGTTTTTCATAATGAGATAATTATTTGTGGTTGAAACCCTCAACATACCAACAAGGATCCTTCAAAATAGAAGGGTTTGCTTTAATTATTCTCTGCTTGTTTTCGAGCTCCAATACCTTTCGGTCGCAGATATAATCTCCGGCAGGCATGGTATCAGCCCCTTCTCTTTGTCCAACACCTTCCTTATAGAGTGAACTTATTTCTCCAAAAGTGTCTATTGCTCTTGAGAGAGAATGTGCAACTTCTTCGGGGTCTGTGCTTTGAATCCTTGAATGATTAAGCGCTTCTCTGTATGCAAGCATGGTTCTTGCCCTTATTGCAAGAACTTCTCTATTGTAATTTCTTCCAATCAATTCATAAATTTTTTCAGGTTTTTTCTTTCCATAGGCACGAACATCACCGATTTCTCTTGCCATAAGCATGCCTCTTTCATGAATCTCATCAGGATCAAAATTCATGTATGCGTCAATAACTTCCTGTCTTCTTGTAATATTCGCAATCTTTGAAGGGTCTTTTGTAAGCACAAGTGAGCCAGCCTCCTTCAATCCCTTGTAAGTCTCTTCATCCACTATCATGGGCATTCTGTACTCTTTTGTCATGCCCTCAAGCCTGCTTGCAGTATTTACTGTATCTCCTATAATTGTCAGGTCCATTCTTTCTTCTGTCCCAATGTTTCCTGCAGAGAGGTATCCCGTTGAAATTCCCATTCCTGTTTTTATCAATCCAGCTCCCTTATATCTCCCTGTTTCCCTGAGCCAATCATTGAAATCTCTTAGTGCAAGTCTCATCTCTATCCCACAAAGTGCCGCTTCAACAGGATCTCTAAAGTGAACAATATCAGCATCTCCCCGGTATTTATCCACTTGCCCATTAAATTCGTTTATTGACTGATTTATCCAAGTGAAATAATCGTTCAGGAATTTCCCAAGCTCTTCCGAACTGAGAATTTCTGAAATTCCGCTGAATCCCCTTATATCTGATAATAGTACCGAACGTTTCTTCCTCTTCAACCCAAGAACGGGCTCCAAATCATTGATTACGATATCATCAACGGCCTCTTTCGGAACATACACCTGAAACCTTCTCCTTATTCTCTCTTCTTTCTCTTTTGCTTTTTGGACTTTCTCTTTTGCTTTTTGGACTTCCTCTTTTGCAATTCTTTCACGTGCACTTGCTTCCCGATGCTTTATAGTATTAAGTCTTGAAACGTCAAGATTGCCTCCGTATCCCGGGAAAAAATGCCTGGCTGCCTGATGACCTAATCTTTCGCGGAGAGGTTTAATCTTATAATCCATTTCTATCTCAAAATAAACGCCTTCTGAGAAGGGCTCATGAAAAAAAGGAATTTTGATTCCATCACGAAGGACTGCCTCTGATTCAAGCTGCCCTGCAATTTCCGCCGCAGCATCAAAAAGTCCAAGATGATAATCTATTGCAACCGGATGTACAAGCATTCCTGGTTTGTGCTGCACCCCCATAATAAAATGTCCAGGATAATTCTGGAGTATATACATTTCTTTGGTCTTGTTCCATTTCCTGTTGTTTTCCGGAGCCATTTCCACAATGTTCTGAACTCCCTGAGAAGCAATAATGAAATCTGAGGGGAGCATATCAGGGACTAACTCGGGATCCTTAATCAATGACTCACGACCCATACGGTATCCACAGATTGGGTCCTTTGTTACTTGTGCGATTGTTTCGTAGAGCCCGATTTCAGGATGATTGTAAAATAAATTGGTAGCCCAAGTCTTTTTGTCCATCAAATGCTCTTCATCCATGGGCACCCATTTTCCGGTTTTCAGGTCTTCCAATATAAAGAATTCATACTGCGCAAGCATTGGGTCAAGAATTTTTCCCTGGAAGTCTCCGTAATGGTCGTTAAAATATCTCACAACAGGCCTTCCGTTCCTACTGTTTACTTCCGGCTCCAATACCCTTTCTTCCAACATCACCTCAGCCATTTATAATATATATTTTACAGTATATAAAAAGATTTTCAGTAAGCGCTTTCTTTCTTAGGTTTTATCTTTTCCCTTATGGAAACAAAAAGGGCGCAGAAAAACATTGAGATACCCGCTAATATCAGTATGTAATAAGATGCCCTAAAGACTACATCTGCTACTCCCTGAAAGAGCGAAAAGAAATTGGTTGAGGCAATAAGCACTAAGGCGAAGATAAGAAGATGCTTCCACGAATAATGGTGCTCTTTAAGTTCAACAAGTTTTGTACCTGAGCGTTTGGACATGGAGATAAATAATATTGCAATTGCATAAAATGCAAGGACTGTTATATAGGGTAAGATTGTATGAGGAATCCTCTCAGGGGATATGAAGATGAAAGAGCCGATATACAAAACCGCAAGATAAACTGCTGCAATTACAATCCCCCAAGCAGGAAGTTTGAATGAATCAAGGTCTGTTTTCCTGGAGAAGAGATAAGCGAGGAAGATTAAAAGAAGGGTTCCGAGAATTGCAACATTCTCTACGAGGAAATTAAACCCGTTATTGCGTGCGATAAATGTGCCTATGCAGACAAAGAACAATATTATCAAAACGGTTTTCCAGGGTTTTCTTGTTAAGATTTTTTCGTGGCTTTGCGGCACTTTTCCTGTCAAAATCTCAAATGATAAAATGGGGAGCATGAATGACATTATTGGATGCCAGAAAAAAACAAGAACAGGGAATTCAGGAATTGCCATTCCAAGAAAAGTTCCAATTCCTGGACCTGTTGCTGCAGTGTATCCTGCCCATATAACTTTTGTAACCCATGACTCATATAATCCTAGGAGTATGCCGAAAAGGTAGAGTTGCCTCAATGAGATTCTCTCCACTTTTAATGCAATAGTTAAAAGGAGAACGACCTGCAGCATATAAAGGGGCCATACAATGAACAATCCCCAAGTTGAAAAGAACCACAGATGTGAAGAGCCTGCAAAAACTTCTGCAAAGAGTATTGAAAGAAATCCGATAAGCAAAACAGGGGTAAACTTGTTGTGTATCCTCATTTTGATAACAGGTTATTTGTATTTATTAATTTTGGGAAAATTATGCTTTGGGAGAATTTATGATTGAATAAACAATATCTGAATAAAATTTTCCATCTGAAAATCTTAAGGACTCACTAAATTCCCCCTCCTTCCTGTATCCCGTCTTTTCCAAAACCCGTGCAACTGCCTTGTTTAGTTCATGGAAATGAGCATATATACGATGGAATTTCAATTCATTGAATATGTAATTGTTGATCAGATTAATCGCTTCTGTAATGTATCCTTTATTCCAATAATTGTGCGAGATCCAAAAGCCAATTTCACCAGAACTATTTTCCATGTCCAAATCAAAAAATCCTATTGTACCCACTAAATCTCCTTCTTTATTATAGATTCCAAAAATATACGATTTTCTTTCCAGAATATTTTTTCTGCAATTTCTTATGTATTCTCTGGAACTCTCAAGAGACTCTGAAGCCTTATACGGACCAGAGTAGAGATTGAGCTCAGGTTCTTTAGAATATTCATGAAGCTTTACAGCATCTTTTTCATTTAGTTCTGCCAAAAAGATCTTATTTCCTTCTATCCTTATGCTCATTTTATCTAAAGGGTCCTTTAAGTTTTATAGTTTATTATACTTCTAAACATCCACGAGAAATAATCTAAATCATGAATATCTATTGATTCGTTTGGTTTGTGGCACTGTTCATAATCTCCAGCCCCAAGGATTACTGTGCTTCCGTATTTTTTGAATATCCCTGCCTCAGTCCATCCTGCAAAGAGATCTTCTGAAACATTCAGGTTTGGATCAATTGATTTTATTGTTTGTATCAAATCACTCTTATTTGGAAGATAAAAAGGGGGATTTGAGTATTTTATTAGGGCTCCTTTAGAAATTAATGTTAATTCTTCTTCCTGAAAAGTTTTATCAAGAGGGTCAAACTTTCTGTGGAACATCCTACTTCCCAAGGAAGCTTCCAAATACCCTTTTTGACTTGTATAAGCAGACCGTCCTGTGGGTTCAGGCACAATAACCCATGATGGGGGTAGGCTAATTCTTTTTATCAGGTCTCTAGCCCCCTGAGAATTGTCTTCTTCAGAACCCACAAAAACAAGATAAATGTCTCTTGAAGGATTTGATGACAGGGATGATGCAATCACACAAGCAACACTACCTTTCATATCACTGGAACCCAATCCAAAAATTCTACCATCTTTCTCAAAAGGTACAAAGGGGTTTGTTTCCCATCCCTCCTGAACATTAACTGTGTCTGTATGAGAAACAAAAATAAGGGGTGTTTTTTTTGTTTTACCCCTTATTTTTGCAACTAAATTACTATGATAATTTTTACCTACAAGATAATCAAACATCTCAGAATCAGGGTAAAAATTACGAATATAGGAGATAATCTCAAGATTGCTATTATTTGTCTGACTATCAATAGAGATCAAGTCATTTAGTATTTTTATTGCTTCCATTTTTATCTCTTGAGTTCTCTAAAAATTCATCTGCTTTTGATTCATATATTTGGGGATTTTCAGCAAGTTCCCACATTGCTTCAAGGATACCTCCCCCGTATTCAGCACATCTTACATAAGGGGAATTTATATCTCCAGTATTTGAATAGGTCTCCCCCCTACAGAAGCCCCCACAAAAATATCTGATGTCACAATCAGAACACTGTTCATTCATAGTATCAACGCTTAATTGAGTTAGTTTTTTTGTTATTGGGTTCTCTGATACTATATCTTCAAAAGAATCCTCTGTAATATTTCCCAATTTAAATGGTTCAAATCTCATGTTTGGACAAGGATAAACATCTCCCAAGTGAGAAACAAAATATGTGCCCCTTGATCCTGTGCCACAATAATGGCTCTTTACATTGCAAGAAAGTCCCCCCATGAGATTTAATAATGAAGTTCGGTTAAGCCGCTGTCCAAAAATAGGATCCGATTTAACTAAAGAAAATATTTCTCCATACAAATCTTTTTCCGGAACAGGTTCAATTCCAAACTTGCTTGCTCTGCCCATCATTACAACGGGCACAGGGTTTACCCCTTGAAGATTCATATCTTTTGTTTCGAGAACAACTTGTCCAAGCTCCTTGTAATTTCCTTGATGGCATAACATATTTATCGAGGTGTTAATTCCAGATTCAGAAACTCTTTTAAGAGACTCAAGTGTGGGTTCATATGTCCCCTTTCCCCTTATCTTTTCATGGCTTTCTTTTAATCCATCCAAAGAAATGCATATTTGTAGTCCATCGTATCCTTTTAATCTTTCAATATGGTTTTGAGAAATTAACAAACCGTTTGAATTTATTAGTGTCCTAAATTCATTGTTTTTAATCTCATCAACTATGTCGTTAATATCTTCCCTTTTAAATGGCTCACCTCCAGTTAAAACAACTCTTTTTCCCCTCAAGTCTGAGCTGTTAATTTTGTGGAGATCATTAAGGGTTCTTGTGATGTCTTCAAGACTTATTTCATTTCCTTTTGAAATTCCTGCATTAATATAACAGTGCTTACACCGAAGATTGCAATCAAGAGTTAGTTCAAGTTCGAGAGCGTCATAAACTTCCCATATTCTCTTATGAGGTGTGAATCTTGGTATTTCTCCGGCCCTGTTTCCATCTTCTGAGATTATTCCGTTTTTTACAAGGTCTTCTGTAAATGACCTAATTTGTGAGGGGACTTCGGCAAGAAATCTATCTCTTTCTACACCTTCTTCAAGTCTTTTCATGATTGGCTCAAATCTTTTATCTGCAACGAACCAATAAGGCACATCCCCAAATAAATAAAGAATCTTATCACCCCTATAATGCCTTGATAAAGAGGTGTCTAATTTCAATTTCATCTTTCAATTAAATTATGGAAAAAATTTACTGCCCATGATATCTCATAGCAGTATAAGACTCAACCTCAAGTTCAACACTTACATTTTTCGGTTTGTAAGCAATCAAAGAATCGGCCTCTCCTTCTAAACGAGACTCGTTTTTTGTTGCATATTTCGTGTCTTCTAAAGCTTCATTTGCCATAGGTTCGATTATAATAATAAATTTATAAATATTTCTATAATGAACAGCAATATCAATTAATTCTATAAAGGTCTTTTATTTCAAACAAGCATGATAAGATTCGGACCGGCAGGGCTTGGGCCTGTGAAAGATGCCATTGAAACCCTTGAAGAATATCACAGGCTTGGATTCAAGGCATGCGAGATTGCGTTCACTTACGGGGCTTACATAAAGAACAAAGAAGATGCTGAAAAAATCGGAGCAAAAGCAAAAGAGTTGGACATCAAGTTGAGCATTCATGGGTCTTATTTCATTAATCTTAATTCTGCAGAACCTGAAAAAATTGAGAAGAGCAAAGAGAGAATTCTTGAATGCTGCAAAGTTGGAACGTGGCTCGGAGTTGATTGTGTTGTTTTCCATCCTGCATTCTATGGAAAAATGTCAAAAGAAGAGACCTATGAAAATGTTAGAA
>Ga0315535_1003135_pt1 | contig 10270 bp, 4 predicted proteins | sample SalMarSW160220MG_2_FD_203092 | JGI IMG/M metagenome (GOLD analysis project Ga0315535, IMG submission 203092) | Salt marsh sediment microbial communities from the Plum Island Ecosystem LTER, Massachusetts, United States - Salt Marsh Sediment SW1602-20 ...
GGTCAAACTCTTCTTTGAGTTTCATCATCAGGTCGAGCAGGAGTGCTCGCACCGAAACATCAGCCATGGCGATTGGCTCGTCAGCTACGATCAATTCGGGGCGCGTGATCAGGGCGCGGGCCAGGACGATGCGCTGGCGTTGTCCGCCGGAAATTTGATGAGGATACAGGTCATAGAAAGACTCGGGGGGATTCATGCCTACCGCTGAGAGGATTTCCATCACCCGCCCGCGTCGTTCAGACGCTGAAAGGTCTGTCATATGAATCTTGGCCGGATGCTCGATCGTCTGCCCGATCGTCATCCTGGGATTGAGCGAAGCCAGGGGATCTTGGAAAACAACCTGCATGCGAGAACGCAAACGACGCATCTCCTCCGGCTCCAGACTGCTCAGGTCGATGCCATCGAAGATCACACGCCCATCGGTAGGTTCCAACAGCCGTAAAACCAGGCGACCGACAGTCGATTTTCCGGAACCGCTTTCTCCCGCCAGGCCAAATACTTCACCCCTGCGAATGGCAAAAGAGACACCATCCACAGCTTTAACAGATGGGATATGGCCGCGATTGAGGATACTGGCCAGGAATCCAGTCTGCACTGGGAAATGCTTGCGCAAATTATCGACACGCACCAAATCCCCGGTCTCAGCGGCAGTTCCGGTTACAGCAGGTGTTACTTCCATAGATTTCGGCTCAGCCATTGAGACTCTCCTGTTTGACACCGGCCTTTTGATACAACAAACACGAAGCCAGATGGTCACCTACTACAGGTTCAAAAGCGGGTTCTTGCGTATGACAGACATCCATCACAAATGGGCAGCGCGGATGAAAGCGACAGCCAGAAGGCGGATGCAACAAGCTCGGCGGTGCACCTTCCATCTTGTACAATTCATTTTCGCCCATGCGGATGTTAGGAACGGATTTCAATAAACCCTGGGTGTAGGGATGCTTCGAATCACCAAAGACGTCGTTGACGTCGCCCACTTCGGCCATCTTGGCTGCATACATGACCGCTACGCGATCCGCAACTTCAGCCACCACACCGATATTGTGGGTGATCAGCAATATGGTCAGCCCAAACTCCTTCTGAAGTTCCTGCAACAAATCGAGAAACTTGGCCTCCACGATTACGTCCAGAGAAGTGGTAGGTTCATCAGCAATGAGGAGTTTGGTGCGCAGGGCGAGTGCCAGGGAGATCATCACTCGTTGGCGCATCCCGCCCGACATCTGGTGCGGATACTCGCTCAGGCGCTCACGCCGGATCCCCAATCGTTCAGCCAATTCTTCGGCCCGGCTTCGTGCCGCGGCATCCGATGTCTCCGGTTCATGCGTATGGATGGTTTCAGTCAGGTGGTCGAGGATCCGTTGGATCGGATTGAGCGAGGTCATCGGATCCTGAAAGACCATGCCTATCTCGGCACCGCGCACATCCGGCATCTCGTTTAATGGCAGTTTCATCAGGTCACGGCCATCAAACCATAACTCTCCACCGGTAATGCTGGCTGGTCCGGTATGCAAGCGCATCAGGGCTTTGCCGAGAGTCGATTTTCCACAACCGGACTCGCCCACCAGGCCCAAAATCTCGCCACGGCGGATATCAAGCGAAACGTCGTCTACCGCTCGCACTGCTCCAGCACGGGTCTGGTACTCAACTGTCAGGTTTCGAACAGAATAAAGGATATCCTCAGGCATCAGCGCTCCCTCAGCTTCGGGTTAAATATCTCGGTCAGGCCCTCGCCCATCATAGAGAAGGCCAGAACGATCAGCATGATCGCCAAACCCGGGAAGGTGATCATCCACCACGCAGTCTGGATAAAGCGTTGGCCGCGTGCCAGATCAATCCCCCAATCGGCAATCGTCGGAGGGAGCCCCAGACCCAGGAAGGAAAGACCGGCCCCGGTCAGAATTGCATCCGCTACGTTCACCGAGAAAATTATCGCAACAGACGGAATAACATTGGGAAAAATGTAAAGCCGTAGGATTTCCAGACTGCGTGCCCCGATGCTTTGGGCCGCCTCAACATAGATTTCTTCCTTCACAGATAGAGTCTGTCCACGCACAATACGATAATAAGTAGGGATGTACAAAACCGAAATGGCAACAATGACATTGAGAATGCTGGGCCCCAAGACAGCAGTGATAGCAATTGCCAGGATCAGACCAGGGAAAGCGTACAGGCTATCCATCACCAAGCTCAGCAGGCGGTCGAACGAACCGCCAATGAAACCAGCCAACAAGCCCAATGGCACGCCCAGCACCAAGGCTACGATGGAGGCGCTAAACCCAATAATGATCGCAACGCGCGTCCCCCATAAGAGGCGGCTGAGGACATCTTGTCCGATATCGTTGGTACCGAGGATAAAGCCGCCCGCTGTGGCAGTCTGCCCAGTGATGCTAGTGCCTTCGCGCAAGGTCGGGAATTGGGCTGAGACCCTTTCGAACTCGGTCGACTGCACAACCGCAGCTTGCGCTTTACCATCGACCACGGCTTGCAGGGTTTCCTCCAATGAAGTAAAACGTTCAATGCGCGGTCGCAGCCGTAAACCTTCGGGCTCATTTTTGATTTGATTATCAATTGCTTGGGCTTGCTCATTCAAAGCGCCCGCAGTTGGCACGCCCTGAACTACGGCGATAGATGGCTGTATTTGTCCTTCAGGGGCTGCCATATCCTTCAATGAAGTGATCGATGAATCTTGGGGTACGATCAGTATCGGTATCTCGGGGTGCTGGCCGGGTGCTAAAAATCTGGGTCCGACCAGAGCGTCCGGTGAGTAAGGGGCAAACAAACCCGGGAAAAGCGCGACCACGATGAAACCAACTACCATAACGGCTGAAATACTGACAAACCACCAGTCAGCGCCATACCAACGCCGCGCCATCAAGATACGCCGGATGAAGCCAACGCGCTGGATTTCGGCCTCCCAAGATGTGTCCTCGGCAGGGGTTTCGGGGGGATGTTGTTTGATTTCAGTCACGAATTAGTACCTCACCCGCGGATCGACCATGGAATAAATCACATCGACCGCTAAACTGATTAATGCAACCAGGAGAGCGAATACGGTAATGACGCTTTGTACGGCTGTGTAGTCACGGGCAGAAATACGCTCCACCAGGTAACTGCCCATGCCCGGCCACGAAAATACCGTTTCCGTCAGAACCGCGCCAGCCAGCAAAATTGCTACTTGCAAACCGATCAAGGTAATCACCGGGATCATGGCATTCTTTAAGGCGTGTCCATAAACCAGGACATGTTCGCGAATGCCACGCGCGCGCGCAGCAGAAATGTAGTCGGCTTGTAGGGTTTCGATGACGTTGATGCGGGTCATGCGCACAAACACACCCGACAAAATCAATCCCAACGTGAATGTGGGAAGAATAAGGTGCTGTGCAACCGAAAGGAATGCTGGCCAATTACCGGTTATCAAAGCATCCACAGCATATAAATTAGTAATATGCTTGATGGTCGTACCGATCACCGGGTCGATCCTGCCTGAGATCGGCAACCAATTAAGTTGAACCCCAAACAAGAGTTGCAGCATCAAACCAAGCCAAAAAATAGGTAACGAATAAATAACGACTGAATAAATGCGCAGTGAGTAATCCAAGGTTTTTTTGCGGCGCGCTGCAGCCAATGTACCGCCATAAATCCCAACGACCAAGGCGAGGATCGAAGCCGGGATAACCAACTCCAAGGTGGCGGGAAAGCGTTCGCTCATTTCGTCGATAATCGGCCGATGTCCGCCGGTAAGTGAATTGCCGAAATGGAGCGTGACCATATCCCCAAGGAAGCGACCGTACTGCACAATCATAGGATCGTTCAGACCCAATTGTGTGCGAATTCGCGCGATCATCTCGGGTGTACCTTTTGGCCCAAGAGCCGACCTGACCGGATCGCCAGGCAGTACCCGCAGCACGAAGAAGACCAGCGTGGCCAGGATGAAGACCATCGGTAGAGTCAGCCCGATGCGCGTCAAGATATAGCGGCGCAACCCCGTCGAGCCTCGCACAAAAATATAGACAAGCAGGAGGATAGCGGGGATGCCAACAATCAGAGCAATCAGGGTAATAGGGCTCACGGATTCCCTTTGCAGATAAGAATTAGAAGGGGCGGGTTCATCCCCGCCCCTAACTATTTTAATCGATTGGAAGTTACGGAGTCTTGGTAAGCGTGGAGTAATTGAACTCAATCACACCAGCAATGTTCAACGTCTCTGGAGTAGCATACTGGTCTGCGCCGTGGATGTTATCGCGGAAGACCACATATTCCGGATTGAAGAACAGAGGTACCGTTACCACCAAGTCAGCATAGACATCCTGCGCCTGCTTATAAAGATCAGCGCGCTTGGTCAAATCTGTCTCGACGTCAGCCTGCGACATCAGATCGACGAGCTGTTGCGCCTTGTCGTTGATGGGCTTGCCGAAATCTGTCCCTTCGGCGGAAGGAGATACGTTCGTACCTTCACCACCATTGTAGACGAAGGGATCCAGGTAGTTGGACGGATCAGGATAGTCGAAGAACCAACCCAACACGCCAACGGCATAGGAATCGCCGCCAGTTAACGCAGTGACGTAAGTGCTCCATTCCTGCGAATGCAGGGTGACCTTGATCTCTTTGGTAGCTTCCAACTGTTTCTGGATAACCTGCATCCAGGCAGCTGTAGAAGCGCCGTAGTGTTCAGGTGGGTACCACATGTCAAGCATCAACGGATTGCTCTCGCTGTAACCTGAAGCCTCAAGGAATTTCTTGGCTTCATCCAGGTTCGGTGAGCTGTACATGGTATCGAAGGCTTCAGAGGCACCCAAGAATCCCGGCGGGACCATTGAATACAGCGGGCTGACCTGCCCACCGAAGACCGTATCAGAGATCTCATTGCGGTCGACCGCAGAGGCAATCGCTTTGACCACGTTCGGGTCATCAGTCGGTGCCATGGTATGGTTGAGGATCAGATAGCGGATCGAACCACCATCGATCGTGCCAACGTGCAAGCCGGAAACACCTTTCAGCTGGCCGATCAGTTCAGGCCCCAAGAAGCGCCAGGCGACATCGATCTCACCATTTTGAACGGCCAGGGCTTCGGTCTGAGGATCGGAGAAATAACGCACGATGACCTGCTTGACCTGCGCCGGAAGGTTGCCATTGTAGTAAGGATTGGGCTCAAAGACGATCTGCTCGCCGGGCGTAAATTGCGAGACAAACCAGGGACCCGTCCCATAGATGGGTGCCTGGGGGAAAAGCTCGCACTTATCGGCCGGATAGACATTCGGATTGGCCGGGGTATAGGTAGCGCTAGCCAAAATTTGCGGGAAGTAAGCTACCGCGCTCTTCAGAGTGAAGACGATGGTCTTGTCATCCGGTGCCGCTACACTCTTCAGGTACGGCGTCGCCAGCGCATCAGCTACGCCATTCGGACAGTCGGGGCCAACGGTCAGCAAACGGTTGATGCTGTCAGCATATATCTGTGCAGTCAGGTCAGTACCGTCGCCAAATTTGATCCCGTCACGTAGCGTGAAGGTGTAGGTCAAACCATCAGCCGAGATCTCGGGCATGGCAGTGGCCAGGGCAGGTACAAGCTGATCACTGGTGCCTGGTTTCCACTTGAGTAGACCTTCGTTAATATTCTTGATCACTTCCCAGTCACGAGTGGAGTAGGCGTCCGCCGGGTCCAGGCTGGCAATTTTATCGGTAGTGCCGATAATGATCGTGTCTGCTGGCGTAGATGCACCAGGAGCTTCAGTCGGCGTTGCTTTTGGCCCGCATGCTCCCAACACCATACTGACCATAATCAATAGGCTCGCTAACAGGAGCCACTTTTGTGATTTCATTAATCTCCTCCTACATATTGGAATTCGGAATACGAAAAATCAAAACGTCTTTGTTTGCAGTGGGATTGAATGTTTGCGCCTCCTTTCACTAGCAGTTATATTATAGATGATTATTATACGCTACGGAAGTGGACTGTCAAGCTACCCTGGTATTAGTCCAAATACGATAGCGGTATTGGTCTTCAGCCTGCTGGGGGACGGGCTGCATGATGCGCTCGATCCATGCCTGGCACACATGAACCAATAGTTTGTACCAAATCCTGACCCAAAAAGGCGAGTGAACAATTTGCTCGTCCTTTTCTTTTTAGGCGGCGGCTCGTGTATAATGAATCTAGATTCCCCACATTCACCCGAGAAAACAAACATGAAAAAGGCATATTCTCCTTTCTGGCGTCTGACAATCACCATCCTGTTGGTCGCATTGGCCTGCAGCCTGCCAGGTAAACTTCCTCCAACCCCGGCCTCCACACCGACCGCTCTGGCGACCTCAGCCATACCGCTCCCGCCGGCTGTGATAGAAACCAGCCCATCGACCGGCAGCCAAATTCCATTGGACGGGTTGGTGACAATCTATTTCAACCAGGCCATGGAGCGCACCTCGGTCGCATCGGCCTTGAGCGTCCAACCATCTGATGTGACCGGGCAACTGACATGGAAGGATGATGCCACCCTGATCTTCACTCCCGACGGCAGCCTGCCAGCTGCCAGCCAATTTGCGCTCCAAATCGGGCAGGGCGCTCGAGCCGCAAATGGGCTGGGCTTCTCGCAACCGGTTTCACTGGGTTTTCAGACCCCTGATTATTTGCGCCCGACGCAATTCCTGCCGAAACCCGATTCCGAGGAAGTGATTCCCAACGCCGCCATCCTTGCAGCTTTCAACCAGCCGGTCGTCCCACTGGGAGCGGACCCGGCCGCACTCCCCGCAGCCTTTTCCATCCAGCCAGAGGCACAGGGAAAAGGCGAATGGCTCAACACCAGTACTTATATCTTCTATCCAGACCCGGCGCTTTCCGGGGGCCTGACTTACACGGTCAGTCTCAACCCAGACCTGACCGCCAATTCCGGCAGCCAGCTGGCTCAATCCGACCTCCAGGCCAGCTGGTCCTTCACCACCGCGCTTCCGGCGGTCGATTCGATCGACCCGTCGCCCGAACAATCACTGGGGCTCGACCCAAAAATCAAGATCACCTTTAACCAGCCCATGGACCAGGCCAGCCTCGAAAACGGGTTGCAGTTCACGGGTCCGGCCGGGAACGTGGCCGGAAAGTTCAGCTGGAGCGATGACGGGACAAGTGTCAGCTTCCAGCCCACCATTCTACTTTCCCGCAGCAGGACCTATACGCTCAATCTCGATGGCCAAACGGTGCGCGGGGCGGGTGGCACGCCGCTTGGACAGGATCAAAAATTCACCTTCAAAACCTATGGCAACTTCAGCGTGACCGCCAGTACCCCCTTGCAGGGCCAGGAAAAAGAACAGTATGACAGCGTCAAGGTTTTCCTCGGCGCGCCGGTCCAGGCTGGCAATCTCGACCAATACGTATCGATCACACCGCAGGTGCCCAATTCAAGTCCCTACACCAATGACGATGGTCTCAGCCTCTTGCTTGGAGGGATGTTCGAACCATCGACCGATTACACCCTGACCATTTCCGGCGCCTTGAAGGACCGTTGGGGACAGGCGCTGGGCACCCCTTTCACGCTCAACTTTAAAACCACACCCGCCAGCCCGGATCTGACGCTGCCCTATTTCGGGGCCAGCATGTTCTTCGTCCGGCCGGAGCAGCCGGTGCTGAACGCCCAGGCCACCAACGTCCCTCGCGCCGATCTGACAATCGCCCCGCTTTCGTTGGTTGACTTCTTCTCGATCACCGGGAAAAACAGCTACAACACACGCCAGACGTACGCGCCAAAAAATGCGCGCACGATTTCCCAATCCATCAAGCTGACCTCCAACCAGGCCCAATCGGTCGCGCTGACGCTAACGAATAATGACCAGCCTCTTTCGACCGGCTTGTATTACGTCAAGGTCGATGCGCAGCAACTGAAATACCCCCGCCAGGAGCCGTATTTCGTCGTCTCCAGCGACATCAACCTGACCTTTAAAGCCGGAGCCAGCGACGCGTTGGTCTGGGCAGTGGATTTGCGCAGCGGGCAGCCCCTGGCGAATACACCGGTTTCGATCTACGACAATGATGGCGGTTTGTTGGTCTCCGGCCAGACCGATGCCAATGGGCTATGGCAAACATCCATCCCGGAACGCGTCGATCCGTACGCATCCCTGTACGCCGTGATCGGCGCAGCCGGGCAGGATAATTTCAGCCTGGCGATGTCCACCTGGGATTCGGGCATCGCTCCGTGGGATTTTGGCTTGAGCGGGCAAGTAACCCCACCCCAAACCGAAATCTATTTGTATTCAGACCGCCCAATCTACCGCCCGGGACAGACGGTCTATTTCCGCGGCGTCGTGCGCGAAGCCTTCAACGGTCGCTACACCATGCCGGAACAAGACACGATCGACCTGTCTATCTCGGACGGCAACGGGCAGGAACTTAACAGCTTCTCGCTGCCCCTGTCCGCTTACGGCACGTTCAACGGCCAGTACGCGCTCCCGGCCGACGCTGTGCCTGGGTACTACAGCATCACGAATAAAAAGACCCATACCTATTTTTCCTTCCAGGTGGCCGATTATCGCAAACCTGAGATCAACCTGAGCGTTGAACTCAGTCCCGAACAAATTCAAACCGGCCAGACACCGCAGGCGACCGTCAATGCCCGCTATTTCTTTGACGCTCCGGCCGGAAACCTGCCGGTCACGTGGACCTTGTATACAACCTCCGCTTCCTTCCGCCTGCCACAATACCGGGTAGGACCGATCGACACCAACTGGATGCTGCCGTATAGTTTCCGGGTTGGAGGGAACTTTGGCAAACAAATCGCCCAGGGCGAAGGTCGCACGGGAGCGGACGGAACGCTTTCGATCCAATTATCAGATCTACCCGAGTTCGATGCGCTGCAGAACCTGACCCTGGAGGTCACCGCGCAGGACGAGAGCGGGGCGCAGATCAGCGCGCGCAGCAGCATGCTGGTCCATCCCACCGATTTTTACGTCGGTCTGCGGCCGGATCAGTGGGTCGGTCAGGCGGGGACGGCCCTGGGCTTCGAGGTCCTGAGTGTAGATTGGAATCAGAAATCGCTCGGCGGGAAAAGCCTGGTGGCCGAGTTCAGCCAGGTGACCTGGGAACGTAAGGACCCGCCGCTCTCGAATCAATACGCCCCACCCAGCTACGAACCGGTCTATACCCCGGTCGGCAGCACAAATCTGGTGACCGGTCCGGACGGCAAGGCGCGGCTCTCGTTCACGCCTCCACAGGCCGGTACCTACATCCTGGACGTACAAGGCGGCGGGGCCACAAGCCAGGTGCTGCTGTGGGTGGGCGGCAAATCGCAGGCCGTCTGGCCCAACCTCCCCAACCAGCACATCGAAATGACCGCTGACCGCGAGTCCTACCAGCCCGGCCAGACCGCGCAAATTTTCATCCCCAACCCCCTCGGCGGAAATACACAGGCGCTGGTGACGGTGGAGCGCGGTGTGGTTTTGAGCGCGCAGGTAATCGACCTGGGCCCCAGCGGGACAACTTTCTCCCTGCCGCTGACCAGCGAGCAGGCGCCGAATGTTTTCGTCTCGGCCACGCTGATCGGCGCGAACAACAACTTCCGCCAGGGCTACCTCAGCCTGCCGGTTGCGCCGGAAGCGCAAACCCTGAAAGTCGAACTGACCTCGCAGCCCCAGCGCAGCGAACCGGGCGGTGAAGTCGTCTTCAACCTGCGCGTGACCGACAGCCAGGGCAAACCGGTAGAGGGTGAATTCTCGTTGTCGGTCGTCGACCTGGCTGCACTGGCGCTGGCCGATCCCAACGCGCCGGACATCCTCCCGGCCTTTTACGGCCCCCAGCCGCTGGGAATCGAGACCGGCGTCTCGCTGGCAGCCTACAGCGGACGACTCTTGTTCTCGCCCGGCGGAATCGGCGGCGGTGGGGGCGATGGCGCCCCAACCACCGTCGTGCGCGAGAACTTCCCCGATACCGCCTACTGGAATCCCACCCTGGTGACTGATGCGGATGGGCGTGGCCAGGTGACAGTGACACTGCCCGATAACCTGACCACCTGGCAGGTGGACGTGCGCGGCCTGACAGCCGACACGCGCGTCGGACAGGCCGAGGCACAAATCGTGACCAGCAAGCAGCTTTTAGTCCGCCCGGTCACACCGCGCTTCCTGGTTCTCGGCGATCACATACAGATGGCTGCGATTGTCCACAACAACACATCCAACGATTTGCAGGCGACAGTTTCACTGCAGGCGCTCGGATTCCTGCTGGACGACCCGACACAACTGACTCAGACGATCAGCATCCCGGCCGGCGGACGGACGCGCGTCGCCTGGTGGGGCACAG
>Ga0315535_1003137_pt1 | contig 10264 bp, 8 predicted proteins | sample SalMarSW160220MG_2_FD_203092 | JGI IMG/M metagenome (GOLD analysis project Ga0315535, IMG submission 203092) | Salt marsh sediment microbial communities from the Plum Island Ecosystem LTER, Massachusetts, United States - Salt Marsh Sediment SW1602-20 ...
TCCCCACGGAGCTGTGGAAGGTCGCCGTGGTCATGCCCCGCGACGAGGGCCTGGCCGACGTGCAGTCCCCGTCGGACGTGCAGATCGTGGCGGTGATCATGCCCAACCAGACGGGCATCCGGAGCGTGGACTGGCACACGTACGAGACCACCGTGGCCGCCGTGGAGACCTCGAGCGGCTACGACCTCCTGTCGAAGCTCCCGGCCGGGATCCTCGCCGGACGGTGAGGGGGCGGTGCGGCGCATCTTCTGCGACGCACGCCGCGCGCATCGACGGCTCTCGCGGCTACGCCGCTCCGCCGCCTCCTACCACACCTTCTCGCCCGTGGCCTGCCGGAGCTGATAGCGCGTCCGCACCAGGTCGTAGTGGGCCCGGAGCTGCACGAGCCTGGCCTCCGACAGCACGGTCTCGGCGTCCAGCACGTCGAGGTTCGTGACCACGCCGGCCTGGTAGCGGGTGCGCGCCAGCGCCAGGGCCTGGGTGGCCTGCTCCACCTGGATGTCCGTGGTGGCGATCTTCTCCCGCGCGGCCCGCACCGCCGCCACCGCCTGCTCCACCGCGGTGGTGATGCTGCGCTCCAGCGTGGTCGTGCGGGACCTGGCCGTGGTGACGTCGGCCTCCGCCGCCCGCACCTGGCTGCTGGTCCGGTCCCCCTGCCACACCGGGAGCTGCACCGACATGCCGGCCACGAAGTCGGCCTTGATCTGGTTGATGTCCGGCACGTACCCGTTCTTGGCGCCCACGCTGAGGACGAGGTTGAGCGCGGGCTTGTTGGCCAGCGCCGCCAGCCGGGTCCCCACCTCCGCCGAGGCCTCGGCGTCGCGGGCCAGCTTGAGGTCGGGTCGCCGCGCCAGCGCCACCGTGCGCAGCGAGTCGACGTTCAGGTCCGTGGAGTCCACGCTGAAGTCGCCCACGGGCCGCACGGCCGTGTCCGCCGGCATCCCCAGGAGGTCGCGGAGCTCGATGCGGCGCTGCTCCAGGGCGTTGGCGATGTCCACCCTCTGGCTCTTCGCCGTGGCGATCCTCACCTGGGTGGTGAGGGCGTCGAAGTTCGTGGCGGTGCCGGCCTCGACCTTGCCCTGGATGATCTCCAGGTGCTGACCCAGGGCGGCGATCTCCTCGTCCTGCACGCCGAGGTTCTGCCGGAGGAAGAGCACCGCGTAGAACGCGCCGATGGTCTGGTAGGCCAGGCGCGAGCGCACGTAGTCCACGTTGCTGGTGGCGGTGGTCTCGAAGGACTGCGCCTGCTCCACCGCGGTCTTCCGCCGGCCCCAGTCCTCGATGGTGTGGTGGATGCCCACGGACGCGTCCCAGTTGTCGGCCGGGAAGAGCTGGAACGGCTCGCCGCCGAAGTTCAGCGTGGGGGTCGGGCCGATGCGGGAGTAGGAGCCGTCCGCCACCACCGCGGGCGTGAAGACGCTCTGCCGCACCTGCACCCGGGCCGCCGAGGCCGCCACGCCGTTCTGCGCCTCCTGCATGGCGGGATGGGTCGCCAGGACCCGCTGCACGGCCTGCTCCACCGTCATGGAGTCGGGAACCTGTTGCGCCGCGAGAGCCACACCGAGCGGCGTGCACGGGAGCGCTCCCGAGAGGAGCGTCGCCGCGGCGGCGAGAGGGATGATCCGATTCATATGCTCAATCCTTCTGGACCGACTTCTCGGTCGGGTTCGTTCACTCCGCCAGAGCCGCTGCCCCCTCCCCTTGGTGGAGGTGGTGATGCCGGCGGAGGAAGAAGACGGGGACGATGGTCACGGCGAGGACGATGAAGGCCAGCCTGAACACGTCGTCCACCGCCGAGACGAACGCCTGTTGCTCGGTGTACATGCCCACCATCGCCCTGGCCTGCGCGGTCCCGCTGCCCAGGGTGCCGCCCACGACGCGCTGGGCGAAGTGGCTCAGCCCCAACAAGAAGTGCTGGTACGTTGCGGACGTGGGGTCGATCTGCTGACCGTACATGGCCATGTGGAAGATGGTGCGACGGGTGAGGATGGTGCCGAACACCGCCACGCCGAAGCTGCCCCCGATCTGCCGGATCACGTTGATGAGGCCGGAGGCCTGGGCCATCTTGCGGTTCGGAATCTCCGAGATGGCGACCGTGGTCAGGGGCGAGAACAGGCATCCCATCCCGAAGCCCCGGAGATAGAGCGGCAGCAGGATCTGCCACTTCTCCGAGAGCAGGGAGAGGAAGCTGAACTGGTACATGGTCAGCGCCATGATCGCCAGGCCGATGAGGATGGGCACCCGCCCGTCGTAGCGGTCGGTGAACATCCCGGCGAAGGGCGCGGTGAGCCCCAGCAGGATGCCCACGGGCAGGAACACCAAGCCGGCCTGGAGGGGCGTGTACCCCAGCGAGTTCTGCAGGTAGATGGGGAGCAGGAAGTTCGCGCCGAACATCCCCACGCCGAACGAGAACAGGACGACGTTGCTCACCGAGAAGTTGAAGTTCTTGAAGAGCTCGATCTCGACGAGGGGGTGTGCGACGATGAGCTCGGTGGCCAGGAAGACGCCGAGGCCCACGAACCCGATGAAGAACGACGTGAGGATGAACGTCGAGTCCCAGCCGCCGGTGTTCCACGCCGAGTTGCCGTCGGCCAGCGCCAGCAGAAGCGCCGTGAGGCCCACGCCCAGCGAGAGGAAGCCGACGATGTCGAAGTTCCTTCCGGGAGCCGGCCGGTGCTCGCGGAGGATGATCCACGCCGCGATGATCCCCCCGATGCCGATGGGGACGTTCACGTCGAAGATGACGTTCCACTCGTAGCGGTCGATGAGGTAGCCGCCCAGCGTGGGCCCCAGAGACACCGAGGCCGACGCGGCCACCGACCAGAACCCCAGCGCCACCCCCCGCATGTTGGGAGGGAACTCCCGGGTGATGATGGCCATGCCGATGGGGAGGAGGAACCCGGCGCCGGCGCCCTGGAGAACCCGGAACGCGATGAGCACGTCGATGTTCCTCGCCAGGCTGCACAGGAACGAGCCCAGCGTGAAGAGGAAGAGCCCGATGAGGAACATCCTCTTGTAGCCGAAGTGGTCCGCCAGCCACCCCGACGACGGGAGCATCACGGCGAAGATCAGCAGGTACGCCGTGAGGATCCACTCCACGTGGTCCACGGTGACGCCGAACGTGGCCATGAGCTTGGCCAGGGCCACGTTCACGATGGTGGAGTCCAGCACCGCCATGAACGTGCCCACCATGACGCTGGCCAGCACCAGCCAGCGGTACACCCCCCTCGCCGGGTCGAGGATGGGAAACCGTTCGACGAGCTCGTGCCGGAGGTGCGACTGCTCCGTCGGCATCAGCGGTCCCGTCGCGTCCTACTCGTGGGGGTTGCGAACGGTGACCACCACGGACATCCCCGGGAGAAGCCGGGGGGGATCCGCGCCTTCCGAGCTCTTGTCGATGGCGATCCTCACCGGGACCCGCTGGGTCACCTTGGTGAAGTTCCCCGACGCGTTGGCCGGCGGGATGAGGCTGAACTGCGAGGCCGCCGCGGCACCGATGAGGATCACCTTCCCCGTCAGGGCGAGGTTGGGATAGGCGTCCACGGACATGTCCACCTCGGTGCCCAGGGGCAGGTAGCGGAGCTTGGTCTCCTCGAAGACCGCGGTGACGTACACGTGCTGGAGGTCGTAGACCGTGAAGACCGGCTGGCCCGGCTGCACCACGTCACCCGGCAGGAGCCAGCGCTTGGCCACCACGCCGGTGAAGGGGGCCACCACGCGCGTGTCGGCGATCTGCTGCAGGATGACGTTCACCGCCGAGCGCGCGGTCTGCACCTTCGCCAGCGCGATGGCGTGCTCCGCCTGGGCCGCCTCCAGGGCCGAGCGGCTGTGGTCGTACGCCTCCTGGGTGATGGCGTGGCCCTTGATCTGCACGGCGGCGCGGTTGGCGTCGTCCTGGGCCCTGCTCTGGGTGACTTCGGCCAGCTTGACGTTCTTCCGGGCGAGGTCCAGTTGGGCGTCGGCCTGGTCGAGACGCGCCTTCAGGTCGGCGGTGTCGAGCTGGATGAGGAGCTGGCCCGCCTGGACCGTGTCACCCTCGTCGGTGCCGAGGGTGTCGATGCGGCCGAGGACCTTGGTGGTGATGGTGGCCCGGTCGCCGTCGACGTAGGCGTCGTCGGTGGAGACCACCCCGCGGAGCTTGAAGTACCAGTAGCCCCCGCCCAGGCCCGCGACGATGAGGACGAGGAGCAGGATGACGAGGCCTCCGCGTCCCTTCCTCCGGCCGGTGCCGTTACCGTTCCCGGTGCCGGTTCCGGCGGGGGGCCCACCGCTCGCCGGGGCCGCGGCGGGGCCGGCGGGCCCCCGGGTCTCTTCCGCCATCGGTTATCTCCTCACTGACCGACCGGTGTCCCGCCTCCGGCCGGCCTCCTTTGGGGTCGATCTTCTACTAGAGTCGTGCCAGGGGGAGGGGCGGCGTTCCGCTCAGGGGCGGAGCGGACGCGCACAGGCCTGGCCAACGGTGGATCGGATACACCCCGGCATCGGGTTTGTTTTCCGGTCCGTCTTCGCTACTTGAAGCACCGGAAAAGCTCCCCAGGAATCCCGCCCGGGGCAAGGCTGGGGGGCCGCCGGGGGGACATTATCGGCGTTGCGCGGTATCTTCTTCGGTCAGCGGCTTTCACCCGACGAACCACGATATGCGCCTCACCGACTCTCGCTCCCGCGGCACCCGTCTCGGCCTCGCTCTGGCGGCCGTCGCGGTGCTGGCCGCCGCGGCCTGCTCCTTGAGCACCGGTCCCGGCAACATGCCCACGACGGCCCACATCGTCGTCCAGGGGACGGCCTCCGGGCCCCTTCAGCTGATCCTCTCCACGGACTTCTACGAGGTGAAGGACCAGAATGGCGGGCTCTCCGAGGTCTACAACTCGCAGGATACGACGGACATCACGCTTCCCTACGACAACCAGGTGCAGCTCCCGATCGGCTCCGTCTCCGTCAAGGTGAGGAACCCGTCCGCCACGGCGGCCTCGGTGCACATGCAGGTCTTTCTCGACAACGGGAAGAGCTACGACCACACGGCGAGCATCGCCAACGGTCAGGAGATGTCGTACATCTACGTCTACACCGCGCCCACCTTCCACTAGCCCGGCTACACGCGCGCGGGGCGCGTCCGCGTCCCGCAGCGGATGCGCACGCAGACCCGTCTTCGGGAGCTGACCCTTGGCTACCTCGACGCATCTCGCGTTCGACATCCTGCCGCAGCCGGATGACGCCACCTGCGGGCCGACCTGCCTGCACGCCGTCTACGCCTACCTCGACGACCCCATGCCCCTGGACCGGGTGGTCCGGGAGGTCACGCCCCTGGTCTCCGGAGGCACGCTGGGCGTCTTCCTGGGGATCCACGCGCTGAAGCGGGGCTACGACGCCGTCCTCTACACGTACAACCTGGACATCTTCGATCCATCCTGGTTCCAGGGGGACGCCCCGAGCCTGGCTTCGCGGCTGGTGGCGCAGTCCCAGGTGAAGGAGGGGGAGCGCCTCCACGTCGCCACGCGCGCGTACATCGACTTTCTGGAGCTGGGCGGGCGCATCCACTTCGAGGAGCTGCGACCGGACATGATCCGCCGGCACGTGAGCGCGGGCGAGCCCATCCTCACGGGGCTGTCGGCGACGTATCTGTACGGCTGCGCCCGGGAGGCCGACCGCGGCGGGCGCCTGGAGTACGACTCGGTGCGCGGCGACCCCCAGGGACACTTCGTGGTGGTGCACGGCTACGACGCCGACACCGACTCCGTGCTGGTGGCGGATCCCCTGCACGAGAACCGGTTCGGGTCGCGCAACTACCGTGTCGGCGTCATGCGCCTCCTGGGGGCGATCATGCTGGGCGTGCTCACCTACGATGGCAACCTCCTCGTCGTGCGGCCCGGGAAGGAGGAGACGTGATCCCGCTCATCGTGGTGGAGAACCCCAAGCGGTGGCCCTTCGACATGGACGGCGTGGAGGTGGTGCAGGCGCGCTCCTACCTCGTCGATCCGCGCTACGCCGAGATGAAGAGGGTCACGGTCTTCAACGTGTGCCGCCGGTACGGCTATCAGAGCGTGGGCTACTACGTCTCCCTGCTCGCCGCCGCCCGCGGCCATCGCCCCCTGCCGTCGGTGGCCACGCTCCAGGCGCTCTCCATGTCGCCGGTCCTGCGCCTGGTGGAGGGCGAGCTCGACGAGCTCATCCAGCGCAGCCTGGCGCCGCTGCAGTCGAGCAGCTTCAGCCTGAGCATCTACTTCGGCAAGAACGTGGCCAAGCGCTACGATCGCCTCAGCCGGGCGCTCTTCAACCAGTTCCCGGCCCCCTTCCTGCGCGCGCGCTTCACCTGGGAGGACGAGCACTGGCGGCTCACGGGGATCCGTCCCATCGCCGGCCTCGAGATCCCCGAGCAGCACCAAGACTTCGTGCTCCAGCGGGCCCGGGACTACTTCGCGCGCCCCACCCGCCGGCCGCGGACGCGCGAGGCCCGCTACGACATGGCGGTGCTCTGGTCCGAGGACGACCCCACCTCGCCGTCCAACACCCGGGGCATCCGCCGCCTCACCAAGGCGGCGGCCCGCCAGGGGATCGCCGTGGAGCTCATCACGAAGGACGACTCGGGCCGCCTCGGCGAGTTCGATGCGCTCTTCCTGCGCGAGACCACGCAGGTGAACCATCACACGTACCGCTTCGCACAGCGGGCGGCGTCGGAGGGGCTGGTGGTGCTGGACGATCCCGAGTCCATCGTCCGCTGCAGCAACAAGGTGTACCAGGCGGAGCTCTTCCAGCGCCACGGCATCCCCGCGCCCCGCACCATGGTGGTGCACGAGGGGAACGTGACGGACGTGGCCGCGCGCGTCGGCCTCCCGTGCGTGCTCAAGAAGCCCGACGGCTCGTTCTCCGCGGGGGTCGCCAAGGCCACCAGCCAGGCCGAGCTCGAGGAGCAGCTCGCAGGGCTCTTGAAGGAGTCCGAGCTGGTGGTCGCCCAGGAGTTCATGCCGTCGTCCTTCGACTGGCGCGTGGGCGTGCTGGACGGCCAGCCCCTCTTCGTGTGCCGCTACCACATGGCGCCGGGGCACTGGCAGATCATCCACGCCGCCGGGGCGCGCACCCAGTACGGGCGGGTGGAGCCGGTGGCTCTGGAGGACGTGCCGCCCCGGGTGCTGGAGATCGGCGTGCGCGCCGCGCGCCTCTTCGGCACGGGGATATACGGCGTGGACCTGAAGGAGATCAACGGGCGGGTGATGGTCATGGAGGTGAACGACAACCCGAACCTCGACGGCGGCTACGAGGACGGGATCCTGGGAGACGCCCTCTGGGACGAGGTCGTACGCTGGTTCCGGGTACGCCTGGACCGGCGGGGGGGAGAGCGGGGAGAGGCGTGAGGGCGCGCACCGCATGAGCGACGACGGCGGCAAGCCCACCACCGTCCTGCCGGAGCGCGCGCGTCCGGGTCTCTTCGAGGCGTACGGCGTCGAGATCGAGACCATGATCGTGGACGCGGAGACGCTGGCGGTGAAGCCCGTCTGCGACGAGCTCATGGAGCGGGTGGCGGGGGCGCCGGGCGAGGAGCCGGAGATCGACGGGATCGGCTGGTCCAACGAGCTCACCCTCCACGTGCTGGAGCTCAAGACCGCCGGGCCCGCCCCGGTGCTGGCCGGTCTGGTGGGGCGCTTCCACGCCAACGTGCTCCGGGCCGACGAGGAGCTGCGCGCGCTGGAGGCGCGCCTCATGCCCGGCGCCATGCACCCGTGGATGGACCCCCACACCGAGACCGAGCTCTGGCCCCACGAGTACACGGAGGTCTACCACGCCTTCGACCGCATCTTCGGATGCTCCGGCCACGGCTGGGCCAACCTCCAGAGCACGCACCTCAACCTTCCGTTCTCCGGCGACGAGGAGTTCGCGCGCCTGCACGCCGCCATCCGCATCACGCTGCCGCTGATCCCGGCGCTGGCCGCGTCCTCGCCCATCCTCGACGGAGCCCACGGCGGCGCCCTGGACTCCCGCCTGGTGGCGTATCGGGGCAACGCCCGGCGGGTGCCGTCGGTGACGGGGCTCGTGGTGCCGGAGCCCGCGTTCAGCCAGGAGGAGTACGAGCGGGAGATCCTCGGGCGCATCTACGCGGACATGGCGCCCCTCGACCCGGAGGGCATCCTCCGCTACGAGTGGGCCAACGCCCGGGGCGCCATCGCGCGCTTCGACCGGGGCACGGTGGAGGTGCGCGTCATCGACGCCCAGGAGTGCTCCTCCGCCGACCTCGGGGTGGTGGCCGCCGTCACCGAGGTGGTGAAGGCGCTGGCCGTGGGCGCCCTGGCCGGGCGCGACCTCGGGCGTGACCCCTCCACCGAGGCGTTGGCCGCGGTGCTCGAGGCCACGACCCGGGACGCGGAGGAGGCCACGGTCTCCGACCGGGGGGTGCTCGGCGTGCTGGGCATCCATGCGGACGGCATGCGCGCCGGCGACGTGTGGCGGGCCCTCCTGGACCGCTTCCCGCCGGAGGACCCGGAGGGGGAGTGGACCGGCGCCCTGGAGAGGATCCTCGCCTCGGGCACGCTGGCGCGGCGGATCGTGCGGGAGGTCGCCGTCGGCACCCGCATGGGCAGGGGCGCGGGCGCGGGGGTGGACCGCGCGCTGCTGGCCGCCGTGTACGGCGCTCTGTGCGGCTGCCTGGAGCGCAACGAGCCCTTCGAGGGCGTGGGGTGAAGCCACGCCGGCGGGACACACGGACCCGCAGCGGGCGGACGGTGGCGATCCTGGTCACCTGCGAGCACGGGGGCAACCGCGTGCCCATCGAGTATCAGGACCTGTTTCGGCGGGCAGGGCCGGCGCTGGCGTCGCATCGCGGGTGGGACGCCGGCACCGTCGCCCTGGGCCGGGACCTGGTGCGGGACGTGGCGCGGGTGATGCCGAAGGTGCCCAGGGCCCAGCCGCGCATCGCCACCGTGACCCGCCTCCTCGCGGACCTGAACCGCTCCCCCCACAACCCGCGGGTGTTCTCGGAGTGGACCCGGAAGCTGTCGCGGCCGGAGCGGCTCGTGCTGCTGGAGCGCTATCACGCCCCGCACCGCATGGCGGTGGACGCCGACGTGGCGGCGCTGGAGGAGCGGGGCCGCCGGGTGCTCCACCTGGCGCTGCACTCGTTCGCACCCTTCCTGAACGGCCACGCCCGGCAGGCGGATCTGGCCCTCCTGTACGATCCCGCGCGGAAGAGCGAGCGGGAGCTGGCCGGCGCGTGGGCGCGTACGCTGCAGGCCGGGCTGCCGGAGCTGAGGGTGCGGCGGAACCAGCCGTACCGCGGGGCCTCCGACGGGCTCACCACGTGGCTGAGGCGCCGGCACGCCGACCGCCGCTACATGGGCATCGAGATCGAGGTCAACCAGAGGCTCCTCGACACCGGGGGGCACTTCCCCCGCACCGTGACGCACGCGCTGGCGGACACCCTGGCGGAGGTGCTCCGGGGAGGGTAGGGGAGGCTACTTCCCGAACGTCCTCTTCAGCGCCGTCCTGGCCGCGTGGTATCCGCACATTCCGTGCACCCCTCCGTACGGAGGGGTGGCCGCGGAGCACAGGTAGAGGTCCCGCACCGGCGTCGCCCAGGGCCTGGTGGAGAGCACGGGCCGCGCCAGCGTCTGGCGGAGGGAGAGGAGGCCCGCGTTCACGTCACCGCCCACCAGGTTCGCGTTCCACGCCTCCAGGCCCGCCGGCGCGTGGGTGGCACGGGCGAGGATGCGGGCGCCGAAGCCCGGCGCGAAGCGCTCCACCTGCGCCTCGATGCGCTCGGTCATGTCGGCGGCGGAGCCGTTGGGGACGTGGCAGTACGCCCATGCCACGTGCTTCCCCGGCGGAGCCCGGGTGGGATCGTGCACGGTGGGCTGCGCCAGGATCACGAAGGGGTGCCGCGGGGCCCAGCCGTCGGCCACGGACGCCTCCGAGGACACGACCTCCTCGAACGCGCCGCACACGTGGACCGTCCCGGCGCGCCGGCACGCGTCCGCCGTCCAGGGGATGGGACCGTCCAGCGCCCAGTCCACCTTGAAGGCTCCGGGCCCGTACGTGTACGCCTCCAGCCGCCTCCGGTACCGGTCCGGGAGTCGGCTCCCCGCCACCCCGACGACCTGCCTGGGCGTGAGGTCCAGGAGGGTGGCCCGGGCGGCGGGCAGGTCGTCCAGCGAGGAGACCGGCGCGTCGGTCTCCACCGTGCCGCCCAGGGAGCGGAGATGCTCGGCCAGGGCCCGGGTGAGCGCCCCGGCGCCGCCCCGGGGGGAGGGCCACCCCACCGCGTGGGCCGCCACCAGCAGCA
>Ga0315535_1003138_pt1 | contig 10264 bp, 7 predicted proteins | sample SalMarSW160220MG_2_FD_203092 | JGI IMG/M metagenome (GOLD analysis project Ga0315535, IMG submission 203092) | Salt marsh sediment microbial communities from the Plum Island Ecosystem LTER, Massachusetts, United States - Salt Marsh Sediment SW1602-20 ...
ATCAAGATAGGATTCAGGTTTTGATCGGAGCAATCACAGGAGCTTCCTTGATGCAAAGGCCTGGCTTATTTTCGGATAAACCGGATCACAAATGCGTATAGCAGGAGAATGACAGAAACCAGGGCGGCGATCCGTCCCAGGAAATCCCCGTACCTTACGTAGAAAGTAAGGTGGTCGTTCTTGTTGAGGTTTCCGCGCAAACCCGAACGGACCCACCATCCCAGCCGGCCCAGCTCCTCACCCCGCTGGTTGATCAGCGAGCTGATGCCTGTGTTGGCGCTCCGGGCTATACTGCGGCGGGTTTCTATGGCCCTCAGGTGAGCGAAGGAGTTGTGCTGCCTGAACCCGGGGGTTTTCCTCCACCATCCGTCGTTGGTGATGATGAACAGGAAATTGGCCCCGGCATCACCCACATAGCCGGTCACGTATTCACCGAAAATGGATTCCCAGCAGATCACGGGCCCCACCCGGGTGCTGTCCTGGGGGGAGACAAAAGCCTCCCGGTACTCCTGTGTGCCGTGGCTGCGGAAGGCCCCGCCCAGCTTCACGGTCAGCTTCTCCAGGAAGCCCAGATACTTCGTATAGGGCATGTGCTCGACCCCGGTCACCAGCAGCGACTTGTGGTAGACGGGGATGTGCGTGGACTCGTCCAGCTGGAAGGCGCTGTTGAAGCTGTCGTACCTGTATTCACCTCCCCGGATGGGCCGGCATGTGGAGGTGTATTCGGACGGATCGGTATAGAGTTTATAGGTGGTGGCGCCCAGAACCAGCTTGGCCTGGGGATAGAGGGCCAGGAATCCTTTCAGTTTCCGGATCTCGGGATGGTTGTCCATGTTGCCCTCCCACAGGCTGTTGTTGATAAAAGTCTCCGGGCCCACGATGTATTCGGTCCGGGGTGTCACCAGCGAATCGGCCAACTCGAGCAGGTATTCGGTCTGCAAAGCCTGGGGCATGTCGGCGAATTTCTGGTAGGGATCGATGTTGGGTTGCAACACCACGATCTCGTAAGGGTCCTCCTTTTCCTCATAGGTAAGGTAGCGTACCAGTGAAATCAGGAAAGGAACCAAAAAGAGCCCCACCACCCAACTGATGCGGTTGCGGTTGGCGCTGAAAGACCGGTCCTTCAGCCATCCCTTCACAAGTTTGAAGATAGCGATGTTCATGACCAGTACCCAGAGCGATCCTCCCAGCACTCCGGTCACCTCGTACCACTGGATGAGAATGATGTCCTTGGCAAAGCCGTTGCCCAGTATAAGCCAGGGGAAATTGATCACGGCCCTGATGTACAGGAATTCAAAGGTGAGCCAGAAAACGACCAGCGCAGCATACCCCAGCCGGTCTCCCAGCCTTCTCCTGGTAAAATGGAACAGCCAGAAGGTGAAGGTCATGTACATGGTATTCACGATCACCGAGGCCACAATCCCCACCCAGGTGGCAAAATAGACCCAGTAAGTGGTCATGGCCACGAACAGCGCGAATGTAAGGATCGCCCATCCCGTTACACTTCCCCTTTTCCCACGTTTCTTCGCCTGACGGCTCAGTTCCTCCGGTTGCCGTTTTACCCGTTCTTCGCCTGACGGCTCAGTTCCTGCGGTTGCCCCTTTCTCCATCGATGCCCGTTTCCTTGCAGCAATCTCCTCCTCAATAAAAAGTAAGGGAACGAAGGCTACAAACAACAACAATCCTGTGCCCCAGCGGAAGAAAGGGACGGAAAAGAGCAGTGCGGAAAGCAGTGCCAGCAGGAACATCTGAGTGCGCTTCATTGCATGTAAAGATAAAAGAAATCTTACTTTCTGTATATTTGCAGAAAACTATCACCATTGAAACTGATCGAGACCGAGGAATTCATGAGGGCCGCCAGGCTGAACCATTTTGGGGGCAACAGTGCAGCCAGGGTGCTGATGACAGTATTGCGTATCAATAAGATCAACAAGCTGTACGAGGATATCAACCATTTAAGGGGAATGGACTTTATCGATGCGCTCATCGAAAAGCTGCAGCTGGAATTTGAAGTGAGTGAAGAGGAGCTGAAGAACATTCCCAGGGAAGGCGCCTTCATTACCGTGTCCAACCATCCTTTCGGGGGTATTGACGGGATGCTCCTGGTCAAGATCCTGGAGCATTACAGGTGCGACATCAAGGTGATGTCCAACTTCATTCTCAACAAGATCGAACCGGTCTCCGACTACATGCTTCCTGTGAATCCGTTTGAACGAAGGAAAGAGGCAGCCTCCAGTCTGGCCGGTGTGAAGGCGGCGCTTGAGCAGCTCAACAAGGGAGGTGTGCTTGGGATCTTTCCGGCCGGGGAGGTATCCAGTTACAACGAGGACAATTACGGTATCAGTGACCGCGAGTGGCAGTACCCGGCCATGAAGATGATCAAAAGGGCCCGTGTGCCTGTGGTCCCGGTCTATTTCCAGGGATCCAACTCCAGGCTCTTCCATATCCTGGGACTGATCCACCCCTCCCTGAGAACCGTGCGCCTTCCTGCCGAGGTATTCAACAAAAAGCACAAGAAGATCCGCATCCGTGTGGGAAATCCCATCACGGTGAAGGAGCAGGATGCCTTTAAGGATGTGAGCACCTATGGACGTTACCTGAGGGCGCGGACCTATGCCCTGGGCTCGGTCCTGGAGGTGAAAAAGTTCTTCCGCCCGCGAATCAACCGCAGTTCAAAAGTGGAACCCATCGTGGAACCTGTTCGTCCCGAACTGATCATCGATGAGATTGCAAAGATCAGGGAGGAGTATACCCTGTTTACCAGCGACCATTTCGATGTGTTCTGCACACCCAGTATCGAGATCCCGCACATCATGAATGAACTGGGGCGGCTCAGGGAGATCACCTTCAGGGCCGTGGGAGAGGGGACCAACCACTCCATGGACCTGGATGAATATGACCTGTATTACAACCAGCTGTTCGTGTGGGATAACAAGGAACAGAAGATTGTGGGGGCTTACAGGGTGGGGAAAGGAAAGGAGATCCTCCGCAGGTACGGGGTCAAGGGATTCTACCTCCAGAGCCTGTTCCGCATGAACCGCCGTTTTGTCCCCATACTCCGCAAATCCTTGGAGCTGGGCCGCTCTTTCGTCGTTGAAGAGTACCAGAAAAGACCCATGCCGCTTTTCCTGCTGTGGAAGGGCATCCTCTACTTCCTGCTGAAACACAGCGAATACAGGTACCTGATCGGCCCTGTGAGCATCAGCAACAATTTTTCGCAGTTCTCCCGCGGGCTCATCATGCAGTATATCAAGGAGCATAATTATGATATAAAACTGGCTCGCTATGTGAGGCCCCGGACCCGTTACAATGTACCCGGTTACAATGTGGACGAGGAGATCATCCTCGAGACCGCCGATGACCTTCCCAAGTTTGATAAATTTATCAAGGAGGTTGAACCCAGCGACTACACCATGCCCATCCTGCTCAAACGGTACCTGAAGCTGAACGGGAAGATCATCGGGTTTAACCTGGATCCCAAATTCAATAATGCACTGGACGGATTGCTGGTGCTGGACCTCTATGATGTGCCCATGGAGACCATTGCATCACTCTCCAAAGAGATCAACGACGATTCGCTGCTGGAGCGCTTCATGGCCGGCCGGATCGATTCCGAATTTGGTATTTAATTTGAACGTTTAAACCATCCCGAAATGCGCGTTATCCTGATCCTTGCAGCCATGATCCCCGGACAGATCGAAGCAAGGTGGACCTTCCCCGCATGAAGGAAGGGGGGCTGGACGGAATCTATTTTGCCGTTTTTGTGGGACAGGGAGAGCGCTCGCCCGGGGGCAATGAGAGGGCCCGGAAGGAGGCCCTGATGATCTGTGACACCATCGATGCGGTGCTTGCCCGCCATCCGGAAGAAATGGAGATGGCTACCAAGGCTTCGGACCTGGAACGGATTGCCCGCCAGGGAAAACGGGCCATTTACCTGGGCATGGAGAACGGTTATCCGATCGGGAACGACCTGGGGATGCTGGATACATTTTATATGCGGGGCGTCCGCTATGTGACTCTCTGCCACTCATACAACAACGATATCTGCGATTCGTCCACCGATACTTCCGAATATGGCGGACTGTCACCTTTTGGTGAAGAGGTGGTGGCCAGGATGAATGACCTGGGGATGATGGTGGACCTCTCGCACGCCTCGGATGCAACCTTTCTGGATGTGATCGGGATGAGTAGGGCACCTGTCATCGCCTCGCACTCCTGTGCCAGGGCCCTGTGCGACAATCCCCGGAACCTCTCCGATGAGCTGCTCCTGAAGCTGAAGGAGAACGGCGGGGTGATCCAGATGTGCATTTTGAGCGCCTACGTGAAAACGCCCGCGCCCAATCCGGGGCGGGACTCGGCACGACAGGCCATCAGGACCAAGTACGGCAGCTATTATGACCTGGATGAGGCGGATAAGGATGCCTACCTGGAGGAGTGGATGGACCTGGACCGGAAATTCCCGCCCGAGCTGGCCACCGTAAAGGATGCGGTGGACCACATCGACCACATGGCGAAGCTCATGGGCATCGACCATGTGGGCATCGGTACCGACTTCGACGGTGTAAAGGGTGGTAATGCGGTGATGTGGAGGTGAGGGGGTGTTGTGTGATTCATCTATAGGTGATAGCATCATTTGATACCATCACCGATGAGCCAGGAGGTGGAATACCCCTATTTGAAATATCTTATGATTCGGTTCCGGTCTTCCATTGGTTTATCATTTTTATGATAGATTTCTATGAAAATAATCCTCGAATCTTCCTTAAAGTAGGCATAGATTAATCGTATTCCTGAGTTTACTCCTCTGTTCTTCAAACTTTTGCAAGCTATTTTTCGAACTTTGATAATGCAGGATCTTCTTCGTAAACCCTGACTGAGTAGGGGGGCCTTCTGTAGAAAACGAGCTCATATTCAATGGGTTCTCCCTGCTTTGTCGCTCTCAGGGGCATGTCTCCAGCGGAAAAGTCACAGAGCGCTTGAGCCGGCCAGTCTGAAAATTGATATATGACATGGTCTATAACCTCTTTTGCAGCAGCACTTATTTTCATCAGGTTCGCACTCACCGCCGGAAGATATTTGATGCAGGGTTTTCCGGAACAGTTGCTTTTGATTCTCAGGATTTTGTTTTCATCAACCATCTCCTTGATCATCCCGTTTAATTGTGCGGACGACGGTCCGATAGATTGCTTGGTATAGAGAAGGCCTGTGAGCTGTTCCTCATGAATCTCATAGTGGTTGAAATCGCAGAAGTAGAGCAGGTATGTCAGCATGTTGATCTCCATGTTCGGTTTTGCCCCACACTGTCCTGTAAGATAGAGAAGTACAGTTTCAAGCCTGGCCCTTTGCAGGCGAGGTACAGAAACCCTCATAGTGTCGATATCAGATTCGATCTCAGGTTCTTCAACAAATGCAACACCTGAAGCAGGCTCATAATTGTTCATCAGGAAGCTGTCTATGGGAAATCCAAATGTTTCGGCTATGGTCCGCAACTCAATGGCTGTGATTTGCCGGTTTCCTTTTTCCATCTGGACCACCGAGGATCTGGGTATTTGCAGGATTTTGGCAACATCTTCCTGTGAAAATCCCTTTTCAGTGCGAATCCGCTTGATCCTTCTTCCTAACTGTTCTGGTGTAATTGGCATGATGTAAACTTTCTGCCAAATTGATCCAGGTATAGCGAAATCGGATAATACCTGATTTTTGTCTCTACCCAAAAATGCAACGAATAAGAGACAATGCAGTTTATGCGTGGAAATCCGGAGGTGCAGGGTTGTTGCGCGGTTCATCTATAGGTGATAGCATCATTTGATAGCATCATTTTATAGGATAGTTAGATAACATCATTTGATGGGATATTTTGATAGCATCATTTGATAGAATCACCTATGGGCCCGGGGGGTGGTATACCCCCATTTTCTTACAGCGGCCAAAAAGAAAAGGCGCTCCTCTCGAAGCGCCTTTTGCAATAAACCATCTAACTGAAACTATTATCTCTAAAATCTTTTTGCTACCTGCTTCCAGTCGATCACATTCCAGAAAGCTGCAATGTAATCGGGTCTGCGGTTCTGGTAATTCAGGTAGTATGCATGCTCCCATACATCGATGGCGAGCACTGGTGTGCCTTTTACTTCAGCCACATCCATCAGGGGATTGTCCTGGTTGGGAGTGGATGAAACCACAAGCGAACCGTCGGCCTGTTTTACCAGCCAGGCCCAGCCTGAGCCGAAACGGGTGGCAGCAGCCGTGCTGAATTGTGTTTTGAAATCTTCGAAAGAACCGAATGCGCTTTTGATGGCATCAAGCAGTTCCCCGGTGGGCTCCCCGCCACCATTGGGTCCCATGACGGACCAGTAGATGTTGTGGTTGTAAAAACCGCCGCCGTTGTTCCTGACGGCTGCCGGCTGGGAGGAGATCATTGCAAAAATCTCTTCCGGAGTTTTGTCTGCAAGGGGCGTTCCCTCTACAGCTTTATTGAAATTGGCAGTATAAGCGGCATGGTGCTTGGAATAATGGATCTCCATGGTCCTTGCATCAATGTAAGGTTCCAGTGCGTTATAATCGTATTTCAGATCGGGCAGTTGAAATGACATAATTACGGGTTTTATAGGTTAATACTCTGCTAATTTATATTCAATATAAATAACAAGCATCGCTGCGAATTGTTCAACGGATAATTCATCCTGTTGCTGTTGTGCAACATGATGATTCAACGGCATTGTCGCCCAAACATGAGATTTACCTGCATTTTTGTGGCATGGTTTCATTTTCTTGTCCGTCAGATGTTGTATAATATATGGTAGAGTGGGGAGGGAGGGATTATCTTTGCAATATTTAAACACATAGAGGTATGCCAACAGGTTTTTTTAATGTACCCATTCCCGTTAACGAGCGGGTCAGGAACTATGCCCCGGGAACGCGGGAGCGCGCCGACTTGAAAAAGGAAATTGAAAGGCTCAGGTCCCAGGTGATTGAAATCCCCATGGTGATCGGTGGTCAGGAGATCAGAACCGGTAATCTTGTTCCCATTCATCCTCCCCATGAGAGAAAGCATTTGCTCGGACATTATCACAAGGGTGATGCCAGCCACGTGCAGATGGCCATTGCAGCTGCCCTGGAAGCCAAGGAAAAGTGGGCCGCTCTTTCATGGGAGCACCGTGCCTCCATCTTCTTAAAGGCAGCCGAACTGATTGCCGGTCCCTACGGCGACACCATCAATGCCGCCACCATGCTTGGCCAGTCCAAGAACGTTTTGCAGGCCGAAATAGACAGTGCCTGCGAGATGGCCGATTTTCTCCGGTTCAACGTGAAGTACATGACCGAGATCTACGCGCAGCAGCCCATCTCTCCCGAAGGCATCTGGAACCGGGTGGAACAGCGCCCGCTGGAGGGATTTGTATTTGCACTGACCCCCTTTAATTTCACATCCATTGCCGGCAATCTGCCCACCGCACCTGCCATGATGGGGAATACGGTGGTATGGAAGTGCTCCAACACCCAGGTATATTCGGCCAAAGTGCTCATGGATGCCTTTGTGAAAGCGGGTGTTCCTGCCGGGGTTATCAACCTGGTGTTTGTATCCGGACCGGTGGCCGGCAACGAGATCTTCTCCCATCCCGATTTTGCAGGGATCCACTTTACCGGTTCAACCGGGGTATTCCAGCACATGTGGAAGACCATCGGCGGAAACATCGAGACCTATAAATCCTATCCCCGCATTGTGGGCGAGACGGGAGGAAAAGACTTTATTTTTGCCCATCCCACAGCCGATGTGCAGGCACTGGTTGTTGCCCTTGTAAGGGGTGCCTTCGAGTACCAGGGGCAGAAGTGTTCGGCTGCATCCAGGGCGTATATTCCTGAAAGCCTTTGGCCCGAAGTGAAGAAGCGCATGGGAGATATGATCGGAGGGATCCGGATGGGACCGCCCGAGGACTTCGAAAACTTCTTTAATGCGGTGATCGATGAGGCTACCTTCGATAAACTGGCCGGTTTTATCGACAGGGCCAAAAATGACAAAGAGGCTGATGTGATCTTCGGAGGCGGCTATGACAAAACTGAAGGGTTTTTCATTGAGCCTACCGTGATCCTCACCACGGATCCCAGGTATGTCACCATGGAAGAGGAGCTCTTCGGACCCATCCTTACCTTGTATGTATACGCGGATGACAAGATTCCCGAAACGGTGGAGATCCTGAACAACACCTCCATGTATGCACTCACGGGCGCCATCTTTGCACAGGACCGTTACGCCATTGAGTTCCTGACCAAAAAGTTGTCCGACGCAGCAGGGAACTTCTACATCAACGACAAGCCCACGGGGGCCGTGGTGGGTCAGCAGCCCTTTGGCGGGGCCCGCGGATCGGGAACCAACGACAAGGCGGGATCCATGATCAACCTGTTGCGTTGGGTTTCCCCCCGGACCATCAAGGAGACCTTTGTGCCGCCGAAAGACTACAGGTATCCGTTTATGGGGGCAGAATAGGTAAAGGCCAGGCATCATAATGCCGGCTTCATGATGCCACCTCCTTGCTGTTTTTTAGCTGCGCTAAAAAGAAGGCTTCAAAGGCCGGCATCATTTCGCCAGGTAGTCCTATCTACGCCCCCATGAAAGGTTTATAAGCTTGTTGAAAAGACGCCTTCCTGCAGGGGGCGTTTTTTCTTAGATTTGCAGGGTGAAGCAGTTCTTCCTTAAAATATGGCCCTACCTGAAGAACAAATATATTCTTACCATCTCGGTGTTTACCATCTGGATGCTCTTCTTCGACCAGAACAACATGGTGGACCGCCTCAAAATGACGGGAGAGATCAGGCAGCTGGAGACCGACCTGGAGTACTACCAGGAAGAGATTGAAAAGGATTCCACCCGGCTTCACGAGCTCACCACCGACAAGGAGAACCTGGAGAAGTATGCCCGCGAACAGTTCCTCATGAAAAAGAAGAACGAGGATGTTTTCATGGTAATCGAAGAAAAGAAGTGACTTAAGGCAGTGCCCCAGTAAGGTAGTGTAAAGAATTTTGTGTAAACGTTAGGTAGCTGCGTTAAGGGCTAATTGTGCACAGGCCTCATTCAGGGCACGGAAGCACACCGTACTATATAACTGAATGAGCGAACTATAATCAAGATGATGGGCTGTAATGCCCTCAGTTTATCTAAAGGGAACGAGCCTTGGCCTATATAATGGGTAACCAAGGAGGACTCACTACAATCAGATCAACATGAGACTTACAGAGCTGATCCATCGGCAGGGGCTATCAGGAGAACCTGTCAAACCACCTTACGGTGCTTTTATTTAAGGATAAAGGTATTGAGCGGTTAAGGAAAAGGGGTGCTGAAAGAAGCACTTCAGGTGTTTATACAGGAGCTGAACGCAAGTGAACTGTTCGATGAGGTGTCGAAATTTACTTAGACAGAGTCAGAAACCGGGGGAACTTAGTCTGTCCCGGGACAAGTACAGGAGTCACCTGGGAGATAGACGGCCTGCACTGGCACTCGGCATTCAGGCAGCAGGAACTGTATAAGGGCTTGATTATGGAACTGTGGAAGCCAGCTGATGATGGATAATCGAAACGACACAAGCGGAGAGCCGTGAGGTCAAAAGTAGAGATGCATCAGGTGGTGGCGGATGAAGCCGTAGTAGTGATAAAGTCTTTGTAATGAGGATGGAGCGAAGGGCTTCACCAGACTGGTTTTAATGAGGGCAACAACTTTCTAAAAGGATGATTGAGGAATTAAAATCGAAAACGCAACCAGTAAGTAAAGAACAGGTATGGTCAGCGTGGAAACGTATCAAGCAGGGCGGTAAGGGCGTTGGAGTAGACAATGTCACTATTGAAATGATTGAAAGAAATCCACGTAAATACTTGTATCCTTTGTGGAACAGGCTTGCCAGTGGTAGTTATTTTCCGCCACCGGTCAAAGAAGTGCTCATTCCAAAGGGGAAAGTCAAGACAAGAATTCTTGGAGTGCCAACCATTCTCGATAAAGTTGCACAGGAGGTCATAAGGGTAGAACTGGAGAAAACAGTTGAGCCTTTATTCCATCCCAGTTCATTTGGTTATCGACCGGGCAAGAGTGCCCATGATGCCGTTGAACAATGTGCAAAGAACTGTTGGGAGCGATGGTATGTCGTAGATTTGGACATCAAAGGATTCTTTGACAACATTGACCATGAACAGATGATGTCAATCCTTCGCAAGCATACAAGTCAGAGGCACATTTTACTCTATTGCGAGAGATGGTTAAAAGCACCATTGTATAAGCAGAATG
>Ga0315535_1003139_pt1 | contig 10263 bp, 5 predicted proteins | sample SalMarSW160220MG_2_FD_203092 | JGI IMG/M metagenome (GOLD analysis project Ga0315535, IMG submission 203092) | Salt marsh sediment microbial communities from the Plum Island Ecosystem LTER, Massachusetts, United States - Salt Marsh Sediment SW1602-20 ...
TAGTGGATCCGGCACGTGCCACCTCCCCAGCGCGGGATCATAAAACCGTGCCCCATAGTCGTACCAGTCCAGATTCACGCCCCCGAGCTGCTCGTCTTGCAGTTCTTTTCCGTTGTAGAGGTACTTGTTGTCGCCGCTTGATGTGGTCATTCTGGAAGTCATTCCGAAGGGATAGTAGTCTGTTTCCTGGGTCAATGTTCCTTCTCCATTAAATACAACCCGCGTGTTCCCGAGATGGTCCTTTAGGTGGTATTGGTATTCAGGGGTGGCGGTGGCCAAATTAATTATTCCTTCGGGATTCAGGATGTAGTCCAAGACAAATAGATCAGATAAATTATCTGTGGTGTCTTCATATATGAAACTTCCTGCGTACATGGTCCTTGTAATGGCACCGCTTTGATCGATCTTTTTAATCCACTTTGTTCCAGCGGCATCATAAATATACGATAATTCATCACCTGTTCCGCTGTCTTCATAGATTTTTTCAGGCAAATTTAAATGATTGTACTCCAACTTTATCGCTTTGTTTTTGTCCCATATCATGTTGCCATTGTCGTCATAGAGGTAATCGGAACTACCTGTATTTTGATCATCAACCCCCTTGCTGTTGACGGAAGCATCCACTATATAATCCAACTGATTGCTGGTTTGGTAACTGTAAGTCAGGTTGTCGATTAGATTACCGCTACCATCCTTTCTCGTCAAAGTATTCATGTTCCCATTCAGATCATAAGTATAGGCTGTTTCAAAGGAGGTTGGGTTCAGCCAACTGACACTAGGTTTGATCTTATAGTCAGAAGATTTCAACCTATTCAATCCGTCATATGTGAATGCATACGATCGGATGGTATCATTGCCGTCCATTCCCCATGCAATTCCGGATATGCTACCGTTGTAAGTGGCGTCCGAACCCAGATTCGCGTCTAAATCATTATAAAACAATCTCATTCCAAAGAGATCGTCATCTGCATCGAGATCCTCATAATCGTTGAGCTCTGTGAGCCAACCACGGATGTTGTATGAATAATCGACAGATTGTGCAAATTCAGTGTTATCAGTTGAATGCAATCCTTTCACGCTAAGTTGTCCTAGTTCATCGTAAGTATTTCGTGTGAGCAATATCTCGTCCTCCGTGTTATACTTCATATAGGAATCCTGGAGTCTTAGTGCATGGTCATAAGTATACCGATATACCACTTTATTGGTGACGGAGTTTACGGTCTGACACTCCAACGATCTCAATACATTTCCGGAGAAACCAAATTCTGTGCTGATCGTGCTGATCCCTTCAGGGTATAGATCAGACCTTACCTGGATTACTCGATATTTATTGTCGTAATAATTGGCCGAACGAATATAGTTTGTACCATCTCCATCCAAAACCAATGTTGCTGCACCAGTAACTTGACCGGTTACATAGTCATTATAACCGTTTGTTGCTCCTGAAAGATCATTATAAGAGTCAAAATTATTTGTGTCGTCAAATGATTTTGTTGAAAATCCTGCAAGATTCAGGAAGCTGTAATTGTCGAAGTAAACTACAGACAGAATCGAATAAGCGTAGGCTTGAGCAAGATTTGGATACGAATTATCGGAGTATCCAAATGATCCAGTGCCTGTATAAGTCTCGAAATATCTGTTTGATGGATTGTCATAAAAAGTATCGATAAATTCCTGCACGGTCGATTGAGTTTGAGCTGTCGAGAAACCAACCTTGCATGTTATTACGGGCCTGTTGAAAAAATCATATTTGGTAAATATCCATTCGTTGGTCTCAGAAAGTTCTCCATCCTGGAATCCAACCAGGCGGTCTCTGTTATCATATACCATAAAAATGGTATCCACTCCCGGAAGTTTCTTTGTGATCATCCGCTTTCGACAGTCATAACTGTAATTATAGCATAGTTCTTCCAGTACACTAGCTGCTGGGACACCATTGTCTCCAAAAGCTTTGGGTGGAATCACATACCTAAGCAATCCTAGATCATCATATACATAATAAGTTGAATGTGTTGTGTAACCATCGAAACTCCTTTTCAGCACAACATTCCCTAGTTTGTCTTTGAATTCCTCAGTAGTGTTGCCATTCTCATCTTCAAAAGTGTTTTTCTTAAGTGAGTTGTCTGAATAGTACCCAGTATTGGTAAGGTTTCCACTGGTTCCCAGAGAATAATACCGCACCTCACTAGCTGAATTCGTTCTATATTCAAAATGCTTTACATGTTCTGTACCATTACCCGTTTCAATATCCGGGCTGAAATCCTCTCCGGGAGCTCCCTGGGCCAAGACCCTGTTAAGGGTTGATTCCTCAAATACGGTTCTGGAGTATGCGAACGGACCGGGAATAAATGTTTGAAAGAGATTCTTGTAGAATGATTCTTGCATATTCAATACATTATCACCCAATGTGTTATAATCACGGAATTCGCCATTGTTACCATCAGATGCAGGAAAAACGAGATAATCACGAATAATCCGTCCATACTTATCGTATACAGTCGGTTTAATTAAATCGTTGCCTTTGGGACTGGCTCCAACATTTATATCCTGGATTTTCCGACCTAATCCATCATAGTATTGCAATATACTTGCAACTGGACCAGCAAGTCCAACCTCAGTATAAGGAGTCCTTGTGTAAATGAAATTCTCATCTGAGGAAGTATCTGATGCGCGGTTAGCATAGATCTTAATATCATCGACACAGATATCGCTGGTGTAGTCACTTCCGGTAATGCCTTTGAATCTCATCAATACAGATTCACCCATATAATTACTGAGATCTGCAATTTCGGTATGCCATTCGTCAAGCTGATTACCTGATATTGTCCAAAGCTGCGTCCAGTTTGAGCCCTGGTTTGTACTAAGCTCGAGAGTTAGGCTGCCCATGTCAACTCCAAACATATGATAATCAAAGCTTATACATGCCTCATCAACTTCTGGCAGATAGAACTCCTCGCATTGTAGATATGCTGTTTTGCTTGGAAAGTTCGGTGATGAAGCTTCAATATAGGCATAAGTGTTACCTTCACTAGCTCCAGAAGGACCAGTTCCAGCTGATCCTGTTGCTCCAGTATTCAGTGTCCAATCCAGATCATCACCATCCATATTGTCCCATTTTGTTTGGGTTTCTTCAAATCCTTCATGGTTTTCGAATGATCCTATATAGTAAATGATCTGAAGCTTAGGATGCTGTAAATTTTGGTCGGTATTATCACTGGAAGCAAACCTCATCTCTGTGTATTTCAGCGGAGTTACCAGGCTTAACATTAGTCCGTAACTTGTGCTAGGATTTAGTTGAATATCTTTGATTAGATTGGTTACATCGACCACATAATCTTGATCAGAGGTTGTTGAGTTTTCGAGAATAACCTCAGAGTTGGACGTTGTGTTGGGCTGAGTATTCCATGTTACATCGTTTTCGCCCCAACCTGATGTGACGCGGCTTAAATAGCTGGCGTTTGACTTATATGTACTGCTGCCTGTTGTTAAATTAGTTACATGGTTTCCTGTCCCATAAAGATATATTGTAGCTTGAAGAATATTGGCAGAGCTGGGGAGATCACTCAAATCAACCCCAATCAAGGATTTTATTCTTACAGGATAACCACTTGAGGTCCACTCATATGATCTTAGAATTGTCGATGAGCCATAATTGGTATTCTGGTAATGGGTATAACCAGGACGGGTTGTGTATAATAGCTCTGTGTCTTTATCAGGGAATATTGTTAATGTGTCCTGACCATTGTTTTGAGTACAGAATGCAAAAGCCAGAGTAACTACTATAATTGCTTTTTTCATAGCTGGGGGAGTTTATCTATTTTGGACTGCAGTTTCAACCACTGGTTTCTCAGTTGAGAATGTCAAATTCCGGGTCTTGGGATTTATGGGCTCTACAATGGGAATTATATCATCTTTGAGTGGTCTGAGTTTGAGTAATACCTTGGTTCCGTCTGATCTCAGGGCTGTAACTTCCCAAGATTCGCTGCTTAACCAGTCGCTCATGTCCATTCTGATTTTTTCCATGCTAAGGGTTCGTCTGGAAAGCTCTTCACTATCGCCAGAATTGAACGAAAACTCACTTGTCCTTTGATCATCCCCGATAATAACTGAGCTGTATCTTTTCACATCAACGGTATCCATGATCAGTATCACAGTATAGGAAGTATCGATTCCATTGTGAATTCGACCATTTGGGATAAGTTCATAATTATAGTAGGCCTCGCTTGTTTTTATCTCCTGAGACAAAACATTGATTGAAAAAAGAAGGCATATCGATACTGAAATCAGTTTCAAAGAGTTCATAGTATTGTGAATTATTGGGTTGTGTAATTGTATTCTGTCTCCTGTAAAAGGTTCCCATCCGAGTCCTTGACCCGAATCAACCTGCCTACATCATCATATTCATAGCGAGTTGTTGAACCATTTGGGTCGGTTTGACTGGTCATACCTATCAATGGATCATATGTGTAGGTGGTCATTGCTGCGTCTGGGGGATATACCCTCAGCTCATCAATTTGTCCTGAAGTTTTAGTTGTTAGGAGATTGGTATGAGTATAGCCCTTTGGTTCGATCCGATATTCCCACTCAGAGCTTGATGAAGAGCGCCAATAGTAGGTCATTTGATAGGTTCCGGCCTCAAATTGTTTTTGGATCTCATAAGCACCTGATAGTGTCTTCACTTTTCCACCCGTGTATGCTGTTGTACTAGAACTTCCGCTTGCATCTTCAAAACTTGTATGATATATTTCATCAAGCTCTGCATTTATCACCTGGGCGATAGGCAGAGTATTATTGTATCCCCAGATATATGATTGAATTACATCATCGGTTTTAGACAAGCTTAATGGATTCAACCGGGAATCGTAATCATGATATTCGAGAACCGTTTCTTCAGTGTTACTGCCCACTTTCTGTTTTTGGTATTCCGGGGCGTAAGATCCTGCAATCCAATCCTTGTATGTTGTGGTAGTGCTTTCCAGAAAAGTAGAATTCTTTAACCTTTCGGTTGTGGTGGGATAGTTAATCAGGTTAAAATTTTCCACCATTATAGAATCCTGGATTGAGGATTTTTCGAAAGTGTAATGGTAAATTGTTTTGATGGTATCACCATTGTTATTGACAAATCCTTTTTCAGTAAGTAACTGATAGAATTTGTTATACTTATAATATGCAGAGTCTGTTATAAATACCCTTGTATCCTCGGGATTATAGGTATTATTCGCGCTACCGCTGAGATGCTTCCATCCTGTAAGCTTTAAATAGGTGGTGTAATTCATCATGTAACTACCAGAATGTGGCCCCAATACAATGAGTCCTCTTCCTTTATACCATGCAGTATCAAAACCACAATTGTCTATTTTATAATAGTTCTTTTCTTGTTGGAGCAATTGATGATTTTCATCATAAACTTTTTTAGTCAATAATTGCCCTCTTGCCCAATCGAAGTCCGGATCAGGAATGAATGGTGCATGATCGAATAGGCTAGTATCATAGTAGGTAATAATTGAGCCAGGAGGCGGAATTGATAGAATATTTGTATGCCGTTTGTAAATTGTATCACCTGAAGCTTCGTCAATTACAAATCTATCGCCCAGTGTACCAGTCAAAGAAAACGTGTATTCTTCAGATCCGGCGTCTTTGTATTTGACCTGCACATTTTTATAACCTACTATGGAACCTTTTGTGGAGCCCAGATCGCTAAGTGAATTTGAGTAGCGATATAGGTTCCATTCATGGGCCCAGTATTTCCAGCCTTTGGCTCGGTGGGTTCCGTCGTAGGTATAGAATTTTGCAAATAGCGGGAAATTGATAATTCTTCCGCTGCAAGAATCCTGATCGTCTACATAAGTGTATTCCCTTATTTTAGCAGTATCATTTGGAGAGGCTAGGGTAGTTAATTTCTTTATTCTGAGTCCTCCTCCCAGAAATGTTGTTGAGTCTGGCAATCTAAAAACGTTGGTCTCATATTCAAATTCATCATATCCGCCAGTTGGGTATGTAATTTTTTTAAGAACAAATGCCTGGTTCACATTTTCTTTGGCATACCTGTTTGCACCAGTTATGGTATCACTGGTAGCGTTCACTTCAAATCCCTTGAGCTTCAAAGGGCAGTAAATTGACCTAAATAGTGCCGAGTCATTATTTTGTGTAGAATCCACATACAGTTTTGGTATTTGATGCCAACTACCATTCTCATTATAATATCCCCAGAAATCGACTTGATTATCATATCTATGTGGTTTAATGGTATCTACGTATGAAAATGTATAGGGAGGTTTCGATGGATTCGATGATTCAACAATTGAATCTAATTTAAGCCTATAGTAGAGATGCTTTATTTCGATACTGTCAGTATCATACCCTGGTGAGTAAAAATAGTTATGTACAAGAGAATAGTCCTTTATCAATTTGTTCTCAGAATTGAAAATTCGAATGCTGTCGAGATAAGGCTCCAGTCCAAAATATTTTTCATAGTAATTGCCATCAATAGTTCCACTTAAATCATTATACAAGAGTTTCCCTGTAGAATTTGATGGATAAACATCCTGCCTGATTGTTTCAACTGGATTGGGAACGAAAGAGACAGAGCCATTTTCGAAGTTGATCTTTTTCAAGAATAAACCATCAATCAGGGAAGCCTTAAAGGTTCGATACTGAATGTTGAGAGCTAGATCTGGGTCATATTCGTAGCCATACCTGTTAACTTCTCCGGTTCTTTCAACATAATTATATCTATAGGAATCATATTCGAATGTGATATCTTCATTCGTTCCAGGGAATTCTATTTTGCCCAAGTACCAGCTTGAAACATGTCTGAAATGAGGCGCTTGAAGTGAGTCTACTAAATTTGTTTCATACTGGTCCTCATGCATGGCGGTCCATACATCAACATTCTGATATAATGGATAATCCTTGAACCAATTATATTCAGTCCTAGTTGGAATATCAGTTATTATTTCTCTATAATTGAATATATATTTGATCCCATCTTGAGTTTGAATTGTGAATTGGGGTATTCCAACACCTGTAATATCTCCTTCATAGCTGATTTTCAGCGGTTGATCTTGCCCTGAAAAAACGATATTGTTTTCCTGGTCGAAATAGAATTTGCCCGAGTACCCGTTAAAATTGAAATAGTATTGGTCAGATTCAACCTCACAATACCAGATACTTTCAGGTGTATATGGCCCCGGATGAAATAGTTTGCCAGCCTTGTGTAAATAGTTACTGTAATCTGTATCAGTAGAAACGGTATCCTGATCATCTGCAATTCCTCTTATAACCCTAGTAATTATACCACCGGCATTCAGACTCCATCCAAGACCCACATTTCCAGCCCTTTGTTGCACTTTAATTCCCGAGGCATGGTATGAAAGGGAAATGGGTAGGCTGTAACCTTTATTCGTTTTTATTTCGTATAGAGGGATGTTAATATTTGGAACACCAGTGTAAAGACCAACTGGAATTTCTACATATTTTCCCAACTCAGATGCTGTTGGGGGTGGAGAAATAACAGGATTAGACATTGCAGTCCTCTGCAGATCGCCATAATCAGATTCATCCTGTCCTAATACCTGGCTTGATGGATAAATGAAAAGTATCATCAAGAACAGGTTAACTAAGTGAATGTATTGTTTCATGTCGGGTTGTTTTATTATCTGTATTTCATCTTCTGAGTTTGAAACAATGCTGTTGTCATTCGCAGTTGCTTCTATTGATATATCCGCAGAAACCGGGAACGTAACCTATCTAAAATCACTTTTTTCAGAGTATTTTTTCCACGCAAGCTGTAAGAGCCATATAATAAGTCATGTAGAAGCACTAAGGAAAATATTATGGAATTCTTTGAGAAGGAATATTACAAATCAGTTCTGAGGGTACAGGGAGTTACATTCCATGAATTTTAATGGTTCTGCTGATTATCTAGGTATTGTTGTTGCCTATAGAGTTAAGCTGATTTTTTAATATCAAGGATTAAGACCAAAGCGGTGCAACTACAGCTCAAGCATCTCTTTATTGGCAGTTATTGTAGATGAAAAAGAATCTTCCCTTGAAGAGCTATACTGCTATTTCAATATTTCAAATATTCTTCTGCTACTCAGTTGTTTTTCCTTTCCTAGGTATCCGGTGTATTTCCTTAACTCTTTAGTTTATGGAATTGTTGAATAAACAATATCCCTTACAGAAAGATTACCCCCAATCGAATCCCAAAGAAACCAATAGATTCTTTTATAAAAATTTGATGGTAATCAATTCCAAATTGAAGTCCAATGGGTTTTGTAATGTTTGTTTGAGCTCCAGCACTCACATTCAAACCAACGCTACCGGATCCAGACTTTTGGAAATAGTATCCCGGGCCAAGCTGTGCGTAGTAATCTAATCCCGAAGTATTTGGCTGGTTAATAAATGTTTTCAGGTTGATTGAGAGATTTATCCAGCGCTGATGACTTAAGCCTTCCTCAATCTCATCCGCGAAATGATTGTATCCAAGTTTTGCCACCAATTGAAAACGATTTGTTAGTGAATAAGTGGTATCAATATCGAAAAAGACATCGGAATCAGTTGTTTTATCAAAGTTACCCATCGGTATGGTTGAACCGACCTGAAAACCAGAATGCAGAGGTTTAGATTTTGTAATTACACCTAACTCAATTCCGGAGACAATTTTACCCAATGATTCTTCACGCATTGCCACCTCTCCTCTCTCGGTATGACCAACTCTCCTGAAAAGGAATTCGTAATATCCTTTCTGATCAGTCCCGGTAAATTCAAATCCGAATTTCCCATCATTCATTTCCCAATTATCATGTAAACCATCGTCAAATAGGCCGTAATTCTCAATGGTACCATCTGGTTTTGTAACGGCGACAGATCGAGGAATAGTTACAGAGTAAGAGGGATCAAAAAGTAACTCGTGCCCTTTGCGAAGCATTTGAAATAAAATGTTATCAAGTCATTTTTTTTGGTCTCGAAAATGAACTGACGATTCTAAACAGTCCATCAGAATCACCAGCCAGGGACTGTAGGTTCTCCGGCCACACATTATCACTACCATATTATCCTGATGCAATATCACTACCAATTCCTACGCAAAAGAAATGAAGGTTTTCATAAGCCTGTTCAATTGTAGGTAAAACCTCATCTATGTATGGGCTTTCATTTTCAATTCCGTCAGTCAAAGTAATTATTGCTTTGTAGCTATCGGGAGGACTATTCGAGAACTCTTCTGAAGCGGTCAGTAGTGCTCCCCCGATGCCTGTTGAATCGCTTGGTGAAAGTTCAGCGTTAATATCCTGCAGTCTGCCGATGGCGTAGGCTCTGTTATGTGAAATGTCATCCACCGGATGATTTCTTCCACTTCGCATGAAGGAGAAGTAGTTTATCAAAATCGATATCCTTGAATAATATTTGTACAAAGAGAGGGAACAATATAACTGACATGGTCTGGCCTAGCCGCTCAGAAATAGAGATTCCAGGTTCTGAATTGTAACTCAGCTATTTTTCAGCTCAGTTATAAAAAAGACCTGATCAGGATTCAAATTTGAGCCTAATATCATTTTATCAGTATAATGACCAATATGTTAACTGCTATTTTTCATTTGCTAAGGTTATCTTTCACAATAATTGGGTGTGTTTAGCTTTATTCTGAGTTGCTTTATTATTTAACCTGAAAATTCAGATAATAAGGGTGCTGTGGGTTTTATTTGCTGAATCTTTAAAATTCCTTTCCAACCAATAGGTTACATTTCCCGAAATCCCGGATATATATACAGAAGGAATAGTAAATCGAATCAATTATGAAAGTAAAGGGGTTTACATTGCCGGAACTTTTAATCGTTCTGGTGATAATCGGGATTTTGGTGTTGCTGGCTTTGCCCAGACTGATGCCATTGATATCGAGGACAAAGGCCACCGAGGCGCAATTGCAGCTTAAGCATCTTCAAACCTTAGAGAAATCGCACTTCTACCTGCATTCCAGGTATTCGGATGATTTCCTTGCGGTCGGATTCGAGCAAGAGGTGCTGGTGACCGATGGGGGTGCTGCCAACTACAGGATCGAGATTACCGAGGCCGGATTTGACGGATTTCTGGCAACCGCCACTGCGGTGGTGGATTTCGATGGCGATGGCCAGTTCAATGTTTGGGAAATTGATCAGGATAACCACCTTGTTGAGAAAATACCCGACTGAGATGAACTGGTTGATGGTTGTGCCAATAGGGGTGGTCCTGGGTTGGATCACCATTCAGGATTTCAGGGAGCGA